>Ga0228535_1001883_pt1 | contig 25775 bp, 22 predicted proteins | sample SJ1metagenome_FD_168457 | JGI IMG/M metagenome (GOLD analysis project Ga0228535, IMG submission 168457) | Enriched culture of PCE-dechlorinating microbial communities from Ithaca, New York, USA - SJ1 | ecosystem: Engineered > Modeled > Simulated communities (microbial... > Unclassified | place...
AGGGCTACACTACAACTGTGGTCAGGGTGTTCGACCTCTATCCCCAAACCTTCCACCATGAGGCGGTGGCAGTCCTTGACCGCAGGGAGAATCGAGAATGAAAGACGGGTTTATCAAGTGTGCTGTTGCCTCTGCCCACGTCAAGGTTGCCGATAGTCTGTTCAACACCCAAACGATACTGCTTCTCATGCGTCAAGCCGAACAAGAGCAGGTGCGCCTGCTTGTGCTTCCTGAACTGGTCACCAGCGCCTATACCTGTGCCGATTTGTTCCTGCAACAGACGTTGCAGACAGGCTGCCTCGAGGCAGTAGCGGCAATTGTTGAAGCAAGCAAGGAGTGTGAGCTGCTGTTGGTTTTCGGCTCCGCCTTGGTCGTTGAGGGAAATCTCTACAACTGTGCCGTGGTTGTCCATAAGGGCTCTATTCTTGGTGTTGTTCCCAAGCAACATCTGCCCAACTATCAGGAATTTTATGAGAAGCGGTGGTTTTGCACCCCCAAGGATGGAAATCGTGAGATAACGCTCCTGGGACAAACCACATGGTTTGGAACACGCCTGCTCTTCCAAAACAGTGAAGTTCCCGAATTTGTCATGGCCTGCGAGGTCTGTGAGGACTTGTGGGTCCCCGATTCTCCGGGCATCGGATATGCATTGGCGGGGGCCACCGTTATTACCAACTGCTCTGCCAGCGACGAGCTGGTCGGCAAACAGGAGTACCGGCGCAGCCTGGTGGCCAGCCAAAGCGCGAAACTCGTATGTGCATACTTGTACAGTGATGCAGGACAAGGCGAATCCTCAACCGATTTGGTCTTCACCCCCCACAACCTCATCTACGAGAACGGCGTACAACTGGGCGAGCAGTATGGAGTCACCGATGCCCTGCTCATTACTGAAATCGATGTACAGAAACTTGCACTCGAGCGCATCAGGATGCAAACCTTCAAATCGGATAGGAGTGCCTATAAGGCAATTTCCTTCTCTTGGAAGGTTGCAGCCTGTACGCTTACCCGGTTTATCGACAAGGCTCCTTTTGTTCCTTCCGATGAGACTAACCGCAGCGAACGATGTGAGAAGATCCTGATGCTTCAAGCCCTTGGACTGAAGCAGCGTCTTGCCCACACCCAAACAAAATCGGTGGTGGTGGGGCTCTCCGGCGGGCTGGACTCAACGTTGGCCCTGTTGGTCTGTGTACGGGCTTTCGATATGCTGGGTTTGGGCCGAAGCGGCATCGTTGCGGTAACCATGCCGGGCTTTGGTACCACCAAACGCACCAAAGGCAATGCCGTACAGCTTGCCAAGGCCTTGGGTGTTGAACTGAGGACCATCTCGATTGCGAAAGCCGTCGCTCAGCATTTCAAGGATATCGGTCACGATCCTGAGGTGCTGGACGTCACCTACGAAAACAGCCAGGCACGTGAACGGACCCAGGTGTTGATGGATTTGGCCAACAAGCTGAATGCTTTGGTGGTGGGAACAGGCGACCTGTCCGAGCTTGCCTTGGGATGGGCGACCTACAACGGAGACCACATGTCGATGTATGGGGTCAATGCTTCGGTCCCCAAAACCTTGGTTCGCCACCTCGTCAAGCATGTCGCCGCCCAGAGCGATCCGGCTCTCGGGAAAGTCCTGCTCGATATTGTTGCAACACCGGTCAGCCCTGAACTGCTTCCGGCGAACAGCGATGGAACGATCAAGCAGGTGACGGAGGACATCGTCGGGCCCTACGAGCTGCACGATTTCTTTCTCTATTATGCCATCAGGTGGGGCTTCAGCCCTGCCAAGGTCCATCGCTTGGCAGTACTCGCATTTGCCGGCGAGTATGAGCAGTCCTTCATCCTTGCTTGGCTCAAGACGTTCTACCGCCGTTTCTTCAGCCAACAGTTCAAACGATCCTGCCTGCCCGACGGCCCGAAGATTGGCTCGTTTGCACTCTCTCCACGCGGGGATTGGCGGATGAGCAGCGATGCTGCTTGCACGATCTGGATGCAGGAACTCGAGACTTTGTGAAGTTATAGCAAAATAGTACAAGAATTCAACAAAAAATTTCTCATTCTTTTGTAGTAATCGGTATTCGAGTGCTGTTATAGAGATGAGGAGTAATTACACCCCATGCGAAACAAGTCTCTGGCCGTGTTGGTCATCCTGTGTTTGTTGCTGCCTGTCTCCGTTGGAGCGAGGAGCTTGTTGAACGTAAGTCTTGGCTTCGGAGCTGCCTACTCGCCTGATGAAGAAACCGGATTCTCATTAGGCATGGAAGATCCGAACAATTGGTTGTTTGGTGGAGAGGTCAGTGCCAGGCTCGCTTTCCTTCAGGCTCAGGCAATGATTTTCCCGATTCAGTGCAACGAAGAAGAAACAGGAATCCTGATGATCGGCATGGGGTCGCTGAGTTTGCCCATACTTGGTCCTTTGCTCTCTCTCGAATTGGGTGCAGGAGTAGGGGTGACCTATGTACCTACAAACAGTACAGTTTCTAAATCCTATTATGCACTTGCCCAAGGTGCAAAGGCGGATGCCGAGGATGTAACCTTCGGGGAAGCGGTTTGGAAAAGCCCTGTATACCTGCAGGCTGGACTTGGGACAGAAGTTGGTCCAATCACCGTGAAACTGAGATATTTGATGGAAAGTCAGAAGACTGTTGGGTCTGCTCTTGCTTCTGATGCATGGTGGGGCGCTTTTGCTATTGAAAAGAGGACTCTTTCCCTTGCGTTGGCTCTAAAAATGTTCTAGATTTAGAACATAATCGCTTATATGACAGGAAAACTGGCAAAAAGGGGTACGATATGAAGAGAAGATTCTTGGTCACATTGCTTGTCGTTTGTGTCTTGTTGCCTGCAGCTCTCAGTGCTGCAATCGTTGATTTGAGCCTTGGTGCTACAGCGCAGTACAACAAGAACCTCGAAGCAATCAAGACAGACCTGGACAACGAAGATTTTTGGCCCGGTCTTGGGGATTTTAAAAACTACACCATCGGTGCAGATGTGAGGATTAAGTTGCTCATTGCTGAAGTGGACGTAGTCGGTACTTTTGCAAATACCACTCGAGGTGGTGTTGATTACACTGAGATTTCCGCCCTGACCACCGCCGGTATCTCCATGGATTTGCTTGGGTTGGCCCGTCTTGGTTTTGGTTTGGGACCCCGCTTCCGCGTCCTGATTGATGACGCTGGAAAAGCCCAGGTTATCGCAAGCGATAATTCCACAGTAGACACTTGGGAGAACTTTGGTGATGCTTTTGTCAAGTCCCCTGTTGCCTATAGAGCAACGGTTGACTTCAACCTCGGTTCTCTGATGCTTGGCTTGAATTACACGCTCGACACTCTGTACACCTTCGAGAATGCCCAGGATGTGAACAAGCTTTTCGAAGCTGATTTGGATGATGGGAAGTTCGGTGTTTCCCTGCTTTTCTCTCTTTTCTAGTAACTATTCGATCATTTCCTCAGGCCCGGAGAAATCCGGGCCTGAGTTGCTTTTCTGCGACGTCCAAGTATGGTACATTTGCCTAGAGGAGTTCAGCCATGGCCAAGAAAGGTTTTTTTCATGCATTCCTGTCATCCATCATTGTTGCAATTCTTTCATTCTTCATCATGTACTTCTTTATTCCGAGCATGAGCATGCAGTTTCTCGGGGTGAGTTTCGCTTTACGAGAGGGTTCGGTGAACTCTCAGGTCCAGACTGCCTTGGAAGCATTGAGGGTGAATCCTGAGTTCTCCCAGGAGTCCTTCGAGCGCCTTCAGTCGCTGCTCTCCAGTCCTGAGGTACAGCAGAAGCTCAAGGATGCGGCAAAGCAAGGACAACAAGCACTTGAGGATGCAGTGAAGAACTTGTCGGATATGGCGAAATGAGTCAATTGGATGTCACATTTCTCGGTACCGGCACCAGTCACGGCATTCCCGTCATTGGCTGTTCCTGCCCTGTCTGCACCTCCTCCGATCCCCGGGACACCCGCTACCGTGCAAGTATTCTTCTTCAGCAGGCGGGAAGCACCATCCTGGTTGATACTTCTCCGGAGTTCAGGTTGCAGGCTCTCAGATCCGCTTTGCATCATCTCGATGCTGTGCTCTACACCCATGACCATGCCGATCACTTCAACGGCATCGATGACTTGCGGGTGTTTTGCAAAGACCGCAGTCTGCCTGTATACTGCAAGGAGGATGTGGCGCAGGCGATTCAAAGCCGTTTCAGCTATGTCCTCAACGGCGATGATATCGCCGGGGGAATTCCTCATCTGGATTTGCGGATTCTCAAACCGTATGAAGCGGTTCAAATCGGCGATTGCAAGGTCCTGCCCATACCCATCCTTCATGGGAAACGGGAGATATTTGCCTTTCGCATCGGCTCGTTTGCCTATGCGACCGACTGCAGTGAAGTACCCGAGCAGAGTATTGAGTACTTTGAGGGGCTCGATACCTTGGTGGTGGGTGCGTTGCGTTATTGGCCTCATCCCACCCACTACAGTGTTTTTGAAGCGGTGGCATTTGCCCGGAAAGTTGGTGCAAAACGGGTGTTCCTTACCCATTTGAGCCATGGACTGAGCCATGCCGGGCTGTCCGCTGAGTTGCCTGAGGGGTTTCAGGTGGCCTATGATATGCTGCATATAGCAGTAGGGAGTTGAATATGGACGAATTGTTTACAAACCAGGACTTCGATCAGGAGAAACTTGCCTTGGAGGCCAAGGATCGGGTATTGTCAGTGCCCCCTAAGCCGCAAGAGCCGAAGGCTGTGAGCCCCACCACACTCAGTAACCAGAAAAAACTCTATATCATCGATGGCTACAGCCTCATTTACCGCTCCTTTTTCGGGTTCTTTGCCAATCCGATCCGAGACGCCCAAGGCAATAATGTATCAGCAATCTACGGCTTCTTCTCAACCTTGCTCAAGCTCATCCGCGAGTATAATCCCGACTATCTGGTGGTGGCGATGGACAGCATCGGACCGACGTTCCGTCACAGCTTGTACGAGCCCTACAAAGCAAACCGTGATGCGGCTCCCGAGGAGCTGCACACCCAGATTCCGCTCATCCAGAACATCCTCAAAGCCTTGAAGATACCCACGATAGAGATGCAGGGCTTTGAGGCCGATGACATCATCGCCACGCTCAGCGACGAGGCAACCCGCCATCAGATCGACACCATCATGTTTACCGGCGACAAGGACCTTCTGCAGCTGGTCGATGAACATACCTTTGCACTCAGGCCGGCAAAGAAAAATGAGAAGTTCTACCGCCTCATGGGGTGTGCTGAAGTAGAGGAAGAGTACGGGATAAAGCCGTCGCAGGTAGTCGATTACCTCTCCCTGCTGGGCGATTCCTCCGACAATGTTCCCGGTGTGAAGGGCATCGGGGAGAAGGGGGCTGCCAAACTTTTGCAGCAGTTCGAATCCTTGGAGGGCATTTATGCCAATCTCAAGCTCATTGCTCCCGGTTTGCAGAAGAAACTGGTCGAGGGTGAAGAGAACGCCAAGTTGAGCAAGCGCCTTGTTGAACTGAAACGAGACCTATTCACCGTTGAGACCTTCGACACCGAGCAGTATTTGGTACGCGATGTGGATTACGATGCCGCCGTTCCCCTGTTTCAGGAAATCGGGATGCGAAGCATCATCAAGGAACTGGGAAGGGCCTCGAACGGAGACGCCGCCGCGCCTGCTCCTCCCAAGGCTGAAGTGAAGACGCAGGCCGGTACAGCTTCCTATGTGGCGGTTACCGATCTTGCCCAGGTCAAAAGACTGTTTGATGAAGCCGTACAGGCCGGTGGCGTGATGGCTTTCGATCTTGAGACGACCGGCTTGGATGAGATGACGGCCCAGGTGATCGGCTTCTCGTTTTGCTGGGTTGAAGGCACTTCCTACTACGTGCCTCTTGTACATGAAGGCAGGGAGCTTGTGGACAGGCGGCAGGCCAGGGACCTGCTCGATTCCTACTTCAGCACAGCCAAGCTGTCGTTGGTGGGGCAGAACATCAAATATGACTACAAGGTACTCAGCCAATGGGGCATCAAGGTCAAGAGCATGGTGTTTGACACCATGGTGGCTGCCTGGCTGTTGGACAGCACATCCGTCTTCAACATGGATTACCTTGCTGAAAAGTATTTGAATCACAAAACGGTCCGCTACAGCGACATCGTGCCCAAGGACAAGCTGCTCTCGGACATCCCCCTGGACCAAGCGGTCTTCTATGGCGCTGAGGATGCCGATATCACCTTCCGTCTCTACAAACTCTTTGCCGAGCTGCTTGCGGCACGCAATCTTCGCACGCTTCTGGATGAGTTGGAAATGCCGCTGCTTCGGATCATCGCCGAGATGGAGCTTGCCGGCATCTACCTCGAACGCAAGCTCATCGAACCGCTTTCAGCGGAATTCGAGCAGCGCATCGATGCTATACGCAGTCAGATTTTTTCCATGTGCGGCCATGAGTTCAACCTGAATTCGCCTCAACAGCTTCAAGAGGTGCTCTTTGTTGAACGAAATATTCCAACCGGGGCAAAAACGCGTTCCGGGTTTTCCACCTCCACCGATGTGCTGGAACCGTTGAGGGACAGCTATCCTGAGGTCGAGCTCATCCTTCAATACCGGATGCTCAACAAGCTCAAGACAACCTATATCGACAAACTGCCGCAGCAGATCAATGAGAAGACACAGAGGATTCATCCTTCATTCGCCCAGACCGGAACAGAAACCGGCCGGCTCTCCTGCAAGGACCCCAATCTGCAGAACATACCGGTCAGGACGGAGGAGGGCAGGAGAATCCGCTCAGCCTTTGTACCCAAAGCCGGCCACCTCTTCCTCTCTGCCGACTATTCCCAGATAGAGTTGGTGGTGCTGGCCCATATGGCCGACGATCCCGGCCTGAAAGGGGCGTTTGAAGCCGGTATCGACGTACACAGGTTCACCGCCAGCCTGATTTTCGATGTTCCGCTTGAGCAGGTGACAGCCGAACAACGAAGGATTGCCAAGACGATCAACTTCGGGGTCATGTACGGCATGGGAACCCACAGCCTGGCAATGGACCTGAAGATTCCCCACTCCGAGGCGAAGCAGTTCATCGAGCAATACTTTGAACGGTATAGTGCAGTCCGCACATTTGTAGAAGAAACCAAAGCAACCTCCCAAAGAACAGGATCGGTCTCGACGTTGCTCGGCCATGTGCGCACCATCACGGAGATCAACAGCCGCAGTGCCGTGGAACGGGCGAAAGCCGAGCGTATATCCGTCAATACCGTCATCCAGGGAAGCGCCGCCGACATCATGAAGCTCGCCATGCTTCGGGTCGATGCCATGCTCAAGGAGCATAAGCTGGGTGCCCGCCTGTTGTTGCAGATTCATGACGAACTCATTTTTGAAGTCCCGGAAGCCGAAATTGAACAGACCAAGGCTGTCGTCAAAGAAGCATTGGAACATGCAGTTGCGCTCAGTGTCCCCTTGCGTACGAGCATCGAGGTAGGTTCCAACTGGGGGGATATCCACTGATGCTGGTGATTGGAATCACGGGGAAAGCCTGTGCAGGGAAGAACGCATACTCCTCGGTTTTTGCATCGTTTGGGTTTCCCGTCGTGGATGTCGATACCTTGGGGCACGCAGCGTTGCAGACAAGCGAACAAAAGATTATTCAAGCCTTTGGAAGCGACATCCTGACCGGCGGGGCCATTGACCGGAAGAAGTTGGGGGCCCTGGTGTTCTCAGATCCAAGAAAGCTCAAAGTGCTGGAAAGCATCTCCCATCCCGAGATGGTTGAGGCTTGCAAGCACATGATCGACCAGGCGAGGCAGCAGAACAAAGAGGCAATCATTCTCAATGCCGCGCTGCTCGGCCGAATGGGTTTGGCCGACCTCTGTGACCATATCGTGTTCATTCAAGCCCCGCTTTTGGTCAGGTACCTGAGGGCGAAAGGCAGGGAGCGACTTTCCTGGAAGCGTTTTCTTGACCGCGAGCGTGCACAGAAGGACATCAATGTCGCCTCCCTGGCAGGGAAAAAACCGGTGAAGGTGTTGCACAATACCCGCTCAAGAACGTTAATTCATCGACAAGTTGCAACCTATTGTGCTACGATAGGATTACCGATTTCTCCACAGTTTTGAAATCGTGGCAATATGAGGGTTTGATATGAATAAAGCGGTTCGGATCAATGTACTGGTCATCACCATAGTGGTGACATTGTTTGTATTCGCAGGACTGTGGTTTATGCGTCCTGGTGTACCAAATGAAATCCTTGAGCAAGCAAGGCAGAGACAGTCCGTACCCCTGATGGAGGTTCAGCCTCCAGTCAAAAAGCCCTCTGTCCAAGACGTCTCAAATACCCTGGCCTTGGCCAAGGAACTCCTTCCCACACTCAAACAGGAGTTGGAAGGGCCGCTTGCGCAGTCCATCCGATCCCAGTTGCTTGCCGACCAGGCATTGGCCTTTGAGTTGTCCAAGTCTGTCCAGCCCTTGTTGGCCGAAGCTCTGCAATCACAACTGGGGAATTTCCGTCAGGAGATGGAGCAATCGATGCTTTCCAATCTTCAAGCCCTCAGGGAAAACCTGCAGGCTGATGCGGTTGCTAATGGAAATCAGATACAGTCGGTCATGTCGGAGGAGATAGCAAGCAACAAGGCAGAGTTGTTGAGCCTCCTGCCGCAACTTGTTGATGCAAAGATTCCCCAGGTGGTGGAGCAGGTGGTCGTGCAATTGGAGGCAAACAAGGAGAGTTATCTTGCAAGCCTGCGAGAGAGCATTGCCCCTGCTTTGGAGGAGTCGGACTTGATTGCCTTGTATGACACTTATCGCAACCAGATTGTGCTCGACCTGGTGCCTGCTTTGCTGGACGAGATGGAGACGACTGTAAGGGAAGAGGTGAATGCCTATGTTGCATCCATGCCCCTGGTAAGGGTCCCTGCAGCTCCTTCAGTGAAACGTCCTTCAATACAAGTACAGGCTCAAAGCGAAACGGCGCCTGTCGCCCCGGTCGTTGAAATTGCACCAGAGGTGGTGAGGTCGCCAAGCGAGATGGAGACTGCTCCAATTATTCTCCAGGAAGAACCTGCAGAGCCCATTGCTGAACCTGTTTCCGTCCCCAGCGCTCCGAGTGTCGCACCCGCTGTCGTCCAGCCTGCAGAGCCCATTCCGAGCGCTCCGGTCCCAGCACTGGTTCTTGTGCAACCTGCGGCTCCTTCGATCCCCAAGACAGTGCAGACCACGGTGACAGTCGAGGCCCCGCCGGTACCCAAGCAAGGACAGCCCATCATTGCGGTTCCTGTCTTTGAAGAAAAGGAGAAGGTGGTGTTCCTTGCTCCCGAGGAGTATGAGAGACAGCGTCAGGAGATACGAAACAAGGCTATCGAGGATGTACTGAAGAGGATTGCTCCATAGAGTCGGGATAGGTTCTCGTTTCACCCTCTACGGTCCTGAAGGACCAGAGCCCGCAACCGGATTGTTCGGAGAGGTATCCTTGCATCAAGGGTACCTTTCCTCCTCCTTGGGGAAGGTCGATTGCATACAAAGGCATGGCCAGTCCGCTCAGGCGCTTCCTGAGCTCGGCCTCGATCGCCAGCCCCTCCTTGAGGGGTACCCGAAAATGAGCTGTCCCCGATACCAAGTCTCCTTGGAAGAGGTAGTAAGGCTTGATGCGGTTGAAAACCAAGGTGTTGCACAGCTCTTCCAGGGTGGAGACCTCGTCATTCACTCCCTTCAGCAGCACCGTCTGGTTCATCGCAGGAATTCCCCCATCAACAAAAAGCCTGACCGCCTCGATCGCCCGGGCTGTCAACTCACGAGGGTGGTTGAACTGTGTCATCAGATAAAACGGGGCGCTGTCGAACTGCTTGAGCATGGCGATCAAATCGGCTTTGATGCGCATCGGATAGGATGCAGGCATCCTGCTGCAGAGGCGGATGACCAAGTCGGGCCGTTTGTCCCTGAATGCTTTGATCATCTTTTCGAGTGCTTTGTTTGAAAGCGTGAGGACATCGCCGCCGGTAAAGAGAATTTCTTTCACTTCGGGATGAACATGAACGTAGGATGCTGCCTGCTCTACCTGCTGTTTGGTGGCCGGTCCTTGGAAGGTGCCGGTAAAACGCCTACGGAAGCAGTAGCGGCAATGGAGGGGGCAGACATCGGTTGTCAAGAATGCCACCCGGCTCTGATAGCGGTGGATGAGACGGTCGGTGACACTGTGGTCGACTTCTGCCAGCGGATCAAGGTGTTCTTCAAAAAGCACCTGTTGTTCCCGCCTGGTGGGAACAACCTGGCGGCGGATGGGATCCTCTGGGTCGTTCTTGTCGATGAGAGCAAGAAAATAGCAGGGAATTTTCAGAGGCAGGGAGGTAGGATCATCAGAGTCGAACAACCATTCATCCTCGGTGAGCGCTAGATGGGTGCTTAACGCTTCTTTGGATGTAATGATGGTTGACTGTCGGTGTTTGTGCATGACGAAGGTGTACCGTAAAGTCAGAATTTCGTCCAGAGCATGGTATAATACTCATCATATCGTAATAATTTCATGGTACACTGAAATCAACTGCACGCACAAAGGAGTTGTTGTATGGCCAAAGCACAAAAACGGGGTCTGAAGGGGTACTATCTGACCACCTTCCTCATCGGGCTCGGATTCTTCACCATGGGGTTGATGGATCCCCTGTATGACACCTATGTTCCGATTTTCTTGGCCCGCTTCGTCGAGTCCAAAGCGCTGATCGGCTCGATTATGACCCTTGATAACATGTTGGCCATTTTCCTCATCCCTGTGTTCAGCGCCATTAGCGATCGAACTCATACGAGAATCGGCAGAAGGATGCCGTTCATCATCATCTGCCTGCCGGTGACAGCCGTTGCCTTCGGCCTGATTCCCATCGCCGCTCTGTACAGCGTTTGGTTGCTCATCGTCCTGGTTTTTGTGCTCAACCTGTTCAAACAGGCTGTCAGAGGGCCCGTTGTGGCGCTCATGCCCGATATGATCCCCGGTGATCTTCGCAGTGAGGCAAACGGGGTGATCAACACCATGGGTGGCATTGCGACCATCGTAGGGACTGTTGGTCTTGCCCGGTTGATGGATGTTCCGATCAATCTGCCCGGACGGGGCCCTACCAAGGATATCCTGGCATTTCCGATTTCTTCGATCCTGGTTTTGCTTGCAGTCATCCTGCTGTACTTCTTTGTGAAGGAGAAGAAGGCTGTTGTACATGAGCAGACCGAGAAGAAGGAGCCGATTTTGGCTTCTTTGAAAGTCATTTTCAGTGAACAGGACAAGAGCGCACTCTTCATCCTGTTTTCGTTGTTGTTCTGGTTCATCGGCTATCAGGGGATTCTGCCGTTTGTCGGGCTGTACTCGAAGGACATCCTGAAGACCAGCAGTGGAACGGCAAGCCTGGCTGCCGGCATGGTCGGCATTGCCTATGCCATCTTTGCCATACCCTCGGGTATTGTTGCCCATCGCATCGGGCGAAAGAAGACCATCCGCATCTCCCTATCTGTTCTCGTAGTGCTGCTGGCGGCCATTTTCTTCCACGACCCGCTTACTGCGCACCTGAGTGCTGCGATTCGCCAATACACCTTCTGGGCGATGTTGTTCTGCTTCGGCATTTTCTGGGTGTCGGTGGTGACCAACAGCTTTCCCATGCTTTGGCAGATGTCGAGCTATCAGACAGTGGGCATCTATACCGGCCTCTACTACTTCTTCAGCCAGTTGGCTTCGATCATCTCCCCCCCGATTACCGGAGCGTTCATCGATTTCTTTGGGTTCAGGGCAATTTTCCTCTATGGATCGGTCTCCATGCTGATCGCCTTCCTCTTGATGGGCAGGGTGACCCGCGGTGAGCCGGAGGATGATGCGAAGCAGAATTAGAATGTGATGACACCCAGGTGCTCAAGCAGGATTTTCAGCCCAATGAGTATGAGCACCGCGCCGCCTGCAATACCGGCTTTGCTTTGCAGGCGGTTGCCGAACCGGTTTCCGATTGCCACCGCCGCCAGAGAGAGGATGAAGGTGACAATTCCGATCAGGGATACGGATAGAAGAATATCGGTCTTGAGGAACGCCAACGTTATGCCTACTGCGAGCGCATCGATGCTCGTGGCGATGGACAACAGCAGCAGTTCCTTCAGATCGAGTCGATCGACCGTTTGAACAGGACAGGAGGGATCCTCGGTAAGGGTGTCATACAGCATTTTTGAGCCGATGACGGCCAACAGGATGAATGCGATCCAATGGTCGACTGAAGTTATGTACTGCTCGAACTGAATGCCCAGTATCCATCCAAGGAGGGGCATCATTGCTTGAAAGAAGCCGAAGAAAAGGGCGATTACCAAGGCTTGCCCGTAGTTGATGCGCCTCATTCTCAATCCTTTGCACAAGGATACTGTAAACGAATCCATGGCAAGACCGATGGCGACCAACAATAGTTCTAGGATTCCCAAACCAGATTTCCCCCTCAATTCATAGGGCAGAGTATAGGAGGTTTTGCAGGCTAGGACAAGATTGCCGGAAGAAATCAAAAATTTCCAAGTTTGTTGGAAAACCAACATACGCTTCTTTGGGAATGCTCTACAGTACGAGTGAAGGCAAGCAAGAGGAGAAGAAACGATGTTCAAGAATTTCAAAGCATCCGAAGTCCAAGTCTTTGCAGATCTGGTCCAGTATCAAGATGGACAGGTGGTCAGCAAGACATTTGCCCAGGACAAGCATCATAGCCTCACGTTGTTTGCATTCGAAAAAGGCGAAGAGATCAGTACCCACGCAAGCGGCGGGGATGCACTGGTCATCGCGTTGGACGGAGTAGGGGAAGTAACGATCGACGAAAAGAAATTCACTGTAAGAAGTGGAGAATCGATCCTCTTGCCCAGCAACGTCCCCCATGCCGTCTATGCACCAGAGCGATTCAAGATGTTTCTGGTAGTCAGCTTTTAAACTACGTTCGTAAGGAGAATATAAATGGATACCAAGATGTTCTGTTTCCAGTGTCAGGAAACCGCCCGAAATTTCGGATGCACCCAAGTCGGCGTTTGCGGCAAGCAACCCGAAACCTCCAATCTCATGGACCTGATGATCTGGGTGACCAAGGGCTTGAGCCAGATAACCACCAGACTCCGCGCCGAGGGCAGGCAGATCGACAAGGATGTGAATCACCTTGTCACCTACAACCTTTTTCAGACCATCACCAATGCCAACTTTGACGACGACAAAGTGGTGGAACGCATTCTCCTTACCATTGCGAAAAAGGAGCAATTGCTTGCTGATCTTGCAGATAAGAAGGACCTCAGTTCTGCCGCGCTGTTCAACAATGTTGATACTTCGACCTATGCAGAGCTTTCCAAGACCGTCGGTGTCCTTGCACAGAGCAATGAGGATGTCCGCAGTCTCAAGGAGCTGATCACCTACGGTTTGAAAGGTATCTGCGCGTATACAAAGCACGCCAACAACCTGATCAATGAAAGCGAAGAGCTGGATTCTTTCATCCAGAGGGCCCTCTCAGACCTGCTTGAAAAGAAGAGTGTCGATGAGTTGGTGGCACTCACCCTGGAGACCGGCAAGTGGGGTGTTGCAGGCATGGCCCTGCTCGATACCGCCAACACCGGCACGTATGGCCATCCCGAGATCACCAAAGTCAAGCTCGGAGTCGGCAAGAACCCCGGCATCCTGATCAGCGGCCACGACCTTCGCGACCTGGAGATGCTGCTCGAGCAGACACAGGGCACCGGAGTCGATGTCTACACCCACTCCGAGATGCTTCCCGCCCACTACTATCCCGCATTCAAGAAGTATCCAAACTTCTACGGCAACTACGGCAACGCTTGGTGGATGCAGAAGAAGGAATTCGAGTCCTTCAACGGCCCGATATTGATGACCACCAACTGCATCGTTCCTCCGGCCGAGTCATACAAGGCACGCCTGTTCACCACCGGAGCCACGGGCTTTCCGGGTTGCAAGCACATCAGCGGTTCAATCGGCGAGCAGAAGGATTTCAGTGAGATCATAGCGCTTGCCAAGACTTGTGCGGCTCCGACCCAGATCGAGGACGGGGAGCTGGTCGGCGGGTTCGCCCATGAGCAGGTGTTCGCCCTGGCCGACAAGGTTGTCGATGCCGTGAAGAGCGGTGCAATCAAGAAGTTTGTGGTCATGGGTGGTTGTGACGGTCGTTCCAAGAGCAGGGATTACTACACCGAGTTCGCAAAGGCTCTGCCGAAGGATACTGTAATCCTGACCGCAGGCTGTGCCAAATACAAGTACATCAAGCTCAACCTCGGTGACATCGGCGGCATCCCCCGCGTACTGGACGCAGGCCAGTGCAACGACTCCTACTCGCTGGCTCTCATCGCCTTGAAACTGAAGGAAATTTTCGGCGTGGATGACATCAACGATCTGCCGATTGCTTACAATATCGCCTGGTATGAGCAGAAAGCCGTCATCGTTCTGCTTGCACTGCTCTACCTCGGGGTGAAGAACATCCATCTCGGGCCCACACTGCCCGCATTCCTCTCTCCGAATGTTGCGAATGTGTTGGTTGAGAACTTCGGCATGAGCGGAATCAGCTCTGTTGAGGATGATTTGAAAGTCTTGGTTGGCTGATCGTTTAGTCTTTGCTGTGAAGAAAGCTCCCCGCGTAGGGAGCTCTCTTCGTCATAAGATGGAGTGTAGGCTTTAGAAATACCACCGTAACGCAGCCCAGGCAAGGGAGTTGGAACCATAGGTTCCGAACGTCCCATCCTCGTCACCCAAGAATAGATCGAACCCTCCTTCCAACAACACGCCATTTCCAAAGTTGTATGAGACCGATGGTCGGATGAGTGCATTCAGCGGCTCCGCTTCAATGTAGGCGAACAGCCTTGCAGTCAACTGTTCATCGAAAAAGGTGTCTTGCACCCTGAAGGTGAACGTATGTGCAAACTCTCTGACTGGTTTCATCTGGAAAACCAGGGAAGCGGTATGATCGTGGGTGTACACCATCAGGTACTGGGTCGACCATTGGGCTCCTGCCATGTTCCAATCGAGGCCGATTAAGGCTTGCACCTGGGTATGCTTTTCAATCGTGATCGGAGGATTTATGGATGTATCCAAACTGTTCATCGGTTTATCCAGGGCCAAAGCCGCCTCTCCCCGAAGCACCACATCCCCCAAGGCGGTATTGAAGCTGCCTCCGACGAAGGTATAACGCTCATACGCTTGGAAAATCACCCTTGTGGCGGAATCGGGGGCTGTTACAGAGCTCGCCAAGGGCTCATCAGTGAACACATAGCCGCCGTTGAGCTTCCAGCTTATCGCGTTGCCGAAGCGGCCTAGGGAGAGGAAAATTTCACTGTTATCGAGCGTCGTTTCAGGCATGGCTGGTTCAGTGAAGGATACCGATGTGATTGCAGGCGGGAATGGAAGAGTAGGTGTTTGTACCCACATGGAATCGGAGGCGGGCAGGGAGGTTGGGATGAAATGAGTAACCCAGATGCCCTGCAGTGTGTACAGCCCTGCATAATAGTCCACCTTGAAGGCGGGCACTGCCTTGCGGATCTCGCTGAAGTCGGCCAAAATGAACGACCGCATGTCCCTTGGGCTCACCAAATCGGTGATGAATGCACCTTCGGCTTCCCCCCATATGACCTTCTGCTTTCCGATTCTCACATCCGCACGCTCCAGATAGAAGTCAAAGTATGCTTCGGCCAGATCGAGTTGCAGCTCTTTGTTGGGATTGCTGTACACAACCGGGTGAAGGGTCAGTTGTCCACTATCAGTGGTATGTTCATAGAATGCATCCAACGTTTGCTCATGGACCGGCATGTCCATGGTCTGTGTACGTACGGCGGCATAGTCGCGAACCATTCCGCTGAACGTGCTGTTTGCCGCTAGGGAGGGAAGGCCCGCCATTATCAGCACAAGAAAAACGAAAAGTAGTTTCTGTTTGATCCTCATACCTTACCCCCTTGGACCCATTTTCATTTGACGTTCGGTGAAAAAGTTGTCATCGAGGTCGAGGTTGAATGCGACGTCTTTCATCTGGATGCGGGTTGATGTCTGTTTCTCCCAGTCTTTCATGGTCATATCGGTAATTACAGAGATGCCATCGATTTGCTCGAATGCGCCTATGCTCAACGTTTTGCCCAACGTCCCATCTTGCTTGTAAAACTCTTTCTTGAGGCCGAACCACTCTCCCTCGACCACCCATGAAAGCGTGCGGGGATAGTCTTCATTCCCTTTTGCGATGCTTTCGACTACGAGTGTGGATGTTCCCTGTATCTGTTCTTTTCTGAGTACAGTATGTGTATCGAGATCCGGGTGGCGGCTTCCCATATCGTCATAGGTGAAGTCCGAGCCCATGAACGAGTCGTTCTTGCCGTCGGATGCAATTCGCTTGACCCGCTTCAGTGCCGGCAGATACATGTACTGTGCATCCGATCTCCCGTCCTCGTAACTGAGACTCAGAAAGCTGGTATTGCGGACATCGTTGGGGGAGAGGAAGAACATAAGCTTGCTCTCAACTCCCTCTGTGTCCATTCTGTATTGGACGATGCTGCGTTCGCGAACCGAGCCCCTGGCATTGGTCAAGGTCATGACCAAGTTCGCGCGCATGGTATCACCGCTGTCGCGGTTGTACACTTCCCACATCACTTGCTCTCCGGTATAGTCGGCGGCAACCAAGGCAGACATTCCAAGTACTAGTACGATTACCAGGAAAACGGTTTGATGACATCTGTGTGTTCTCATGTAATGCTCCTCATAGGGTTTGTATTGATATGTTTGGAAAAGAGATGATTGCTGCGGTCGAGGCGGTGGATCAAGACCACCAGGACGGTAAGCGTTGCGATGGCGCTGGTAGCCATATTCAGGATGATCAAAGCTCCGACCTGCCTGTTGGGCGGGAATACGCTGAAGAGCAGGATTGCAAAGCCTCCCATGACGGCGATGGCGTTGAAGACAATGGCTCGCCCGGTGTAGACCAATGTTTCCATGGTCGCCTCTTCAAGGCTCTTCCCTTCGAGGCGGGTAATGGTGTAGTGCTCAAGGAAGTGGATGGCATAATCGACACCGATGCCTATGGCGATACTCGTGATCAAGGCCGTGGCGGAGCTGAGCGGGATATTAAGAAGTCCCATGACCCCGAAGTTGACGATTGCGGTAATGGCGATGGGAACGGTTCCTGCAATGCCGATTCGGACATTGTGGAACAACAAGGCCAGCAAGGCAAAGATGATGCCGAAGGAGATGATCAGACTGATGAGCTGTCCTTCCAACAGCAGCTCGCTGAAGACAAATGTCTTATAGCCGCTTCCTGCATACCCCACCTCGATGCCGAACTCGCTGAACTCTTTTTGATAGGAGTCGACGGTTGTGAGCACTTCCTTGAGGACGGCCGAGCTGTCGCTCTTCAATTGAACTGTGATATTTGCTCTACAATAGGTATAGTCAATCACCTGCTCGAGCGTTTCAAGATCGCCGGAGAATTCATACAGCAATAGATACTGGCTGATGAGCTCCTGGGAGTCCGGGATACTGTAACTACCCGCTGTTTGTTCTTCCATAACCTGATTCATCTGCTTGATGAACGTAGCGAGGGAAAGGCTGTTGCCGACGATGGGGTTCGATTCCAGCTCGGTCTGCATCCTGTCCATGGTTTGCAGCACCTGCGGGTTCTTGAAGATATCCTCGATCTCTGAGGTGAGTATGACATTCAAGGTGGAGGTGCCGCCGAATTTGGTATTTACATACTCATCCGTCTCGACGATGGCGCTGTCTTTCTCGAAATTAGCCAAAAAGCTCGTGTCGATCCAGACCTTACTGGTTCCCCAAATGCCGACTGCAAGAATAATCATCGAAAGGATTACCAAGAATTTCGGTCGGTCCATGATCAGTGTATTCAACCTTGACATAGCCGAAGGTTTTGACAGGTTTTGTATCTTTTGCTTGTATTTAGGAATACCCAGCAGGTAGATGGAGGCGGGAAACAACAACAATGCCAGAACCATCTCCCCAAGGACACCGATGGCTGCAAAGAGGCCGAAATATCGTACAGGCAACACTTGGCTGCTCATCAGTGCGAGAAAGCCTATTGCTGTGGTCAAAGCAGTCATGAATATGGGCCTAATCATCTGCCGAAGCGTACTTCGGGCCAGATTGTCCTTGCCGATTGCAGGATTCTCAACTGTCAGATGATGGATGGTGTTATGCATATGGATGCCGTAGGCGACACCTATGGCGATCAACATGACCGGGATCATGGTATCAACCGCATAGATGGGTACACCTAAAAGCGTCATGCTGCCGAAGGCAAGCAAGGTACCAAAAAGTACAATGATCATATTCAGGACCGTGTCCCTGACAGAGCGAAGCAGGAAGTAAAGGAGGGCGATCATGGTAAGAATTACCAAGGGAAACATGATTGCCATGTCTTTCGGCCCCAATTCGGCAAGGGATCCCTCGATGATCGGCCGGCCTGCAATTCTCAGCTTCTGCGGACCTTCCCATTGTCCTATCCACTCCTGCAACTCTCTTTGCAGGGTTTTTGTATCAGCATCCTCAACCAACTCGGCAATAATGAGCGTAGCTGTTCCATCCCTGCTTACATTTCTGCCATATATCATGGGATTTGCCTCAACAGCATCTTGGAGTGCAAGCAGAGCCTGTTCGCTTGTGTTTCCTGAAAAGAACGGTTCAACTTCCAAAAAACCATCCGAACTTTGGATATTGTCGGCGGTGGTCAAGGATATTACCCGCTCTATTGCTTGGAAATCCTCTTCCAAGGCAGTGGTAAGCGCATCGATTTTCTCAATCGTAGGTGCATTGTAGATTCCTTGCGGGTCTTCAAGAACGATCAGAATTGCATCACCGATGCCGAAAAGGTGCTCTGCTTCATCACTTGCAATGAATGCTGGATGGGTTTTCGGCATGTACTCGGTAAGATCGGTTTCCAGGCTTGCAGAGTTGAAGATTGAGACGGCAAACAGGATTGAGAGCATAAGAAGCAACAACAGCAAAGCGAAAGGGTGCTTTGCCAGAGAGATGATGAATTTCATATATCCTCCAAAATAGTTAACGTTTACTTACTTCCATGTGACAAAAACATGCATCCTATCTGTCGCTCGATGCATCAGCGTGTGGTGAACAGCGTGATAAGGCTATCTGCTATCGGGGCGGCTTGGTTTGTGAGACTGGTATGCGAGCCTTGCAGGTGCCACCTGGAAACAGTAAGGCGAATCGAGCCGAAGGTGATGACGGCTAGCTGGCGGGGGTCGATATCCGCTCTACAAAAACCCTGTTCGATCAGTTTTTGGAAAAACTGGACCAAATGAGACAGGTTTCTCTCCATGAGGGTGAGTAAATCGCCTCGCAGTTGGGGATCCACATTGAACGTTTCTTCTGCAAACAGCATGAGTGTGAAGGCTGTGTTGTGTTCCAATAGTGTGAAGAGTTCTGAGAGAAAGGTGTGAAGAGCTTCAAAGGAAGGGACCTCATTGTTGAGCAACGTGGTGAAGTGAGGGGAGAGCATTGCATTGAGATGGTCAAGAATGGCTTTGAGAAGTTCGTGTTTGCTTTCAAAATGGCGATACACAGCCGCTTCGCTGACGCCGATGGCCGATGCCACATTCCTGATGGTAAGTTTCTGGATTCCCTCAGTAGCGGTGAGTTTGATGGCTGCCTCAATGAATTCCAACTGCCTCTGGGTTTGCATGTCCCTCTCCTTATTGTAAGTTAACGGTTACTAACGTACTGGATTTTTTTCCTTTAGGCAAGAGGAATCATACGTTTCTCCCATCAAAATCCTTGCCTCTCTGCGCGCTTCAAGGGATACTAGGGGTATGGACAGAGCAAAAAGCATGGCAAACGCCAGTGAATTCCAGAGTGCAAAGGCTATTGTGGAGCGCTATCTCTCACTGCATGCAGACGGTTCGTATACCTATCGTCCTTTTATGAAGAAAGGCATCTACCGCAGGCACGATTACCGCTATCATGCCGACTTGCAGCAGCTGCTGCCTTCTGCAAAGCTCGGGACCTTCTCCTATCTCTGGGGAACCTATGAGGCTGCTGATGCAACGACGCTCCGCTTCGCCCTCATTCCCTACGGGCCGGTGAAAATCCATGTGAACGGCGTCCTCGAGGCGGGCAGCGACATCTTCAGCGAACGGTACCGCTCCAAACAAATCTTCGACCTCCCCATGAAGAAGGGAAACAATGAGTTGGTTTTGGTGTGCGAGAACACCAGCGGCGGGTTCGGCTGTGAGTTCGGCACCTGGGTGGGTAAGCTTGACTACTACTTGCTCATGCCCCCGATCTATCCCTGCATGGAAGGTGTTTGCTACTCCGAGCCGCAGGAGACCTTGCTTGATAGTGTGAACGCTGATGCATTGAAAGCGCTGTCTTGGCTTCCCCGCCTTCCCGATTTTTCCGCTGACAAGCTTGACCTGACAGAGGTCTTTCCCCGCGCATCGGACGACGAATGGGCGGTTGTAACAACGTCCTTCACTGCACCGAAGCCTATGTGGTGCAACCTTAGAAGCAATGCCGAGCTGGCACTCGACGGCCAAAGCGTAAGCGGTTCGGTGGAAGTGAAGAGCGGCAGCCATAGCTTGACTCTCTTTGCCAGGATAGGCGAGACTGTCCAGCTGTCGATTACGGATGCAAAACAAGGCGGTTGCCTATCCTTGACGCATCCCCTTTTGGGGCTTGACTGTGCATATCGGTTTGCAATTGCAGGGCCCTTCGTCGTCAGGCCGGAGGGTTTTACCATCCAGTTCACCAAGCCCTTTTCCACCTCGAATGGATTGGATTTCTGGCATCTGGAGGGTGGTGACACCTACCTGAGAATGTACAATGACAATGCACTGTTCGGCCATTGGAACTACCCTTTGGGAGTCACCCTCTATGGTTTGGTGGAAACCGAACGGATGTTCAAGGATTTGGATCCGGAGTTGGCGGTACAGATCCATGCATATCTGAAACGCCATCTCCAGATAAGCATCGATACCTATGAGTACGCCATGTGGGACAAGGATGCGCTCGGTGGAGCAACAGCCGTCCATCACCTGATGACCAGCCTGGACAGTCTGGACGATTGCGGCAGTTTTGGCTCGACCTTGCTTGAAATAGCCAAAGACCACGACCTTACCGGCTATGAAACACTTATTGAGGCGGTGGGAGTGCATATCAGCAAAACCCAGCCTCGGCTTGCCGACGGAACGTTCTTCCGCACCGGCCTGATGCATGAATTCCATGAGAATACCATGTGGGTCGATGACTTGTATATGTCCGTTCCGTTCTTGTGCCGGTATGCCGCATACCTTGGTAGTGATGAACCACTGGAGGATGCAGCCCGTCAATTCTTCGGTTTTGCCAAGTACCTGTATATGCAGGACCAGCAGTTGATGAGCCACGTTTACGACTTCGACCGAAACATTGCAACCGGAATCCCCTGGGGTCGGGGGAACGGCTGGGCGCTTTTCAGCCTCTCGGAGCTTCTGCTGGTCCTTGCCCAGTCACATCCGAAACGAGAAGCCCTTTTGGCTTTGTTCCGGAATCTGAGCAGCGGCTGTCTGAGGCTTCAGGACGAGATGGGGATGTTCCATCAGGTACTGGATATGCAAGAGAGCTATCAGGAGAGCAGCTGTACAGCGATGTTTGCCTGTGCTTTTTCACGGGGGGTTCGCAATGGATGGTATGAGGAGGGCGAGCCGTACAGGCAAGGGTGTATCAAGGCGTGCGAAGGTCTGAAAAAGATGGCCATCGATAGCGACGGCCATGTATGGGGAGTGTGCAGGGGGTCCGAGTTCTCCTGTTCCAAGCACTATTATGCAGAGCAGTTGCTACCCCGCTTGGATGATACCCATGGAATCGGGATCATCCTGCTCGCACTGTGCGAGCGGATGAAGCTCGATTAGCCTTTCAGACCGGTGGTCACCAAGCCCTGTACGATATACTTCTGGAAGATCAGGAAAATGATGAGGACCGGAAGCAGGGTGAGGGTTCCCATGGCAAATATCGCCGACCAGTCGGTGGATGTCATGGGGTCGCTGAACATGCGAAGTGCCAGGGAGACGGTGAACAGCCTGGGCTTGTTCAAGAAGAGAAGGGGGCCCGGAAAGTCGTCCCAGCGCCAGTAGAAACTGAAGATGGTGCTGGTGATGACTGCAGGCTTGATCAGGGGGAAGAGAATTCTGGAATACATCATTGTGATGATTTCATATACTTGATATTTGTTGGAGTATGTGGATCTATCTCTTATCTTTGTAAATACTTGTTTGAAACCAACCGTTATTTGTGGTCATAGATGGAAATAGTCACAGGGAACTATAGGTAAGTGGATGTGCCATAGCGGAAAAAAAGAACCTCCAAACACGAGGTTCGGAGGTTTCTGGATACAGGGAGGAATCCTGTCAGTTGTTCACTCTTTCGAGGTATTCCTTGGTCTCGGTGTTTACCCGGATTTTCTCACCCTGCTTGATGAAGATGGGAACGCGGACCTTCAAGCCGGTCTCGGTGGTGATGTATTTGGTTGCACCCTGCACGGTGTCACCCTTGACGGCTTCCTCGGCCTCGGCGACCAAAAAAACAACCTTCGGCGGAACCTGGATTTCCAACAGCTGGGTTTCCCAGAAGGTGCAGCGATAGGTCTCTCCGTCCTTCATCAGGTACTGGTAGTCGGGGAAGTTGCCCATCGGAACCTCAATCTGCTCGAAGTTGTCGGTCAACATCAAGTGGAAATTCTCCCCGTCGTTGTACAGATACTGGCAGTCCCTATCGACTACGGTGATATCCTCGGCGTTGTCCTGGCTCTTCATCGTCTCTTGGAGCGTCTGACCGGTGGAAGGACTCTTCAGCTTCAGGCGAACGAAGGCGGAGCCTTTTCCTGGATTTACGAATTCACGGTCGACAACAACAAACGGTTGTCCTTTGATCAACAAGGCGGTTCCCTTATCGATTTGACCTGCTTTAATCATGCTCATTACCTCGTATATTTACAAATTGCACGTATTGCCACTCTTCAGCATACCAGAAAGGGGAAAAAGAATCACCCCCTGCAGGTCTGTTTTTCCCATCAACAGCATCTGCAGGCGGTCAAGCCCCAACGCAACTCCCGAACAAGCGGGCATTGCAGAGAATACGGCGGCTAATTGAGGGTCTATATCAGGAATTACCGATCCGCTTTCCTCCCTTTTCTGCACCAAGCGGGCGTACTCGTCACGATAGTATGTCTGGATTGTTTGCAGGTTGCGGTCCTCATCATAACAGTTTGCGACCTCCACCCCTTTCACATAGAGCTCCCACCGCCGTCTGTATGCACCTTCCTGCTTGGCAAGACACTCGATTTGCTTGGGGTACCGCTGGAGAACCAGCGGTCGATCCTGAGGGAGGTTCGGCTCGACAAAGGTGAGAAATATGCGATTGAAGGTCTCCTCCCAACTCTCTGGCTCATCCGGGACGGTGAGGCCCAGCCTTCGTGCTTCAGAAGCCAGCGAAGACTGTTTTTGATGCTTGTCCAAATCCACGTCGGCATAGGTTTTCATCGCCTCGGCGACACTGAGACGGGCAAATGGTGGACGCAGGTAATCCGGACTATCTTTTGTGAGCAGGGAGGAGAACAGCTCTTCAGTGATTTTGATTGAATCCTGTTCATCGGCTCCCACCGTATAGTACTCAAGCATGGAGAATTCGGGATTGTGAATGTGTCCCAGCTGTTCGCTGTTGCGAAAGCAGTGACTGATCTGATAGATGCTTCCCCAGCCCTGAGCAATGAGCTGTTTCATGAATATCTCCGGGGATGGAACCAAATACAACTCGGTGGAGGGCAGGAACGGGTTCTGAAACCGGGTTGCGAAGTTCTCGATGGTGGACTCGGGAATCAGGGAGGTGGAGAGGATCGGGGTGTCGACCTCGGTGTAATCGCGTCCATCGAAGAAGGTGCGGATGGTTCGATACATGGCCGAACGAAATTGTGCTGCTGCTTTCATGGCCGAATCATAGCCAAAGCTCCTGTTGTGTTGCAAGTGTCGGCGTCGCTGGAGTATACTCGCCTGTATGAAGCGATATGTTACTGACGACATCATCTATGCGCTTGCAACGGCATGGGCGCAGAGCGCCCTTGCGGTGATCCGGGTCAGTGGAGAGGGGTGCAGAAAGCTGCTCTCTACACGGTTTTCCAGGCCCAAAGCGTTGCTTGATGCTGATAATGCGACATTGGTGCACGGCTACCTTTGCGATGAGAGCGGCAAAGCCATCGATGAGGTTGTTGCTGCGGTATATACCGAGGGCCACGGCTACACGAAAGAAGAGTCGGTGGAATTCACCTGTCATGGTTCTCTTGCCGTAATCAAGGAACTTTTGGCACTTTTCAATCAATTGGGCATGCGTAGTGCCGAAGGCGGGGAGTTCACGTTCCGTGCATTTTTGCATGGGAGATTGGACTTGACCCAGGCCGAGGCTGTGCAGGAGCTGGTCTCCAGCCAAAGCCAGCGCTCGCGCTCGCTTGCCTTGGGCAGGTTGGAAGGAAGCCTGCGCAACCTGATATCGGATTTGAAGGAACAATTGCTCGGCATCGTTGCTGCAGTGGAAGTCCAGCTTGATTATGCAGAGGATGAACTGGATGAATTTGTCTTTCCCCGTTCGAAACTGGTTGATTTGATCAAACAGATCAAGGACTTGTCGGATACCTACCGGATCGGGCGGTTGTACCGCAGTGGTGCCCGCATCGTACTGGCTGGTTCCACCAATGCCGGTAAGAGTTCGTTGTTCAATCTCTTGTTGAAGCAGGAGCGCTCCATCGTCAGTCCGGTTCGCGGAACAACGCGTGACTACATTGAAGCCGACCTCGATGTCCACGGGATACCGGTTCGCCTCTATGACACAGCAGGATTGCGCGAAAGCGATGATGCCATCGAGAGCGAGGGCATCAGAAGGACCGAGCGCCTGATCGGCCAGGCCGACTTGGTCGTCTATCTGGTGGACAGCTCCGAGCTCGGCCATGTCCCCGAAGAGGATGAGCGGACCTTGGTTGTCTACAACAAGAGCGATTTGGTCAAGCCTCCGAAAGGCAGGATGGCCATCAGCGCCCAGACCGGTGAAGGCGTCGGCGCTTTGCTGGCTGAGATTGCAAAACGCTTGGCGAATGGCAGCGTTTCCACCGGTGATGAACAGGTGGTCATTGAATCGCAGCGGCAGTATACCTTGCTTGAGAACGCCGCCCAAGCGCTCCAGCGGTCCTTGGTCCTGGTCGACCAGGACATCCCGCTGGACATCACCGCCGTTGAATTGGGCGAAGCGCTTCAGAATCTCGGGGAGCTGACCGGTGAAGTAACACCAGCCGACATTCTGCAAAAGATTTTCAGCGGTTTTTGTGTAGGAAAATAACATGGATTATGATGCAATAGTTGTAGGGGGCGGCCATGCCGGAATCGAGGCAAGCCTCGCCCTTTCCCGAATAGGATTTTCAACGCTCCTGATCACCCAGAACCTCGACACCATCGGCAGACTCTCCTGCAATCCTGCAATCGGGGGGTTGAGCAAAGGCAATTTGGTGCGCGAGGTGGACGCCCTTGGCGGGGAGATGGCTCATCTGATCGATCACAGCATGATTCAGTTCCGCATTCTCAACCGTCGCCGTGGTCCTGCCGTGCAGGCTCCCCGAGCCCAGGCGGACAAATTCACCTATGCTCGCCTTGCAAAGGAGACGCTGGAAGCGCAGCACAACCTGGCCTTGTTCATGGATACGGTGGTGGATATCCTGGTCGATGATCACAATCGCCTGGTCGGAGTGGTGACGGAGCGGCGCCATACCATTGCCTGCAAGGTGATGGTCCTGACCACCGGCACCTTCATGGAAGGCCGCATTTTCATCGGT
>Ga0228535_1001885_pt1 | contig 25757 bp, 18 predicted proteins | sample SJ1metagenome_FD_168457 | JGI IMG/M metagenome (GOLD analysis project Ga0228535, IMG submission 168457) | Enriched culture of PCE-dechlorinating microbial communities from Ithaca, New York, USA - SJ1 | ecosystem: Engineered > Modeled > Simulated communities (microbial... > Unclassified | place...
GAGTGTGGTAACTAAACATTATAGGGACGGCCCTTCCTTATGCAATCATCTTCAGATCCTCTGAAGTTCTCGATTCTCTATACTTTGACAGCTTTGGCCAATCCCACAGGAAAAGTGATTGACCCAATTTTTTCATAGATCCCTCCTGATGAATTTTCTCTGTATCCAGTTTTGCACGGTACTGGAAGGCCGTACATGCAATTTTTTGCTGACAATCTTGGTTTTTTTTCGATTTACATAAAAAACTTCTATACAAGATTCACAATCCACCAAGAAGACATGCTTTGCTTATTCCTAATCAGATAGGCATCTATGCTGGTTTCGGTTCTACCTATTCAGCATCGTTTTGAGCAGATTCACCTCATGGGTGGTAATGGAATCGACTCCCATGCCAATGAGTTCTTCCATCCTGACAGGATCATCGACCGTCCATACAAATATCGGAATCCTCCTGTCCTTGCAGGATTTCACCAAAAGCGGCATGACATCTTCGTGGCAGATATTCAATCCGTAAGCTTTTGTCATGACAGTACGATCCAACATCTGCGCTGCAAACTCAGCATAGGGTTGTTCTCTCTTGTACCTGTCTGCATTGAAGAGCACCTTGCAGCCGGGAAGAAGGCGGTGGATGTCCGAAATCTCATCTTCCTGACAACCGCTGAATATGACTTGGTTCCTGTATTTATGAAAGGCCGGCAACCTATAAACCGATTCGATCGCTTCGCTTGTCTTGATATCGAGATTCACCTGGATTCCCGCATTGCTGCACATCGCAAGTACCGTCTGAAGCGAAAGAAGTGTCGGATGGGCAGCCTGTATTGCATCATACGCAAGATCTTTGATAGGAAGCACACTCTGTGGTAGATGCTCATCATGCCAAAGAACAATCTTTCCATCCCTTGAGGAGCGCACATCCACCTCAAGGATATCAGGCAGCTGCAGGCAAGCTTGTTCAAGATACTCGATACTGTTCGATTTTCCGGTGCTTCCACCACTATGTACGGTCACCAATATCCTTGATCGCATTACTTGTCTCCTAAAGCAAACCCCTTCGTATAGTAGGCGTAGACAAAATGTGAAAAGAGCAGAATTGGTAGGGCAGTTATCATTCCGATAGCCATTAGGTTTCCCCAGAGTGTCTCATACTCTCCAATGTAATCGGCAATTACCAGTGGAAGTGTTCGTAACGCAGGAGTTCTGATGAACAACAACCCAAAGAGGAATTCATCCCAAGCGGTGATAATACTGAATATCGAAGTTGCAACCAATCCTGTCCGCATCATTGGCAGTACGACGAACCAAAGGGTTGCGCTCTTGCTCGCCCCATCAATTTGAGCAGCTTCTTCATACATGAGCGGCAAGGACTTCAAGAACCCGAAAAGCATCCAGATGCAGTAAGGCAAGGTGTACACCTGATATACCAAAACCAAACCAAGAATTCTATTGATCAAGGACATTGCATTGAACATGGTATACAGAGGGATGGCAAGAACAACTGGTGGAAGTATCTTTACCACCAATATCCAAATAAGAAACAGAGTGTTGGTAATCCAAGGGAAACGGAAACGCGAGAGTGCATATGCAGCACAAAAGGAGATTGCCAGGGAAATGAGTGTTGAACTGATGGAAACCACCAGACTATTTCCCATATTCTTCAAAAACCCTGACTGAAGTACTCCTATGTAATTTTTCAGGGTGAGTTCTCTTGGGAAAATGGTAGGAATCGGCAGCACCACCTCCAAGGGAGTCTTCAAAGAAGTCACCAAAATCCAGTAAACGGGAAATAGAATTATCCCCAGTATTACAGCCATGAGAACCCAAAAGACAGGATTTGAGCTTTTATTGCGAACGTTAGCCATTGGGTCCCTCCTCTTGCACAAGTTTCTTGATGTAGAAGAGAGAAATCAAGCTGACTATTACAAGAGTCAATAAGGAAGCGGTGGCTGCTCGACCAAGGTTGAAGTAGGAAAAACCCTCACGATAGATAAAAGTAGACAATGTCTCGGTAGCATTCCCAGGACCTCCTTGTGTCAAGGCATATACTTTACCAAATAATTTGAAGGTATCAATTGTTCGAAGCATTGCTATCAGCAGAATCTGTCCCAACAGGATAGGAATGGTAATTCTAAATACAATCTGAGGATAGCGTGCCCCATCAATCTGAGCAGCTTCGAAGATTTCCCTGGGAATCGACTGCAATGATGCCTGCAGCATTATGAAAGTAAACGGCGTCCACTGCCAAATATCCACTATTATGATGGATGAGAGAGCACGTGATGGATCTATCAACCATCCTACCGGCTTTAGAGACAATTGTTTCAGAATCGAGTTAAGCAACCCGATATCCTGATGATAAAGCGTTTTCCAGACTGCACTCACTACCATGGTGGATAGCATCATTGGAAAAATTACAACAGTCATAAAGTGTCGCTTTCCAAAGAACTCTCCATCAAAGGCTAAAGCAAGCGCGAGACCTAATCCGACTTCAATCAACGTTGCTGCAAGCGAAAAAATCAAGGTGTTGACAAAAGAGTCACGGAACAATTCGGAGGAGAGAATCTGTTGAAAATTTTTCAACCCGGCAAATTTTCTGACATCCGTAATATAGTTATAGTCATAAAAGGAAAGCACCAACACATCAAGTACTGGATACACAGTCAGCCAGACCATCAATAAGACTGCTGGAGTAATCAAGATATAATAAAAGGAATTCCTCCGAAAAGCGCTGTTTCGTTGCATACTTGAGACCTCACCTTGGATATGAGAGAGGGAAAACAACCTGAATGGGTGTATTCCCTCTCCATTCAACTTACTTCAAAACTTCGTTTATGCTTTTCTCGACTGATGCCAGTGCTGATTCAGCAGAGATATTTCCCATCAATGCCACTTGCAACACGCCACCGAGGATATCCTCGATTTCCTTCCATTTCACCGAGCGGGGTCGGGCGACACTGTTGAGCAAAGCATCATGCTGGGCATCATACCAAGGATACTTCTGCCTTTGGGATTCCACCTCGTACACTGAGGAGCGGGATGGGGGAAGTCCATACGCATCTGACATTGCTAGTTGCATCTCAGAACCGGTCAGATGAAGAAGGAAATCAAATGCTGCATCTTTCTGCTTTGAAGACTCAGGAATTGCAATCAACCATGCGCCGATCATCGGTGAAGACTTAACCACCTCACCCGGATGTTTTGTCACTTTCACCTTCCCAACCACATGGGATACGGAAGGATTTTCGAGATCACCAATCCAACCGGGCCATACTTCGGGAGCGACTGCTGCAGTACCGGCATATAGGGCATCCCGAACTTGTGCGGACTGGTACATGACTGTACCCTCTGGAGCATATTTACTCATCTCAAGGAAATACTTGAGAGATTTTAGACCTGCCTCCGAATTGATGGTCACACGGCCGGAATCATCTAAAACCTTTCCACCGAACGCCCAGAAAATCGGCATAAATGCAGTAACAATGGGATTGCCCTTTGTTCCCCTAAACACCACCCCATCAACCCCCGGTTCCTTGGCATCAATGACTTTTACCGCTTCAAGCAACTCCGTCCAAGTAGCCGGTTCTCCGAATCCATACTTTGCAAATAGGTCAGTTCTATAGGCAAACAGCTCAACATTTCCTGCGAAGGGAAGTGCATACAGCTTACCTTTCTCGTTATAAGGATAACGGCCCAAATCCAAAGCAGGTTTGATGAAATCGGCATCAACGGATAAGCCTTTCTTTGTGTACATCGCCCCAAGATCCGCAAGCCATCCCACCTCCTGGTACTGCGGTGCATTCGGGTCGTCAATGAGTATCAAGTCATAGGTTCCTGTCTTGCTCCGCAGATCGATGACCGTTTTCTCAAACAGGCTTGCCCCTGAGAGCTTGAGAATCTCGAAGGAGACCTCAGGATGGAGTTTTTGATACTCATCGGCTGCAAGCTGGAGGGAATCTCCATACGCCCCGTCTCTTCCTGCAATAGTAAGCGTAATTTTTGTTGGCCCTGCACCCGATTCTGATACCCCTGCTGCGAATAACGTTGTGGATATCAATACCACCAAAACCAAAGCCAGCAGGCTTCGAGTCATTTGTTGCATTCCTCGTGTCATTTAGATACCTCCTCAAGATATTTTGTCCTATCTCACTGCATTTCCTTGAACAAAAAATGAAAAGAACATTAATTCCCAGTGAAATAAGTCCTCCTGACACTAGAATATCAGTTCTCCCGGCCAATACAAGCTTTGTCTGGTTTTGAGGTAGCATCTTGAAATAAGGAATTATCTCAGTGAACAATCCAATCAAGAGTGAGGAATCCGATAGATTTCATAGCTCCAATTCAGCACAAGCGGTTCCAGCTTACTCTTATATGCCGCAAAAGCTTTTTGGCATGGAGTCTGCATTTCCTTTGTTGTACTAAATCGAGGAACAATCAGCTGGTCATAATCAGTAAGTGAGGCATAGCTCCTTAGCCGAGAAATGATGCTTTCATCCTCTATGAACTCATGCATGCTCAAGGTAAGTATGCGTTTCGCACATTGCATATGAGCAATCGCTGATTTCCTGTTAAACTCATGCTCTGACTCAATGAAAAGGCGTCCCTTGTACACAAAACTGGTTCCTTGGATGATATAGTCAAAAATCACATCAGCAAAGTCGGATGTCGTATCCGATAAAATTGTATAGGTGGTTGGGTCAACACTCCCACCGGGAACCAATACCTTGAGATTGGGAATATCCTTGGATAGTTGCTCGATTACCCCTAGATTATGAGAATATACTTCCAAGGAAAAAGGAAGCTCCTGTGAATGTTCTACAAAAATGGAAGCAATATGGTTGCACAACCCTCCTGCACCCAGAAAAATTCGTATAGGCTGATGACTCTCTACACTTTTCCCATACTCCACCAACTCATCAAAAACCGCATTGGCAACCATCAGCTTCTCCGAGATGTAGAGATGTTTCTTCTGATGAAAATCTTTGTAAGGAAAGGCTAGCCTGATGGCAAAAGTCCCTTCGGATGTATTGATTTTTGTAAATAGCTTGATATTGGTATCTTCCTCGTAGCGTTTGAGTTGTGTCCATAACCAATACTCGGTTTTATAGTCAATGTCACATTGTCGCTTAAGGTTCTCAATGATTTGAGTGCTCGAGATTTCGATATCCCAGATCGAGGAGGCATGAATGCGTTCCAATTCCTCAGAGAACATTCTCAATACCCTGAACACCAGGTCTTTCTGTTTTAATCGCTGCTGTTTCTGCTCAAGAACCTTGCTCATATGCAACTCCTGATTTCCATCATCGGATGCATGCATCGAAAAGTCAAATCGAAAACTCCAACCATGTCCAAACAAGCTTTACTGAATAGAGAAAGAGGGCTGCCTTTCGGCAGCCCCCGTAACAAACATTGTGGTGATGAAGCTTACATCAAAGGCCCAAGTTTCTCGAAGAAACTCCAGCGCTTGTGTGCATCTTCCTCAGCCTTTGCGAACAAGTCCTCGGCATTCTCAGGGTTGGTCTTGTACAGGGAAGTGTAGCGAACCTCACCCTTGATGAAGTCCTGGAAGGAGCCGGAAATCGGCTTGGCATCCCAGCTGAATCTCTTGCCTTCCTCGAGTGCGGGGTTGAAGCGGTAGAGCAGCCAGTAACCGGCTTCCACTGCCTTCTTCTCTTCAACCTGGCTGAAACGCATGTTCATGCCGTGGTTGATGCACGGGGAGTAACAGAAGATGATCGAGGGGCCCTTCCAAGCTACCGCTTCCTGCAGAGCCTTCTGGGCATGCAGGCGGTTGGAGCCGAGAGCGATGGACGCAACATAGGCGTGGCCATAGGTCATGCACATGAAGCCCATGTTCTTCTTGCCGATCTCCTTGCCGGCGTTTGCAAACTTTGCAACTGCGGCAATCGGAGTGGACTTGGAAGCCTGGCCACCGGTATTGGAGTACACCTCGGTATCGAGTACCAGGATGTTGACGTTTCTGCCGGAAGCAATAACGTGGTCAACACCACCGTAACCGATATCATAGGCCCATCCGTCACCACCGATGATGAAGACGACCTTGTCGGCGAAGTAGTCCTTCAGCTCGTCAATCTTGGCAAGCACTGCCTTCTGTTCGGCATTGGCAACAGCCATTGCCTCTACAAGGGCGGCCTGGACAGCCTTCTGGGCTGCATTGGCAGCTTCGGAGGACTCTTCCCATAGCTCGAGGGACTTCTCGATTGCACTCTTCAGTGCCTCGGTGGTACCAAGGGCAAAGAGCTGGTCGATGTAGATGCGAAGCTGTTTGCGGTTGGAATCTACGGCAAGGCGCATGCCCAGACCATACTCGGCGTTGTCCTCGAAGAGGCTGTTGCCCCAAGCCGGACCATGGCCGTCACTCTGCCTGACAGTGTAGGGAGTGGTCGGGAAGGTACCGCTGTAGATGGAGGAACAACCGGTCGCGTTGGCAACAATCATGCGGTCGCCGCAGATCTGGCTTACCATCTTTACATACGGAGTCTCACCACAACCTGCACAGGCACCGGAGAACTCAAAGAGCGGCTGCTTGAACTGCAGGCCCTTGATCGAGGTCTCGGGAGCACCATCGAGTACGTCGTAAGGCAGAGCCTCGAAGAACTCGGCATTGGCGATCTCGCCGGCTTCACGCTCGGTGGCAATCGGGCTGAACTCGAGGGACTTGACCTTGGAAGGACAGGTTTCGATACACACACCACAACCCTGGCAGTCCTCGGTATAGATTTGAATCTTGAACTGGAGGTTACGGGTGTTCTTGGTGTTTGACTTCAAGGTCTTGAAGGTTTCTGGAGCGCCCTCGAGGTCCTTCGGATCGATCTGTTTTGCACGAATGGCTGCGTGCGGGCAGGACTGTACACACTGGTTGCACTGGATGCAGTTCTCAGCAATCCAATGAGGTACGAAGGGAGCAACACCGCGCTTCTCAAACTTGGCGGTACCGGTCGGCAGGGTTCCATCGAACGACATCTTGGAAACAGGAATATCATTGCCCTTCAGGTGCATGATGGGTTCCATGATATCCTTTGCAAAGTCATCGGCATCGGCAGGAATCAAGCGGGCGGGCTCGTAGCTCTTGGTAATCTTCGCAGGAATGACAACCTGGTGCAGAGCATCGCTTGCGCCGTCGATTGCAGCCCAGTTCTGCTTGACGATATCCTCGCCCTTCTTGAGGAAGGTCTTCTTGACATACTGCTTGACCAAGTCAATGGCCTCAGCCTCGGGAAGAACCTCACTGATCTTGAAGAAGGCAGCCTGCATAACGGTATTGATGCGGCTTCCAAGCCCGGCCTTCTCGGAAATCTCGAGAGCGTTGATGTTGTAGAAGCGGATCTTCTTCTCGATGATCTGCTCCTGCATCTCACGGGTCAGGTGCTCAAATACTTCGTCGGAAGGAATCTGGCTGTTGAGCAAAAATACACCACCCTTCTTGAGCGGGCCGAGCATGTCGTAGCGACCGATGTATGCGGGGTTGTGACAAGCGACGAAGTCGGCATGGTCGATCAACCACGGCATCTCGAGAGAGCTCTTGCCGAAGCGCAGGTGACTTACTGTAATACCACCACTCTTCTTGGAGTCATAGGAGAAATAAGCCTGTGCGTTGAGGTCGGTATTGTCGCCGATGATCTTGATGGAGTTCTTGTTTGCACCAACGGTACCGTCGGAGCCAAGACCCCAGAACATGCAGGACACAACATCCTTGGGGGAGACGTTGATGGTCTCGTTGACGGGGATGGAGCGATTGGTGACGTCATCGTTGATGCCAACGGTGAAGTTGTTGAAAGCCTTGCCTGCAAGGTGGTCATACACAGCCTTGGCGTGGCTGGGGGTGAAGTCCTTGCTGGACAGACCGAAGCGTCCGCCGATTACCTTCATGTCGGTTCTGCCCATCTGGCTGAGAGCGGTGACGACATCCTGGTAGAGGGGCTCGCCGAGAGAACCGGGTTCCTTGGTGCGGTCGAGTACGGCGATTCTCTTCACCGAGGCGGGAATTGCCTGTACAAAGTGTTTTGCACTGAACGGGCGATAAAGGCGCACCTTCAAAACACCGGTCTTTCCACCCTTCTCGTTCAGGTAGTCACTGGCCCATTCAAAGGTATCGGCACCGCTTCCCATGACAATGACAATATCGGTTGCATTGGGATCGCCGACATAGTCAAAGAGGTGGTAGGCACGGCCGGTAAGCGCGGCAACCTGATCCATGTACTTCTGCACCATCTCAGGAAGTGCTTCATAATACGGGTTTACGGTCTCACGACCCTGGAAGTATACGTCCTCGTTCTGGGCGGCGACTTTCAACTTCGGGTGCTCGGGGCGCATGGCACGCTCGCGGAAGCGGCGGACATACTCTTCGTTTACCAACGGCTTGAGATCTTCATAGGTAATCTCCTCGACCTTCTGAAGCTCATGGGATGTCCTGAAACCATCGAAGAAGCTGAGGAACGGAACCTGTGCCTCGAGTGTGGCCAGATGGGCAACCACGGACAGGTCCATGGTCTCTTGAACGTTGTTTGCACAGGTCATGGCAAAGCCGGTGTTACGGCAGGACATGACGTCGGAGTGATCTCCGAAAATTGAGAGAGACTGTGCAGCAAGCGATCTTGCAGACACGTGGAAAACGGTAGGAATCATTTCGCCAGCAATCTTATGCATGTTGGGGATCATTAAAAGCAATCCCTGACTAGCAGTGAATGTGGTGGTCAAAGCACCAGCAGACAGGGCACCATGAACGGCACCTGCCGCACCAGCCTCGGACTGCATTTCCATGATCTCCACCTTCTTACCCCAGAGGTTCTTCCGGCCGGTGCTGGCCCAAGAATCAGCAAACTCTCCCATCGGGGAGGAGGGGGTGATCGGATAGATTGCGGCTACTTCGCTGAAGGCATATGCAATATGCGCTGCAGCGGTGTTTCCGTCAATAGTAACCCTTTTTTTGTTACCCATTTTGACACTCCATAAAACAGTATTTGATGCGACCTTGAAGAGGTCACCCTATGCACACACAAAAAAAAATCCTCGCAGATTTTCCCGTGAATCATCATAAACCAATAAGGAATCGATTGCAACCTTGTCCAGATTGAATTCCTTGATTAGCAGTCCTTTAGAAGTATATCAACTCTTCAGGTATTTATTTAGTGCAATATAACCGCACCCAAGCAGGAAGCAGATCCCGCAGGCAAACAACCACAGCTGACGATAGCCGGTGTCCAGCAGCACCAAGCCCCCCAAGGCGGGAGCCAACGAGTGTCCCAGGCTTGAAAACACATGCATCCAGGCATTGCACTGCGAGCGGATACGCTCATGTGCATAGACATTGAGAAACACGTTGGAATTGGTTGCCATCAGGATCTCTCCGAGGGTCCAGATGCAGGTGGCCACCAAAAACAAGCTGAAAGACGAGCAGAAGGCGTAGACCAAATAGCCGGCAACGTACAGAAACAAAGCCACTGCCATCGAAACCAATTGGCCCAACCGATGAGTCCAGGCAGTGAGCAGCGTGGTGCACACCAGAACCACCACTGCATTGACCATCATCAGCTTTGCATAGCGGCTCGCACCCAAAACATCGCCGTACAGCGAGTTGAACTGCAACGGCAGGGTAAAGGAATTTTGGCCGTAGGTGAGGGTATACAAGGCGTTGAAGATGAAAAAAAGCCAGAGGATGGGAGGAATGTGCACCCTTGCCTGCTGCATCTCCTTGCTTGGCCGTTCTGGTGCATGCCTGTTGGGCACCGTCATAAGCAACAGGAGGGTGGATAAGGAAAGCAGGACGGCCGAGATTGCAAACAACAGCAAAAGCGAGCGGGCAAACAACATCGATGCAACCATCGGGCCGAGCGCCACCCCGATATTGGTCCCCAGATACAGCAGGCTGAAGGAGTGGGAAAGCCTTCCTTGCGGGCTGAATTCGGCAACCATGGTATTGGTCAACGGAGCGGTTCCCCCGCGAAACGGACTGGCTGCCAGAATGAGGTAGGGGATCAGATTCGGACGGACCACCACCAAAAGGGCGCAGAAGAGATAGGAAAGGCTGACCATCACCTGACAAAGAACCAGCAGCTGCTTCTTTCCCCACTTGTCGGCAGCCATGCCGATGGACATCTGCCCCACCATGGTGGCGATAATGCTCGCTGAGACAAATATCCCTGCATCCTTGGGAGAAAGACCGAGCCTGACAGTCAAAATCAGGACCAGGAGCAGCTGCACGAAGTCCCCGAATCGATTGATGACCCGGATTGCAAACAGCGCATAGATGCTGGACCCCAAGCCCTTGTAGACGGAAAACCCCGTCAACAAAGGACGGGGTTGTCGTATAGTGTTCATACCACCCTACCCAAAACAGAGGGTACGGATAGTCTTGGTCTTGGTCAACACTCGCTATGCCCGCAAGAGAAACATTTCTTGCAGCCTTCGATGTTGACAAAGGAGACATTGCCGCAGATCGGGCAGATATCGGGCTTTACGCTGGCCGTGGAAGAAGGAAGCCCCAAATCAAGCTGACCGCCATCCTCATCCTCATCCTCCTCATCGGGAAGGCGTGAAGCTTCGCGTTCACTGTCGGATGAGCCGATATGCTGCTGCAACACCTGGGCTACAGCATCAGGAAGACTCATGACACGATTCTTGCCGAAGCCCATCGACCGACCGCTGCCGATTCCTGAAAGCTGACCGATGATCGCCTGCGCCCGCTGGTCAGGAGTCAAAGGAGAAGGCATGCGCAGGATCAAGCTGATCAACCTGCCAAGCCCCTCTGCATCAGCGGCTACATCGGAACCCACCTTGGCCACATTGATGAAAACCTCAAAAATATCGCTGGGATTCGGTCCATCGCAGTTGACCGTAATGTACGCAGTCCCGATTGGCGTAGCCTTGCGATAGGTCGTTCCCTGCAAAACGGTGGAGCGCACCCGCGGCTTGGGCTCGGTGGAGCGGGAAACCACCGGTTTCTCCTCCTTCGGCTCTTCCTTCTTGGCCGTCAATACCTGGGTGTCACGCGAACCATCGCGGTAGGTCGTACCACCCTTGCAACCCAGATCATAGAGCAGCTCGTAGAGCTTGCCGGTCTGCTCCACGGTATACTCCTTGGGAGTGTTGCCCGTCTTGGAAATCGAAGAGTCAACCCACCTCTGGATGGCGGCCTGCACCTTCACATGCCCTTCCGGGGCTAGATCCATGGCCGACACAAAATAGGAAGGCTTCTTTTGGCCGGGATGGGCCTTCACCCAATCATCGTAGACTTTCACCCGTTCGATGTTTGTTCCCATTCGACCGGTTCTTTCCCACTCCCAGAAGTAGTAGGGCTCGATACCGGTGGAAGTATTGACCATGGTGCCGGTGGTGCCGGTGGGGGCCTGGGTCAGCAGCGTGACGTTCCTGAGGCCCTGCTTGCGCACCTTCTCCCTGAGCTCTTGGGGCATCTGTAGCATGAAGCCGCTCTGCAGCAGCTTCTCAGCATCAAAATAGGGGAAACTTCCCTTCTCTTGAGCAAGGTCGCTGCTTTCATTGTACGCCTCAATGCAGATGAACTTGTACAGCTCATCGATGAAAGCAAGAGACTCGTCACTGCCGTAGGGAAGTTCCATCTTGATCAGCATGTCTGCAAGACCCATGGTCCCCAGCCCGATCCTCCGCTCGGAAAGCTGCTGCTTCTTGTTTTCCTCGAAGAAGTAGGGAGTGTCGTCGATGACATTGTCCAGGAATCGAACAGCGTTGCGCACAGCACGGCCCAAGTCCTCGTACAGGACCTTCTTGCCCTCTACAAACCGGCTGAGGTTGATCGACCCAAGGTTGCAGACACCCCAAGGAGGAAGTCCCTGCTCACCGCATGGGTTGGTGCTCTGGATGGTGGAATAGTACCAAGAGTTCGACATCTTGTTGTAGCGGTCGATGAAGAATACACCGGGTTCTGCACTCGCCCACGCACTCTCGACAATCGCATCCCAGATTTTCTTGGCCTTTTGTGTCTGGTAGACCACAACCTTATGACCGTTTGCCTTCCACTTGGCGATGTCGCCATCCCATTCAGCGTTGTAGGCAGGGTCGGAAGTATCGGGGAAGCAGGTCTGCCAGTCGGCGTCCTTGCGAACCGCCTCCATGAAGTCATCGGTGATGCCGACGCTGATATTGGCATTGGTGATCTTGCCCATCTCCCGCTTGGAGTTGATGAAGTCAATAATGTCCGGATGCCAGACATTGAGAATCAACATCAAAGCCCCACGGCGTGAACCGCCCTGCTCAATCAGCCCGGTGACGAAGCTGAAGAGCCCGCCCCAGCTTACCGACCCACTGGAACGACCATTGACGCCTTTGACGTAGCTGTGACGGGGCCTGAGGGAGGAGATGTTCATCCCTACTCCGCCACCTCGGCTCATAATCTCGGTCATCTGTCCCAGTGAAGCAATGATGCCACCACGACTGTCCTTCGGGGAAGGGATCACATAACAATTGAAATAGGTCAGATTCTGATCCGTTCCGGCACCGGTAAGAATCCTGCCTCCAGGGACGAACTTCCAATCCTCCAGGAGCCAATTGAACTCTGCTTCCCATTTCGTTCGAACCTCCTGCTTCTCGATTGAAGCAATACCTTTCGCTACACGGGCCAGCATCTGTGCGGGTTCAATCTCAAGCGGCTTGTCCACATCCTCACGCTTGACGTGCAGGACCATGCCATCATCGAGCTTGACGGTGATCCCATCGGCTGCTTTCAGTTCGGTGACCACACCGATTTCACGCTGTCCGGTCTTGGGATTGCTCACGGCAACCACGACGTCCCCGACTTTCAGCGTCTCTTTCTTCACATCCTTCAACGCATACCGGTCAAGAAAAATCTTGCGACCCAATGCACTCAATTCATTCTTTGCTGAGCTCATGTAATCCCTCTATATATTGAATTTACGCAATTAAATATTCTCGATTCTCCACCCCGTTTTCCGAGGCCAAGCCAAAGGGTCGACCAGCGTCGACCCTCATTTACCATAGCATGGAGAAGTAAGATTGGCAAGGCATGATTACAATATTTATAGCGCTATTGAAAGTTGAATAACGCTATATATAGTGTTATATGGGTTTAATAGCACTTAGGTATCGTCTCTTGAAAAAAGTGTATCGGAAAGGACGGAAAGGGTCAAATATGAAAAAGAAAATTTGCATCAATTCCTTGCAAGTTATACCCAAGACACTTCACACCCGGCACATTGTTTCTTTCGCTGCCGGTCGGCTTCACCACAGAAAAACCCTTTGCAAAGAGACCGACAACACAACGATTTTGTCTTGGCTCTAGTGCCAAAAAGAGAGCCTTCCAAACTGGAAGACTCTCTTGATACACGATCCCGAAACAACTTTCTTTACTAATAGCCTAGTTGCACCATGGTATCGGCAACCTTCTTGAACCCTGCAATGTTTGCACCCTTCACATAGTTGATATACCCATCAGCTTCCCTGCCCTCGGTGACACATGCCTGATGAATCTTGACCATGATGGAGTACAGCCTCTCATCGACCTCCTCGGCGCTCCAAGAGAGGTGCATGGCATTCTGGCTCATCTCAAGCCCGGAGACCGCTACACCACCGGCATTGGCAGCCTTGCCTGGTGCGAAGGGGATGCGGTTTTGGATGAAATAGTTCACCGCATCGGCTGTACAGCCCATGTTGGAAGTCTCCACCACATACTTGACGCCGTTGGCGACAAGCGTCTTTGCATCCTCAAGGCTCAGCTCATTTTGGATGGCGCAGGGGAACGCAAGATCCACAGGCACCTCCCAGGGCTTCCTGCCGGCAACAAACTGGGCACCGAATTTCTTCGCATAGGGGGCAACCACATCGTTGTTCGAAGTGCGCAGGTAGTTCATATATGCCCACTTTTCCGGAGTACCCACCCCGTCCTTGTCATAGATATAGCCATCCGGACCGCTGATGGTCACCACCTTCGCACCAAGCTGGGTTGCCTTCACTGCAGCACCCCAGGCAACATTGCCGAAGCCGCTGACCGAAACTGTCTTGCCTTCCATGCTGTCGCCTTTGGCCTCAAGCATGGCCTTGGCAAAATACATCGTCCCATAGCCGGTGGCCTCGGGGCGAACCAAGGAACCTCCGAAGCCAAGGCCCTTTCCGGTCAACACGCCGGTATTCTCCCCCTTGATGCGCTTGTACTGCCCGTACAAAAAGCCGATCTCCCTCGCCCCCACCCCGATGTCGCCGGCGGGAACGTCGGTATCGGGACCGATGTACTTTTGCAGTTCGGTCATGAAGGAACGGCAGAAACGCAGAATTTCTGCGTCACTTTTTCCACGAGGGTTGAAATCACTTCCACCCTTGCCGCCGCCCATCGGAAGGGTGGTGAGGCTGTTTTTCAGGGTCTGTTCAAAACCAAGGAACTTGAGCGACCCAAGGGTTACGCTGGAGTGGAACCTCAAGCCGCCCTTGTACGGCCCGATGGCATTGTTGAACTGTACCCGGTAGCCTCTGTTCACTTGCAGGTTGCCCTCATCGTCCTCCCACTCAACGCGGAACGTATAGATGCGGTCAGGCTCGGTCATTCTCTCCAGAATCCGGTGCTTCTCATACACAGGATTGTCATTGACCACGTCGATGACACTCTCCAAAACCTCTTTTACCGCCTGAATGAACTCAGGTTGGGCAGGATTCTTTCGTTCCAGTTCTTCCATCAAGGCATCAACGCTATACATACTTGGGTTTATCTCCTTCCATCTCAGCTACAATTCGTGTTGCTTGTCTAAAAAGACTAAACCCGCCATTTCAATCTGTCAATGTTTAAATTGAGTTAAACGTTAGTATTTATTTTATTATTACTTGATTGTTCAAATTATTGTATATATTTTGAATTTTTTATCAATATTATACGCACTCTGAAATTCTATTCAAAATCAGCCGCTCATGCTACACTACGTTTTATGTACACCCTCGATCCAACCTGGCTGCCCTTCAGCAACCTGATGCTGAAACACATTTACAACGTATTGCTGATCTGCAATGACTACGACCGCTTTCTGCTCGAGGAAGACGGGCGGGTGGAAGAAGAGCTGTATCTGGAGTACACCCAGCTCGGATTGAACAACCCGCCGAAAATCACCCACACAAGCAGTGGGGAGGAAGCCCTCAAACTCATCGGCGAACGCAAGTTCGAGCTTGTCATCACCATGCTCGACCTCGGACCGGAATCGGTGGAGCAGCTGGCCTCCTCCATCAAGGCCCTGGACCAGGACATGCCGGTCATAGCCCTCTCCCCCTCTTCCAGCCACCGGCGCAACAAGCTGATCAAAGGTTCGGACTGCCAGGACATCGACTACTTCTTCTATTGGCAGGGCGACCCGACCATATTCCTTGCCATGATCAAGTTGGTGGAAGACCGGATGAACCTCGACCACGACACCAAGGAAGCCGATGTACAGGTGATCATCCTGGTTGAGGACTCGATTCGTTTCTACTCATCCTACCTTCCCATGATGTACACCTGCCTCATCCAGCAGAACCGCTCTGCAATCCTGGAGGCGCTGAACAACTGGGGTAAAACACTGAGGATGCGCGGACGGCCCAAGATTGTGCTTGCAAGGACGTACGAAGAGGCAATGCAGCTGTACACCACCTACCGGCATAATATTTTAGGAGTCATAACCGACATGTCCTACCTGCGAGGCGGAGAGCAAGACAAGTATGCCGGACTCGCCCTCACCCAACAGATCCTCCAACAGGATCCGGAGATACCGGTGTTGGTGCAGAGCAGCGATGCAAACGCCCGTGACATGGCACAGGACAACGGCGCCCACTTCATCTGGAAAAACAGCTCTTCGCTGTTGTTCGAACTGAACAGGTTCATGACCAGCCATTACGGCTTCGGCCCGTTCATCTTCCGCAATCCAGAGAATATGGAAGAAATCGCCCGGGCCGAGACGATGCGCGACCTGCAGCGAATCCTCCCCTCCATTCCCGAGGAAAGCTTTGATTTCCACTGCCGCCGCAATGAGTTCTCCCGTTGGCTCAGGGCCCAGAGCCTCTATACCCTGGCAGCAAGAATCAAGGGTTTGCAAATACCGCAACAGGGAAGTGCCAAAGAGGTGCAGAGGGAGCTCATCGAGATCATCAGGACCTATCGAAGCGAGCGGACCAAGGGTGTCATCGCCCAGTTCAGCAGAAACAATTACGATGAAACACTCTTCTTCAGCCGCATTGGCGGAGGCTCGCTCGGCGGCAAGGGCCGGGGCCTTGCGTTCATCGACATGGTTCTCAGGGCGGCGAAGCTGCAGGACAAATACCCCGAGGTCTACCTCTCCATCCCCCGTACCGTTGTGGTGACCACCGATCAGTTCACCCAATTCATCGATGAGAACAACCTCAAGGACATCACCACAGCCGACCTGCCGGATGAGACACTGTTAAAGATTTTCCTCTCAAAACCGTTGCAATCCGATTTGGTGCTCAACCTTGCAGAAATCATCCAGGTCATCCACCAACCGATTTGTGTACGCTCTTCCAGCCTGCTCGAGGACTCCCACTACCAACCCTTTGCCGGCGTCTATGAGACTTGCATGCTCCCCAATCGAGGCGACGACCAGCGGCGACTGGAAGAGCTGTGCGATGCAGTACGAGCTGTATGGGCCTCCACCTACTTCAGGAGTGCAAAGGAGTATCTGAAGGCCACCGAGCATATGCTGGAGGATGAGAAAATGGCGATCATCATCCAGCAGGTCATCGGCAGCGAGCACGGCTCGTACTGGTACCCCAACATCAGCGGAGTCGCACGGTCGTTGAACTACTACCCGCTCGGCGGAGAGAGGCCCGAGGACGGGGTGGGGATGCTCAGCTTCGGCTTCGGCAAATCGGTGGTGGACAACGGATCGGCCCTGCGGTTCTCACCCACCCATCCCAAGCGCCCGGCCCAGTTCCTCGGGGGAGACCAGACAAGCAGCCAGCATATGTTCTATGCGCTGAACCTGGAACATGGCTATCATCCCTTGGAAGAGGGAGGACTGGAGAATCTTGAGCTCCTGGATCTCGATGAGGCCCTCAAGCATCCAGAGTCGCTGAAGTTCATTGCAAGCACCTTCGACCTGCAAAGCGGGACACTCAGCGAATCGGTACGGGCCGAGGGACAGAAAGTCATCACCTTCAACGGGGTGCTCAAGTACGACGCATTTCCTTTGGCAAGCATCGTCAAGGATGTCCTGACCCTGGGAACCCAGGCGATGGGCAAACCCGTTGAGATTGAGTTTGCCGTAAACCTCAACCGTAAAGCCCCCAAGAAACAGGAGTTCAGCCTCCTGCAAATCAGACCCATCGCAGCAGGAAACGAAGAGAGCGACGTCGCAATCTCCGTTGAGGAGAAAGAGGCGGCAGCCATCTACTCAACCGTCGTGATGGGAAACGGAAAAATCGAGGACATTCAGGATATCATCTATTTGAAGGTAGACAGTTTCGATGCCTCACACATGAAGGATATGGCAAAGGAATTGGACAAGCTCAACGCCCAGATGGTGCTTGCCGAGAAGGACTATGCCTTGCTGGTTGCAGGCAGGCTCGGGTCTTGCGACCCGTGGCTCGGAATCCCCGTCACCTGGTCGCAGATATCACGATCGAAGGTGATCATTGAAACCGGGCTCAAGGGTTTTCAGGTCGAACCAAGCCAAGGAACGCACTTCTTCCAGAACATGACCAGCCTGGGGTGCATGTACCTGACCATAAACCCCGACCGCCGTTCAGGGAGGCTAGATCTTGAGAAACTGAAACAGCTGGAGATCTATGACGAGACCGAGCATTTCGTGCATGCCCGCACCAGAGGGAATCTCACCATAAAGGTGAATGGATTCAAGGGAGAAGGAGTGGTGCTGCTGCCTTAGCCGACGTTGTGTGCCGCCTGATAGCCTGAAATCCAGATTGCGGTATGCTCCCTGACTGCTTCGACCGCTTTGTCGGCATCCCGATCCATGATTGCCTGATGCAGCCTCTGGTGCACCTCGGCTACCCCGACATGGATGGGGTTGATCGTCTTGGTGAAGAGCTCGATGACAAAGTTGTAAATATTCTCCACGATGCTGTTGTGTGAGAAACGGGCGAGCAGCCGATGATAGCGCAAGTCCAAGGAGCCGGCATGCTGGGCCGAGGCATCGGGTTTTGCCAACTCGGCCTGAAACTTCTGCATCGTCTGGTCGAGCAGGGCAAGTTCGTCGTCGCTGACACTCTCGATGACAAGCTTCACAATGCCTTCCTCAAGCAGCTGCCTGACCTGGGTGAGGGACTTGTAGTCCCTGTCCTGGACCAGGATCTGAAAGAGCTGGGGGTCGAACAGGCGTTTGTTGGAAGCGCTGGAGACGTAGGTCCCATACCCCTGCTTGATCTCCACCACCCCGTACGCTGAAAGAATCTTCAGTGCCTCACGCACCGTACCCCTTCCAACCTTCAGGCTCTCTGCAAGGGAAATCTCATTGGGAATCATATCCCCAGGGGTGAGTTTTTGTTCGATCAACAGGGCCTTGATCTTCTCAATCACCCCTTCAACCGCAGAAGGCCGGGCCTCGCGGACTGCGAATATGTCTTCCATGAGAAAGCACCCCCCTAAAGATTAGCACACCTATCATACCAACACCTTCGCTCGAAAGCAAGAAAGGCCGGGCTCAGTCCTTGTAATCATCCCGCGAGGGGGCAAAACATTCAATCAGCTCGGTATCCTCAAGGATATCCGAACCATGGGGATCGTTGGAGGCGAAGTAGTAGGCATCACCGGCATGCAAGTCCAAAATCTCCCCGTCTCCCTTGATGAAGTGGATATGACCCTTTATCACAATACCGCTTTGGCTCTGGACATGGGTGTGAAGTTCAAGCTTCGAACCCTTTTCGAGGTAGAAGTAACACATCATAGTGTCCTTGTCATAAGTAAGGGTGACCCGATCAATCCCCTTCGCCCTGCTGACCCGTGTATCCGTAGAAAGACTTCCCCGATGTTTCTTTTCCAGCATCATGCATTTCTCCTGCGTTCGGCGATCAGGGCGAGCAGCTCATTCCAGCCTTTCTGGAAGGAAGTCCTGAACAACTCAACCCCGCCGTAGTCGTAGTACTCATCCACCTGCATCCCGTCGACCTCCAAGGCCCGCCCATAGTCGGGAAGCCGATCTTTGAGAATCTGCATCTCCTCTTCACTCAAATTGTCTTCGATGCGGCTGACTACCAGGCCATCCGCCTCGATAAGCGTATCGGCTGTTCCCTTCCAGTTGATGGTGATATGCAGGTCCCCGCCGACCAGTTCGGTGAAGTCCTCCAGCTTGCGGGCGCCTCCTCCGATCATGATACCGGGGTAGTTTCGGCTCTTCAGCAGCTCATACTCTTTCTTCGCAATGGAAAGACCGGCATATTTGACCAGTTTCTCATCGAGCTTAAGATTGTTCGCCTTGATGACCCGCTTGAAGTGGTCGTCCAGGATACCGGTGATGTGGGTGACAAAAAACGGAGGGGTGTTGCCGCTCTCGCTGCTCGCCTTCTGATACTCCTCGCAAATGGAGACAGCCTGGGAGAGACCCATCACCTCGGTGGCCATGGTGGGAATATTTTTTTCAACCATCACCCGTATGGCTTCAATCCCCCAGGTAGTCACCGGAATCTTGATGCAGACATTCTCACCGATCTTCCGGTTCTCCAGTCCCTCCTCAACAATGAGGGCGGTATCGGTTTCTGCAAACGGATCTCCTTGGATGGTCACCAAACCTTCCCTGCCCCCGCTTTTCTCATACAACGGCAAAAACAAGTCTGCAAGGCGGGCAACCATCATCTGCTGCACCTTCGAAGCTACAATCAAGTCATTCTTCTCATAGGGCAGCAGCAGGTCTATCGCCCTGTTCACCACTCGCAAATCCTCTTCACTGCCGAAGAGCTTGGAGACATAGCTTGGGTTGGTGGTACACCCAATAGCCCCCGCCTCGATGGCGAGCCTGGCTTGCTCAAGGGTGGGATTGTTGATCCAGAACCTCGTCGGAGTCTGCTCATGCACACGGTGAAAATAGGTTTTCTTCATTTGTTACCTCGAAGCAAATACAAGATTGGGAAGCCACAGGGAAATCTGCGGAACATACGTGAGGACGATCAGGGCGACCAGCAGCGATGCCAGATAGGGAAGTACTGCCTTGAAGACTTTTCCTACGGGCAACCCAACGATGGGACTGAGCATGTATATGCTCATTCCCACCGGCGGGGTGATCATGCCGATCATCAGGTTGAACACCATCACCAGACCGAAGTGGACAGGATCCACCCCTGCAGCCACCAGGGGAGGCAGGAGAATCGGTGTCAGGATCATGATGGCGGCGGTAGATTCCAAGAACATGCCGGCTACCAAGAGAATTACGTTGGAAAGCATCAGAAGGATGACGGGGTTGTCCGAGATACCGAGCATGAGGGAGGAGACCTGCTGGGGCATCTGTTCAACGGTGAGCACCCAGGCAAAGATGGCCGCCGAGGCTACGATGAAGAGGACGCTCGCCGTTGATTTCAATGTCTCGACACATGAATTGATGAACGAAGAGAGCGTCAGTTCCTTGTATGCCAAGCTCAGTACGATGGCATAGGCCACCGCGATGGCTGCCACTTCGGTCGGACTGAACCAACCAGAGAGCATGCCGCCCATCATGATGACGGGCATCAACATGGAAGGAAGGCCCCGCTTGGTGATTGCTTGTATCTCAGAGAAGGAAAACTTGCGGTCCACTCCACGGGGGTAGTTGAACTTACGGGCGAAGAATCCCACCTGCACCATCAATGCCATGGCGATGACCAGGGCGGGAAGAATTCCGGCGATGAGCAGGCGCATCGAGGACGTCTCGGCGGCCGCCCCATAGATGATCAGGGGGATGGATGGGGGGAAAATCGGACCGATTACTGCAGAGGCTGCCGTAATGGCCGCCGAGTGGGTGCGGGGATAGTTCTGCTTGTCCATCGCTTCAATCTCGATGTTTCCAAGCCCGCCTACGTCGGCAAGAGCCGCACCGCTGATACCGCTGAAGATCAAGGAAGCGACAATGTTGACCTGGGCCAAGCCTCCTTTCATTCTTCCCACCAACAGCTTGGCAAACTCAAACAGTCGTTCGGTGATCCCCGAGCTGTTCATCAAGCCGGCGGCAAGAATGAACAAGGGGACGGCAAGCATCGGGAAGGAGTTGAGGCTGGTCACCATGCGCTGGATCAGCTGGCTGGGCGGGATGTTTGCCATCATCAGATAGAGAGCCGAGGGGATGCCCATGCTCACGGCGATGGGAAGCCCGGTTGCCAGCAAAAAGAGAAAGAGAATAATCACCAATGAACCGCTCATACCGCCTCCTCCTTTCCACACAAGGTATTCCAGACTCCCAACAGGGAGAGGACGGTCATGGCAAGAATTCCCAAGGTGATGGGGATGTAGAACACGATGTTGGGCATATTCAAGGCTGGAGTCCTGACACTCCAGTTGCGCTCCATGATGGTGGCGATCGCCCACAGGACATAGATGCCGAAGCACATGACCAGAAGCTGGGTGACCACAGAAACCCACTTCTTTGCTTGTTTGGGCAGGTAGAGGAGCACGATATCGACGATGATGTGTCTCTTCTCATAGGTGAGGACGGGAATCATGAGGAAGACCAAAGAGACCAACGAAACCCGGGCAAGTTCCTCCAGCTGAATAGAGCCTGCATGGAAAACGTTGCGCATGATGATCTGGATGAAGACCGAAAGAAACAGCACCAGCAGAAAGACCACCGCCACTGCCTGATATCCCTTGGTCACCTTTTTTGCGAGGTTGTTCATAGGATTGTTCCTTGCTCATTGAAATCTGAGTGGATGGAAAGGATCTTTCCATCCACATGAAACCATACACAGCTATTTGATTGCGTTGATCATCTCATAGTACTTGCCCCAGGCAGCACCGAAGCGATCATTGACAACCTTGGAAACAGAGGCACGGAACTCATCAACTTTCAGCCCATCCTCCTTGGTGATGATCTTCATGCCCTTGTCCTTGAGCGTCTGCACATCCTTGGCCTCACTTTGCAACACATAGTTGGAAGCCCAGTCACGGGTTTCGCGTGCCACTTCGGTAAAGATCTTCTTGTGTTCGTCACTCAAGGCCTGCCAAACTTTCTCATTGATGACAACAGGCTCGGAACCCATGATATGGTCGGTCATCATGGCATACTTCTGCACTTCGTAGATGTTGCTGGTGACCAGGGTGCTTACCGGGTTCTCCTGCCCGTCGGCTACGCCGGTGGAAAGAGCCACGGGTACTTCAGCCCAGTCGATGGGAACAGCGACTGCACCCATGCCTTCAACTGCTGCCAGATAGATGGGAGAGGGAATGGCACGGATTTTCTTGCCTGCCAGATCCTTGGGGGAGTACACAGGGAAGTTGGCGGTAAGCTCGCGGGTACCGAAGTAGAAGGAGTAGAGAATCCTGACGCCTCTGGTATCGATGAGCTTCTGGTTCAGTTCCTTCAGCGCCGGAGAAGTTTCGGGATTGGTTGCCTTCAGAAGGTGGTCGACGTCGCGATACAGATACGGGGTGTCGAACAGGCCCAAGTCGTTGAGCAGGGGCTGAAGGCCTCCGTAGGTGTTGTGATGCATGGCGATCGATCCCATCGAGACGGCCTCGGCCATTTCAGAAATGGAACCAAGCTGGCTTGCAGGATACACCTCGATCTTGATGGCACCGCCGGTTTTCTCGGCAATCTTATCAGCAAAGTAGGTTGCCTGCAGTCCGTTCGGGCTGGAAGCGGGGTTCATGTGTGCATACCGAAGGACCAAAGGCTTGGCGGCGGTAGGACCGCTGGCTTCAGCCTGCCCGGCGGCAAACAGGAAACCGGCCAAGGAAACAACGAGCAGCAATGCGATAATCCTTTTTTTCATACAATGTTCTCCTTTTTATTCTACGAACTCCGGATGATCCGGAAACCGTTACAGTTTTTTATGCGCCACAGCCTTTTTGGCTGCACTGACAATGTCTTCAATGCGCATGCCGTACGCATCAAGCAACTCTTCAGGGAAACCCGACTCCCCATAGACATCCTGCAGCCCGAGACGAATCAGGTGCGCAGGAACGTTCTCAGCGATCACCTCGGCTACGGCACTGCCCAACCCATTGATGATCGTATGGTCCTCCACGGTTACAGCACAACCTGTAGCTTGCAATACTGCGACGAGCCCTTCCCTGTCCAGCGGCTTGATGGTAGCCACTTCCACCACCTTTGCCTTGATTCCCTCCGCCTTCAGTCTCTTGGCGGCCTCAATGACACGCCCCAGCACAAACCCATGGGCAAGCAGGGCGACATCATCACCTTCATCGCTGAGTATGCGGATTTTTCCCAGGGGAAACGGGGTTCCATCAGGGAACACCTTGTCCTCGCGGCCGCTGCCGATACGGATGTAGACCGGACCTTCAACATCCACACTTGCCAGCATGGCTTCATAGACCTGACCACCGTCGGCGGGACAGAGGATGGTGAAGTTCGGCATGCCCCTGAGAATTCCGACGTCCTCGATGAACTGGTGGGAGACCCCCTCTCGGTTGCCCCCGTGCAAGCCCCCGTTCGCTCCGACAAACCGGACCTTGAGGTTCGGATAGGAGACGAAGGTGCGCATCTGCTCGCAGGCCCTCATCGTCAAGAATCCTGCATAGGTACATATATAAGGAAGGAGTCCGCTTGCTGCAAGACCGCTGCAGACGCCCACCCCGTTCTGCTCGGAAATTCCCAGCTCCACCACCCGGTCGGGGAACCGTTCCAAGAAAGGCTCGCCTTTGACGACCTTCAAGGAGTCGGTGGAGACAAAGACCACATCCTCGCGCTCGCCGGCCAATTTCAGGAGGGCATCGCGGAATCCTATTCGTGTGCTGTCAACGGTGCTCATACTGCTCCTCCCAACTCTTTGATGGCCTGTTTGTACTCTTCTTCGGTATAGACACGCTTGTGCCACGAGTTTTCTCCCACCATGAAGGAGACTCCGTTTCCCTTGACGGTTTTGCAGACTATGGCACAGGGCTGGTCGACAACTTGATGGGCATTCTCCACAGCCTTCAGAATCTGGGCGATATCGTGCCCGTCGACGGTCTGGACATGCCAGCCGAAAGCCTGCCACTTATCCTCGATCGGATAGGGACCGGATATTTCACCTACGGTTCCACCGCTCTGGTAGTTGTTGTTGTCGATGAAAACGGTCAGGTTGCCTACCTTGTGATGGCTGGCGGCCATCGCTGCCTCCCAAATCATGCCCTCCCCCAGTTCCCCGTCTCCGGTGATGGCATAGACTTGGTATGCTTTCTTGCGAATCCTGGCAGCCAAGGCCATCCCCAGACCGATGGATACTCCGTTGCCCAATGAGCCGGTGGTTGCATCCAAGCCCTTGGTCTTGGGTGCATAGGGGTGCCCCTGCAGGTGGCTGTTGAGGTACCGCAGAGTGAACAACTCTTCTCGGGGAAAGTATCCCTTTTTAGCCAGTGCGGCATATAAGACGGGGCAACTGTGACCCTTGGAGAGGACAAAGCGGTCCCGGTCCTCCCAATCAGGGTTGGATGGGTCCAGACGCATGACTTCAAAGTAGAGAGCTGTGATGATATCGGCAACCGAGAAGCTGGGGCTGGGATGCCCGTCCTTGGTCCGATAGACCATCTCAACCACATCGCGGCGAAGGGACAACGAGATTTCCTCTAGTGCCTGAATATCCATCACTTTGCCTCCCCCAGCATGTCCCTGACCATCAGTGCACCCAGCCGGGGGCTTGAGAGCACCGTCTTGCCGGTAAGCCTTGCAAGCGGTTCTTCCATCCTGGCCATCGAGCCTTGGGCAAGCAGAATGACTTCACAGCGGTCGGAGACCTGTTTTGCCGTTTCGGCAATGAGACGATCGTGTGTCTGGGCATCACCGGAGGTAATGGCGCTGAAGGCTCCATCGGCCAGGGCGCTGATGGTGTGGATCGACTTGCCCATCTCCGAAGCACAGCGTTCGAGCAGGCGGATGGTAGGATCGAGGGTGGTGGAAAGGGTTGCCAGCACTGCGATGGAATCGGTGAGCTCGATCGCCCGCCTGGCCATCGGCTCGTCGATGCGCACGATGGGGATGGGGAAGAATTCCCTCGCCCCATAGACTGCATCCCCGATTGACGAGCAGGTATTGAGAATCAATTCGGCACCGGAGGCACAGGCAATCTCATAGTAGCCGTACAGCCTGCGCTTCACCGCCTTGGTAAGGTACCCTGTCTCGATGATCTCGGCGATCATGCTGTCGTCAAGGATGTTCATCACCTTGCACCCAGGTAGCGTTTCCTTCAGCAAATCGGAAAGCGGTTTTACCAAAGCAGCTCCAGTATATATTGCGGCGATCTTATGTTCAGCCATGTAATACACCCCCATGTTCTATATCATCATACATCATACATATGAAGAATGAGGCACATTTTGCAATCTGTCAAGGAAAAACAATCCACCCCGCCGGGGATGGATTTACTGTTGGAGCAAAGATGGATGTATATGATAAGGAAGAACCACTGAAAATAATTGCCGCTTTCGGCAGGAATTTTCAGTGTCTATCTGAAACGAAGGCATTCCACAGCGCATCATCAGGCGGAGCTGCCGTGATGGTGATTTGTTGTTTTTTCACCGGATGGGTGAAGGAAATGGAGCGCGCATGCAGGCAGATGCCGCCATCGGGATTGGACCGGGCGGCTCCATACTTGAGATCTCCCTTGATGTGCAGACCGATGGCTGCAAACTGCGCCCTGATCTGGTGATG
>Ga0228535_1001886_pt1 | contig 25757 bp, 19 predicted proteins | sample SJ1metagenome_FD_168457 | JGI IMG/M metagenome (GOLD analysis project Ga0228535, IMG submission 168457) | Enriched culture of PCE-dechlorinating microbial communities from Ithaca, New York, USA - SJ1 | ecosystem: Engineered > Modeled > Simulated communities (microbial... > Unclassified | place...
GCATCCCTGACCTCGTCCGGTATCCCGACCCCCTCGTCCCGGATCTTGATGATGACCTCGCCGATGGACTGGACATAGCTGGTCGAGACGATCACCCCCCGCTCACGCCCCGGCAGTGCCTGCAGGGCATTCATCAGCAGGTTGACCACCACCTGCTCCAGTTGTTGGAAGCTCCCGGTCAGCGGCGGGAGGTTTTCGGCAAGGATGCACTGGAACCCGTCCGTGTGCTTGCGGATCTGGTTCTGGAGCATGAACAGGGCCGCCTCGACGACCCGGTTGATATGCACCGTCTGGGCAATGCTGGTCTTCTCCTGCCGGGCAAAGTCCTTGAGGCCGGTCACGATGCCGTTGATACGGTGGGAGCCCTCCACAAGGCCTTCGAGCATCTTGGGGATGAATTTGCCCGCTTCCGAGAACGGCAGTCTCCCGAGATAGAATTCGCCGTTTTCTTCGGCGTAATGGGCCAGTATCCTGTTGATGTCCGGCCAGATGTCCGCAATGAACTGGGAGTTGGAGAGGATAAAGTTGTTGGGGTTGTTGATCTCGTGAGCGATACCCGAGGCGAGGGTGCCGATGGCGGCCATCTTGTCCATCTGGCGCAGCCGCTCCTGCATCTTGCGGTTTTCCTCCTCTGCGGCCTTGCGTTCGGTGATGTCCCTGACCACCGCCAGCACCCGGTATTCCCCGCCGATGACGGCCCCCTTCATGTTGACCTCGACCCAGAACATCCTTCCCGAGCTGTCTTTGGCAAGCCACTCGAACATGTGGGACTTGTCGTAGCGCGTCTTCCAAATCTTGCGCAGCACATCGTCATAGGTGTACGGGGGTACGCCCGCGCTCAGTGCTTCAACGTTGAGCCGCAGTACCTGCTCGCGCGAATAGCCGTACATCTCGCACATCTTCAGGTTCACGTCGAGCATGTCCCCGTTTTCCGGGTCGAAGACAAAGGTGGCGTCGTTGGCGGCGTCGAAGATGGTCCGGTAGTTGGCCTCCGATTCACGCAGGGCTTCCTGGGCGCGCTTGCGCTCACGGATGTCGGCGAATATGGCCATATAGCCGATGGTGTCGCCGTCGCGATTCAGCATGGGAGCCGTTGAGAGACTGACGTCGATCAGGGTGCCGTCCTTGTGCATACGGCAGGTTTCCATGGCGCGGACGGCCTTCCCCTCGTTCAGGCAGCGGATGTTTTCCATGACCTCGTCCCTGCGTCCCTCGGGTATGATCAGGTAGGGCCTGCCGAGGGCCTCCTGCCTGGTCCAGCCGAACATCAGCTCGGCAGCGGGGTTCCACAGGGTCAGGTTGACCTCGTGATCCAGGGCGATGATGGCCAGCGGCGAGGCATTGATAATCGCTTCGAGCACTTGGTTCGCGTCGCGAAGCGACTCCTCGGCCTGACGCCGTGCGCTGATGTTGCGCATGTATTCACCGGCCATGATGACCGTACCGTCCTCGTCGAAGATGGGGAAGGCGTGTATCTCCAGGGGGCCGACCCGTGAATTGTCGATCTCCGTGATGACCGGCTTGCCGCTCGCGAATACGGCATCAATGTGGCACCTGTCACATTTCCGGTTCCGGTCGGGGAAATATGCCTGGTAGCAGTGCAGGCCCTTTGTCCGCTTAGCCGGCGCCGCATCTTCGAAACCGCCGCGCCAGTTGCTGAACACGATGCGGAACTCCCGGTCGATGACCGACACCAGGGCGGGCAGCGCCTGGAGAATGTTGTACAGCAGTTTCCTCGATGTGGCGTAGGGCCTGCGCGAAGCCGGCCGTTCTGACGGAACGTTTTTCATCTTCGATGGTTACTCCATGCGTGGAAACGTAGACGTTATGGCAGAAGCCGACACTATAGCACAAGAGCGGCTGAGATAACCGCAATTCGTTCCTGTCCGGAAAACCCGTTGAGAACTCCGCTTCTTCCGATACTTTCATGGATGGGAACCAGTCCAGCGACACTGTCGGAAAAGTGTTGTTTTGACAGGAATACCATTAATGTCATATCATAACTCGTTTACAGCAACGAATGAAACGGCACGGGAGAACCGGGATGGAAGAAGGAGAATGTCCCCCTCAATTTAGTTGATATTATAAATTGAAATCAGAGGGATTTTTCTTTATTCTGTGTTGCAAAAGGAGGGGGCATGCGATTCGCTGGTCAGGTGATTATCGTTGTATTGATAACCTTTTTTCTGGGAGAGGCCGCCCTGAGGGCATACAATCATTTCTATCCGTCGCATATTTTTTACGACGACTCCTATAACCAGTATCGGGGAAAGCCCCATTCGGAGTATTTGGGTTTCAAGCTGAATTCCATGGGATTTCTGGATGAGGAGTTTGATTCGCAGAGAAAGAACGGGTATCGAATCATCGTAATCGGTGATTCTTTTGTACGGGGTATCGTCCCCTATGAATTTAACTGGCTGACCCTGCTGGAGCCACAGTTGAACCGGGCGAATCCGCAAAATCCCGTTGAAGTGCTGAATATGGGCATTCCTCGTATCGGTCCTGTAGAATATCTTCCTCTACTGGTTCGTGAAGGGTTGTCTCTCAAGCCGGATATGGTGGTGGTGGGGTTTTTCACGGGAAATGATTATCCCGGCAGTAAGCCTGAGAAGCGGCCCCTTTACTCATATTCCTATATTGTAACGTTGTTGAACTACGCGATAAAGATCAACAGGAAAGTTGAAACAGGGATCATTCAGCGCGGCAAAGTGGTATACTGCGACGATTGCCCCACCTATGATCAGCCGACATTTACAAAATTCGAGGGAGAACGGAGTTTCGTCTATGTTGAGAATAACAAGTATTTCCTGAAACTGCTCGACAGGGCGGTCGATTGGCTGGACATGATGAAGGGGATTTGCGAGAAAAAAGGGATAAAGTTCGTTGTGGTTATTCTTCCCGATGAAATTCAGGTGAATGAAAGCTTGCAGGCGGAAATCAGATCGAAGTATCATCCTTCCCTGGAAGACGGCAAATGGAAAATTGACCAACCGAATCTGCTGCTTGCGGAAAGGCTGACCGCCCTGGGAATCGATACTCTCGATCTTTATCCGTATTTTGTAAAGGAGTCTGCACGGCAAAATCTCTACAAACCGAGGGATACCCACTGGAACAAGGCGGGAAACCAATTGGCTGCAGATATATTGCAAGGCTATATCAGCAAAAAGATCAATATGGGTGAAAACTCCGCAAAACGGTGACAGATTGTAAAGCACCTCGGCTTGGTTTTGCTTGAAAAGGGAGTTCAATGAAGAGGACTATATTAGGCATTTCGGCGTACTATCACGATTCCGCGGCCGCGCTGATAGAGGATGGCCGGATTATCGCCGCGGCCCAGGAAGAGCGTTTTACCAGAAAGAAACAGGATGAGGGATTTCCTTCGGAGGCGATCAGGTACTGCCTGAAGCAGTCCGGAATGTCCCTCGAGCGGCTCGATGCAATAGTTTTCTACGACAAACCGCTGCTCAAGTTCGAGCGATTGCTCGAAACCTATTACGTCAATGCCCCGAAGGGCTTGGTCCAGTTCCTTTCATTCGCGCCCGTCTGGATCAAGGAAAAAATGTTCCTGAAGAAGCTCGTTCACGAGAGTCTGGCGGAGATCGAACCGGCCTATGATCGCAAAAAGGCAAAGCTCCTTTTTTCCGAACACCATCTCTCTCACGCGGCCAGCGCCTTCTTCCCGTCACCATTCGAAGAGGCGGCGATACTGACCGTTGACGGTGTGGGTGAATGGGACACCGCCACGATCATGCATGGCCGGGGCAACGGGATAACGCCGCTGAAAGAGCTCAAATTCCCCCATTCCATCGGCCTCATGTACAGCGCCTTCACCTATTTCCTCGGTTTCAAGGTGAACAGCGGTGAATACAAAGTCATGGGGATGGCCCCTTACGGAAATCCGGACGGACCAGGTGTCAAGGAGTATAAACGGAAGATTCTCGATCATATTGTTTCCGTAAAGGACGACGGATCCATAAGCCTCAACCAGGAGTTCTTCAATTATGCGACGGGGCTGCGGATGATCGGGGACGACAAGTGGGAAAGACTGTTCGGGTTTCCCACCCGCCCTCTCGAGAGCGACATAGAGCAGCATCACTGCGATTGCGCACTTGCCGTACAGCAGATTACCGACGAGATCCTGCTCAGGATGGTGAAAGAGGCGAAGCGGTTGACCGGCGCGAAAAACCTCTGCATGGCGGGAGGTGTCGCGCTTAACTGCGTAAGCAACGGCAAGATCCTGAAGAGCGGCATTTTCGACAATCTGTGGATTCAGCCCGCGGCCGGCGATGCGGGAGGTGCGCTCGGCGCCGCCTATGCGGCGCATCACATCTATTACGGTGCGGAACGCTCAGCCGATAATTCATCGGACCTGATGCAGGGCTCATATCTCGGCCCCGAATTTTCGCAGCTCGATGTCCACTACATGGCCCGCAGGTACGACGCGGTTTATCGGGTCGTAGAGGATTTCGACGAACTATGCGATATCGTCACCGATCACATCGCGGCGGGCAAGGTAATCGGCTGGCACCAGGGGAGAATGGAGTGGGGCCCCCGGGCACTCGGCAACCGGAGCATCCTCGGTGACGCAAGAAACAGGGAGATGCAGAAAAAACTGAATATCAAGATAAAGCAGCGGGAGGGATTCCGTCCCTTCGCTCCCAGCGTTCTGATGGAGGATTGCTCCTCCTTCTTCGACCTGGACACTCCGTCGCCCTACATGCTCCTGATAGCCGATGTCGTTCCCGACAGGAGGGAGCAGCTGCCGGAAGGGTACCATGATCTTCCGCTGTTCGAGAAGCTCTATCATCCGAGGTCGGACGTCCAGTCAATAACACACCTTGATTTCTCGGCGCGCATCCAGACCGTTCACAGGGAAACAAATCCCTCCTATCATGCCCTGATCAGCAAATTCAAGGAGAAGACCGGGTACGGCCTCGTGGTCAACACCAGCTTCAATGTCCGCGGTGAACCGATAGTATGCACTCCCGAGGACTCCTTCAGGTGCTTTATGGGAACGGAAATGGATATCCTTGTCATCGGCAACTGCCTGTTTGTGAAGGAGCAGCAGCCCGCATGGGACAACAAAGAGAAATGGAAACGGACTTTCCATCTCGATTGAAAGGAAAAAAGATGCTCATATTAAAAGACATATTCGGCTTTCTGATGGAACGCAAGAAGTTCTGGCTCATTCCAATCATATTTGCACTTCTGCTGATTGGTTTGCTGATTGTGATGGCGGGCAGCAGTGCGATTGCGCCTTTCATTTATACGATTTTCTAGCTTTCAAAGGAGAGGAGATGTCTGACGCGGAAATAAGGAAAACGCTTTCCATTGTGGCATTGGCGCTGTTGATAGGCCATTACCTGTTCAACGTCGTCGTCCTGCAGCATATTGCCCTGGGGCTTCTCATTCTCACCGTATTCCCCAATCCGGTGGCGAAAATGCTGGCCCGGGCATGGATCAAATTCAGCGAGACCATAGGACACGTAAATTCGAGAATTCTGCTGACCCTGATTTATTTCGTGGTCCTGGTTCCGGTCGCCCTGCTTTACAGGGTTTTTAACAGGAAAACGACCGACTATTTCGCCGGCAGAAAACTGGACAGTTGTTTCATAAGCTCCGACAGGAATTTTTCACGGGAATCCTTCGAAAAGACCTGGTAATCCCTCATTTCGGGTCTGCTCCGGGTAGGCATCAGGGGCACGATTTCTCCTCTGGTAAAGAGGAAGCGTAAAAGGGGACAGTCTGCTTTTTTCATCAGAAGCAGACTGTCCCCTTTTTGCACGCTTTTGGGATATGGGGCCGTGATGGACGCTTGACCTCCCACTGGAACGGATTGCGGGATTTGGGTGCACTACCCAATGTCAGAGCTTTCCGGCGTCTTCCGTGAACGGTTTGATCAACCCTGCCTGTTCACCATCCTGTCGCAGGCGCCGTACCGATATATGGTGCCGGGTTCTTGTCGGCGGCTTCGTGATTTGGGCGGAAACTCTGCTTGAAACCGTCTTCATGACAGGGAAACGTGCGGGAGCGCAGCGGGACAAGAGAAGGTATCCGTGAAAAAATGCCCCACTAAAAATTATCGGTTGACAATAACTGTTAGATGGTATATTTTTCCATAAAACTTTTGAGCGAGCCATAGGCCGCCTACTACCATCAAGGAGGTAACACTTATGTCCACAAAAGAGAATCTCGCAGAATCCTTTGCCGGAGAGAGCCAGGCCAACCGCAAATACCTCGCCTTTGCCAAACAGGCGGAGGTGGACGGCTTTCCGCAGGTTGCCAAACTGTTCCGGGCGGCGGCCCATGCCGAAACCATCCATGCCCATGCCCATCTGCGGGCCATGGGCGGCATAAAAACGACCGCCGAAAACCTTGAAGCGGCAATTGAGGGTGAAGGTTTCGAGTTTCAGAAGATGTATCCTCCCTACCTGGAAGAAGCGAAGAAGGAAGGGGATATGATGGCTGAAGTTTCCTTCCGCAACGCCCTTGCCGTTGAGGAGATCCACTACGAGCTGTACCGGAAGGCGTCGGCGGCCGTGAAGAGCGGCGGCGACTTGGCGGCGCGGCCTATCTACGTCTGCGACATCTGCGGCAACACCGTTTATGACCAGGCGCCGGACAAGTGCCAGGTCTGTGGCGTGCCCAAGGACCGTTTCACCCTGATCGATTAAGACGGATACGGTGAACATCTGAGACCAAGGCCGCTGCCGGAAGGCGGCGGCCGTTTTTATTGGAGGAAACCATGTCGGAAAACCGATGGTGCTGCACTGTCTGCGGCTATGTTCATTTGGGGAGTATTCCTCCAGCCTGTTGCCCGGTCTGCGGCGCGACGCCGGACCTCTTCGAACAGGCGGACCCCCTGCCATCTTCAGCCGGCAGCGCGCCACGCAACTGGCGCTGCATCACCTGCGACTATCTCCACGCCGGCGACTCTCCTCCCGGTTGCTGCCCGATCTGCGCCGCCGGCGCGGACCGGTTTGAGCCGGCCGCGGAGCCGGCGCGGATCAGTGCGGACCGGGCGGTGTCGGGGGACATCGTGGTTGTCGGCGGCGGCATCGCCGGGCTATCGGCTGCGGAAGCCGCCCGGAACGCAGCGCCGGAAGCGTCCGTTACCTTGATCTGTCTGGAGAATGACCTGCCTTATTATCGCCTGAACCTTACCCGCTACCTTGCGGGAGAAATTTCCGTCGGCGATCTTCCGCTCCATCCGGAATCATGGTATGCGGCGCAGCGGATCACCATCCTGACCGGAGCGGAAGTGACCGGTATTGACAGGACAGCCCGGACCGTATCGCTCCAGGGTCACCCCCCTGTACGCTACGACAGGCTGGTCCTCGCCATGGGAGCACACTCCAGCATGCCGCCCGTTCCCGGAGCCGATCTGCGGAATGTCTTTACCCTGCGTACCTGTAGTGATGCGGAAACGATTCTCGAACAGAGCCGGCCGGGCGTCAGGTGCGTGATCGTCGGCGGCGGGGTCCTCGGCCTGGAGGTGGCGGCCGCCCTGGCCCGCCGCGCGCTGCAGGTGACCGTTGTGGAGGGCTTCGACTGGCTTCTGCCGCGGCAGCTCAACAGGGCCGCCGGGGAACGCATAGCCCGCGAGGTGCGGGCACTCGGCATCGGCCTGGTCTGTTCCGCGCGCATCAGCAGGCTGGACGGCCGCGACCAGGTCGAGGGCGTGATCCTGGAATCGGGGGATCCTCTGCCTGCCGACCTGGTGATCCTTGCCGCCGGAATCCGCAGCAACACCTACCTTGCCCGCCTTGCCGGGTTGGACGTCAACTCCGGGGTAGTGGTGGATCAGCATCTGCGTACCTCCGATCCCGACATTTTCGCGGCAGGTGATCTGGCCGAGCACCAGGGCACGGTTTACGGGACCTGGGCACCTGCCCAGTTCCAGGGAACCATCGCCGGCATGAACGCCGCGGGCGGTGATGCCGTCTTCGCGGGGATCCCCCGTTCGCACGGCATCAAGGTCCTGGGTGTCGATCTCTTCAGTATCGGCGTCGTGCATCCCGATGATGCCAGTTACCTGGTCTTCGAGGAGGATGGTGACCGTTACCGGCAGTATATTTTCCGCGACTCGCGCCTGGTAGGTGCGATTCTTCTGGGCGACACGGCCCTTGCCCCGGTTCTGAAAAAACTGATAGAAGGCGGCACGTCCTGTGCGGACCTGCTGGCCGGAGCAGGTGACGCCCGGGAAGTTTCCGCCGGGATTGCCCGCATGGCCTGATGTCGATGCGGCAGGGCGTAATGCACGGGACATCAGTGCAGCAGTTCCCGGCAGCGCGTCTCCTGCTCGGGGCTGCCGATGAGAATCAGGGTCATGTCACGGGTGATGACCGTATCCGGCGGTGGAATGATTGTCGGCTCCTCCTTCCTGCCCCGTTCGAGGGCAATGATCGTTGCACCGGTGATCTCCCTGATGCGGCACGAGCGGATGGTTTTGTCGTGCATGGCCTCGGGAACGGGGTGACGGAAGATGTGCATTCCCTCTGAGAGGAAAATGGAATCCTTGTTATCCAGGATGTTCATCAGGATATTGGAACCGACCGAGGTGTTCGATACCACGAAGTCGGCGCCTGCCGTGTAGAGTTGGGTCACGTTCTCCTCGCGGTTCGCGCGGGCCACGATGCGGAGATGCCGGTTGAGGTGACGGCTGGCCAGGGTGAACAGGATATTGGCGCTGTCGTCGTTGGTTGTGGCGATGAGCCCCTCTGCCCGGTCGATGGCCGCGCCCTTCAGGATGGTCCGGCTGGTGGCGTCGCCGATGACGGCCTCGTGCTCGCCGCAGTCAGGGTTGGCGACCCGGTCGATGAGCACGAAAGGCACCGACCAGTGCTCCAGAAAACCGGCCGACGAGCAGCCGACCCGGCCGTGGCCGATGATCATCACCATGTCCTGCCCGGGCAGCTCTCCGATGAGCTTTTCCAGCGTTTCCAGGTTTTCCCGGGTTCCCACCACGACGATCACCGATTGTTCCGAGAGCAACGTCTCGCGGTTCGGTATGATGATCTTTCCACGCTCCCATATCCCCACGACGGCGAGCCCGGTCTGCTCACGGATGTGGGCATCCTTCAGCGTCCTGCCCGAGAACGGGGTGCCATGGACCGGCAGTTCGGCGATAAGCAGCTTGCCGAAAGAATCCAGCACATGGGCAAACGCCCCTTTGGTGGTGGCCCGGGTGGCCAGGTAGCGGCCCAGGATCCTCTTCAGCGGGATTACCTGGCTCGCCCCGGCCAGATGGAACAGCTCCGCATGGCAGGGCTCGTCGAGCAGAGCGGCAATGGGGGTGGTGCAGAGGGAGCGTACCGTGAGGATGATGTTGACGTTTTCCTTATCGCCGAGGTTGAGTATGATGTGGCGAGCCCGGTCTGCCCTCAGCTTCAGCAGCACGCCGGCGTCGGACGGGTCGCCGTATACCGCCCGTATACCCTCGTCCTCCTCCAGTCGCCGGACTTCGTCGTAGTTGGAAAGGACCAGGAAGAAAGGGATTCCGCGCACCTGGAGCTTGCTGACCAGTGCCCGGGTGACCGGGTCAAGGCCGCAGATGACCACATGGTCGCGGGTTCTCTCGGGAACCTCCAGAAGCGGGTTGTAGCGGAGGCTGTTTTCTATCCAGGGAGCAAGGAACAGGCTGATGATGCCGAACGGCAGGAGGATCAGCAGAAACACCATGCCTGACAAGGTAACGATTCCGGCAAAGACGTAACCAGCGTCGGTGTGGAAGGTAATATCACCGAAACCCAGGGTGGTCATGACGGTCAGCACCCAGTAGATGCCGGCAATGAAGGAGAACTCGCGTCCTTCCAGGTGCAGCATGAGATACTGAAACAGCTTGGCATAGACCAGCACCATGCAGACGAGGAAGGTGCAGTATGCAAGCAGGGCTTTCAGGTGTTTGCGGGCCGTCATGCCGGCAATGTAGACTAATTCGCCGGAGATGGGTCTCATGAAACCTCCGTGGGCGTTCGGGGTGTGGGGTGAGAGCGGCAATGGCCGCCGTTTTCGCATTCATCGCGGCTCTCTGATGTACTATGCCATCGGCGTAACTGGTGCGCAAGGCGCCTAAGCAACAAATTAATTCTGCCGGTTGAGGGATGCCATAGAATCCCTTGCCTTGAGGCGACCTTGCCTTGAGACAAAGGTGGTTTCATTAAATATTGACTTTCTCTTTACAAAACTTTACTATTACTAAAAAAATTGAGGAGGGGTAAAGATGGGCAGCGAGAATTTGATGTCAAAGAGGTGGCTTATTGCCATGTCGGGTGTAATCATGATGACTATACTCGGCACAGTGTACGCCTGGTCGGTGTTCGTGAAGCCGATCACCCAGTTGCCGTACGGGTGGGACAAGGCATCCGTGGCCGTCGTTTTCATGATCATCATTGGCATGATCGGACTTTGTGCCGCTTTCGGCGGGATACTGGTCGACAAAAAGGGACCGAAGTTCGTCGCCACACTCGGGGTCGTCCTGTACGGCATAGGCGTGCTTCTCGGCGGCGTAGCCCTTAATGCCGGCAACATCTGGCTGCTCTATATCGGCTACGGCGTGGTCGGCGGCGCAGGCAACGGGCTTGCCTACGTGGTGCCGATCGCGACACTGATTCGCTGGTTCCCGGACAAGCGCGGCCTCATCACCGGCATGTCCGTCATGGGCTTCGGTCTGGGCGCCTTTTTCATCGGCAAGATCGTCCCCGGCCTGATCAACAACATGGGTGTTGCCAACGCATTCTTTGTTCTCGGCGTCGTCTATCTCATCGTCAACGTGCTGGCGGCCATGATTCTCCGCAATCCCCCGGCCGGCTGGCTTCCGGACGGTTTTACGCCATCGGCCTCGACCGTTTCCGCAGCCGATTCCTTCAGCTGGGCCGAGGCGAAAAAGACCCCCCAGTGGTACATGATATGGGGCATGCTGTTCCTGAACATAAGCGCGGGGATGGGGCTCCTCTCCAAGCTTTCCCCCATGGCCCAGGACGTAATCAAGGCCGCCCAGGGGATTACGGACGAAAAGCAGCTGGCAATCGCGGGCGGCGCCGTGCTGGCAACGGCTTCAATCTTCAACGGTCTCGGCCGGCTCTTCTGGGCGGCCGTATCCGACAAAATAGGCCGGAAGAACGTCTTCCTGACCATGTTTGCAACCCAGGCGGCCCTTTACTTCTACCTGCCGCAGGTTACCGACCCGATGATGTTTACCGTTATCGCCTGTTACCTCCTGGCCTGTCTCGGCGGCGGTTTCGCGGTCATGCCGGCCTTTGCGGCCGACTCTTTCGGACCGACCTACATCGGCAAGGTGTACGGTTTCGTGCTGACCGCCTGGGGTGCAGCCGGTGTCGCGGGCGGTCTCGCGTTCGCCAAGTTCGACAAGCAGCAGGCCCTCTATACGGCAGCCGGCCTGCTCATTGCCGGATTCGTGATCGCCTTCATGTTCCAGCGGCCGAAACACGTTTCCCATTACAAGACCGCTTTGTCGCCGGCCGAATAGCCGATGACTTTGTGATAAGCAGTCTAAACGGCTCAGTAGTTGCATAACTTTGACGCGATTGCTCGTTCGGCGTTTGAGGAGCTTGAATCGCACACCCCCGCTTTACGCTCCCCCGTTCTGCGGGGGTTTTTTTATCGCACGGTCGGCTTCCGCTTCATGCCGGATATTTTCATCCGTTTTCTCGCACCGTTCCAGCCTGATTTTTCAGGCCGTCGAACAGCTGCAGGGTCCCGTCGGATGCTCAATACCTCCTCCGCAGCTCCAGCCCCCGGTACCCCGCAACGAACCCGAACTCCCGCAGTGCATCCCGGTAGTCGCTCCGTTCCGCCCCGTCCCTGTTGATCGTTTCCACCACTATCCCCTTCACCGGGTTGAATCCCCGGGACAGAAGGGCCTTGAACATCCCCAGCGTCTCGTGGAGCCGGGGGTGGTCCGGAGGTAGGTGGATGCGGAGCTCCCTGCCGTTTTTCAGCGATTCGAGTGCGACCCTTTTCCCGAGAAAGACCAGGTGATTGGACGGGATCCGGCGGGGGAGCCTCCCCTTGAGACCCTCGAGCCCGATCCCGCAGAGGGAAGCGGGGTCCTTCGCGTTCACCCACCAGATCCCATCCTCGTCGAGCCCCGCGCGCAGGAAGCGGAACGCCTCGAAGGAGATGAACTGCACGCCCGGGATCCCTTCGAAGAAGTAGCCGCTCAGGATTTCCCCCGAGAGCTCCATGAGGCGCAACACCGGGAACAGCCGTTTCCAGCGGAGCGGCTCGGCCTCGTTTTCCAGCAGCTCCCTGAACAGGATGCCGTAGCGGTCGAAGAGGATGCGTGCCCGTTCCCTGGCCAGTTCCTGACCTTCAATCCCCTCCGGTTCCGTCGCCGGGACCTCCAGCACCCGCCAGCTCCCCTGGATCGGCCTGCCGGCTGCCCACCGGTTCATGGTCCCGCGCCTCGCTACGCCCCGGCCGCCGTGCCGGTCAGGTCCGTGCCCGGCCGGCTCGAAGCCGTTCAGTATCCCCTTGCGCAGCGCCTCCATGGAGTCATTGGTGGCGACCGTTTTCCAGGTCAGCTCCCAGAGCCGTTTGGCGGACTCCTCGGTGGTCAGGCCGGCGTGGGCCGCGATGTCGAACAGGCCGTATCTCCCCCGTGCGTCGGGGAAGAGCCTTTTCGCCCGTTCCAGCTCCTTTTCACGGGGAACGGTGAAGAGCTCCAGCTCCGTTTCCAGGGCGAATGCGACGGTTTCCTTTCCCGCGCCGTACCAGATGAGCGGCGTGGAGTGCAGCAGCGAATCGAGCCAGGAGGGGTGGTAATGCTCCATCCTGGCCGGCAGGATTTCCTCCTCCCAGAGGCGGGCGGCCGCGGGGAAGCCGAACAGCCGTTCCAGCCCGGACTGCAGGTCCTCGACGGTCCGGCCCTGGCGGGTGAGCCCCTGGTATGAGGCGACGAACAGGGGGAGGTGCTCGATGGTGAGGGGCTGGAAGGACGGCTGCCGCGCCAGGCGGGCCATCCTGAGGAGGCGGTCCAGGTTGTCAATGACGCAGACCTCCGTTGTGTCGCTCCCTTCCAGGATCGCGTCCATGACGACCCGGCCGTCCCCCACCAGCTCTTCAAACAGCAGGTCCGCCTCATCCCGGTCCAGGCCGAGCGCCTCTTCCACGCGGGAGCGCGTGATTGGTCCGTAGTAGGAGAGCCACTGGACCAGGAAACCGGGCCGGTCCATCTCCCCCTCGGCAGCCTCTTGCCTGGACCGGAGCCCCTTCGAGGGGCGGCCTCCCTGATCGACCGGGAAGAGCCTGGTCAGCAGCGGCATGTTTTCCAGGGCGCAGGCGTGACGGTTCGAGCTTCCCCGGATGGTGACGGAGACGATCTTTTTCGCGATGTTTTCCGGGAGCTCGGACGGAAATCCGGGTGAATCCCTTCTGCATGCGGCAAGGAGCGCGTCCCATTCGTCCGTCGGGATCAGGAGGCGTTCCTTGAGCCAGTCCAGGAGCTCGGCGGGCGTTGCCAGGGCATACCCGGGTTTCAGCCGCTGGAGCCTCTCTTCCAGCTCCCGCGCCAGTCGCGGATCGATGCGGGGTCTCAGCCTGGAGGAGGAGAGGACCTCGTCCAGGAGCCTGCGGCTGAGGCCGGTGGCGGCCCGGCGGGCGGGCGTGTCGTCCTCGTACATGTACTTGCTGGTCTGCCGCCATATGAGCCCGCCGCAAAAGGGGGAGGGGACCTCGTTCTCCACCTCCGCGACCTCGGTCCGTCCGGTCTGGAGCTCGTCCAGCACCGACTTCAGGTTGGGGAGGTCGAAGGCGTCCCGGAGGCAGTCCCGCCAGGTCTCCAGCACGATGGGGAAGTCCGGGTAGCGCGTGACCGTTTCGTGGAGCTTCCTGGCGCGCAGCCGGTTGAGCCAGAGGGGGAAGCGGCGGTGGAAGCCGGCCCGTGGGAGCAGGAGTGCCCGGGCCGCGTTCTCCCTGAACCTGGCGCCGAAGAACCCGGAGGATTCGAGCCGTTCCCGCAGGAGTTCCTCCACGTTCTCAGGGGTGACCATCCGGATCACGTCGGTCACCCTGGTATCCTCGGGGAGCACCAGGAGGATGTTGGCGTCGCCGGTGTAGACCTCCAGCGGGGTGCCGTGCCGCTTCTCCCACGCGGCCGACAGCGCCATGGCATAGGGGCGGTTGAGGCGTCCCCCCCAGAAGGTGTGGAGGACCGACTGCATCCCCACGGTCCGGCCGGTCCCGCCGTGGAAGTGCTCGATCACCAGCCTGCCGCGGTGGGGGAGCCTGCCGTTGCAGGCGGTCTTCTGGCGAAGGAGGAACTCCGTGAGGTTTTCGGCCGCATCCGGACTCATGGCGTGTTCCGATTCCAGTTTGCGACGAAATCTCTCCGGATGGGACAGCTCCGCGTCAGCCTCCCGGAGAAAGTCCATGATCCGTTCCGCGTAATGGAAGTCCCGGTCCTGCTCTTCGGCCCGCCAGAAGGGTACCATCCCGGTCCCCGCCTTCCGGGGAGAGACCTCCACGGCGTTGTGGGTGATGTTCTCTATCCGCCATACCTGGGTCCCGAGGGTGAAGGTCTCGCCGACCCTCCGCTCCCAGACGAACTCCTCGTCCAGCTCCCCGATCCTGGCGCGGGAATCCTTGACCCGGAGCTCGTAATAGCCCCGGTCCGGGATGGTACCCCCCGAGGTGTAGAGGAGGTAGGAGGCGCCCGGCTTCGCCTCCACGGTGTTGTCGATCCGGTCGATGGAGACGCGTGGGCTGAGCTCCTTGATGCGGCTCTCCGCGTAGCGGCCGGCCAGCATCTCAATGACCAGCCCGAATTGCCCGGCGGAGAGATTGCGGTAGGGGTGGCAGGTTTTGAGAAAGGCGTAGAGGGCGTCCAGATCCCATCGCTCCGACGCGGTCATGGAGACGATGACCTGCGCCAGCACGTCCAGCGGGCACTCCACCGGACAGACCGGTTCGATGGACCTCTCTTCGATGCAGCGGGCCATGACGCCGGCGGTGAGGAAATCCATGCCGTGTACCGGATAGAGCCTTCCCCTGCTGGTTTCGCCCACCCCGTGCCCGGCCCGGCCGAGGCGCTGGAGCGCGGACGAGACCGAGAACGGGGTCTGGACCAGGATCACCTCGTCAAGCTCGCCGATGTCGATGCCGAGCTCCAGGGAACTGGTCGCCACGATGGCCCTCAGCTCCCCCCGCTTCATCCGCTCCTCCACCTCCAGCCGGATCTCCCGGGCGATGGAGCCGTGGTGGGAGTAGGCGATGACCTCATCCTCGCCCTCGTTCATGTAGCGGGCGATCTTCTCCGCCACCCTCCGGCTCTGGGCGAAGATGAGCGTGGAGCGGTTCCCGAGGGCAATCTCCTTCAGCTCCAGGGCCAGGTTCCGCCACGGGGTCTCCTCCTCGTCCTCCTCAGTTTCCTTTCCCGCGCACCGGACAGTCAGGGAATAGCGTTTGTCCTCGTCCGAGCGGAGTATCCTGACCGGCCGCTTCCGGTAGACCGGCTCGCTGCGCCTGTCCGTTCGCTGGAAGCCGCCGACGAAATCCGCGATGACCTCCAGGGGTCTCACGGTCGCGGAAAGGGCGATGCGCTGGAATTCGCCGCTGGTCAGGGTGAGCCGCTCCACCGCCGTGATCAGGTGGGTGCCCCGCTTGCTTGCGGCCACCGCGTGGATCTCGTCGAGGATCACGGTCCTGATCCCGCGGAACAGGGCCTCCCCTCCTTTGGCGGTGAGCATGATGTTCAGGCTTTCGGGGGTGGTGATCAGGATCTCGGGCGGATGCCTCCTGATTGCCCGCCGCTCGTCCGGCGGGGTGTCGCCGCTCCTGGTCATCACCCGGATCCGGGGGAAGGGGTGTCCGGCCCGGAGAAAGCAGTCGGCCAGCTCGTCGATGGGCGAGAGGAGATTGCGCCGGATATCGTTGTTGAGCGCCTTGAGGGGGGAGACGTACAGAACGCGCACCTCGCCCCTTGACCAGCTGCCTGTTATCAGCTGGTTCACCCCCCAGAGAAACGCGGCCAGGGTCTTGCCGCTCCCGGTCGGGGCCGTAGCGAGAACGTGGCTAGCGGCCGCGATCTCCCGCCAGGCCAGGGACTGGATGGGGGTGGGGCTTCCCATCCGTTCGGAGAACCAGCGGGCCACCAGCGGATGGAAGAGATTCAGAACGTCGTCCATGGTGATGTTTCCCGGGTGTGGGGACAGTCTTCACCCTCGTTATGAACCTTGCTCACCGGAGGATGCCGTTCCGGAAGAAAAATGCTCCCGGCATATCTCATCCTCGCGCTCCTCTGTCAAATCAGTTGCGGAAGCATACCGTTAACGCACACAATAAATACGCCTGTCTCCATGGCAAGTCAAGTTGCGGCTCCGGGTGACAATTCCCTTTTTTCCGTCTTCGAAGCATGCTCTTCCATGCAGGGCCGCACGCCGGTTCATCACCCTGAGTCGTTTTCTTGACTTAACCCCTAATGAGGCTATAATCATGGTGCTCAAATATCCCACCGCGAGCGGGCCGGCTCGCCGAAGTTGAAGGAGGTTGCTGCCATGAGAATAGGAACCCGTAAGGACAGGGGCACCGGCGAGGCATATCAAAGGACTCTCTTCGCAGGTCTGGCGGCTCTCGCCTTGTTCCTCTGCACAGCGGTGAGTGTCCGGGCCGAAGACAGCCTGTCATGTTACAAGGGCGACAAGGACAACATGGTGTTCATCGGGGAGATTGTCGGGGCAAACTTTCAGAACGCGGCTGCGGAATGCAATGCCTTCTACGGCGACTGCAACGGCGAGTGCACCGGATGCTATCTGGACGAGAATTCGTCCAGGGAGGTCTGCGTGGACAGCCAGGGGAAAAAGTTCACCCGCTGACATGGAATTGCCGTCCGACCGGTTGTGCCTGCGATCAAACCGGGCGTAAGTGGCGGTCCTGTTGATCGTAACGGCTCCCGGTGACCCGAACGGGCATGCAGGGAGAGCTGCTGTTTTTGTGTGATATGAGCGGTATTGAAACCAAAGGAGGAACGATTCATGAAAAATGCTGTTCTCGCCGCACTCTGCATCCTGGCCCTGCCGGCCGCCGCCCTTGCCGCGGACGGCATGCGCGAAGGCCTGTGGGAGATAACCTCCAGCATGGAAATGCCGGGGATGCCCGTGAAAATGAAGCCGACGGTGATGAAGCGCTGCTACAGCAAGGCGGACGTGGCGGACCGGAAGAAGGTCATAGCGTCCAGGGACAAGAACTGTACCGTCACGGACATGAAGCACTCGGGCAACAAGGTGAACTGGACCATGAAGTGCACCGGCCAGAACGCCGGGACCATGACCGGCGAGACGGTCTTCAGCGACGACAGCTACGCATCGGTCATGAAGATGAATACCCAGGGCCACAAGATGACCATGAAGGTGAAGGGAAAACGGTTGGGAAACTGCGAGTAGTTTCCGTCCGGAAAGGGCGGGGCGCCAGTTCAAGCAAGCATCAAAGCTGTTTCGGGGGACCGGTGTTTCCGGCCCCCTTTTCCGTGTCGAGGGTTCACGGATTGGAGGTTGGCCGGGCCGGATCCGGAGGACTGTGTCACCTTGAAGCGGATGGGGATATGCTGCCTGGATATCACCAGAGGAGTCTGTCGTTTTTTGTGGCAGCCCACCGGAGTGAGACAAAAAACTCGGCTGTAACCGCCATGCAGCCATTGATCCGACTCAGCAGTTTGCAGATGGCTTCTACACCCAGGGTTGATATAATCCCCTCTGTAGGGAAATCAGGAGGCTTTCTTGATGGAGATCAGTGCGGCCACCGTATCCGACGCAGCCGAGATCCTGGCTTTGCAGAAGCTCGCCTACCTCTCTGAGGCCGGAATCTACAACGATTTCTCGATACCTCCCATGACCCAGACCCTGGAGGGGCTCGTGGCGGATTTCGGCTGCAAGACCTTTCTCAAGGCAACGGACGGCGGCCGGATAATCGGGTCGGTCAACGGCTTTCTCAAGGGTGACCGCTGCCTCATCGGACGCCTGATGGTCCACCCGGATTTCCAGGGTCGCGGCATCGGGACCATGCTCATGGCGGCCGTGGAGGTCAGGTTCGCGGGAGCCCGGACCTGGGAGTTGTTCACCGGCGGGCTGAGCCTGCGCAATATCCGTCTGTACGAGAGGCTTGGGTACCGTATAACGCGCAGGGAGAAGTTCGGGGGGAGCCGGTTTGCGGTGGTGTTCATGGTGAAGGTACGCGAGGCATAGGTCTTGTCCGGCCCATGCGGGAGGGTGACATGAAGCTGAATCGATGTGTCAAATGGGTGCTGGCGTTCGCCTTGCTGCTGCCGGCCCTTACCGGGTGTTCGTCGGTGACGGTCAAACAGCCCCTCCCGTGGATGGCTGATACCGCGGAACTGGCCGCCTTCGAGGGGGAGTGGGTATACGAAGGCCAGGTCCTCCACCTGAGGTTCGGATCAGACGGCATCGGCCGCCTGGCCAGCCTGAAATGGCGAGACGACCGGTTTGTTGCCGATGAGGGTGAGTTCATCGTCAGCAAGGGAGCGGAAAGGAGTTTTCTCTCGGTCCGGATTATGGAGAACGGCGAATGGCTCGAGGGTTACTACGTTGTGCAGTACCGGTTTACCGACCAGGGGGACCTGATCCTGCGGCAGCCCGAGGTGGCGGCCTTTGTCGATGCGGTGGCAAATGGGAGACTTGCCGGGGTGGTCGAAAAGGTTGGCCATGCCGGAAGCGTCGTGATCACCAGTCCTCCGGAAAAGGTGCTGGCCTTTTTGAACGAACCGGCGAACGGTTCGTTGTTCGACTACGGAGAGCCGATAATTCTAAAAAAACTGCTGCTTTCGCCCCCTTCCCACGGGGTGGAAAGTCCTAGCCTGCCTGAGGATTTTTCTCTATAAAAAGGAGGACAGACAATGACCCTGGAAATCGTCCGTGCCGTCTTGGCCTGGTCTACGCTCATCAACCTGACACTCCTGCTGATCTGGTTCATGTTTTTTACCCTGGCCCACGACTGTATGTACCGTATGCACAGGAAATGGTTCAATTTCTCCCCGGAGGCGTTTGACACCCTCCACTACGGCGGCATGGGCCTGTACAAGCTCGGAATCCTTCTGTTCAACCTGGTGCCGTACCTGGTGTTGCGGTTCGCGGTGTGCGAATAGTGGAGAAAGCTGAAGAAGGCATGAGAGCCTGTCCGTACGTATCTGAGCCTCCATGCCGAAATCGAGGCGGATGGGAAACGTCTGGCTGGTCGCCTTATCGATATCAGGGGGTATGATGAAAAAATTTCTTCCGGTCCTGCTTCTGGTGTTATTTATTTCTTTGTCCGGACTGATTGCGACCAGTGAGTCTGCCCAGACCCGGCCAGTCGATGTCAATCGACAGGTGCGCGAGTTTCAGGAGAGGATGATGCACGACCAGGAGATCATGGCCCTGGTCCTGGCCCTTTCGGCCGACCCGGATATACAGGAACTCTTGAACGATCCCTCCGTGCTGAGCGCCATAAACAGTGGAGACTACGACTCCCTGGCAAAAAATCCCCGCGTCATGCGGCTGCTTGAGAATGCCCGAGTGAGGGAAATCCAGCGCAGACTGGGACAATGAAGCAAAGGGATGCGGCTTTGATTCCATAGCGCCTGCATTGCTTTACCACTGCTCGCCTCGGACCCCATAAATCGTCTTTTTGTCCATACCCGGACAGGAGGAGCGTAACGCCGACTATCTTCTCGAGAACGGTGCAGCCCTCAAGGCGTGCGTGCCGGCCGTCCTTGCTCCAGGCGCTGCCTCAACATTCCAGCAACAGTTAATAGGTATAGTCGTAACTACTTAAAAAATCAGGAGAACATTAATTACATGAAGAGACTCATCCTGAGCATCATACTGGTGGTCTCCGTCTCCACAGGGGCATCGGCCGAGTCGTCGGTATGGAAGGCGCAGAAGGGCACGTCGGTCATGTATCTGGGCGGCACCTGCCATGTGCTGCGGGAGGCCGATTACCCGCTGCCGCCTGAATTCGAAAAGGCGTACCAGGCATCCGCGGTGGTGGTCTTCGAGACCGACCTCGGCAGACTCCGGGATCCGGCAACGCAGCAGCGGTTGCTCGCCAAGGCGATGTATGCCGACGGAAGCACCATTGACAAGCACCTGTCGGCCCGGGCATACGCCGAGCTCAGCGCTTATTGCGAATCCAACGGCATCCCGTTGCAGCTGCTCAGCCGGTTCAAGCCGTCGATGCTGATGGTTTCGCTGGCGGTTATGGAGCTTACGAAGATGGGTGTCAGCCGGCAGGGTGTTGACGAGTTCTTTTATGAACTGGCGATAAAAGAAAGGAAAGCCGTGGAGGGGCTTGAGACTGCCGATGAGCAGATCAATTACGTCGTCTCGATGGCCGACGGCCATGAGGACGAATTTGTCACCTATTCCCTCAGGGACCTGGAGCACATCAGGGAGCAGTTCGAGTCTCTGGCAGATGCCTGGCGCGCCGGCGATACGGTGAAACTGGACCGGATAATGATTGACGACCTCAAGACACGCTGGCCCAAGCTCTACAAGAAGCTCATCGTCGACCGCAACCGGAATTGGCTGCCCTTGATCGAAGCCTATCAGAAAACGCCCCGGACGGAGTTCATCCTGGTCGGCGTAGGCCACCTGGTGGGACCGGACGGTATAGTCGAGGCGCTCAGAAAGAAGGGGTACAAGGTGGATAAGCTGTAAGCCGAATGCACCCGGAAACAGTTCTGTTCTGCCTGACACCCGTTGACAGGCAGTGAATGGCGCGGTTAGCGCCATTTTTGTGTTATTTGAATGGGAGACCCGCAGGGTCGCTCCCGGCGAATGACGACAGGAGGAACCATGCTCTTCAAGGGGATAACCGGCAATGTCCTGATCCTCGGCCTGGTGAGCTTTCTCACCGACCTTTCCAGCGAGATGATCTATCCGCTCCTGCCGGTGTTCCTGACCACGGTGCTGGGCGCAGGGCCTGCCTTCCTCGGGGTGATCGAGGGAGTGGCGGAATCGACCGCCTCCCTGCTCAAGCTGGTCTCAGGGATCGTGTCCGACCGGGTACGAGACCGGAAGAAGCTGGTGCTTTCGGGTTACGGGATCTCATCCCTGGCCCGCCCGCTGGTCGCGGCCGCTACAGGCCCCTTGGGGGTCCTAGTCGTCCGGTTTGCCGACCGGGTGGGGAAGGGGATCAGGACCTCACCGCGGGACGCACTGATCGCAGACTCGGTCGACCCTGCCGTCAGGGGGAAAGCCTACGGCTTCCACCGCTCCATGGACCATGCTGGTGCCATAGTCGGCCCCCTGGTCGCAACCGCCCTGCTGGCCACAGTGGTTACGGACCTGCGCACGGTCTTCTGGCTTTCTGCAATCCCTGGCGTCCTGAGCGTTCTTCTTATCATTTTTAAGCTGAAAGAGGTGGGAGCGAGAAGGGGAATGGGCAACGGCGGGTTCCTGCGGCTGTTTCCCCGGGGACGGCTCGGCAGCTACATCCTGATCCTGTTTCTCTTCACCCTGGGCAATTCTTCGGATGCTTTTCTCCTGCTGCAGGCAGGCCGTCTAGGTGTCTCCCCGGTGATGATCCCGCTCCTGTGGGCCTACTTCCATGTGGTGAAGATGCTTTTCAACATGCCATTCGGCGCGCTTTCGGACCGGATCGGAAGGCGGGTCATGATCGTTTCCGGCTGGGGCATCTACGCGCTCACCTACCTCGGTTTCGCCTTTGCCACAAGCCAGGCGCACGTCTGGCTCCTTTTTACCCTCTACGGTCTGTTTTACGGTCTCACCGAAGGTACGGAGAAGGCCTTTCTGGCCGACATGGCGCCCGCGAATGAGAGGGGCAGCGCATTCGGCTGGTACAACTTCAGCATCGGCATCGGCGCGCTTCCCGCCAGCATCATCTTCGGACTTGTCTGGCAGAAGGCCGGTCCCGCCGCCGCCTTCGGCTTCGGGGCCGGGCTGGCGTTGCTGGCGGCATTGCTCCTCCTGCTCCTGGTAAAGCCGGTAGGGATCGGCGAGAAAGAGACTGTCTGAACGGACAACCGGGTTATCTGTTTACGCCGCCCCTTTCGACCTGGTATGGGGCACGAGTGGAAACCCCTCTGCCCGGACCGGTCTGCGGCCGGTATTCAGGCCTGGTTACGGCGGCCGGTCCCTGTCGGACGCTTTCCTGTTGCACGACAGGCTGGCTGCTCCGCTGCACACTCCGCTCTTCCTGTCGGGGTTGCTGTACCCGCGGTGCCTGTGCCGGCAGGGTCACGCTACGCGGTTGGTACGTCCGGGGTTGCTGGGCCTCAGGCTGTCTTCCCGCCGGAATCCGGCCTGCGGGCTGCTGCCGAACCTGCGGCTGTCGGCCCTCCGGTGACCTCACGGAGGGCTGCTGAGCCTGCTGAGGACGCCACACCGGGATCGGGGCCGCAGGTTGCGGCACCGACCGGGTTTCGATTTTCTTCGGCACGTTGACCCGCGGTCTCTGTTCCATCCGCGGCGTCACTGCGGGAGTCCCGCCGGGAAGCTCGACCAACGGGGTGACCGGGGCTGCCGGAGCAGTCCGGCGCTGGACATCTTCTCTCTTCACCCCGGGCCTCGGTTCAGCCGGTGGTGCGGCAGGCCGACGCTGCGACGGCGGCGTCACCAGGGTAGACTTTTCCCTGCCGCTTCCCGGGCGTTCCGTGCCGACCGGTCCGATGGTCTCTCTTTGCCGCATCTGCCGTTCTTTCCTTCCGCCGTCCTCCCTGCCCGGCGCAGTCCTTACCTCGCCCTGTGCCGGCTTCCGCTCCTGTACCAGACGTCCGGGGGCTTCACGCCGCACCGCCGGCATTTCCCTGACCTGACGTCCGGGAGCGAAGACCGAACCGCGTTCGTCACGAACCAGCCTTCTTTCCTTGCGGAGCAGGTCGGGATTTACGGCCCGAATCCGCTGCGGGGGCAGCTTGGCGGCCGGCACTTTTCTGATGACCGGGGCCAGGTCGGCCCTGTCGGGTTTGATTCTCGGAGGACCGAAGCTCATGTCCCTGCGCGTGAAGGGGTTTTCTTTCATCCTGAAGTCGGTCTTTCTGCCGTGGAGGAAGGCATCCCGGTGCATCACCGTAACCGCGTTACGAACGTGCACGTTCCTCAAATTCTTCAGGATAACTATGTTGTTGACGGTGACGTTGGTGATGTTGACGCTCCCCGGTCCGTAGTTGCCGTATGAGTAGTAGATCTCGCCGGGCGCCAGCGGGACCCATGAGACGAAGGTTGGCGCATGGACCCATGCCACATAGCCGGGCGCCCAGAAGACGGCGCCGCGGCGGGGCGGAACCCAGCACCAGCCAACCCGATGGAGAAATGCCCACCTGCCGTAATGATACGGCACCCAGCCCCACGGTTCGTAAGAGATCCATACATAGTTGCCACCGAACCACACCCAGCGGCCCATACGGTACGGCGCCCAGTCAACGGAGACGGCAACCGCGGGGGTCCACACGTAACCGTAGTCGGCGGTATGGAACCATCTCCCGTTATTCTCGAAGTCGGACACATAGTCGTCCAGTTCGGTGGGGAGATACCTTTGACTGTCCCCGCCGGCTGCGAGCAGGCCGTCCCTCTCCCTGTTCCACTGCGCCCATTCATCGGGCGGGCCGAGGGGATAGGTATCGGCCGCCAGGTCCGTCCCGATCCGGAGCGCGTTGCCGGCTGTTATCCGGATCTTGCCGTTCCTGGTTTCGGCAAAGGCGTAACCTCTCAGCACCGAGAGTTCCATTGCGCCGGTGTTAGTGACGTCCAGCGTGACCAGGGCGTTGTCATAGCATCCTATCGAGCTCAAGGGGGTATCGATCTGGAAATAATCCACCCCGTATCCTTGGTTGTTGATAGAAACCCGCCCTTCTCCCAGGTAAAACTGGAGGGACTTGTCGTCCATGGCCAGGAAATCGAAGGAGGTGGCCTCATCGAGCCTGACGAAGGTCCCGCCCATGAGCTGGATCTCGCTCCTGCCGCCCGGCGGCACCCATAGCCTGTCTCCTTCCCGGAGCGGGGTGTTTACCGATACGGGAAACCATTCCCCGCTTTCCTGCGAGTTAACCTGCACGTCGCCCTGCACCAGGCTCAGTCTCGCCCTGCCGAGATCTGCGGAGAAGGCGAGTACGGGGAGGAGCAGCAGTGCGACCAGCAATGCCGGAATTTTTGTAATTTTCATATGCGCACACCTCTCATCCGGGCAATGGCGGGAAGGTCCCAACTTCCTCTTACACCCGCCTGCCGCCGGTATTGAGATACGATTCCCTATCTGATTAAAGAGTTTCCATCCGGAAAGTGTCGACAGGGGCCGGGGCTTCCCCGAAGCCCCTCGTAATCGGTCAGCATCCTCCGCCCGGATCAAGAATACCCTGCCGGATTCAGGCGCTTTCCCGTGAGCCACCCGATTGCACTCACGCCGTACGAGAGGCTCCGTGAAAGCCCCGACCCGTCCCCCATAACATTTTTCCAGGGTTTCCGGATGGAAACTAAATATCTACTCTTGTGTTGAAAAACGTACAATCCGGGCATTCGTTGACGATGTCCCTTTCCATGCTATCCTTGTGTTCATGCCGCGAACCGTTATCGAAACATTCTCAGTTACGCGCCTCGATATCCTGGATGCCGAAGGGAACGTCGACGAGGCGCTTCTCCCCCCCTTATCCAGTGACGACATGGTGCGCATGTACGAACTGCTGGTCCTGTCCAGGACCTTCGACGATCGGGCGCTGAGCCTCCAGCGGGAAGGGAGAATCGGCACCTACCCGTCCATCCTCGGCCAGGAGGCCGCACAGGTTGGAAGCGCCTTTGCCCTGGAACAGGGGGACTGGGTGCTCCCCTCCTTCCGGGAGACCGGCGTGCACATCACCCTGGGGTATTCCCCTGCGCTGCTGTTCCAGTACTGGGCCGGCGACGAGCGGGGGCTGGCATGCCCCGAGGGGCTGAACGTGCTCCCGGTCTCGGTCTCGGTCGGGACCCATATCCCCCACGCAGTGGGTATTGCCATGGCGGCCCGTTACCGCAGGGACCGGGTCGCGGTGGTTGCCTATTTCGGCGATGGGGCAACCTCCAAGGGTGATTTCCACGAAGGCTTCAACATGGCCGGGGTGTTCCGCCCTCCGGTGGTGTTCATCTGCCAGAACAACCAGTGGGCCATCTCGGTCCCACGGACTAGGCAGACCGCGGCCGCCACCCTGGCCCAGAAGGCCATTGCCTACGGCTTCGAGGGGATACAGGTGGACGGCAACGACGTGTTCGCCGTCTACGCCGCGACCCGCAGGGCCCTTGAGCGGGCCAGGAGCGGCGGCGGACCCACCTTCATCGAGTGTTTCACCTACCGGCTGTCCCATCACACCACCGCTGACGATGCCGACCGCTACCGGAGCGCTTCCGAGGTGGAGGAGTGGAAGAAGCGGGATCCGCAGGAGAGGTTGAGGCGCTATCTGGAAAAGCTCGGTTACTGGTCGGAGGGGTATCAGCGTGAGCTGGATGAGCGCGCCCGCGGGATAATCGATGCCGCCGTCCGCGCAGCCGAGGCCGCGCCCCTGCCCGACCGGCGGGACATCTTCACCACAGTGTTCGAGGGGTTGACCCCCAGTCAGGCACGGGAACTGGAGGTGCTGCACGATGCCGGCGCGTAACATGGTGCAGGCCTTGAACCTGGCCCTTCGAGAGGAGATGGAGCGGGACGACCGGGTGGTGGTGCTCGGCGAGGACGTGGGGAAGGACGGCGGCGTGTTCCGCATCACCGACGGCCTGCTGGAGCGCTTCGGCGAGGAACGGGTCATGGATACCCCCCTAGCCGAG
>Ga0228535_1001887_pt1 | contig 25715 bp, 21 predicted proteins | sample SJ1metagenome_FD_168457 | JGI IMG/M metagenome (GOLD analysis project Ga0228535, IMG submission 168457) | Enriched culture of PCE-dechlorinating microbial communities from Ithaca, New York, USA - SJ1 | ecosystem: Engineered > Modeled > Simulated communities (microbial... > Unclassified | place...
GCCGGGAAGGGGGGCGGCGATTCCGAGGCGGGCCGTGAAACCGCGGTCGAAAGCCGGCCGGCCGCGGGCGTTGATCCGGGTATTGGGATTGTCGTAGAGCGCCCCGATGACGCCCTCGTCGTTTTCCCACGCCGTGTTGCCGGGATTCGTCGTGGCCATGGCATGCGTCGCCGTGAACGAAAAGAAAAAGGAAAAGCGGGAAGCCGTTCTCTTTAAAATATTGACGTCCAGCCCGTAGTAGTCGGAATCCGGTTCCTCGGGGCCGGTGTTGGTCAGGAGGAAAAAGTCCCGGCCGAATGTCCCGGGCTTTTGATCGTAAACGACGAACTCCAGGTCGTCATGCGTGCCGGGGATCCTGTCGTCCCCGATTTCATGAATCGTCCTCGTGTCGTAAGACGAGAGCGGGACCCCCGTATTCACGGCCGCGATCAGGTTCCTCGTCCTCCTCAGGTACGCCGTGACGCCGAACCGCCAGCCGGAATTCGATCTCCGCGCGAACCCCGCGGACAGCTCATCGGTGAAAGGCCTTTTCAACCGCGTGTCGATCGACGCGAAGAACGGCCCTTCCCGCCGGAGGAGCAGCCGGGTTTCGGATTCCTGCGGGATAGTGTCGCCGTTCGGATCGTTCCAGGAATACGCCCGGCCGCCGAGGGCGTTGGGGTTCCCATAGCTCAGGTAGTTGAGGGGAAGCCGGAAATGGCAGCGGCCGGCGAAAAATCTCAGCGAGGATTTTCCGGACCGGGTCAGGGGAAGGACCAGGCCGGCCCTGGGAGAGAGATTGAGCCAGCTGATCCGCCCCTCCGCGGATGCGCCGCTTCCCGGAACCCAGCCTCGGGCGTAATTCACGTTGAGTCCGAAACGCAGGGAAAGATGATTCTCCAGCGTCCATGTGTCTTCGGCGAATATCGAAGCTTCCAGGGCCGCTTCGGAGCGTGAACCGGGCGAATTGAACTTTATAATCTCAAGGGGGCGGCCTTCGAAAAAACGGAGATGGACGCCGTCGCGAATCGTCACCGCCGACGAAGCCCGGCTGGACTTCAGGCCCAACCCGTAGTCGACCCGGTGAAGGCCGCCGCCTTTCCCCGGATTCAAGATGTTGCCCCGCACGAAAAAATCGAGGACCCGCCGGTTGTCACGGGAGGCGGACGCTGCGGTGCCCGAGGGCCGGTTGACGAATATCTCCAGGGCGTGAGGGGACGATGCGCCGTCCTGAAAGCGGGAATGGTAATCCCCGTTGCTGAAGCCGAGTCCGGCGCTGAGCCCGTGGCCCCCGCTCGTTTTCCAATCCCAGAGCAACTGGAAAACGTTGAAATAATCCTTCCGGTCGAGGGTCGCGGATTGGGGGATTTTTCTTCCCGCGCCGGCGGACGGATTGCGCACGATTTGCCCCGTCCAGAGAAAGCGGATGGCGTGGGGGCCCGCCGCGTAGCGGAGGTTCGTCAGCGCCGAATGGATATAGCCCTCGTCTTCAGGCTCATATTCGGCCAGGTCCCGCGACACCCGGAAAGCTCCTCCCGAAACGGAATAATGGAGTTTCCCCGGAATGACCGGGCCCGAGGAACGGAAATGAGCGTCATACGAGCTGTTGATGGTGTTCGATTCATGGATGCCCTCTTTCTCGAGAGCCGGCGTGATATTGGAGCTCGACAGGGCCTTGTCGCCGTAGAAGACGGAAAAAGCGCCGTGATGCCGCTCTCCGCCCTCGGCCGGGGACATCCGCACATAGGCGCCCGGAGACAGCTCCGAGGCGGGATGGCCGGCGGTTTGGACGCAGAAGACGCTCAGGCTCCGGATATCCGGAAAGAGAAGCGGCGTGCCCCCCACGTAGGGGTCCGTGACGTCGAGCCCGTTCAAGAGAAAGGTGTTTTGCGTCCAGGAAGATCCGCCGCGCGAGCTGAAGAGGGCCGGCACGCTCGACCACGCGCCTCCGATATCGATCCGGTCGGCCACCGCGGACAGATCCTGGTTTTCGATGATGGACCAGACCGAATGGCCCGTCGGCAAAGCCTGGATCTGGGATTGATAGATTTTTGTCCTCGACTCCGGCGCGAAGTCGTCCTCCAGGATGGAACGCACGGACAGCGCGCCGGTCCCCCGGCCCCGGAACAGGAATTCGGCGAACACTTCGCTGCCCGGATCGAGTTCGATCTTTTGGGCGCCGGCGCCCCGCCGGCCGTTTTTTTCGAATTTCAAGCTGTAGATTCCGGCCGCGAGCCTCATGGGCGGCAGCGATCCGTCGCCGCCGCTCGTCAGCGATGTCTCCGGGCCGCCGTCCTGCGGAGAGAGAATGATCCTCAGCCCGCTCACCGGCGCGCCGGATTCATCCGCCACGGCCGCGCGGAAGACCGCGTCGTCCAGCGCCCAAAGGCCGGTGGACGCGATGAAGACGGCGGGCGCGGCGAAGCGGAAAAATCCGTCCAGGGCCCGGCGCGCGGCTTTTATCGAAAACATTTTCACTTCTTTCAAAATCTTTTATTTATTACTTTTTTGCTTTCCCCCTGTCAAGATAATCCCGCGCCGGAACTATTCACAGCCGGGGCCTAAACGGCTATAATCTGTGCCTCTGTCCTGAAAGGAGACGCGCATGGTCGAAAAAAAAGATCTGGTGATCATCGGCGGCGGACCCGGCGGATATCTGGCGGCTCTCCGGGCGGCCCAGCTCAAGAAAAAGGTCGTCGTTTTCGAAGAGGACCGGATCGGAGGCACCTGCATCAATTACGGGTGCATACCGACCAAGTATCTCCTTCACCAAACAAAGGTCTTCAAGGATCTGAAGACCGGCAAGAAACTCCGCGGTCCGCTGGCCGAGATCGGGCTTGATTGGGCGGCCGTTCAGGCCGGGCGGGCGGAAGTCGCCGGGAGGCTGGCGAAAAACCTCGAGTTCCTTCTCCAGAAAAACAAGGTCGAGATCGTCAAGGGAACGGCCCGGCTGAAAAACGAGAGACAGGCGGCCGTGGTCGTCGGCGGCGAGGAGCGGCTTTATGAGGGAAGATCCGTCATCCTGGCCAGCGGAAGCCGGTCGGCCTCGCTGCCTTTCCTGCAGCCGGACGGCAGGGTCGTCGTGACCAGCCGGGAAGCGCTCGAATTCGATGAAATCCCCCGGAGCCTCCTGGTCGTCGGAGCCGGGGCCATCGGCCTCGAGATGGGCTCCATCTATCATAGGCTGGGGACGGACGTCACCGTCTTGGAGATCATGCCCACGGTCATGCCCGGATCCGACAAGGAGACGGCCTCGCGGCTGGAGAGGACTCTCAAGAAACAGGGCCTGAAGATTTTCACCCAGATGAGGATCGAGGAGGCCCGCGTCGCGGGCGGCAAGGCCGTTCTCCAGGGGACCTGCCTCAAGAATCAAGTCCCGTTCTCCTATGAAGGAGACAAGGTCCTGCTGGCCGCCGGCCGCAGGCCGAATTCGGAAAACCTGGCGGAGGACGATTCCCTGTTGGCTCTCGGAAAGGGCGGGATCGTCCAGGTGAACGATTTCCTGGAAACCTCGGCGCCGGGAGTCTACGCGATCGGAGACCTCATCGGCGGAAAACTCCTTGCCCATAAGGCTTATCATGACGCGGTCTGCGCGGCGGAAAACGCGGCGGGCCTGTGCCGCAGGGTCGATTACACGGCGCTGCCCATGGCGGTCTTCACCGAGCCGGAATTCGCCTCGGTCGGCCTGACCCAAGAGGAGGCCTTGTCAGCCGGCGTCAAGGTCCAAAGCGGAACCTTTCCCCTCCAGGCAAGCGGCCGCGCCATGACGATGGACAGCACGGACGGGCTCGTGAAGGTCCTGGCCGACGGGAATGATCGAGTCATCGGCGGGCACATCCTCGCGCCGGCCGCGAGCGAAATCATCGGAGAGCTGGCCCTGGCCGTTTCCAAGGGGATGAAAATCCAGGACATCGCCTCGGTCATCCATATTCATCCGACCTTCTCCGAGGCCGTCGTCGAGGCGGCGCTCAAGGTCAAAAACGAGGCGCTTCACCTCTTGAATCAGTGAGGCTCTTCGGCGAATAACTTCATCTCGGCCACCGACCAGACCGTTTTCCGGTCCTGGCCGTATTGGGTCAATCTGACGAATTTGACGGGCTCCCCGTCCAGATAGATTTTCTGGACGGGGTTTTTCGGATCCTCAATCAGGTTTTTCGCGAATTCTCCGGGCGAATAGGCGAATTCGTGGTTCTTCCATTCCAGTCCGTCCGCGGACGTTTCAACGCCGATGCTTCCCGCGAAATGATGGTAGGCATCCTTCGGCTCCAGAATCAGCCAGATGCCGACGATGTTTTCCGGGGCTTTGAATTCCACCTGGAGATAATCGCCCGTCCGCTTGGAGGTCATCGTCAGCCAGCGGGTTTCGATGCGGCCGTCGTGGAGGTTCGGGAGCTGATATCGGCTCCGGTTGGAGCGCACGGTCCAGCGCTCCGGAGGGAGTTCCCGTCCGGGACCGGCGATGGGGCGTTCGATGCGGCCGGGCACGATTTCGTAGACGGCGTCGTTGCCGAGGAAGCGTTCGAGCTGGTGGGGCTCGCGGGGCGAGTATCGAAAGGCGGCTGTCTTCTTGATGGAGCCGGGGAATCTCGACTGGAGCGCCCGGCGGATATTGGAGCGGCGCGGCTCGGCATAGCCCTGGCTGTGGATGACGAGGTACCTGACGTCAAGCGCACGGAGGATGTCCAGGCATTCCCAGGAGGGGAATGTTTTGAAGACCTGCCTTATATAATTCGCCGCGGGCGGGATGAAACCGCTGTAGCCGTTGACGATGGGCTTGCCGTGAAAGAGGCTGAAATACATGTAGGCCGCTTCTCTTCCGATCGGCTCCAGGAAGGGAAGCTCCAGAACGGCGGTGTTTCCCGGCTGCGACTTGAGCCATTGGTAGGTGGGGGGTATGTCCTTGCCGACGGGAACGCGCTGCATCCTCTGCGGAACGGCCAGATACTCCATGTTGATCAAAAGCAGCAGCCCGGCAGCCAAGCCCGCCCGCCACCTGGAGTTCTTGAGGGCTTGCGCGATATGGCGGAATCCATATCCGGCGAGCACGGCGAGGCTAAAGGCGACGAAGACGGCGTAGCGGGCCGGAACGCGAATCCCGTTGAAACCAGGGACCCAGGCGTGCAGCCAGCGGAACGGCGTGAAAAGGCCGGCCGCGAACGATTCCCCGAAGAGCGGCCGGCGGAAGACGGTGAGATATCCTCCGAACGAGAGACAGAGGCTCCAGACGAGCAGGACCGAGTAAAGATAAAGGTTTTTCACCTCCTCGCCGGCCGATTTTTTTCTCATGACGAAAGCGGCGAAGGAAACCGCGAAGGCGATCAGGACCGTGACCAAAAAAATTTCCAGGGCGGGCTCGGGATCGCGGGCGGATATTTTCAACCGCCCCAGCCGGAACGAGAATCCACCCGTGATGAGGATCAGGCTCGCGGCCGACGCCGATAATGCCGGGATGACGGAGAGGATGCGCCTGGGTATGCCCGGCAAAGCCCGGGCGTTATTCCTCTGGCTGAGGCCGAATACCAGGGCGAGGACCACGGCGAATATCCCCGGGGCGAGGCGCAACTCGTTCCCGCCCAGGGGGCTGAGCCATTTGCCGAGCAGGATATTCCCCGGAACCACGGCGAGATAGTTGATGATGTCGGCGCCTTTCGTCAACTCCCTATGAAAATCGAAATGCCGCGTCAGACCGAAGTAAGGGATGGAGAACAGGAAGAGAACGATGGCCGACGGCAGAAGCGGAGAGAAAAACCTGACGGCCGCGGATAACCGGAATTCGGAACGGTGGAGAAGAAAAGCCGCGGGCAGCAGAACGGCGAGGATGGAGATGAAGAACAGGCCGAGGTAAACGCAGGTCAGGCCCTGGAGCGTGAAAAACAGGGAAAACAGCGCCGCGTCCTTGGTCCTCCGGTCGCGGATGAATTTGTGGAGATGGATGAACGCGAGGGGGATGAACCACGAGGACGCGATCTGGAGATGCGTGATGTGCTGGAGCTGGAAGGAGTTGAACGCGAAGATCACTCCGCTCACGGCTCCCGCCCAGTCGTTTTGCGTCAAGCGCCTGACCAGGAAAAACGTGGCGGCCGCGTTCATAAAATAGGCGAAAAAGAGCAGAAGGTTGTAAACCAGCACCGGATTATGCGAGACGAGGCGCACCGGGAACGACATCAGGGCCAGGGGAAAGAGGTGCTCGGAGAAACTCAGGGAACCGGGATGGGGATGGAACGCGTTGGCGTCAAAGAGACGTGCAGGCGCGGCAAGATTCTCTTGGACCCAGCCGATGATCCAGGTGTTGAGGAGCGTGTCCATGGCGTCATTGACGCCGCTGGCGGGGTGGAACGGCAGGGGATAGAGGTGGATGAGGGTCAGAACGGCGAAGAAGAGCAAAATCGCGGCCGGGACCCGGCGTTCTTTCCGAGGCAGGAATTTCATTCCCACATATTATCTTAGAGAAAAAATGCTTGTCAAAGAAAGATGATGCCGATCGTTCAGCGAATTGACAACCGGGAGAGGCGGACGCTACAATACACGACACGACAATGCACGACATGACGGTACGCGGCAAGTAAGAGCGCATGAATATCGAATACCTGGACGGATGGCATGGGCAGGAGCACGACGGGCTCCATCCGTTTCGCTGGATGGCCAGGGAGGCCCGTCTCCGCCTTTCGAACGTTCCGCCGGGCCGCAAGTATCTCCGCGTCACGGCCGGTCATTCCTTCGGCGCGGAGCCCCTCCCGGTTCTCCGCGTCGATATCGGCGGGATCCCGGCCGGCCGAAAAGAAATCGCCCTGACATTCGGGTCTTATCTCATTCCCTTCGATGACGGCGGCGACGTCGATGTCGAGTTCCGCCTCGACAAGGACAGGCGCGCGGCCGGAGATCCCAGGTCCCTCGGCGTCATGGTTCGGTCCGTCGATGTCGTCTTGCCGGATGAACTCGGCGATCCCGTCTACGGCGACGGCTGGTACGATCTCGAGCCCGACGAATTCTTCCCCTACCGCTGGATGGCGGGCGAGGCCGGGATCGTCGTTCCCTCCGGGGCCCTGCGGGACCACGCCTACATCACGCTGCCCCTCTTTTCGGAATTCATGGACATGAGCCAGGTCCTGACGGTTTCGCGCGGCGGCAGGCTTTGCGCCCGGGTCGCGCTTCTGCATCGATGGAATCATTACAGCCTTCCGTTGAATCCCGATGCGCCCTATGAAAAGGTCCTTGACCCCGCGATCCTCGAGGCGCCGGGTCCTTCGGCGGGAGTCCCGCCGGCTGCCCCGGGTGATCCATGCGAGCTGACGTTTTCGCTCAACAAGCTTTATCCTCCCAAATACCACCCCCAGGATCCCAGGCCGCTGGGCCTGCGCGTCGGGCCCCTCGAATTCCATGACGATCCCGGCTGGCACGCGGGATTCCTTTCCTATCACGCCAACGCGCTCCTGAATTACAGCGAGATGATCCAGGGAAAGACCGAGCTCGAATCCTATCCGCTCAACCTGGGCATCGATCTCTACGGCCGGTGCAACATCAAGCCGCCCTGCGTCTATTGCCTCTGGGACCGGATGAAGGTCTTGGAGGGCGAATACGCCGAGGTTCCGGTGGACAAGGAGACCCTCGAGAATTACGGGCCGTTTTTCAACTCGGCCCGGACTCTCGTCAACTGTTCTTTCGGCGAACCGCTTCTCCATCCGCATCTCGGCGATATCCTGGAGTACTGCGCCAGGCATAAAAAGATCGTCGAGCTTTCGACCAACGGGCAGGCTTTTACGGAGCGCACGATCAAGGCCCTCGCCGGGAAGCCGATTTATCTCTATGTTTCCCTGGATGCCGCGACGCGCGAAACCTATGCCAGGATCCGCAACGATCGCTGGGACGAGATCGTCCCGAATCTCCTCCGTCTCGATGCGGAGAGGCGGAAAGCGGGCAATCTGCCCAAGATATTCATGGTCTTCATGCCCATGCGGGTGAACATGGGCGATATGGAAGATTATTTCCGGCTCTGCCGGAGAATCAACGCCGATGCCCTGGTTCTCCGGCCGCTTCTCTATCTCTGGAAGCCCCGGATCGAAAGGGACCGGGGCGGTTATCACTTCGACTATGCGAGGGAAATGCTCAGCCGGGAGGAGGCGGAAGCCGTGATCGCCCGGGCCGAGGAGTATTCGAGGACTTACGGCGTGCCGCTGGCCAACCAATACAATTTCGGGACGATCCAGGAACCGGGCCGCGAAGGGGCCCGCCGGGAAGGAGCCGGGGAATCCGTCCCCGGGCCGGAGGACCGGCGATGACCGGAAAAGACCTGGACCGGCGGCCCGCCGCCGCGCCGGATGACGACCTGGGCATCTCCAAGTTCCCCCTCTGCCGGGAGCCGTGGGAGAGCTATTACATCCTGAGGCGGGGCATTCTTCCGTGTTGCTACGGCAATCCCATTCTGGCGCCGATGACCGAGTATAAGCAATCCTGGAACTCGGCCAGGCTGCGGGAGATCCGGGAATACCTCAGCCAGGGCAAGCTCAGCCCTTATTGCCTGGAAAGCCTGGGATGTCCGATCGTCCAGAGGGTCCTGGCGAAAAAGCGAAACCAGCCGGAGCAGGAGGCCGTCGAAATCCCGCCGGCCGGGAAAAAATCCGTTCTCCGGCTCGTCAACCGGCTGCTTTTCGGGATCCCCGGGAAGATCCGCCGCCGCGTCCGCGCGCGCTCCGCCCGTTGATTCTTCTCCGGGAGACCGGGAGGCGCGGGCCCGGCCCCGGTTTCAATTCTTGATATAGCCGAGCGATTTCAGCATTTCTTCCGTCCGGTCGTCGACCTTGATGTCCACCTTGCCCTTCAGCGCCCCCCTGACGAAATCATCCAGCTGCTTGCGAAGGGCCACGGCCGTTTCCGAGAGGATGTCGCCGTATTGATTTTCCTTTTCGCCGGGATCGTCCTCGCGGTTGAAGAGCTCGTAGTGGTTGTTCCGCGGGCTGTAGATCATGTGCCACGGGCCCTTGAGAAGGCCGAACCGGTCTTCGTAGGATTCCGGCTTGTAGGTTTCCTGGAAGACGGCCGTCTCCGCTCCTTTCTTCAGGCCGAGGAGATCCCGGCCCTTGAAGCTCGGCAGGCGATCCAGGCCCATGATCCGGGTGATGGTCGGAGCAACGTCCAACAGGGTGACCGGCTCGGATCTCCGGACGCCCTTCTTGGCGAGGCCGGGGGAATAGATGATCAGGGGGACTCTCATGTAGACGTCGTATAAATAATGGATGTGACCGATGTGCGGGTCTCCGAAGCCGCTGATGTAATCCCCCAGGCCCTCGCCGTGGTCTCCGGCCATCAGGATCGCGGTGTTGCCGAACAGGCCGAGCTCCCGGAGGGTTTCAAACAGCCGGCCGATCTGTCCGTCCATGTACTCGACTTCTCTCCTGTAAAGGCCGCGGACCGTTTCGAGGGGCATAAGAAGCTTCCCCCGGAACGTCAACCGGACCGGGCCGGCCTCCCGGGCGGTGATGTCCAGCGTCGCCCGGTTCTTTAAAAAAGCGACATTGTCCCCGCGCCGGGTGAACCAGCCCCACGAGCGCTCGACGGCGACGTCCGTTTCGCCCGCCGGGGGCGCGACCGTCAGCAGATCCAGGCGCGCCTGGAACTGCTCCGGATTGTCCGAGTAGGGATTCGCCGTCTCGAACCTCACCTGGTTTTTACCTTGTCTGAGCTTCAAATCGATGTCGTAGGTGATGTACTTGCTCAGGCAATACTCACCGATCGGCTTGTCGTTGAAATAGAGCTTGAGATCGTTCGGCGTATCCGGCGGGGCATAGGGGTCATGCGGGTCCGAATAATGGATCCATAGAAAGAACCTGCGGTCCTTGTGCGCCCGGATCCAGGGCAGGACGTTATGGTTGACTTCCTCGGCGGAAAGGTACCAGCGCCCCTCGGGAAAATCATCCTGATACTCGAGAAAACCCTCATCCAGCCCGAACGTTTCGCCGACCACCCCCAGCGAGACCATGGCGGCCGTGTCGAAACCTTCTTTTCTGAAGAGGTTGACGAAGGACGGCCTGTTTCTCAGCTTTTGAATGACCTGGCCGTTGTTGTAATTTTTGACGGCGTGGGGCGGCTGGGAAAAAAATATGGACGCGTGGGAAGGGAGGGTGATGGGAATCAGGCAATAGCTGTTTTCGAAGAGAATCCCTTGGGCGGCCAGGGAATCCATCGCCGGAGTCCGCGCGTTCCGGGGCGTGTAGCAGCTCACGTGATCGGAGCGAAGCGTGTCGAGGGTGATGAGGATCATGTTTTGAGGCTTTTTGGCCGGGCTGCAGCACGGGAAAAGGACGGCGAGGGCCGCGGCGGCGGCCAGGCTCCGCCGGATTCGCGTTTCCATCGGCCGGAGATTCGGATTATGCATGAGGAGCCTTTCGATTAAAAATGAAAATGTATTATAGCCTCAAAGCGGGTTTCTGTCATCACGGCCCGGCCGGGGGCCGTTCCGCGGCGGATCTCGCCGCCGCGGCGGTTGCATATTTTGAAACGTTTCTTTAAAATGAATCCGATTTTCGAGTCCGGTGGCTGAATGACCGAAATTTTTTTTGTGTTTCTGATCTTCGGATCCCTGGGCGTCGTGTTGCTTTTTCTCAACCGGTGGCTTGGCCCGCGAAAAACCAATCCCGTCAAACAGACGCCTTTCGAATGCGGCAGCCCGCCCCTGCAGACGGGGATCCCCAGGATCCCGGTAAAATTCTATTCCATCGCCTTCCTTTTCATCCTGTTCGATATCGAGGTCGTTTTTTTCTTTCCCTGGGCCCTGTCCTTCCGGAGATTGGGGATCCCGGCCTTGTGGGCCTTTTTCCCCTACCTGGGCATCCTGCTCGCCGGATTCGTCTATGCTTGGAAGAAAGGCGTTTTCCATTGGGAATAATGCGGGGGACCCGGAAGGGATAAGGGCAAGCGCATGGACGGCCGATTCATCACGACGCGGTTCAACAGCCTGCTCGGCTGGGCCCGGAAATACTCCCTCTTCCATTACCCCTACGTGACGGCCTGCTGCGGCATGGAGTACATGTCGGCCGCGTGCGCCCATTTCGACATCGACCGCTTCGGGGCGGGCTGGACGCGGTTCTCGCCCCGCCAGTCCGACATGCTGCTCGTGGTCGGCACCATCACGCACAAGCTGGCGCCCGTCCTCAAGACCGTCTACGATCAGATGACCGAGCCCAAATGGGTTGTGGCCTTCGGGGCGTGCGCGGTGAGCGGCGGCATCTACGACAATTACGCCGTCGTCCAGGGCATCGACACCATCATCCCGGTCGACATTTACATCCCCGGCTGCCCGCCGCGTCCGGAGATGGTTCTGGACGGGCTGCTCAAGCTTCAAGACAAAATCCAGAAACAGAAACAGGATTGGCGATGGGCCGGGAAAACCTGAAGGCGGAGCTCGATCGGCTGTTCCCGGAGGATATCAAGAGCTGCGGCGGTCCGCCGGGCGAGCAGACCATCGTTGTCCGCAGGGAGGTCTTGCGGCCCGTCATGGAATGCCTCAAGAGCCCGGCATTCGATTTTTGCCTCCTGTTGGATCTCACCTGCGTGGATTACGCGGCCGTGGAGGGGACTTTCGAGATGGTCTATCACCTTTATTCCCTCGCGCGGAACGACCGGCTGAGAATCAAGACGCGGCTGCCCGCCGGTGACCTCTCGATCGGGACTTTGACCGGGCTCTGGAAAAACGCCGGCTGGCTGGAGCGGGAAGTCTTTGACATGTTCGGAGTGGAATTCCGCGGGCACCCGGATCTGAGGCGCATCCTGCTTTATGACGGGTTCGAAGGGCATCCGCTCCGCAAGGACTATCCCCTGAGAAAGCGGCAGCCCCTGATCCCCGGGCGGGGAGACTGACATGGCGACGCGGATCGAACGCGAGGCCCGGAGCGAAACCCTGCTCCTGAACATGGGGCCGTCCCATCCCGCCATGCACGGCACCGTGCGCGTCATGGTGGAGCTCGACGGGGAAAAGATCCTGAATTCCGAGGTGGAGATCGGCTACCTTCACCGGGGATTCGAAAAAACGTGCGAGAACAGGACCTACTTCAATCTCCTTCCCTACACCGACCGCTTGAATTACGTCTCTCCGCTCATCAACAACCTCGGCTACGCCCTGGCCATGGAAAAGATGCTCGGCCTCGAAGTCCCGGAGCGCGCCCGCTACATCCGCGTCCTGCTCAGCGAACTGTCGCGCGTCTCCGACCACCTCACCTGCATCGCGGCCATGGCCATGGAGTGCGGCGCCTTCACGGTTTTCCTGTATATGATCAAGGCCAGGGAGTTCGTTTGGGATGTCATCGAAGCGACGACGGGCGCGCGCATGACCACTTCGTACATCCGCATCGGAGGCGTGCGCGCCGACCTTCATCCGGGCCACCGGGAAGCGGTCGGGAAGGCCGTCGAGGAAACGCGCCGGGTGCTCAGGGACGTCCGCGGGCTGCTCGATAAAAATAAAATATTCCTCGGTCGCACCAGGGATACCGGAACGATTTCGCGCGAGGACGCCGTTTCCTACGGCTGGACGGGCCCCTGCCTGCGGTCGACGGGCGTCTGTTACGATGTCCGGAAATCCAGGCCCTACGAGGTCTATGACCGGCTGGAGTTCGAGGTCCCGCTGGGAGAGAGGGGAGACAACTTCGACCGCTACAATGTCCGGATGCTCGAGATCGAGCAGAGCCTGCGGATCGTCGAGCAGGTCCTGGCTCGGATGCCGGCCTCCTCGGCTCCGCCGGGCAATGACGCGATCCCCCCGGACCGGGCCATCGGCGAATCCCGGCGACGGAAATCCGGGGCTCCCGTCAGGCTGTCGCCGAACCTGGAGGGCTCCGAGAAGGCGCGGTATTGCGACATCCTGGCGCCGGACATGAGTGTCGTCGTTCCCCCCAAGGAGGACGCCTACACGTCGATGGAGGGATTGATCAGCCACTTCGCTTTTTTCATGAAAGGCCACGGGATCCGGCCGCCCAAGGGCGAGGTTTACGCCTCGGTCGAGGGGGGCAACGGCGAGGTGGGTTTTTATATCGTGTCGGACGGCTCCGACCGCCCCTACCGCCTGCACATGAGGGCGCCGTGCTTTCACGTCATGTCCGCCCTCGAGCAATTGATCCGGGGCCGGTTCGTCGCCGACGTCATCCCGACGTTCGGATCCCTGAACATGATCGGAGGAGAGCTCGACCGGTGATCCCCGACATGTCCGCGGAAATCCTGAAAAAGGCCGAAGCCGTCATGGCCCGCTACCCGCACAAGCGGGCGGCCCTGCTTCCGATCCTTCATTTGATCCAGAAGGAAGCGGGCTGCATTTCCCCGGGCGCCGAGAGATGGGTGGCCGGCCTCCTCGGCATCAAGCCGGTCCGCGTCAGGGAGATGGTCACGTTCTACACGCTGTTCCGCCGTGAACCGGCGGGCGCCCACGTCATCCAGGCCTGCTCCAATCTGTCCTGCACGTTGCAGGGGGCACCGGATCTCATCGACTACATCGGCGCGAAGCTGGGCATCCGCCCCGGAGAGACCTCCGCCGACGGGAAATTCACGCTGCTCGCCGTCGAATGCCTCGGGAATTGCGACCAGGCGCCCTGCATGATGATCGACATGGAATATCACGGCCGCCTGACGCGGGAAAAAATCGACGCGCTCCTCGGCGGGATGGGAGCCGGCGATGGATGAGCGGGCCGTGACGCGCTTCTGGGAATCGGAGAATCTCGCCGGGATCGGCGTTTATCTCGCCGGCGGCGGCTACCAAGCGGCCCGAGAAGCCCTTCATCACATGGAGCCGGCCGCCGTCCTCGGCGAGGTGCGAAAAGCCCAGTTGCGCGGCAGGGGTGGCGCGGGGTTCCCGGCCGGCGTGAAATGGGGCTTTGTGCCCGCGTCCGTCGACAAGCCCAAGTACCTGTGCGTCAACGCCGACGAAGGCGAACCGGGGACCTTCAAGGACCGCGCGATCATGAGCCGCAATCCCCATCTCCTCATCGAGGGGATCATCCTCGCTTCCTTTGCCGTGGGCGTTCATTCCTCCTATATTTATATACGCGGCGAGTATGAAGCCCTGGCCGGCCGCCTGGAGACGGCGGTCCGCGAGGCTTACGAGGCGGGCTTTCTCGGCGGCCGCGTCTTCGGGACGGATTTCGATCTGGATGTCACCGTCCACCTCGGCGCGGGCGCCTATATCTGCGGCGAGGAGACGGCCCTGCTCGAGTCGCTGGAGGGGAAGCCCGGACTTCCCCGGCTCAAGCCGCCCTTCCCGGCGACCGTGGGCCTTTTCGGGTGCCCGACGGTCATCAACAACGTCGAAACCCTCGCCAATATCCCCTGGATCATCCGCAACGGAGCCGACTGGTTTCTCCGGCAGGGCCTGCCGGGTGACGGCGGAACGCGTCTGTTCAGCGTCAGCGGGATGGTCAGGAAGCCGGGGGTCTACGAGCTGCCGCTCGGGACGAGCCTGAGAACCCTCATCTATGATCACGCGGGCGGCTTGCCGGAGGGGAAAAAGCTGAAGGCGGTCATACCCGGCGGGCTGTCGTCGCCCATCTTGACGGCCGGCGAAATCGACGTGCGCATGGATTTCGATTCCCTGGCGGAGGCGGGCTCCATGCTCGGTTCGGCGGCCGTCATCGTCATCGACGACCGGACTCCGATTTTCGAGGTCCTCAAGGCGACGGCCGGGTTCTTCGCGCATGAATCCTGCGGCCAATGCACGCCCTGCCGCCTGGGGACTTCCTGGATCAGGAAAATAGTTCAGAGGATGTCCGAGGGCGAACGCCGCGGGACGGACCTGGAAACGATCGAGAGCGCGGCGAGGGCCATGCGCGGCAAAACCCTGTGCCCGATGGGAGACGCGGCGGCTCTGCCGATCCTCGCCATCATTTCGAAATTCAAAGGGGAACTGGCGGAAGGGCTGACGCCTTCGCCGGCCCGGTGAGACGAACATGGTGAAAGTGACGTTGGACGGACGGCCACTCGAGCTCGAGGACGGCGTGACGATCTTCGCCGCGGCCCTCCGGGAGGGCATCAAGATTCCCCATCTGTGCTATCATCCCGCCTTCCCGCCGGAAGGCAGCTGCCGCATGTGCCTGGTCGAGATCGAGGGAAGCCCCAAGCTGGAGCTTTCCTGCTCGACGGCGGTGCGGGATGGCATGAAAATCCTGACGGCCAGCCCCCGGGTGGTCGAAGCCCGGAGGCAGGTCCTTGAATTGCTGCTGTCCGAGCATCCGCTGGACTGTCCGATCTGCGACAAGGCGGGGGAGTGCCGGCTCCAGGAGTACTACGAGCGCTACGGCCGGTTCGAAGGGCGGTTCGCGGAGGCCAGGGAAAAACGGGAAAAAAAGCTGCGGATCGGGAAAAACCTCATCCTCGACCGGGAGCGCTGCGTCCTCTGCACCCGGTGCGTCAGGTTCCTCGAGCGGATCACCGGCACCGCCGAGCTGGGCGTCTTCCGGAGGGGGATCCGGTCCGAGGTCGGGCTGTTCGAGAACGAGACCGTGGACAACAATTACGCCGGGAACCTCGTCGACCTCTGTCCCGTCGGGGCCATCACCGACGGCGATTTCCGGTTCACGTCACGGACCTGGTTTCTCGAAGAAAAAGCGTCCATATGCCCCCACTGCGGCCGGGGCTGCGCCGTCCGCCTCGATATTCATCCGGGATTTCCCCGTGTTCCGGACACGAGAAAAGTCCACCGCATCCGCCCCCGCGAAAACCCCGCGGTCAACGGCTACTGGATCTGCGACCGCGGACGGTATCAATACGCTTATCTGGGGGAAGGGCGGGCTACCCGGATCCTCCTGGCGAACTCCGGCCGTGAAACCGTCTGGAGCTGGGAGAAAGCCCTGATCATCCTCGTCGAGAAGATCAAGGGGCTGAAAGCGGCCGGGAAGCTGTCCCGCCTGTCCGTCATCCTGACGACGGCCATGTCCAACGAGGAGCTTTTTCTGGCGCGCCGGATCTTCAAGGAGGGCTTGAAGCCGGGCTCCGTGTATTTCGTGGATCCGGAAGACGGGGAGGCGGATGGCTTCCTGATGACCGCGGAGCGGACGGCGAACCGGAGGGGAGCCCGGGAGCTTGGATTCGATCTGGAGCCGCCGGACCTGGATCGCCTGTCGCGGGCCTCCGACATCCTTCTCATCTTCAGCCCGTTTCTCGCCGAACGTTATGCCGTCAGCGGGCTCCAAAGATCGTTCCAGGGGATCGCGGCGAAGTACCTGTTCACGACCCGGCGCTCGGCCGTCGACGCCCTGGTGGACATCATCCTGCCGGTCTGCTTCGTTCCGGAAAAATCCGGGAGCCTGACGAATTGCGACGGCGTGACGCAGCGTTTCAGCCGGGCGATGGAGCCTCCGGGCGACAGCTGTCCGGAATGGCGGGTGCTGTCGGATCTGGGCCGGGAGCTGGGGATGCGGGGCGCGGAATTCGAAAGCCCGAGCGCGGAGTCGATCTTCGGCGAGCTCGTCAGGAAGTTCCCTTTTTTCGGTTGAGCCATGGCGGATATCATCATCCTCGTCGTCAAGATCATCCTGGCCCTGGCGTGGCTGTTAACCCTGACGCTCTTCCTGACCTGGGCGGAAAGGAAAGAAAGCGCGGCCATGCAGGACAGGATCGGCGCCAACCGGGCCTCGGTGCTGGGACTCCGGGTTTTCGGGCTGTTCCAGCCGTTCGCCGACGCCATCAAGATGATTTTCAAGGAAGACTTCGTTCCCTCCTTTTCCCAGAAATTCCTCCATACCGTCGCGCCCTTCATCTCGTTCTTTTTCGTGGCCGTCACGATCGCCGCCATGCCCTTCGGGGGCACGGTCCGGATCGCCGGCCGTTCCGTCACCCTCCAGGTCCTGGATCTCAACGTGGGGCTGCTGTTCGTCCTGGCCATGCTGTCGCTCGGCGTCTACGGGATCCTGACGAGCGGCTGGGGTTCGAACAACCGTTTCGCTCTCCTGGGCGGAGTCCGCGGGGCCGCGCAGATGATTTCCTACGAAGTCGCGCTGGGATTGTCGCTCGTGGGATGCGTCATGGCCTATCCGTCGCTGCGGCTGTCGAGCATCGTGGAATCCCAGGGGGAACTGCTCTTCGGCGTTCTCCCCAAATGGGGGATATTCCTTCAGCCTCTCGGATTCCTCGTTTTCTTCGTGGCCGCCCTCGCCGAAACGAAGCGCGTGCCCTTCGACCTCCCCGAAGGCGAATCGGAAATCATCGGTTTTTTCACCGAATACAGCGGGCTCAAGTGGGGGCTGTTCATGATGACGGATTTCATGGAGATCATCATCATCTCCTGCTTGACCGTGACCCTGTTCTTCGGCGGCTGGCAGGTCCCCTGGCTGGCCGCGGGCGGATTCAATTTCCCGTGGGGCGGGGCCTGGAGCCTGCCGGGCTGGCTTGTGACCGTCCTTCAGGTCGGTGCCTTCAATCTCAAGGTGTTTTTCTTCTGCTGGCTCCAGATTTTGATCCGCTGGACTTACCCCCGCTTCCGCTATGATCAACTCATGGATCTGGGTTGGAAAGCGCTCATCCCCCTGGGCGCCTTCAATATCCTGGCGACGGGCCTCGCCGCGAGCTGGCTCAAATGATCAAGGCGCTGGGCGATCTGATGGAAATCCTCCGGGGATTGGCGATCACCGCCAGGCATTTTTTCGTCAACGTGTTTTTCCGGACACTGAACGCCGCCGGCGTGAAAACGCGGAAAGCCGGAACGGTGACGATCCAATATCCCGAGCAGAAAAAAGCGTTGGCCTCGAGACACCGCAGCCTGCACCGCGTCACGGCCCGCGAAGACGGATCGCCGCGCTGCGTGGCCTGCCTTCTGTGCGTCACGGTCTGCCCCGCCGAGTGCATCTATGTCGAGGCCCGGGAAGTCCCCGATCCCGAGATCCAGAAAGTCCCGTCCCGGTTCGAGATCGACCTCAGCCGTTGCTGTTTCTGCGGCTTCTGCGTCGAGGCCTGCCCCGAGGACGCCATCCGCATGGATACGGGCCGGATCGAGCTGGCCGTCCCGGACCGGGGGCAGCTCCGGCGGCGCCTCGAACGGCCGGGGGATTAAGGCGGGCGGATGGCTGTCCGGAAGCTGAGGCTCGGTGACGTCGAGATCTTCGCCCTTCAAGACGGCTTTTTCCACGTGGACGGCGGCGCGATGTTCGGGGTTGTCCCCCGGACAGCCTGGGAAAAGACGGCCAAGCCGGACGCCAGGAACCGCATCCGCCTTTCCTTGAACTGCTACCTGGTCAAGACCCCCGGGTGCCGGATTCTCGTCGACACGGGCGCTGGGGAGACGCCCGGCCCCAGGATGGCGAGGATTTACGGATTCGAAAGCCCCCCGGCGCTGGTTGGGCAGATCCGGGAAGCGGGGTGCTCGGCGGAGGATATCGACCTCGTTTTCAATACGCACTTGCATTTCGATCACTGCGGGGGCAACGTCCATCGCAACGAGCGGGGGGAGTTCCTGCCGGCCTTTCCGAAGGCCAGGTACGTCGTCCAAAGAGGGGAGTGGGCGAACGGACTCCATCCGGTTGAAAGAGACCGGACGAGCTACGTCCCAAAAAACCTGCCGCCGTTGAAGCGGCACGCGTGCCTCGAACTCGTCGACGGAGACGCGCGGATCGCCCCCGGAGTGGAGGCCGTCCTCACCCCGGGCCACACGGCCCATCATCAATCGCTCAAGGTCGTCACCGGCGCGGGGACGTTCTTTTTCCTGGGGGACGCTGTCCCCACGTCGGCCCATATCGCGCTTTCCTCCATCATGAGTTATGACCTTTATCCCGTCGAAACCTATGACACAAAAAAGAAGATCCTCGAACAGGCCGCGCGGGAAGACTGGATCGTCGCCTTCAGCCACGACGTCCGGCACGGATTCGGCCGCGTCCGGAAGGCCGGTGGGAAATACGAATTCCTCCCCTCGGACGGCTGATCGGCTCCATCCGGCCGCCGCGGATCCCGGCGGGCCTGCCTCCTTGACTTTTTCAAAGGGACTTTTTATGATTAACGCTTCATTTTAGAAGGAGGGTTCTAAATGAACGTCACGGTCGAAGAGCTGTTGGCGAAAGCCGAACAGCCGTCCAAGGACGCCATGCGTCTGCATCCGTTTTACAGGGGAAAGATCGGGGTCTCGGTGAAATGCCGGATCCGGGATTTCAACGACTTCGCGGTTTGGTACACGCCCGGCGTGGCCGCGGTCTGCAAGGAAATCCATCAGGACCCGGAGAAGGTCTACGAGTATACGAACAAATGGAACTTCGTCGCCGTGATCACCGACGGTTCGCGCATCCTGGGACTCGGCGATATCGGCCCCGAGGCCGGGCTGCCGGTCATGGAGGGGAAGGGACTCCTCTACAAGTATCTCGGCGGGGTCGACGCCTTCCCCCTATGCCTGAACGAGAGGGACCCGGACAAGTTCATCGACATCGTCAAGGCTCTTCAGCCCACGTTCGGCGGCGTGAATCTCGAGGATATCTCCCATCCCAAGTGCTTCCACATCCTGGACACGCTCAGAGCCGAGTGCGAAATCCCGGTGTGGCACGACGACCAGCAGGGGACCGCCTGCGTCACCGTGGCGGGCCTCATCAACGCCCTCAAGATCGTCGACAAGAAGATCGATGAGGTGAAGGTCGTCATCGTCGGCGCCGGGGCGTCGGGCGTGGCCATCGCCCGGCTGATGATGAAGGCCGGAGTGACCCCCGGAAACATCCTGTCCGTCGACACCAAGGGGATCCTGCACAGGGACAGGAGCGACCGTGAAATCCTCCAGGCCAAGTTCAAGCAGAAATGGGACCTTTGTCTCAAAACGAACGCGGCGCAGAAAACGGGGGATATTCCGGACGCCCTTCAAGGCGCGGACGTGCTCGTTTCCGTTTCGACGCCGGGCCCCGGCACGATCAAGGCCGAATGGATCAAGACCATGGCCCAGGACGCCGTCGTTTTCGCCGCGGCGAATCCGATCCCGGAGATCTGGCCCTGGGAAGCCAAGGCGGCCGGCGCCCGCGTGGTCGCCACGGGCCGCTCGGATTTCCCGAACCAGGTCAACAACTCGCTGGGCTTCCCCGGCATTTTCCGCGGCGCGCTGGACGTCCGGGCGAAGACCATCACGGACGAAATGTGCATCGCCGCCGCCAAGGAGTTGGCCAAGGTCGCCGAGGACAAGGGCCTTAACGAGGATTACATCGTCCCCAACATGGATGAATGGACGGTGTTTCCGCGGGAGGCGGTCGCCGTCGGCACCATGGCGATTCAGCAGGGCGTCGCGCGCAAGGATTTCTCCGCGGAAGAGCGTTTCAGGATGGCGGCGGAGACGATCAGGATCGCCCGCGCCGAGGTTCAGGCTCGGATGAACGACGGGTTCATAGCCGACCCCGACAGGTGATCGCCGACGCCGGCCGGCGGGCCGAACCGGTGGAAAACGGCACGGCGCTGAACGAGCGGTTGACAATGGATAAAGGTTGTGTTATAGGATAACTCAGACGCGAGATCGAAAGGTTATTCCAAGAGCAGAAATAGAGGGCGAAGTGCAGATGAATGAAGGTGAAGACTCGTTTATAGCCGCCGCTCGGGGCCTTTCCGATTTTCCAAGAACTGCCGATTCGTTTCCCATAAATACAAAAGGGAGTTCCGTATGGACGAAATGCCTTAGCGCAGGGGAAGGAGGTGGGAATTATAGAGGGACGGGATACGAAATTCATGCTTTTTTATAAGGGCCAAAAGGACATAAAAAAAAAGAAGGAGGAATTGGTAATGAAATCTCTTATGAAAACGTTGGTTTTTGGCTTAATGGTTGCTTTTCTGTTCACCAGCTGCGCAAAACAGCCCACTCAGCAGATCGATGAGGCTAAGGCCGCCATCGAGGCCGTCGTCACGGCGGGCGGGGAGGTCTACGCGAAGGACGAGCTGAAAAAATTGAACGATTCCATGACGGCCGCCATGGATGAGATCAACGCCCAGTCCAAGAAGTTCTTCAAGAAATACGGCAAGGCCAAGGAAATGCTGGTCGCGCTGAAGACCGATGCGGACGCCGCAAAAGAATTGATTCCGGCCCGCAAGGAAGAAGCGAAGAACGCCGCCGTCGCGGCCCAGACAGAGGCTGTCGCGGCCGTCGAAGAAGCCAAGGCCCTGCTTGAGAAGGCTCCCAAGGGCAAAGGCACCAAGGCCGACATCGAGGCCATGAAGGCGGATCTCGCCGGATTGGAAACGTCCTTGACCGAGGTCCAGGCCGCCATTGACGCCCAGGACTTTTTCGGAGCCAAGGACAAGGCCGTGGCCGTCAAAGAGAAGGCTGCCGGCATCTCGGACATGGTCAAAAAGGCCATGGACAAGGTTGGGATAAAGTACTAAAACTCTGAATCTGATATTGCGTCTGAAATCCAGGCTTATATTCCTAGCCTTAGTTTTTATCGCCGCCGGCGGATGTCAGACGCCGCCGGTTCCTCCGGAGGTCCGGCTCGCTCTGGAACAGGAGCAGGACCTCTGGAGCGCCGGCGCTTCGGTCTACGTCGACCGGGAATACGAAAACTATAAGCTTTCCCTGAAGGAGGCCCGCCGCTCCCTGAAACAAGAGAACCTCAAGCTCGGCTGGTTCAGGAATTACGGCAAGATCCGGGAGGAGTTCCGGAACGTTTTAACGGCGGGGGACGCCCTGATGGGCGCGGTCCGCGGGCAAAAAGAACAGAGGTCGTCCTCGATCGCGGGGAGGCTGGCGGGACTTAACAAGAAAATCGAGACGGTGGGGGCGGTGAGCCTGTCCATCAACGAACGAGGAAGGGCGCGGCGGCGCCTGGCCCAGGCCGAAGTCCTGATCAAGGAGGCGGATTCGCTCGCCCGCCAGGGAAGATTCGACGATGCCTCCCTCAAGCTGGATGCCGCCGAGGGATCCATCAAGGAGGCGCAGGCAGCCGTCCTCGGGCTCCTGGGGCGGTACACGGATTCCGGCCAGGTCAAAAAATGGAAGAGATGGGAAGAAGAAACCATCGCCGAGTCGCGGAAAAAAGGAACGATCGCGATTGTCGTCTACAAGCTGGAACGCCGGATGGTCATCTATAGAAAAGGGGAGCCGTTCGTGACCTGCAACGTCGGTCTGGGATTCAACGGGCTTTCCGACAAGGCGCACGCCGGCGACGAGGCCACTCCCGAGGGCCGTTATTATGTCACCAAGAAAAACGCCTCGAGCCAGTTTTACAAGGCCCTGCTGATCAATTATCCGAATGACGAGGATCGCAGAAAATACGCTGAAGCCAAGAAAAAGGGGCGAATCCCCGCGTACGCCGGCATCGGCAGCCTGGTGGAAATCCACGGCGGGGGGCAGGACAGCCTGACCAGGGGCTGCATTTCCCTGGACAACAAGGTCATCGACGAGGTTTTCGCCCTGGCTTCCGTCGGGACGGCCGTGACCATCGTCGGCACGGTGGAGGACGAGCATCCCATCATCAAATCCGTGAAGGACATCTGAACATGGCGCTCAGGAAGTTTTTTCTCGGCGCGCTGGCCGCGGTGACGGGGCTTTTTCTGCTGGCCCTGGCCGCCGGGTATTTCTTCTCCTTTCAAGAGATCCGGCAATGGACACGGCCGTCCTTGGAAGTGCCCGCCGGCAGGGAATGGGAGGCGGCCAAGAAAAAAAACCAGCAGATCCTGAAAAAGATGGAAGCGCTCCCCCCGAAGGGGATTTATATCGTCATCGACACCGGGGAAAACAAGTTTTATCTGAAAAAGGGCGCGGAGACGATCCGCCAGGGCCTCGTCTCCACGGGAAGCGGTGACATCCTGGAGGATCCCAGCGGCAAGCGGCAGTGGATATTCGACACGCCGCGCGGCCGGTACACGGTGAAGTCGAAAATCCATAAACCATACTGGGTGAAGCCGGATTGGGCCTTCATCGAGGAGGGCGAAGCCATCCCCAAGAACCTGAATGACCGGGTCGAGGTGGGGGTCCTGGGGGATTACGCCCTGGGGTTCGGAAGCGGTTATTTCATCCATGGAACGCTCTACACCCGGCTTCTCGGAAGAAACGTGACGCACGGATGCGTGCGGATGGGGGATGAGGACCTGGAGACGGTATACAAGGCGGCTTCCATCGGGACGAAAATCTTTATTTACTGAGAAACATGCAGCGCAGGGTTATTTATTGGGCGGCCGTTCTCGGGGGGATCCTGATTTCGACCGCGGCCTCGATCGCGGACGATCAAGCCCGTTTTATTCAGAAAAAAGAATTCCTGGAGCAGGAGCTGGCGCTGGCCGCTTCGCCGGATTGTTATTTCATCTGCGACCTGCGGGAAAAAAGACTCGTGCTCAAGTCCAACGCCACCATCCTCCGGACCTGGGAGATTTCCGGCCTTCGAGCGTGGGGCAAGCCCGTTCCCTTGAAGACGCTGCCTCTCGTCAAGAAAAGCACGCTGAACCCGCCGCAGAGGAACCTGATCAAGCCGGGGGATAAAAAAGAAGAGGGAGGCGCCTTCGAGCTCCAGGCCTTGGAGATCAAGGATATGCCGACCTCCTTCAGGCTGGATTTCGAGGGCGACATCAGCCTGTCCGTCAGCTCGCGGAAAAAAGGTGCATGGTCGCGGCTGGCCCGTCTCGGGCGGGCCCTGGCGTGGAACATCGGCATGCCGTTCAGGACCCTCCGGCTCGTGCATGAAAAAAAATCACAAACGACGATCGACATAACCCTGGGGGAAGAAAGAGACGCCCAGGCGGTATACTGGGCCTTTTATGACGGAATCAAGGGAATTTTCTGGTACCCGATAGGCGGCTGAGGCAGGAAGCCACCGCTTTTTCTCCGGCCCGCAAAAAAAGCCGGAAAAGGAAAAAAATAGTTGACAATGCTATACTCATATTATATATTATACAATGACTAAATGAGGAGGCATTCATGGCTAAAATAATAGGAATCGATCTTGGGACGACGAATTCGGTTGTCGCCAGCATGGAAGGAGACAAGCCGGCCGTCATATCCAGCGAGGAAGGCGGACGGACGACCCCGTCCGTCGTCGCTTTCACCCCGAAACGGGAAATCCTGGTCGGGCAGGTGGCAAAACGTCAGAGGGTCACGAACCCCGAAAATACGATTTACTCGATAAAACGGTTCATGGGAAGGCGCTTCAGCGAAGTCGCCCAGGAGATCAAGCAGGTCCCCTTCAAGGTGACCGAAGCCACGAACGGCGATGTCAGAGTCGAGGCTCTGGGCAAGAAGTACGCCCCGCCGGAACTTTCCGCGTACATCCTTCAGAAGCTCAAGAAGGCCGCCGAGGATTATCTGGGAGAGCCGGTGGAAAAAGCGGTCATTACGGTTCCCGCGTATTTCAACGACAGTCAAAGAAAAGCGACGAAGGACGCCGGAAAGATCGCCGGGCTCGAGGTCGTAAGAATCATCAACGAACCGACGGCCGCGGCCCTTGCCTACGGCATGGACAAGAAGAAGGACCAGGTCATCGCCGTCTATGACTTCGGTGGAGGGACTTTCGATATCTCGATCCTCGAAGTGGGGGAGGGCGTCGTCGAGGTGAAATCCACGAACGGCGACACCCATCTCGGCGGAGACGATATCGACCAGAGGGTCCAGGACTGGCTGAGCGCCGAGTTCAAGAAGGAATCCGGAATCGATTTGACCAGGGACAAAATGGCGCTGCAGCGGTTGAAGGAAGCCGCCGAAAAGGCCAAAATCGAGCTGTCCACGACCATGGAAACGGAAATCAACCTCCCGTTCATCACGGCCGATGCCTCGGGCCCGCGGCACCTTCTGATGAAATTGACCAGGGCGAAGCTCGAACAGTTGATGGAGGATCTCGTCCAGCGTTCCGTGGCGCCCTGCAAGCAGGCTTTGTCCGACGCCAATCTCAAGGCCGAAGACATCGATGAGGTGGTCCTGGTCGGGGGGCAGACGCGCACGCCCCGGGTCCAGCAGATCGTCCGGGAAATTTTCGGAAAAGAACCCCACAAGGGCGTGAACCCGGATGAAGTCGTCGCCGTGGGCGCCGCCATCCAGGGAGCCGTTTTGTCGGGAGACGTCAAGGACGTTCTCCTGCTCGACGTGACGCCGCTCACCCTGGGCATCGAAACGCTGGGAGCGGTCTTCACCAAGATGATCCCCCGGAACACCACCATCCCCACGAAAAAAACCGAAGTCTTCTCGACGGCCTCGGACAACCAGCCGAGCGTCGAGATCCACGTGCTCCAGGGCGAGCGGGAAATGGCCGGCGATAACCGGACCCTGGGCCGCTTCCACCTGGACGGCATCCCGCCGGCTCTGCGCGGAATACCCAAAATCGAGGTCACCTTCGACATCGACGCGAACGGCATCCTCCACGTGTCGGCGAAAGACATGGGAACGGGAAAACAGCAGGCCATCACCATCACCGGTCACAGCGGGCTCGATGAGAAGGAAATCGACCGGATGGTCAAGGACGCCGAAAGCCACTCGGATGAGGACAAGCGCCGTCGCGAGGTGATCGACGCCAAAAACCAGGCCGACCAGCTCGTCTACAGCCTGGAAAAACTCCTGCGGGAAAACAAGGAGAAGATACCGCAGGCCGAGGCCGACAAGATCCAGGCGGAAATCGACGCCACCAGGAAGGCCGTCGAATCGGAGAACCTGGAGAGGATCAAGGCGGCCGTCGAATCGCTGTCCCGCGCCTCGCACAAGATGACGGAGATGATGTACCAGCAGGCCGGGCAGCCGAGGGATTCCCAGCCGCCGGCGCCGGGCCAGGATCATTCCGGCGACCAGGCTTCCGGCGGCGGTTCCGCGGGCGGCGAAGGCCGGCCCGAGGAAGAGGTCATCGACGCCG
>Ga0228535_1001889_pt1 | contig 25683 bp, 28 predicted proteins | sample SJ1metagenome_FD_168457 | JGI IMG/M metagenome (GOLD analysis project Ga0228535, IMG submission 168457) | Enriched culture of PCE-dechlorinating microbial communities from Ithaca, New York, USA - SJ1 | ecosystem: Engineered > Modeled > Simulated communities (microbial... > Unclassified | place...
AGGTTTATTAAGGTAAATAGAAATTAAAATTACAAATTATTACAATATATGATTATGGAGTTATTATTCTACTTTTATTTAGAAAATTATTATTAGTTGTTTTCCAACAATTAATTGACACTATCATACTTATCCTAAAATTTGCCTTTAGGCTAATATTATGATAATATATACTAGGTTAAATTGCAAATTAATTACATTAAGTAACATTAGGAGGTGTGCATTTGCAAAATAGAAATGTAGGCATATCGGGGATAGGCAGTTACATTCCTGAAAAAATACTGACAAACGATGACCTTTCAAAGATAGTAGACACGAGCAATGAATGGATAGTATCTAGGACAGGCATACAAGAAAGGCATATAGCAGATGAGTTTACTGCGACATCTGATTTAGCAACACAGGCAGCCATAAAAGCAATGGAAGATGCCAATGTAGACCCAAAAGAAATTGACTTGATCATATTGGCAACAGCAACACCGGATCATTTCTTCCCAGCTACAGCAGCGATAGTTCAAAAAAACATAGGGGCAGTAAACGCAGCAGCATTTGACATGAGCGTAGGTTGTTCAGGCTTTGTATACGCAATGGTCACAGGTGCAAACTTTATAGCAACAGGTATTTACAATAAAGTACTAGTTATTGGTGCAGAAACACTAAGTAAAATAGTAAACTGGAACGACAGAAATACTTGCGTACTGTTTGGAGATGGTGCAGGAGCAGCTATATTGGAACCATGTGACGAAAGTTTTGGAATATTAGCTTCAGAGCTTGGGTCAGATGGTGCCAATGGCGAGTGTTTGATTATGCCAGCTGGAGGATCCAGAATGCCAGCAACAGCTAAAACAGTAGAGGAAAATCTTCACACCATAAAAATGGATGGCAGAGAAGTATTTAAATTTGCTGTTAGAGTCATGGACAGATCAACCACAAACGTATTGGAAAAAGCAGGCCTTAAAAAAGAAGATATAGACTATTTTATTCCTCATCAAGCAAACATAAGGATAATTGATGCAGGACTAAAGAAACTCGAACTTGGAAAAGAAAAAACGATGCTAAATTTAGATAAATATGGAAATATCTCATCGGCTTCTATACCAGTAGCATTAGATGAGCTTTCCAAATCAAAGAGATTAAAAAAAGGAGACAACTTACTCTTGGTAGCTTTTGGAGCAGGATTAAGCTGGGCTTCTGTTGTTATGCGTTGGTCAAAGGAGGATTAACATGATAAAGACTAGAGTGACAGAGCTACTAGGCATTGAGTACCCTATAATCCAAGGGGGCATGGCATGGGTAGCTACACACGAGTTAGCAGCAGCAGTCTCTGAAGCCGGCGGCTTAGGGATTATAGCAGCAGGAAATGCACCAAAAGAAGTAATTAGAGATGAGATTAGAGCAGTAAAAAAACTCACAAATAAGCCATTTGGCGTAAATATAATGCTACTTTCACCATTTGTAGATGAAGTAGTAGACACAGTTCTTGAAGAAGGGGTACCTGTAGTTACAACTGGTGCAGGAAATCCTGGGAAATACCTTGAAAGGTTTAAAGAAAGGAACATTAAAGTAATACCAGTAGTACCAAGTGTCGCACTCGCTAAGAGAATGGAAAAAGAGGGAGTAGACGCAGTCATAGTAGAAGGCACAGAAGCAGGTGGACATATAGGAGAATTGACCACATTTGCTTTAGTACCTCAAGTAGTCGATGCAGTGAGCCTTCCGGTAATAGCAGCAGGCGGGATTGCTGATGCAAGAGGATTTGTAGCAGCATTTGCGCTTGGAGCAGAAGGAGTGCAAATGGGTACGAGATTTGTACTTTCCACAGAAGCAAAAGTACACGAAAACTATAAAAACTTGCTCTTAAAAGCTAAAGACAGAGATGCGATAGTAACAGGAAGGACTACAGGGCATCCAGTAAGAGTAATAAAAAATAAATTCACAAGGGAATTTTTAGAGCTAGAAAAACAAAATGTGCCACTTGAAGAATTAGATAAATTTGGAGCAGGCAAATTGAGACTTGCGGTAGTAGAGGGCGACGTAGAACAAGGCTCTGTCATGAGTGGACAAATAGCAGGGCTCATAAATGACATAAAACCATGTAAAGAAATAATAGAAGGCATATGCAGTGAAGCTGAAACAGTAATACAAAACCTTTCTAAAATGATAGGAGGGAGATAATATGGGTAAGATAGCATTTATATTCCCTGGACAGGGATCACAATATGTAGGCATGGGAAAAGACTTCTATGACGAGATAAAAGAATCAAAATTGGTCTTTGAAGAAGCAGACGATGCATTGAACATGAAATTAAGCTCATTGATATTCGAAGGCACAGAAGAAGACTTGATGAAAACTGAAATAACTCAACCAGCAGTGCTCACAGCAAGCATAGCAATGCTAAAAGCTTTGGGAAAAGAAGGAATAGACTGTGACTACACAGCAGGTTTAAGCTTAGGAGAATACAGCTCTTTAGTGACAAGCAAAGCAATGAGTTTTTCCGATACATTGAGAGTGGTAAGAGAAAGAGGAAAGTTCATGCAAGAAGCTGTTCCACAAGGAGTAGGCGGCATGGCTGCACTCTTGGGTCTAGATAGAATTTATCTACCTGAAGTATTGGAAGCAGGTAAAGACTATGGAATAGTAGAAGTTGCAAACTACAACTCTCCTGAACAAATAGTAATATCAGGAGAACTCAAAGGAATAAAGATTTCATGCAAAAAAGCTATAGAACTTGGAGCAAAAAAAGCAGTTGAACTGCCAGTAAGCGCTCCATTCCACACTTCACTTTTGACGCCAGCAGGTGAAAAATTGAGAAGAGAGCTGGAAAAAGTTAAGATAAATGATCTACAAAAGACCGTCATATCAAATGTAGACGGAAAACCAGTAGAAACTAAAGACGAGATAGTGCAAAAGCTAGTTGATCAAGTATCCCACTCAGTATTGTGGCAGCAATCAATTGAAAACATGATAAACGATGGAGTAGATACTTTCATAGAAATAGGACCAGGCAGATCACTATCTGGCTTTGTAAAGAGAATTGGCAAAAGCATGAACAAAGAAGTAACTACACTGAATATAAACAATATGGAAACTTTTAGACAAACAGTAGAAAAGCTTACAAAGGGGGCATAAATTTTGGATAAAAAAATTGCCCTAGTAACAGGAGGAAGCAAGGGAATAGGCAAAAGCATAGCGCTTAAACTTGCAGAAGACGGATACGACATCGCTTTTACCTATTCATCAGACGAAAATGCAGCTCACGATACTTTAGAAGAATTGAATAAACTTGGCTCAAATGCATTGAGCATAAAAAAAGACATGAGCATAGAAGAAGATGTAAAAGAAGCCATCAAAGAGATAGAAGAAAAACTCGGCACAGTAGATGTGCTAGTGAACAATGCAGGAATCACCAGAGATGGGCTTTTGATGAAGATGAAGACAGAAGACTTTGATAGAGTTATAGAAGTAAATTTAAGAAGTGTATTTTTGACAACAAGAGAAGTCATAAGACCTATGATGAAAAAGAGATACGGAAAAATAATCAACGTTTCATCAGTAGTTGGCATCATGGGAAATGCAGGACAGGCAAACTATGCAGCATCAAAAGCAGGAGTGATTGGCTTTACAAAGTCCATTGCCAAAGAGTTTGCTTCAAGAGGCATCAGAGCAAACGCAATTGCGCCGGGATTTGTAGAAACCGACATGACTAAAGTGTTAAAAGAAGATGTAAAAGAGGAAATGCTCAAAAACATACCATTAGGTTACTTTGCAAAACCTGAAGATGTAGCTAATCTTGTGAGCTTCTTAGCAAGCGAAAAATCAGACTATATCACAGGCCAAGTAATACAAATAGATGGTGGAATGAATATATAATATTTTAGGAGGAATGTAAAATGGTATTTGAAAAAGTAAAACATATCATAGCAGATCAATTAGGAGTAGAGGAAGATGAAATAACCATGCAAACATCTATGATGGGCGATCTACAAGCTGACTCACTAGATGCAGTAGAAATAATGATGGCTCTAGAAGATGAATTTGAAATCGAGATCCCCGATGAAGATGCTGAAAGCTTCAAAAATATTGGAGATATAGTAAAATATATCGAGGGGAAAATTGCTTAATATGTCAGATAGAAGAGTAGTCATCACAGGACTAGGAGCTGTCAGCCCTGTGGGGATTGGCAAAGACAGTTTCTGGGAGTCTTTGACAAGTGGAAAGTCAGGGATAGACTATATATCTAAATTTGACACAACAGATTTTGATGTAAAAATAGGAGCAGAGGTAAAGAATTTTGATCCAACTCTTTATATGGATAAAAAAGAAGCAAAGAGAATGGATCTATTCACCCAATACGCAGTAGCAGGCACTCACTTAGCGCTTGAAGATGCAAAAGTGACGCCACAAGAACTTGAACCCAATAGAATTGGTGTAATCATAGGTTCTGGAATTGGCGGAATTGGGACATTTGAGACAGAAAAAGAAAAACTCATGACAAAAGGACCAAGTAGAGTCAGTCCGTTTTTCATACCAATGATGATATCAAATATGGCAGCAGGACAGATTGCAATAAGCTTTAACCTCAAAGGACCTTCAATGACTATAACTACAGCTTGCGCATCTGGAACTCATGCAATAGGGGAAGCATTTAGAATGATAAAGCTTGGAGTAATCGACGCTGCTGTAACTGGTGGCACAGAAGCTGCCATATCACCTATGGCGGTAGCAGGATTTAGTTCAATGAAAGCTCTATCAATGAGAAACGATGAACCTCAAAAAGCCAGCAGACCTTTTGACAAAGACAGAGATGGATTTGTAATAGGCGAAGGAGCGGGGATACTAATCATAGAAGAACTAGAACATGCTTTAAAGAGAAATGCCACCATATATGCTGAGATAGTCGGATATGGAGCAACTACCGACGCATTTCATATAACTCAACCAGATCCAAATGCAGATGGAGCAAGAACAGCAATGCAGCTTGCACTATCAGAAGCAAATGCACCACTTGACGAGGTCGACTATATAAATGCACATGGAACAAGCACCTATTACAATGACAAACTAGAAACACTGGCTATAAAAGATCTGTTTAAAGAGCACGCAAAAGAGATAAATATAAGCTCAACAAAATCAATGACAGGGCATCTCCTAGGGGCGGCAGGTGGAATAGAGGCTATCGCAACAGCACTAGCCATCAAAGAAAGCACAATTCCCCCTACTATAAACTATGAGACAAAAGACGAAGAATGTGACTTAAACTACACGCCAAATGTAAAAGTGAATAGAGAAATAAGGTATGCGCTCTCAAACTCTTTAGGTTTTGGAGGACACAACGCAAGCATACTTTTAAAGAGATATATTTAACCCTGGAAATTTCCAGGGTTTTTTGTTGTAAAAGATTGTAAATTAATTGCTATCTTGATATACTTTAATTATGAACCATTCATAGTAAATGGGCTGTGATGCGAATTATTTGACTATAAATTAACAATACAATTTATAGATAATAAAATTAAAGAGGAGGCTCATTATGTTCAAAAAATTTACAAATGGCTGTGTAGCATTAGTGAATAAGTATTTACCTGACCCATTTTTATTTGCAATTATTCTAAATGCAATAGTATTTGTAGCTGCAATCATATTGACTGGGCAAGGCCCATTGACTATGATAAAGCATTGGGGAAACGGTTTTTGGAGTTTGCTATTGTTCTCGATGCAAATGGTCTTAGTTTTAGTATTTGGAAGCGCAATGGCACAGGCTCCACTTTTTAAAAATTTACTAAAAAAGATTGCCTCACTTGCAAAGACTCCGGGTTCGGCAATATTAATAACAACGTTTATTGCAACACTAGCTTGTTGGATAAACTGGGGATTTGGCTTGATTATTGGCGCCTTATTAGCGAAAGAAATGGCTAGACAAGTAAAAGGGGTAGATTATAGACTGTTAATTGCCTCAGCATATTCGGGATTTCTAGTTTGGCATGGTGGATTATCTGGATCTATTCCTCTGACAATATCAAGTGAAACAGGACTTGTTGCAACTGGTGGAGCATTAACTACTCCGATTCCTACTAGTGAAACGATATTCTCTCCATTGAATTTGACAATAGTGATATCTATTCTAATATTAATGCCAATAGTTACAAGAGCAATGCATCCTACTCCCGATAAGACAGTTACAATAGATCCAAGCTTATTACATGGTGAACCATTAAAAGAATATACAATTAAGACACCTGCAGATAAATTAGAGCATAGCAAAATCTTATGGCTCATATTATTGGCTTTTGGCTTTATTTATATAATTTATTACTTTGTGGAACATGGTTTCAATTTGAGCCTTGATATCGTCAATATGATATTTTTATTCGTTGGCATACTACTGCATGGTGATTTGAGAAGATACATAGATGCGATATTTGAAGCTACTGCTGGAGCATCTGGTATAATACTTCAATTTCCTTTCTATGCTGGCATAATGGGCATGATGACAGGTGCAGTAGAAGGTACAACATCATTAGCGAGTGTGATTTCAACAGCATTTGTTAACATATCAAATGAACACACTTTTCCTTTATTCTCTTTCTTAAGTGCTGGTATAGTTAATATATTTGTACCTTCAGGTGGAGGACAATGGGCGGTACAAGGGCCAATAATGATGCCGGCTGGCGTTAAACTAGGAGTTCCAGCAGCTAAAACAGCAATGGCAATTGCATGGGGCGATGCATGGACAAATATGATTCAACCTTTCTGGGCATTGCCAGCATTGGGTATAGCAGGACTTGGCGCAAGAGATATAATGGGATATTGCATTGTAACCTTGCTGCTAAGTGGAGTAATAGCAACTGCTGCATTTTTATTGATATGATATAATTATTTTCTAACCCTGGAAATTTCCAGGGTTTTTTGTTTACTATGTATTGTATGTTACCAAATAAAATGCTATAATTTAATCATTCAACAAACGAATAAAGAAATGGTGAAACTAATGGATAATAAAAATGGAACTACCTTTTTCACTCCAACATTAAAATACAAAGAGATGATGCTTTTAGAGTACATAGAACAAAACCCAGACACCACTCAAAAAGAGTTGGGGAAAATAATTGGATCGGCAGCATCCATGATAAATCTCTATTTAGATGAAGAAGAAGCTAAAGGATATTTAAAAAGAGAGTATTTAAGTTCAAAAACCGTAAAATATCATATAACACAAAAAGGGAAAAAGAGAAAAAACTATTTAAATATTTCATACATGCAAGAGCTCATAAACCACTATAAGCTCGCCAAAAAAGAACTCGAAGACTTTCTATTAAATGCAACTAAAAAAGGACACCATAATATAATACTATATGGTGCAGGAGAAGTATGTGAAATTATCTTAACCACACTCAAGAACTCATCAAGACTAAACATCACCATCCCTGCGATAATAGATGATGACTTAGAAAAAAGAGGAAAGACTATAGAAAATATCCCAATCATCTCAAAAACAGACTTAGATAAATACCCGCATGATGCGATTTTTATATCTAGCTATACATTCGAAGAGCAGATAGCAAAAGAACTTAAAAATATAGGATACGAAGATGATAGGATAATTAAGTTTTTTGATGGGAGAAAGTAGGGGAGTGGAAAGTAGAAAGATGGAAAGTGGAAGGTTGATTAATTAAATTGTCAAGGATTCTTTGACAATTTAAAACGCACATTAATTATCAAGATGAAAATAATGAATGAAAAATCTGGTGTGCATAAAGAACTGCCAGAAGATGAAGTGCCTTGGTTATGATTTTGTAATTAAGTTAAAAAGATAATTACCGGCTTAAAACTCGTGATACTAATAGATATAGCTATTTTATAATTATGTAATTTAGAATTATCAAACTTTTAGATTGAATGTACATATCGACGTGAGTATCTTATAAGAATGAAACCACAACATGTTGAGGTTCATAAACATTTGACTACCATATGTTGTATAAAACACATCCTTTCAGCATAATCGGGCGCGACGTGAGTATCATAAAAGGATTAATAGGCTATACGTTAGTAAAATCAATGGTTTTAGAGGTTGGTACATGAGGTCTAATGTTACAGAAGCATTACACGTCTAAGCATCCAATCAGTGAGATAGAAATCATGCAAGATATAGTGTGAAAAACAGTCAGACATACAATATATAGTCTATACATAAATCAAGAAAATAAGGTGTTCTATACACCTAAATATACATTTACATAAGCAGGGGGTACAAATCATGGTTTACTTAAAAATCAAAAGATTAATAGATATCATACTTTCGTCATTAGGACTTATTATATTATCTCCTGTTTTTTTAGTACTTATTATTGCAATCAAGCTTGACTCCAAGGGACCTGTTCTCTTTAAACAGAAGAGAGTCGGGATACATAAGAGTCATTTTAATATATTGAAGTTTAGGACAATGAGAATTGATACTCCAAAAGATTGTCCTACACATCTTTTAGAGAATCCAGACCAATGGATTACAAAGGTTGGTAAGTTCTTAAGGAAGACAAGCCTCGATGAGCTGCCACAGATTTGGAATATCTTTGTTGGTCAGATGAGTATTATTGGCCCAAGACCAGCTCTTTGGAATCAGTATGATTTGATAGAAGAGAGAGACAAGTATGGTGCTAATGATATACCGCCAGGACTTACTGGGTGGGCACAGATTAATGGTAGAGACGAGCTTCCCATTGATATTAAGGCTAGTTTAGATGGAGAGTATGTTGAGAAGATGAGTTTGTGGTTTGATACGATATGCTTTCTAGGAACTATAACAGCTGTACTTAGGAGAAAAGGTGTTATTGAAGGTGGAACTGGTGTTATTGCTAAAATGACTCAAGAAAAAGTGGAGAGTGTTGATTCTAACACTACCCAAGAAACATCTAATAATTAATTAGTACTAAATGCAAGTGACGAGGAGACAGTGAAGTAATGAAAAAGATATTAATCACTGGTAAAAACAGTTACATAGGTACATCTCTAGAGAATTGGCTCATGAGAGAACCTGATAAATATAAAGTAGATACGGTTGATATGAAAGATGGGTCATGGAAAGATGCTGATTTCAGTTCATATGATGTTGTTTTTCATGTGGCTGGGATTGCTCATGTTTCATCTGATCCAAAGATGGAAGACATCTATTATAAAGTGAATAGAGATTTAACGATTGAAACTGCTGAGAAGGCTAAGGCGGAAGGTGTAAAGCAATTCATTTTTATGAGTAGCATAATTGTTTATGGGGATAGTTGTAATAGCAATGGAGTTATTTATAGAAATACAGTTCCGACACCTAGCAACTTCTATGGAAAGAGTAAGCTGCAAGCAGAAGAGGGTATTAAATATTTGGAATCTGATGGATTCAAGATTGTTGTGCTTAGACCACCTATGATTTATGGGAAAGGGTCCAAAGGGAATTATCCTAGGCTAGCAAACATGGCCAAGAAAACACCTATGTTTCCTAACTTTGATAATAATCGCAGTATGCTTCACATAGATAATCTTTGCGAATTCATCAAAATCATGATTGACCACGAAGAAAGTGGACTGTTTTTTCCACAGAACAAAGAATATGTTAAGACTAGTGAATTAGTAAAGACTATAGCTGAAGTACATGGGAAAAAGATATGGATGATCAATTGGATGAATTGGTTAATTAGATTGATGTTTGGTATTGGAATAGTGCAAAAGGTCTTTGGCAATTTGGTTTATGAGAAATCTATGAGCGACTATGATAAGGCGAATTACCAAATAAGAGATTTTAGAGAATCTATTGAGTTGACGGAGAAATAATTAGAAAGGGTGGATAATGGTTTGAAAAAACATATTTTAGTAATTGCACAATATTTCTACCCAGAACAGTTCCGTATTAATGATATATGTACAGAGTGGGTGAAAAGAGGATATAAAGTAACAGTAGTTACTGGAATTCCAAACTATCCCCAAGGCCGATATTATGATGGATATGGGTTATTCAAGAAGAGAAAAGAAACCTATAACGGTATAGATATCATAAGGATTCCTCTTATTCCAAGAGGTAATAATGTAATTATGCTTGTTCTTAATTATTTATCATTTGTAATATCAGGTTATTTCTGGAAGATGTTTACTAAAATTAAAGCAGATTATGTATTTATATTTGAAGTTTCCCCTATGACTCAGGCCCTTCCAGGTGTTTGGTATGCAAAGAAGATGAATATTCCTTGTTATTTGTATGTTCAAGATCTTTGGCCTGAGAATGTTGAAATTATAACAGGAATTAAAAATGATAAGATAATTGGAGCTATTGGTAGAATGGTTGACTACATATATAAAGCTTGTACTAGAATATTTACAACTTCAGAGAGTTTTGTTAAGTCTATTCATAACCGTGGGGTACCACTAGATAAAATAGAGTACTGGCCACAATATGCAGAAGATTTTTATATTCCAATTAAAGGAATAAGTATACCAGAAATACCCAAAGATGATGCGTTTAATATTATTTTTGCAGGTAATATAGGAACAGCTCAAGGATTGGATATTCTCCCAAAAGCAGCTGAAATTATAAAGACTAGATCTGATAAAAAGATTAGATTCAATATTGTTGGAGATGGAAGATATAAAAACGAGTTAATAAACATTGTTAATTCCAAAGGTTTGGATGATATGTTTAATTTCATTCCAAAGCAACCTGCAACCAGAATACCTGAGTTTATAGCTGCAAGTGATGCTGCTTTTCTTAGTTTGACGGATAGCCCTTTATTAGCTATGACTATTCCTGCTAAACTTCAATCCTATATGGCTTGTGGCATCCCCAATATCGCATCTGCAGATGGAGAGACAGCTAAGATTATTGAAGAGTCTAATTCAGGGGTATGTGGTAGACCAGGAAATGCAGAAGAATTAGCTAATAATATTATTATTTTAGCTAGCAAAACAAAAGAAGAACTTAATAAATTAGGATACAATGCAAGAAAGTACTATGAGAAAAAATTTGACAAACAAACTTTGCTAGATAGAATGGATATTTATTTTGGAAACAGAAATATATTGGAGGATAAATAATGTTTAAAAATAAAACTTTATTAATCACAGGTGGGACAGGATCATTCGGAAATGCTGTAATGAAAAGATTCTTAGACACTGATATAAAAGAAATTCGTATATTTTCACGCGATGAGAAGAAGCAAGATGATATGAGGAAACTATATAAAAATGATAAATTGAAGTTCTACATAGGAGATGTAAGAGATCTATCAAGTGTAAAAAATGCTATGCATGGGGTTGATTATATTTTCCATGCTGCTGCTCTTAAGCAAGTACCCTCTTGTGAGTTTTTTCCACTAGAAGCAGTTAAAACAAATGTATTAGGAACAGATAATGTTCTAACGGGTGCAATTGAAATGGGAGTTAGAAAAGTAATTTGTCTTTCTACAGATAAAGCAGCTTATCCAATAAATGCAATGGGAATTTCCAAAGCAATGATGGAAAAAGTGTTTGTGGCCAAATCAAAGACTGTAGATCCAGAAAAAACACTAATTTGCGGCACGAGATATGGGAATGTAATGGCTTCAAGAGGATCAGTTATTCCTCTTTTTATTGATCAGATTAAGAATGGGAAACCACTAACAGTAACTAATCCAAATATGACAAGATTTCTAATGAGCCTTGAAGAAGCTGTTGAGCTTGTTGTATTTGCATTTCAGAATGCTGAAGCTGGAGATATTATGGTACAGAAATCGCCAGCATCTACTATAGGAGACTTAGCTCAAGCAATTAAAGAACTTTTTAATGTAGATAATGAAATAAAAATCATTGGTACTCGACATGGAGAGAAGTTGTATGAAACACTTTTAACAAAAGAAGAACATGTTGTAGCAGAAGATATGGGTGGATTTTATAGAGTACCAGCTGACAAAAGGGACTTAAATTATGATAAATACTTTGTTGAAGGAGATCAAAAATTATCAATTGAATATGAGTACAACTCTCATAATACAGAAAGGCTTAATATAGAACAGATAAAAGAAAAGTTACTTAAACTTGATTATGTAAGAGAACAATTGGAAAGTTGGAATAGATAATGAAAATTTTAGTTACTGGGGCAAAAGGCTTTATAGGGAAAAATTTAATAGCAGAGCTAAAGAATAGAAATTACACTGAGATCTTTGAATATGGTAGGGATACAGACCCTTCTTTATTAGATGAGTATTGTAAAGAAGCTGACTTTGTATTTCATCTAGCAGGAGTTAATAGACCAAAAGAACAATCGGAATTTATGAAAGGTAATTTTGGGTTCACCTCAGATCTATTAAATTCGTTGAAAAAGCATAATAATACCTGCCCAGTGATGATTTCGTCTTCAATTCAAGTTGAACTAGATAATCCATATGGTAAAAGCAAAAAAGCAGGAGAAGACCTATTGTTTGCTTATGGGAAAGAAACTGGAGCTAAAATTCTTGTTTATAGATTTCCAAATGTATTTGGTAAATGGTGTAGACCTAATTATAACAGTGCCATAGCTACATTTTGCCATAACATTGCTCATGATTTACCTATTCAAGTAAATGATCGAAATGTTGTAATGAATCTTGTTTATATAGATGATGTAGTAAATGAGTTAATTAATGCTCTAGAAAACAATGAAAATAAAATAGGAGAGTTTTGTGAAGTACCAGTCGTATACACCATCACTCTAGGTGAAATAGTAGATTTGATTTACTCATTTAAGAAAAGCAGGGAAGACAAATCAATCCCCAATATGGCCGATGAATTTGTGAAGAAACTTTATAGCACATATTTGAGCTACTTGCCAGAAGATCAGTTTAGTTATAAACTAAAAATGAATATAGATCACAGAGGATCATTTACTGAATTTATCAAAACACCAGATCGAGGACAGATCTCAGTTAATATATCTAAGCCTGGTATCACAAAAGGGAACCACTGGCATCACACGAAAAATGAGAAATTTTTAGTAGTAAGTGGTAAAGGAGTCATTCGTTTTAGAAGGATAGATTCAGACGAAGTGTTGGAGTATTTTGTTAGTGGAGATAAACTGGAAGTAGTAGATATTCCAATAGGATACACACATAACATTCAAAATCTCGGTGATTCAGATATGGTAACAATTATGTGGGCAAATGAACCTTTTGACCCTGAAAACTCTGACACTTATTATTTGGAGGTATAACTAATGAAGAAATTGAAAGTCATGACTGTTGTAGGAACTAGACCGGAGATTATAAGACTGTCAGCAGTTATAAATAAATTGGAATCATCAGAAGCAATAGAACATGTTCTTGTTCACACAGGACAGAACTATGACTATGAATTAAATGAAGTCTTTTTTAATGACTTTAAATTAAAAAAACCAGATTATTTTTTAAATGCAGCTACTGGAACAGCTGTAGAAACAATAGGCAATATTCTTATAAAGATAGATCCTGTTCTTGAAGAAGTCAAACCTGATGCGTTTCTAGTGCTTGGAGATACAAATAGTTGTTTATGTGCAATTGCTGCAAAGAGAAGACATATTCCTATTTTCCATATGGAAGCAGGGAATAGATGCTTTGACCAAAGAGTTCCAGAGGAGACAAACAGAAAGATTGTCGATCATATAGCAGATATTAACTTAACCTACAGCGATATTGCTAGAGAATATCTTTTAAGAGAAGGGCTGCCTGCAGATAGGATAATTAAAACTGGTAGTCCTATGTTTGAAGTCCTTAATTCTAGAAAATATGATATTGAAAAATCAGATGTACTTGAAAGATTAGAACTTGAAAAAGATAAATACTTTGTTGTTTCAGCTCATAGAGAAGAAAACATTAATTCAGAACAAAACTTTAATGATTTAGTAGATACTTTAAATACAATTGCTGAAAAATATCAAATGCCATTAATAGTGAGTACTCATCCAAGAACTAGAAAAATGATTGAAACTAAAGGTATTGAGTTTAATCCGTTAATAAAAACTATGAAACCTCTTGGGTTTAATGATTACATAAAACTTCAAAAATATGCTAAGGCTGTTTTAAGTGATAGCGGAACAATCAGTGAAGAATCATCAATACTTGGTTTTAGAGCACTTAATATTAGACAAGCCCACGAAAGACCTGAGGCTATGGAAGAAGCATCAGTCATGATGGTTGGTCTTAAGAAGGAGAGAATCCTTCAGGGATTAAAAGTGTTAGAGACACAAGACAAAGATACATTGAGGTTAGTAGCTGATTATAGCATGCCAAATGTGTCGGATAAAGTGTTAAGAATTATTTTAAGCTATACAGATTATGTAAATAGAGTCGTTTGGGGGAAATAACATGAAAAAGAAAGTATTAATCATGGCAGGTTATTATTTTCCAGGGGTTAAAGGTGGAGGGCCTATACAATCAATAGGAAGTTTAGTGGATAATTTAGGAGATGCAGTCGAATTTTACATATTGGCTGCGGACAGAGATTTAGGAGATGTAAAACCGTTTAACGATATTATAGTTGACAAATGGACAAAAGTTAATAAAGCTCAAGTATATTATACAGATAATCGTTCATTAAATTGGAGGAAAATTAAAAGAATTATTGATGACACAGATTGTGATATTCTGTACTTAAACAGTTTTTTTGCTTTTAAAGATTCAATTTTGCCTGTATTATTACAAAAATTTAATATAATTAATAACATAAAAATTATAATAGCGCCTAGAGGCCAATTTTCGGAAGGTGCATTAGGCTTGAAGAGCTGGAAAAAAAAAATATTTATTGAAATAGCTAAGTTAATTGGTTTGTACAAAAACGTTGAGTGGCATGCAACCACTTTATATGAGAAGGAGGATATCGAAAGTATTTTTGGTGGAGATATTAAAATTTATATAGCTAATAATATTACAAGAAATCATAAAAATTTATGTTTAGATAAAACTCTTGAAAAGAAACCTGGAATATTAAAATTAGCGTATATAGCTCGCGTTCACCCAATGAAGAATTTACTTCAGACACTAGAGATACTTCAAAAAATTGAAGGTAATATAGAATTTAATATATATGGTCCAATTGAAGACAAACTATATTGGGCTAAGTGTCAAAATTTAATTAATAAGATGAGGAAAAACATAAAAGTTAATTATTATGGTCCAATAAGCAATGAAAAAGTAAGCAGCGTATACCAACAAAATCATGTGGCTATTTTGTTGACACTAGGCGAAAATTTTGGGCACTCCATAGCAGAAGCTTTAAGTGGAGGATGCCCAGTAATAATAAGTGATAAGACTCCATGGAGAAACCTAGAAAAATACAACGCTGGTTTTGATCTTCCTCTAGATAATGAGGATGATTTAATTCATGCTTTAAACCACTATATTGCAATGGACGATAATGAATATAAAAAGAATTCAATGAGTGCATTTGAGTATGCTAGAAGAAATTTAAACATTGAAGAAAACATTAATATATATTATAAAATGTTTGATTAGTTCAAATAATGCATATTTTATGGAGGGGTTATATGAATTTATATGAAAGAATTCTAAATAAAGATGAAAAAATCTCAGTAGTAGGTCTAGGTTATGTAGGTATGCCGATAGCTGTAGCTTTTGCAAAAAAAGTTGATGTTATCGGGTTTGACCTTAACAAAAAAAAGATTGATCTATATAAATCTGGAATTGATCCAACAAATGAAGTTGGTAATGATGAAATTAAGAAGACTACTGTTGAATTTACATCAGATGAAACTAAATTAAGAGAAGCTAAGTTTCATATTGTAGCTGTACCAACACCCATTAATTCAGATAAGACACCAGATCTTTCGCCAGTAGAAGGAGCAAGTAGAATTGTTGGACGTAATATGACTAAAGGGTCTATAGTGGTATACGAATCAACAGTATACCCAGGAGTAACTGAAGATGTTTGTGTTCCAATATTAGAAAAAGAATCAGGACTAAAATGTGGAGAAGATTTTAAAATTGGGTATTCACCAGAACGTATTAATCCTGGTGACAAGGTACATAGATTAGAAAATATAATCAAAATTGTATCTGGCATGGATGAGGAAAGTCTCGATGAAATTGCGAAAATATATGAATTAGTAATTGAAGTGGGTGTCCATAGAGCAGGATCAATTAAAGTAGCTGAAGCAGCTAAAGTAGTTGAGAATAGCCAACGCGATATAAACATTGCTTTTATGAATGAACTAGCCATGGTATTTGACCGAATGGGAATAGATACAAAGGAAGTTATTGAAGCAATGAATACAAAGTGGAATGCTCTTGGATTTACACCTGGGCTTGTAGGAGGACATTGTATAGGTGTAGACCCATATTACTTTATTTATGAAGCCGAGAAACTTGGTTATCACAGTCAAATCATTTTAGCAGGAAGGAAAATTAATGATGGAATGGGTAAATTTGTAGCTGATGCGATAATTAAAAAACTTATACTAGCAAATAAGGTAGTAAGACAATCTAAAGTTGTTATCCTTGGCTTAACTTTCAAGGAAAACACACCAGACATTAGAAATTCAAAAGTTGTGGATATTATTAATAGCCTTAAAGAATTTGGTATTGAGCCAATTGTAGTAGATCCTGAGGCTGACGCTATTGAAGCTAAGATTGAGTATGGGATTGATTTAGTCGATATAAAAGATGTGAAAGATGTTGACTGTATAGTATTTGCAGTTGCTCATGATATTTTTAAAAAAATGAGTTGGAGTGAAATAGACTCTTTATACGGTGATTTTGAGAATGAAAACAAGATTTTAATTGATGTTAAGAGTATCTTAGATAGAAAAGAGATAAAAGGGAAAGGTTATAGTTATTGGAGGTTATAAACGATTATGAAGGATAAACTAAAGGTATTATATCTTGTGAACATTCCATCTCCATACAGAGTATCATTCTTTAATGAGCTAGGAAAGCTTTGTGATTTGACAGTTCTATTTGAACGTAGATCTTCTGATGACCGTGAAAAATCATGGCACGATTATAATTTCGAAAATTTCAAAGGAATTTTCCTAGAAGGAGTCAAATACAAAAAAAATCAAGCAATAAGCTTAGATTTTGTAAAATATATAAAAAAAAATAATTATGATTACATAATAGTAGGGGGTTATGCGACTCCTACAGGATCACTCTTAATTAATTATCTAAAGATTAAAAAAATTCCTTTTATTTTAAATATAGATGGAGGAATAATAAATGAAAAAGAAAGTCATTTAAAAGAATCAATAAAGAAATACTTTGTTTCTAGTGCGACTGTTTGGCTAAGTACCGGGGAAGTAGGAACAAAATATCTAGAACATTATGGGGCAAATAAGAGTAAGATATTTACTTATCCATTTACAACTATAAAGGAGTCAGAATTAATCACTGAAATTTTAGATAAAAATGAAAAGATGAAGTTGAGGGAGAAACTTGGGTTAGAGGGTAACAAAATAATCCTTACAGTAGGCCAGTTTATCTATAGGAAAGGATTTGATATATTGATTAAGGCATGTTCATTAATTCCTTCAGATACATCCATTTATATTGTTGGTGGCAACCCAACTAAGGAATATATTGAACTTAAAGATACTTTGCAACTTAAGAATATTCATTTTTTAGGATTCAAATCTAAAGATGATATTCTAAGTTTATATCGAGCTGCTGACTTGTTTGTTTTACCTACAAGGGAGGATATATGGGGATTAGTCATTAATGAAGCAATAGCTAATGGATTGCCTGTTGTGACTACAGACAGGTGTGTAGCAGGGCTTGAATTAGTAAAAAATTTTGATAATGGCTTTATAGTTCCAGTTGAAAACGTAGAGGAGTTAGCTAATAAGATTAATGAAATAATCAATAATGAAGAATTGATGATTAAGATGTCAAAGAGCAGTTTAAGAAAAGCAAGAAAATATACTATTGAGAATATGGCATTTGAAACATATGAGATTTTAAATATAATAAAAAAGGACAATATATATGTCAAGTAGAATGATTTTGGGAAAGGCAAGAGGTGGGGATATAGCTTTAAAAAAGGATACTGCTGAATGGATTGGCATTTGGTTGCTTTTGGGTTTCAGCTTTATAAATGTTATTACATTATTAATATTCATGGTGATATTGTTACTATTTTTAAAGCAAAGGGAGATTGGAGCCATAAAAATTTTAAATATTGTAACACTAAGAACTATTATCAATCCGGGTATAGCAGTTGACGTTGGAAGTGTTCAAAATCTTAAATGGGGTATTATTTTTATTTGTTCATTTTATTTAATTATTAGTTATAGAAAAATAGATAAGAATTCAAGAATAAGATTTAACCGTATTTTGTCTCCAATAATTTTTTTTGGATTATATAGTATAGTGGCATCGTTTTTCACCAGTACTTTACCAGTAGTTGCAACATTTAAATTAATAAGCTATATGATTCCATTTTTAGCTATATTGATCGGAATTTTTCTTACGAAAGAAAAAATTGACTGGTTAAATTGGATTAATAAAATGTTTATGGGTCTTCTAGTTTTATCGATACCACTTTTATTTGATTCAATTGGATATCTTAGAAATGGATACTCATTTCAGGGTATAACTAATCAACCCAATATGTTTGGTATTGTTTTGGCAATGTTTTTTGCAATAATACTTACACGATTGCAATTAAAAAAAACTAACAACAATTTATACTCATATGTAATTCTTGGTGTTATATTATATTTAGGGATTTTAACAAAATCAAGGACAAGTTTAATTACTATGACAATTTTATTAATTATATATATTGTATTTTTACAAACGAATCCGATAAAAAAAGTGTTAATTCATAGTATTATAGGTATTTTTTCCATAATTTATTTAGTAATTGATAAGCAATTTTTAAACAAATTACAAGGCTTTTTATATAAAGGACAAGATGAAATTTTATATTCCCGATTTAACCAAATAGATGTATTACTCACAAACTTCATGAGAAATCCACTGTTTGGTAGTGGATTTGCAGTTCCTGTTACTCCTTCCAAATCATTTGCTTTTAGCTCAGAATATGTTGTTGAACCCGGGAATTTGATATTGTCAGTATTGTCCTATGGAGGGGTTGTAGGTCTTATTTTGTTTATTTCATACTTATTTAAAATATTTAGAGAGCCAGGGAATAAATATAGGCAGACAATTTTTTTGTTTTTATCCCCTATTTTGATTAGTATGGGAGAGATGGTGTTTTTTAGTACTAATAACATAGGTATTTGGTGTTATATGTTTATTGCAATTTACATTATTGAAGTACCAAAAAGTTCAGAGAAAAAAGTGGGTTGATAAGAAATGGACAAATTAATTATAATAGTGTTTGGATATGATGGTGACAAATCAAATAATGCTAATTCTATATGCTTAGATAAAATCATTAAATATTTATCTGAAAAAAATGAGATAACATTAATAACGAGTACTGATAAAGATAAAGTATGCATTTATAAAGGTTATAATAATATGGAAATATTTAAGATACCATATAAAACTACTAATAATGGGAAAATTGATTTTAGTCATTGGAAAAGAAAAGTTGTTCACGAAATTTCAAGCCTTGATGTTTCAAATTTTTCTAAATTACTTACCATATCTTTCCCATTTCCTATACTAAAAATAGGATATGAAATAAAGAGAAGATTTTCCCATTTAGAATGGTTTATCTATGAACTCGATCCATATGCATATAATAAAATTTTAAGATTTCCACGATTGCTTTTCTTTTATCGTTTAATAATAGAGAGGAAAATTTTTAGCCATTCAAATAAAATATTACTTACGCATGAATTATTTAACTCGTATAAGAATTCACTACTAAGAACTTATTCGGATAAATTCATTGACATAGGTATACCATTACTAGAAATATATAATTTTACAAGTAAGACGAAAGAATTAAGTGGTGAAATTAATATATCATATATTGGTTCTCTCAATAAAAAAGTTAGGAATCCGGAGTACGTTTTAAGGATTTTAGCTGAAATTAAGGGTATAAAGATTAATTTTTATGGTGCTGATCCATCTCAGATATCAACTGATCAAAAAAAAATATTTGGTGACAGATTAATAATGCATGAAAGAATTCCCAAAAGTGAAATAAAATCAGTACTTAATGATTCAGACGTTTTGTTAAATATCGGAAACAATACAAATAATCAGCTTCCAAGTAAGGTCTTAGAGTATATTGGGACAGGAAAACCAATAATCAGTGTTTATAGTATAAAAGATGATACTAGCAACTTATATCTAAAAAAATATCCAAACTCACTTCTAATAAACCAAAATAGTGATTTTAGAAATAACGTAGAAAAATTAGAAAAGTTTCTATTGACTATTGATAGATTTAATACTTTAATTGATCCGAAAAAAATTGAAACTATTTTTGAGAATGAGACAATAGAAGCTGTCGCTCAAAGGATAGTTAAGTCTTTAAGTAATAGAAATAAGGAGAGCAGTAGATAAGGCACTAGAATAGAAGTTGGCAATTAATACAATTAGTACAATATTTATATTATATGGCATTACTTCAATTATAGTGTTTTCCTTAACACCAAACCTAGTTTCACTCATAGTTAAAGTAGAATATAGTTTTTATACTCTAGTAAACAATTTAGTGAATTAAATTAGTGTAGTTACAATATCATTGAATTCAAGGGCTTCAAAATTTATATCAATTGAAATTGTAAAAGTAAATAGACTAAAATCGAATAAATATTTTGGCAGAGCAGTTCTATCAGATGAGATATTCAATAGCCAAGAATATAGCACAAAACTGATTCTAATACCGAAAGTTCCTAACACTAATAAAATAATTTTTTAATTGAATTTATTAATCAGAAAGATTTACCTTCTGAAGAGCATGATATTCCTCAAAACTTACAACTATCGCAAAGGACAAAACAATTAAAATTGAAGGCAGAAACGTCGAAAACTAAAACCTAAGTTTGTATGCGCTAGAATTATAGAAGAAGGAATCACAGGATGTCCAATAAGCTATCATACGTATATATGAAAATTATTTGATGTAAGCCCGGGTAAAAATTCAATTGATCGGGAATTACGTCATATAACAATTTATTGATTAAGATTAATAATTAATAGTATAAAGATGAAAGTCATTTGGTAGTTGGGAGTTTTTCTTTAGATACTTTTATAAAAAGTAGTGTCTAATAACCTATTTAAAAATGGTGAGATATTTATAATGAACGTGCAAAGATATGCTATTGAGATTGAACACATTATTAGAGATGTTTTTTCATGTGAAAGATTTGGATTTGAAGGAGTTACTGATTCTGACTTTATCAGAACTCAACCTTTCATTGTATTATTGCATCTGTAGCATATCGATATGTTACAGCTGATAAAAAACTTAGGGTAGAGATTGAGAAGTTTATATATTAATATTCATTCTATTTAGATTCTAGTATTTATGAACTTCTTTCTTTTGAAACATCAGAAAAAATAATTGATGGAACACATGTGGATATTGTATTTCCAACTGATGAAGATGCAATAAATAAAATTATACAGATTTTATTAATTTAGTTTAGTAATTCTTTTAATTTAAAAGATTATGTGTGTTAATTATGAGATATACTAAATAGACCTAATTTAAAATATAGATACCTAGACACATCATAAAATTGATATCATATTAAATATATCAATGTTTAATGTCAACACATTGCATACTAAAAGCTGAAATTTTCCTTCTACATAAATATCTTATATAATCAAAATTTTGAGTTGGCTTTCAATAGTAATGAAAGTTATATGGAAAGCTACAATTAGCTCATAATAAAAGCTATTTAAATAAATTAGGCTTATTGTGTAAATTGTATATGAGCTAAAACTAGTATTAAATCAAAACGGGTATTTAAAACCTGAAGATTTGCCCGTTTAAATTTTACTTATAAATGTCAGAATATTGCATTAATGAGTTAAGTGTGAGAGGTGAATTGCGATGATGAGAAGAAAAAATATTATACTATTTGTTAAACAGATTTTATTATTTGGTATATTTATGGACATTTTATCTTATCAAGGAATCTCACTGATTAGTGTAAGTAAAGAATATATTTACTACGTGTACACAGCTATAGTGACAATTGCAGCCATAAGTGCAACATTACTTACAATAGTTGTGAACTCATTTGATGAAAAATAATATGGATTTTCAATTAAAGAGATTGCAAATTTCAGAAATGATTATTTAATATTATCCCGTATAATTCCTGTAGTATTATCTTCAATTGTTCTCTCAACATTGATATTAGCTATAGGTATGATAAACACGCTAGTGGCAATTCTTATTACTGTGGTTTTTTTGATCTCAACAACAAGTAAATATACATGGAAGCTAATCAGCGACGAGAACTTTTGTACAGATAGAGTATCGGAAGAAATCAATATTATTGTTGAAAAGAATAATAAGAAAGAGATGGAGAGCTTATTTAAAAGATTATTTGCGGGCCTGAATTATTCAATTAAACATATGGGATTTCAAGTATTGACAAACATTTAAATATGATTTCGAATACTATAGAGAAAAGCAATTTAACAGAGGATCTTTCTATATTGATAGATAAAGAATTAAGGGATACTTTTAAAATTGTTAGCAATTCTATTGGATTTATTCCGGCTATCGACAAAGTTCTTAAAATTTATAACTCAATGGAGCCAAAGTATAGTCTCTATAATAAAAGAGAAATTTTTGATAAAGAGCTTCAAAACATTCAATTTCTAAATGATAAAGAACTTAATTCAAGCTCTATGATTGAGATCTCAAATGGATTTGAGAATCACACTAATCTAACAGACGAGCATAAGATATTTATACTATACCAACATTTTAAAAATATATATTTTAATGAGAGTATTAATAAAAGAGTAAAAAATAGTTTGTTAGAAAAGTGATAATTCATGTTTCTGAATTTCGCTATCCAGTTGAAAACAACTATGATACTATTAAACAGAAGACATTATTATATATCGTCAGAGATTTCATACTGGTTAATAAAGAAATTGAAGATGCAAAGGATATATTAATTAGTATATCAAAGGTTTTATATTCTCAAAGGAATTCAAAAAGCGATAAGCTATTTGAAACAATCGCAATAATCTATTTAGCAATATACCTGTATTCTGAATTTGAAACAGAGACTTTAGATAAAGAGCACCGTAAGAAATTGAAATCTTTAATTTATGAATTCGAGCGAAACATTCATACAATTAGAATATCTTTTAACTTAGTTATTAAAACCTGTTTTAAGCAAATAGTGAAGGCACTTTGGAACTTGTCTCCTCAAGATTATAAAGAGTTAAAGTTTCTTGAATACTTTCCTCCTCAATCTGGGGTCAAAACTGTTGTGTGGAATATAGATATAGGAATAAACTTTGCTATATTTAATTACTTATTATCATATTATGAGTTTGGACTAATTCCGTATAAGATAATAAATAATTGGAAGGAAATAGAAAACAAAAAATTTTACATTAGTTCTATGTTGGATTTCTTTGACTATGACACTCAGACTATTAAAAAGTCAAATCTGGATAAGATGGAAGAAATATCAGAGTGGATTGGTATTAGATACTCATTAACACTGGATGTTCAAAAGGGTATGTTCAAAAACTTAAATGAAGAAATGGAACGATTAGAAAAAGAAGAATTTAAAAAAGCAGTTGATACTGTACCAAAAATACCTGATATAAATTATTTATTAAAACAGCGTTTTAAAGATTTTTATGGATATAACGAATCGATCGATGTTAAAAATTCTAAAGAAATGCGTTTTAGACCTTTGATAGTGGATTTACAATATTGCAACAATGAACTAAACATTTCGGAGAGACTTGCTGGATATTTTGAAAGTTTTTTAAATGATCAAATTGAAAAAGAACTTTCTGTAGTGGAATTGAGCTTTGATTTGGATGGTGTAAAAGTGCTACTTGATAAATTAAAAGATAATCGCTACAATAAGAGGAATTATACATATGTAGATGACTGGGCATTTAATAAAGAAGTAAAAGAATCAGAAGAATATAAAGAATTAGTTACAATAATTGAGGGTATCAGTTTTGAAAATACTACTCCTATTAATTTTCATATATTTTTCAACGAAGGTTGCTTAGACTATAACATTGAAATCACAGAGTATGAGCATGATTTACTAACAGATGATGAATGTTCAGTTTATGTTGAGAATTTTAAAGTTGCAGATGGACTTTATAAATTAAAAGATGCATACTTGAATAAAAGCAAAGCCATGGAGGTAATCATGAAAGGTTATGGAAGGAATTAGTATCATTCAAATATAAGTCTAATATGAATAGGGATTGTGGTTTTCTTATAAGGTTTAAATATAATAGGTAGAGAAAATCACATTAAGAGCAGCTACATATCTTGATTCTAACTCAAAAATTGATTGATTTTATGAAATTATGGGAAGCATATGATAAAATATATGAATAACTAAATAAAAAATACTTACAATTTTTCCGTTTCCTTATGTTTTGGGGAAGAGTGTATAACATGTATTTAATTATTAAAGTCGAGAAGTTGTCCAGGATTACAAGGAACTTGGATTATGAAGTATAAAGTAGAATATACTAGGACTGCACTTAATCAGTTGATAAAGATGGACAGGAAAATTGTAGCTTTTATAGTTTCATACATTGAAGAGAAATTAGTTAATTGTGAAGATTCAAGAAGGTATGGGAAAGCTGTACAAGGGGACTTAAACGATAATGGAGATATAGAGTGGGGAATTATTGTATTTTAGCTAAGATTGAAGATGATCGTTTAGTTATTGTAGTTGTTTAAATCGGACATAGACGAGATATTTATAAAAAATTGATAATAAAGGAAACATAAATTTAAATTTCATTTCAGAATATTGTTGCTAACTAAACCTAGTGACTTAAAGAATTATAGATGTATGGATATCCACAATATCCAATCTGTTAGTGCCCACATAATATATTTATATAGATGAAGTGTATTCAGAAATTAATGTGACAATCTTATATAATATCAGTAAACTAGTGTTTAAGGAAACGGGCATTTAAAACTTGAGGATTTGCCCGCTTTAATTTTACATAGATGTGTCAGAAAATTGTGATAATAGTGCGTTGTGAAACATGAGATAAGTTGTTACAATTTAAAATTTGGAATTCAGATATAAATGTTAGATGGATCGCGAGCATATAAGGGGGAATTGTATTGAATAGTTATTTTTCTAAACACTACAATGAGATAAAATATCCTAAAGCTGATGAAGAAAGGGAAGGATTAAGGAATGCACAGTTAGGGGCAATTCATTCAATTTCATCATTTTTCACTTTAAGAAAAACAAAAGCAGCTGTTGTCGTAATGCCTACAGGTTCAGGGAAAACTGCAGTTTTGATGATGACTCCGTATGTTTTAGAAGCTAACAAAGTTTTAGTTGTTACCCCGAGTAAGTTAGTCCGAAATCAAATATCAGGAGAATATTCGACATTAAAAACACTAACTAAATTGAATGTTCTTGACGAAAAAATAAAAAAACCAAAAGTATTGTTTATGTTAATCTAAAAGTACCCCAAAAAATAGTTGAAAAATCCCCTAGAGGAAAATAAAATATCCCTATGTCAGTCATAGGGGGCTAGGAGATGTTAAGTTTAATGGATAAGCAAGAAATAATA
>Ga0228535_1001891_pt1 | contig 25652 bp, 22 predicted proteins | sample SJ1metagenome_FD_168457 | JGI IMG/M metagenome (GOLD analysis project Ga0228535, IMG submission 168457) | Enriched culture of PCE-dechlorinating microbial communities from Ithaca, New York, USA - SJ1 | ecosystem: Engineered > Modeled > Simulated communities (microbial... > Unclassified | place...
ATCGCGGCGATCATCCTCCTGGCAAAGCCGACCTGGAAATCCGTTGCCTGCGGCGCCGCGATAACCCTCTTCGGCCTGGTCATCCGAACCTGGGCGGCCGGCCATCTCAGGAAGGAAAAGGAATTGGCCGTCTCCGGTCCCTACCAGTACACGAGGAACCCGCTCTATCTCGGCAATTTTTTCCTGGTCGCCGGGATCGGCGCCGGCGCCTGCTCCTGGTGGGTCGCCGGCCTTCTCGCCGCCTATTTCCTGACGTTTTATCCGCTGATCATCAGGAAAGAAGTCGAGCGGATGAGAGAGCTTTTCCCGGCCAAGTACGAAGCCTATAAAAAAATGGTGCCTCTCTTTTTTCCCACACTGAAAACGCGGTCCGAGGCCAAAGGGCCTGCGTTCAGCTGGACGCTTTACAGGAAAAACAAGGAATACCGGGCACTCGCGGGAGTCGCCGGCTATTGGATCATCATGATCCTGAAAATCGTGTTCGTCTCCTAGGAGCCTCCCCCCGCCGCGTGTCTCGACTCCCCTTCCCCGGTTGCTTCGCTCCGGGGAGTCTGCTATATTCAGCCCGTGCCGACGGAAAAGAGAATCGAAAGGATCACCCGCGTCCTGTCCTTCCGCCAGCCCGACCTCCGGGTGGTCCTCGAAGGCGTGACGATCGCCCACAACGCCAGCGCCGTGGTCCGCACCTGCGACGCCGCCGGCGTGCTCTACCTGGATGTCATTTCGCCGAATCCCGATCTCGTCGAGTTCAACAAGGCCATAACGACCCGGGCGGAAAAATGGATGTCTCTCCGCGTCCATTCATCCCCCGCCGCCTGCTTCCCGGATTTGAAGAAAGCGGGGTTCAAGATCGCCGCCACGCACTTGGGCGATGACTCCGTCTCCTACGCCGACCTGGACTACACCCAGCCGCTGGCGCTCGTTTTCGGAAGCGAAGCGGAAGGGATCTCCGCGGACTCCCTTCAATACGCCGATTTTAAAATCCGGATTCCCATGGTCGGCATGGTCCAGAGCCTCAACCTTTCGGTTTCCGTCGGCATCATCCTTTACGAAGCCTTCCGGCAGCGCCGGGAAAAAGGGTATTTCGAAAGGCCGAGGCTTCCCGCCGGGGAACTCGACGCGTTCCTCCGGAAGTGGCTCAAGGGCTGACGGCCGGAAATAAAAATTGGGAGGCCGGAGGCAGGCCCTCCGGTCCTCCCTTTCTGAGAGATGGATACAGGAGCAGGTCCTCTAGATCTTTAGGGACCTGGGTTTCGTGACGACGTTAATCCGCTTTTCCAGTTTCTGGGCGGATTCCTTGCTTTGCCGCGCGATCTCCTCGTTGAGCTTCCGCATGCCGGCCTTCAGCTCGGACCCATATTGCTCTTCCCATTTGTTCAATTGCCGCTTGAAAGCATTCGTGTAATCCATCCACGCCTGGAGGTCTTCGTCCCCTCCGGCGCCCAAATTGAAAGGACTTCCCCGCTCTTCCTCGGCAACCTCGATATCAAGGATCGCGGGCTTCTTCTCGCGCAGGATTTCGACCTTGATCCTATCTCCCTTTTTCTTGTCCTGGATATATCGGCTCAGTTCACCGATATCATCCGCCTTTTTGCCGTCGATCTTCGTGACGACATCCCCCACCTTCAATCCGGCTTTTTTGGCGGGGCCGTTTTCGCTGATTTGCGTCACGAGGAGTCCGCGGCCTTCCTTCAGGCCGAAAAATTCCGAGAGTTCCGTGTTGAGTTCCTGGAGGTAGACTCCGATATACCTCCGGTTGAGCCAGACCGGCCTGCCCTTCGATTCGACCCGGCCCTTGGGGAGAGCCGGCGATTGCGGAAAGAGGCGCGGGAATTTGGTTTCAAGGTCTCTCTGGGCGGCGGCCCCCGAGTATTCGCCCAATTTGGCGCGGATGTCCATCGCCTGGCCTTCGCGCTCGATGCTTAGGCCGACATCCTGGCCGGGCTTCCGCTTCCGGATCTCCGAGGACAGGACCTCGGCATTCGAGAGGGCTTTTCCCTCGACCTTGAGAATGATGTCCCCTTCCCGGAGACCGGCCGCTTCGGCGGGGCTCTCCGGATCCACCGATGCGATTTCGACCATGCCCCGTTCGTTTCGAACGATGCTGATTCCCAGCCATCCCCGTTCAACCTTGCCCTTTTCCTTGATCTCGACCGTTACCTTTTTCACGATATCCACCGGAACCGCCAGGGACATGCCCGAAGAAGGAGCGGTTTCCGCCTGGCCCAGGACATAGCCCGAGCCCACCTGTTCCCTGTCCCTGAATTCAAAAAGCACGGGCCTGTCCTCGGTGTAGATGCCGCGCAGCAGCCCCACCATCTCGCCTTTTTCGTTGACGACCGGCCCGCCGCTTGAACCCGGAGTCACCCAGATGTTCAGGCGGAGCCTCTCGGCCGAGACGCTGCTGACAATTCCCTGGGTCACGGCCGGCGTTTCCTCCGGGGAGATGCCGACCACGCAGATCCAGGACCCGGGAGCCAGGTCGACGGACCTGCCCAGGGTCAGCGGGGTGAACTTTTTATCCTTGGCGCGGATCAGGGCCAAGTGCGTTTCCGGGTCGAATCCCAGGAATTCCGCCTCGCTTTCCTTTCCGTCGCCGGTGCTGACGGTGATCTTTTCGTCCCTGGGAGATATCAAAGCCGTGGTGACGATGTACCCGTCGTTATCGATCACGACGCCCGTCGCCACCTTGCGCATTCCGTTTTTCGCTTCCACCCGCACAACCGACGGATAAACTTTCCTGGTTATGCCGGCGATTTCATCCACGGGACCGGCAGCGGCAGGTTCCGCCCTTACGCTCATCGCAAACGCCATCAAGCATGCCGCGATGACGGGGACGATCGTTTGATGCTTGCTCATCTTCAACCTCCTAAAATTTGACCCCGGCCGGATAAAGGTCGGAAACCTGCTCCAGTATATAAATGGTCTTGGGTTCATAAGCCTGATTGCGCATTTCGTTCACATAATCCAGGGTCTCCATGACGGGAATGACTTCGACCGGCGCCGCCACGGAAGGCCGGGAAACGCCGCCGGCCTTATCCGCTTCCACCAGGCCGCCTTTTTGGAAACCGATGACGTTGAACAGGGCTAAAACCGCCAGGGCTGCGGCCGGAGCTCCAGCAAGGGCCAGCCGCTGAATCCGCCGGCGTATGAGGCGCTTCTCTCTGGCCAGCGGCAGGCGGGCGATGACCTCCTGCTCAAAACCCGGCGGCGCTTGGACCCTCTGCAGTTTTTCCAGCAAGTCAAGCTTTTCCATGTTCAATCTCCTCTGATTTGAGAGCCACGGCCTCGGCGTCGACGGCTTTTTCCAGCTTCTTTTTCAGGTATTCCCGTCCGCGGCTGATCCGCGCCTTGACCGTTCCGACCGGCCTGTGGATGACCTGAGCGATCTCTTCCTGGGAGAAGCCCTCGACGTCTTTTAGAATGACAGGGACCCTGTAGCGCGGATGGAGGGAATCGAGGGCTTCGCGAAGATTCCTGGCCAGCCCCGAATCGACCGGATCCCGGCTGAAAGCTCCCGGTTCGAGCCTGTTGGAGACATCTTCCAGCGAAACCTGGGCGAACTTCCTCGCTTTTTTCATCTCGGTCCTGGCCAGGTTTGTGGCGATCGCGTAGATCCATGACGAAAGCGGGGCGATGGGCTTGTACTTGCCGGCCTTGAAATACACGCGGAGGAACGTTTCCTGCGAAAGCTCCACCGCCTTCTGGTAATCGCCTGTGAACTGATACAAGTAATTCACGATCTTATCCTTATACAGGCCCATGATCCGGGCGAAAGCCGCTTCGTCGCCTCTGCATACCCGGGCCATCAGCTCTTGTTCATCCATTCTCATTGCTTTAAACCCGTTGCCCGTCTAAAACGTTTCATTTCCCCTGCTCTTCCCGGGCGGACGCCGCCCGCCGGCCTTCGAAAACGGCCGCCCCATATTTTATTCTTTTTATTCCGGGATGTGAACCCGGACGGCCGCCCTCCGGCCCGGAGGAGCCGGTCGTTGACAGGCCTTTCGTCTTCCCAATAAAATAGGCTCAACTCATGGAACTTTCGGGCGCGTGATTTCGTCAATCAAGGTGAATTGAGTGGATTTGAACGAACTAATACGAGAATGCCAGAACGGCAGGCCGGGAGCATGGGAAATGCTCGTTAATTCGTATTCGAAAAAGATCTTCAACATGGCTTATCAGTTCACCGGAAGCTACGAACAGGCCGAAGACGCCACTCAGGAGATCTTCATCAAGCTCTTCCATTCTCTCCGGAAATTCGATTTCGACAGGAATTTCACGGCTTGGCTTCTGACAATGACCAAGAATCACCTGATCGACGATTACCGCCGCACCCGGAGGGAGAGAACCCAGAGGGATGACTACGATGAGCATTATCTCTGCGCCTCTCCCGCGGAAAACCCGGAAAACCGGCTTTTCCGCGAAGAAGAAAGGAAGAAAATCTGGGAAAAACTGGACCTTTTATCCCCCGAGCTTCGGATGACGCTCATCCTCCGCGATATTCAAGGGAGGAGCTACGAAGAGATCGCCGGAATCATGAGCCTCCCCCTGGGAACCGTGAAATCGCGCGTCAACCGGGCGCGGCTCCAGCTGGCCGGACTTCTCCGGCCCGATCAGAAGGGAGACAAAGCATGAATTGCCGAAGACTTCAAGACCTTTTATCGGCCTATCTGGAGGGCGAACTGGGTCCTGCCGGGGTGGCTGAATGCGACGCCCATCTTCGGACATGTCCGGACTGCGCGTCGCTGATGTCGGCGGCAAGAGAAATCCGTCGGTCGCTGTCCGGTTTTCCCGAGCTTGAAGCGAGCCCCTCTCTTCTCTTGAAGCTGCGGGGTCTTCCGGAGAAAAGCAAAAAAGCGCGTTTCCGGCTGGATTTCCTGGTCAAGCCCTCGCTGCAGCCGGTCTATGCGGCGGCCACCGTCCTGCTCGTCATCATCTCCTTTTATGCTTTCAACGCCCAGAACCGCCGGGCCGTCAACAAGGCGGTCAGCCGGCAGTTCCACATCGGCTGCGGCCGCGTCGAGAAACTCCTCGCCCGGGCCGAGGGTATCACCGACGGGATGGGCGCCTATAGAGACGATCTGCTCGATTCTCTCAAGAGCTTTCAGCTCCTGAGGAAAAAAGGAGAATAAATCCATCGGTCAAGAGGAGGTTTGACATGGAAGAAAAGATCAATATCCATAGGAAACCGCCGAAGTCGCCGGCGGCGGCGGGGATACTATCCGCCATTTTCCCCTTCGGCATCGGGGCATTTTACAACGGCGAATACGCCAAGGGCGTCATCTATCTCTTTGTCTTCGCGCTTCTGGTATCGGCCCAGCCTCACCGGGGACAGCCCTTCCTGGGCTTGATGCTGGCCGGTTTCTACTTCTACCAGATCATCGATTCCATCAACGTCGCCAAGGCCATCAATAGAAAAACGGTGCCCGGCAAGGAGGACATCGCTTCGCCCGCGGAGGACCTGTCTCAACCCCTCAAATCCGGATCCGTTTTTTGGGGGATTGTGCTGGTCGCCCTGGGAGTTGTTTTTCTTCTGGCCAACTTCGACATCATCTCCTACGGAACTCTCTGGGACCTCTGGCCGGCCGCCATCATCCTGGTGGGATTGAAACTGCTCGTCGACTACGCGATGACGGCGCGGCGGGAGAAGTGAAGGAGGAACGCATGTCCAAACAGAAAGCCAAAGACAACCTGGTTTGGGGGATCATCCTGATTGCCATCGGCCTGGTTTTCCTTCTCGAGAAGTTCGACATCGAAGTCTGGGATACGGTGGCCAAACTCTGGCCCTTGATTTTGATTTTCTGGGGCCTCTCGAAACTGTACTACGGCATCCGGGAAAGGGAATCGGAGAAAAAGCCCGAGGTTACGGACCAGAGGCCGGGCGATGAAAGCTAGAGAAGTCGTCCTTCTCGTCGTCATCATCGCGGCGGGGGTCCTGCTCTATTACGGCCAGACCGGCAAAGCCGGATTCCACCTGAATTTCGGCGACGGTCCCATCATGGGAGACCGCGGATACTCCTACACGGAATCCTTGACGGTCGATGCGCCGATCCCCGCCCGCTTGAAGGTCATCAACGCTCATGGGAGCGTCGAAGTGCAGGGCGCCGACCGGGAGGGTATAACGATCACCTTTGAAAAGACGGTCCGGCGCAGGAGCGAAAAAGAAGCCAAGGAGGTGGCCGACGCGTTGAAGGCCGTCATCGTCAAAAACGCCGGGGAAATCCTGCTGACGACCAACCGCGACGAGTTCCCCCGAAAAAACTTCGAAACCAGCTTCCGCCTGACCATTCCCCTTCACATGGACGTCAGCGTCGACAACCCGTACGGAGACGTCAAGGCCGGCCGGATAAAGAACCTCCGCATCGACAGCCCCCATGGGCGGATCCTGGCGTCCGACATCGAGGGCGAAGCCGTCCTGGCCAACAGCTATGAGGATCTGGAGGTCCGGAATGTCGAGGCCGGATGCCGGATCGACGCGTCTCATGGCGAAGTCCGGATTTACGACGTCCGGGGAGAGGTCAACGTCGAATGCCCCTACGGCTCCGTGGAGGCCGAAGGCGTCGGCCTCGGCTTCACGGTCGTCGGCCCCCATTCGGAAATCATCGGGCGGCGCATTCAGGGGGCGGCGGACATCCAGAATTCCTATGAGGATATCACTCTGCGGGACGCCGCCGCCGTGACGATCCGGGGACAGCATTCGGGGGTGGACCTGGAAAAAATCCGGGGCGACGTTCAAATCATGAATTCCTACGGCCGGGTCATCATCGAAGGGCTGTCCGGCCGCCTCTTCATCGAAGGGAAAAGCCTGGAGGTGTCCGGGAAATCCCTTACTTCCCCCGAAATCCGCATCTCGTCGTCCTATGAGGATGTCGGACTCGTCGACTTTTCGGGGCCGGCGACGGTCACGCTCTCCCACGGAGCCTGCAGCCTGCAGCCGCGCTCGCTGATGAACTCGCCCATCGACGTCAGGAGCGAATACGGAGAGATCCGCCTGCTCTGGCCCAGCGGGGAAAGCGCGACTCTCGAGGCCCGATCCAAGGGGGGGAACATCGAATGGAAGTTGCCCGGATCGCCCGCACTCCGAAAGGAAAACGGCGAGACCGTGGTGAAAGCTTTTCCCGGCGCGGCCGGCGAACCCGCGGTTTATCTCTCCACAAGCTACGCCGATATATATCTAGAGGAACGTACGGCGGAAAGTCGGGGGGAATAACCCCGATGAATGACGGAGAAGAAGGCCGCGCGCGGCCGGACGCCGCGACGGCGGGGGCCCTTCCTATCCGTGTTTGGATTTGAACTGATAGATCTTATGGGCCAGTAAGCCGTTGACCTTGATATTGAAATACGAAATCAGGTTGGAAATATCTTTTTTGTACTTGGTCACGTAGCGGACGAAATCGGTTTCCTTCTTGTGCCGCAGCAGGTTCTCGAACTCCTCGACCTCGTCGTGGAGCTCGATGATGAAATGGTTGACCTCCCTGTAGTGGGCGTTGACGTCGATCAGGTCCTTGCCGTTCATCTTGGCGAAATCGAGATGCGGGGGGAGCGTCTGCAGGCTGAGAAGGCTCTCGGTGTAAAGCTCGTTGACCGATTCCTTGATCTCCTGGAAATAGGACCTGTACTCGAGGGGATTCTTCATTCGGACCTGGGCCTTGTCGAGCAGGGTTTCGAACTGGTCCTTGAGGGAAACGATGAAATCCTTGACGCCCAGGTATTTCCTTTTCGGGTTAAAGATGTCCATGAAATCGCGCCCGATATAGATCTTGTCCTCATAATGGGTCATCAGATCCTGCGGCGCATGGGTGTAAAACTTGATTTCAAACCGCCGGCCCTCGGAATCCCGTTCCCTCAGCCGGGCCAGAACCAGATAGTTGTTTTGTTCAATAAAATAGCTGCTGGTGTCCAGGAGGACCGAGTACTGGGACAAGTTCTGGAGGATGCATTCCTTCAGGTAGTCGAGGAGAGGCTCTTTCCGGGTGATGAAGTCCGTGACGGTCTCATTGGGGGTGGGGTTCAGAACCGAATACGACGGGGATATCAGGTACAGGACAGGGCCCGAGCCCAATTCCAAATAAAGATTCTTCAGAACGCCTTGATAAAGGTCGTCATAGAGCATGGCCCGCAGAGAAGGCAGCGTCATGACGTCAAGCTTGGAAAGTTCTTCGACTTCGTTCATAGGCCGTTCCCCGGTTACCGGTCAGATATTAACATCGCCGCGTGACGGTTGTCAACTCGGCATATGCGCTTACAGTTGGGCGATTTTAAGCACCGCTTGACAGTCCGCCGACCAGCGTCTATCATTTTGACAATCGGACGAAAAAAGGTCGGCAGGTTCGTGGGGGGATAGCTTCTCTATCATGAATGCGAAACTGACAAAGAGGATGGCGTTGATCGTCTGCTTGTTGCCTCTCGGCGCCGTCGCGGTGTCCGGCCGGTCGGGAGAGGATCTCTATGACTATTTCCGGAATTTCGCCGGCTTGAGCGATGCCCAAATCTCCGACGTTTCGAATGGCAAGGTTTTCGTTAAAGAGCTTCCATCGCCGGATCCCGCAAAAATATTCCTCTTCGGCGCTGTCTTGGTGAATTCTTCTCCTGAAAGCTACATGAAACTCGTTCGGGATGTCGACAGCCTTCGGGAGCTCCCCTACTGCCTGGCCGTTCAACAATTCAGCACGCCGCCCCGGCTTTCGGACCTGATCGGCTTCACCGTCGATTCCGAAGATATCGAGGACCTCAAAGTCTGCGTTCCGGGGAATTGTAAGGTGCAACTGCCCGCCGAAGAAATTGAAGAATTCAAAAAAGCTATCGACTGGTCAGCAAAGGATGTGGCCGATCAAGTCAACCATCTCGCTCAAAAGCTCGCGATGGAGGCTCTGATCGCCTACCAACGGGGCGGGGATAAAGCATTGGGCGCGTACCGGCATAAAAAAAATCCAATCCTCATTTCTGAGGAGTTTCGAGAGCTCGTCGGCCAGATCAAAAGCCTTCCCGTTTATCTTCCGGAGTTCGGAGATTATCTCCTGGGGTACCCCAAATCCGAACTTCCCAATATGGAAAATCGGTTCTACTGGGAGAAGATCCGATTTGGACTCAAACCCACGATCCGCCTGGTTCATGCGATTCTCTATCGGAATCCCAGCGACAGGATACCCGTGGTCTATGCTCTGAAGCAGCTTTATTCCAGCCACTATTTCCATACCGCCATCGACCTGACAACCTGTGTCAAGGCGGCAGATCAACCCGGCTTTTTTCTCATCACCATCGTAGCCTCGGAGCAGGCGGGGCTGACCGGCATCAAAGGATTCGCGGTTCGGAATATTGCGGTGAGTCGGGCTCGGACATTACTTGAAAGCGTGCTGGCCGGCATCAAAAAAGCGCTGGCAAACCAGACATGACCGGGGACGGTTCCATAGCTTCGAACGATAACGGCAGGAGAGTGCTCGAGGCCGAGGATTTTCTCAGGGGCCCGAAGATTGCGAGACGGCCGCCGGCGGGGCGGGGATGCTCGCGGCCGCCTTACGGTTCCGGGAACGGCACGCATTCGACGTCGGCGGTCCTCTCCAGATACGCTGTCAGGAAGGGCTTGTGCGCCGCACCGTAGATGACGAGAACTCGTCCCCCCGGATGCAGGGCGGCCACGGCCCGCACCCGGGCGGCGATCTTCAGATTCCTGTTCTCCCAGAGTCCGAGCCGGCTCCTGTCAGAGCCTCCCGGGAAGCGGGTCTTCAGGTAGACGCCCCATTGGGCGGCGACGTCGGCGTCGGCGTATCCCGGCGAGTTCAGCAGGAGGTAGTGAGGAAACAGGTCGTTCGCCTTCAAGCCTTTCTGGAGGCTCACGGCGGCCTCTTCGTAAACCCGAGCCCGCCTCGAAGCTTCGAGGAGCGGATTGTCCTTGATGTCCTTCTCCAGGCGGGGAAGGAATTCGGGATAAGCGTCCAAATCCTCGAAGTCGTCGACGGCGTCGAGCTTGTCCAGGCCCAGGAGTCGCGCCAGCCGGATCGCCAGGACGGGGACTTCGTTGACCTTGGCCAATTCGGAGTCCAGAAGGTCGGCCAAGCCGGGCGGGATCGCTTTCCGCGCAGCCCTGTCCCCCGGGGTCAGATACGACCACTGGAGGGCCGCCGATGCCGGATCGTGAGCGGCCGCCATCCAGAGGGCCAGGTTGGCCCGGGCCTCGGCGGACGGAGCGCCGCCCCGCGCCCTGCGGGCGGCCAGCAGCTCCCGGACCTTGGCGGTCGCGGCCGGGGACGTCGTCTTCAGGAAATCGAGGGCCGCCTTCCCCAGGGCCAGATGTGTGCGTGCGAAGCCGTCCAGGACTTCCGCATAGAGGGGATTCGGACCCCGCTGAATCTCCAGCTCGAGGACGCGCGAGCCGGACAGGTTCTCGATGGCGATGGCGTCGGGTTTGAATCGGGCCAGGGCTTCCACGACGCCGTCCAGCATCTCCGGGCGGAAGCTCTTCTCGATCGTCCTGATATGGAACGTGGCCAGGACCATGACGCGGGTGCGGGCGCTTTTGGGCTGAAGGGCCTGAAGGCGGGCTACCGGATCATCCGGCGCGCTTCCGGCGAACGATCCGGAGGGGAAAAAGGTCGCCACAACGACCAGCGCTCCGGCGGCGCGGCGGGCCAAGAGTTTCGTGATCAACATGGGACATCCTCCATTCGGAATAACGGGCCGCGCGCGGAAAGTTCCCCAGACATATGAGAATCAAATGTATGAGAATTCGGTTTTCAGCCAGGCTCGCCGTGCCATCGTTTTTGTGACCATTCACCTCTCCGCGGCCGTCCTCGGGAAGGATAATCCGCGGCTTAGAACGTGTCAAATTCTTCTTTCAAACAAGCCATGGAGGCTGATGATCTCTGCCGGCGGCCATCGTGGGGGGATAGAGCCTTGGAAACCGGCCGGACTTCTCCCCGCGCAAAAGGAAATGATCATAAACTTCAGTCGGCCGTCTCAGCCGAGCATTTCTCATAATCTAGCGAATTTCTTATCTCTTCAATGCTCCTGCGCATTTTGCCTCCGGCCGTCTCGCTCCCTCGGCTGCCGCACGAAACGTTTTAAAGCCCTCGGAGGCCCGGCTTGCGGAACGTCCATGTGTCCAGGCCGTATTTTTCCCCCCGGATCCGAAGAACCCTTTCCCACTCCTCTCCCTCGATGGTCAGGGATTCAAGCCGAACCCCGAAAAACTCCGAGAATCCGGCCGCGAAGCGGCTCGCGGCCTCCTCAAAATCCACCGGCCGGCCAAGCGCCTCGGAGAGCGACGTCATGCTCACCTCGGGCTCCCTCTCCCCCACCCGGGACACGGCTTTCAGGAGAGCCGGGTCCGTGCGGAGAGGTATCGAGCCGTGCTGAATGAACTTCGCCCCCATCCGCTTTTGAGCGCTGCCGATGATTTTTTTCCCCTGGATTTCAACCTCGTCCCGGGCCGGGTGGGAGAAACACGGCAGGTTCCCCTTCGCGTAGGAGGGCGGAGACGACTCGGCCAACCGCGCGTGCAGGCCCATTTTGTCAAGGCCTGCGAGCAGGGCCCGGGAAATCAGGCGGTACGACTCCTTGAGGCCTGTTGAGAAAACCCCGCTGTCCGACGACGCCACGGAGTAGGTGACCTCCGCGTCGTGGAGCACGAGCTTTCCGCCGGTCATCCGGCGGACGACGCCCACTCCACGCAGGCGGCAGGCTTCCAGATTGACAACCTTCGTCGCGTCCTGATAATAGCCGAGGGAAACCGTCGGCCTTGTCCAACGGTAGAAACGCACGTAGGTCTCGGGAGATTCGGGCAGGCGGGAGAAAAGATAATCGTCCACCGCCATGTTCAAGGCGCCGTCGAGCGGCCGGCCGTCGAGGAGAAGTTTCCATGATCGCGTCATCGAGAATCCCGGAAGAGAAAAAAATGGAGCGGGCAACGGGATTCGAACCCGCGACTCCGAGCTTGGGAAGCTCGCACTCTACCAGCTGAGTTATGCCCGCTCTGAGCAGCTCTTCAAAGCCGCCGGGAAGCCGGGCTCCCGTCCGCTTTTGAGCAAGAGGATTTTAACACAGCGCCCGTTCTTGTCAACTGCTTGAAAATCGGGAAGCCCCGGAGCCCGCTCCGTCGGCGGTCCATTTCCGGATTCCCGCCGGGAGCGGACGCCGCGCCTTGAAATTGACAGGCTGAGAGCAAATATTTATAATCGGACCGGAAATGCCGCCAGGAAAGAGACGCCATGCCGAAAACAAACGACTCCCTATCCCCCGGTAACCGGGATGAAACCAAAAACCGGCCGGCCATCATCGGCCCGTCGATGTCCATTCGGGGAGAATTGACCGGGAACGAGACGGTCGTCATCGCCGGGCATCTCAAAGGCCGCATCCAGCTCGAAAACCACGACCTGGTCATCGAAAAGGGCGGCCGGGTCGAGGCCGACGTCACGGTCCGTGACTTGACCCTCCACGGGGAACTCATTGGAAATGTCTCCGCTTCCGAACGGGTTCTCATTACGGAAAAAGCCCGGATGACGGGCGATATCACGTCCTCCCGGATTTCCATCCTGGAAGGCGCCCAATTCAAAGGCAGCATCAAAATCGAAAGAAAAAGCGCCGGCTGATATCGGCGGCGCCCTTGGTTTTTTCCGGCCGCGTTCATCGAGGTCCCTCCACTTCTCCGCGCACGCGGCATCCGGGGTCTTGACCGGGAAACGGCCAAGGTGCCCGGGCATGCCGGCGATGCCAACCCGGTCGTTGCGCCAGCCGAGGATTTCCCGTAGCCGCTCCCATGAACGGGAAAAATCTTCGCGGTCGAGCCCGGCTCCAGGGCCGGCCGAGCGGCGGGCAGCGCCTTTTGTTATAATATTTCCCATGGATCACTTCGAGCTGCATTCCGATTTTTCTCCCAAGGGAGATCAGGGTCAGGCCATCGCCAAGCTGGCCGGGGGGCTTGGAGAGGGGCTCCCCTACCAGGTCCTGATGGGAGTCACAGGCTCCGGCAAAACCTTCACCATGGCCAATATCATTGAGAAGGCGAACCGGCCCGTTCTGTTGATTTCACACAACAAAACCCTGGCCGCCCAGCTCTACCAGGAATTCCGCCGATTCTTTCCCGGGAATGCCGTCGAGTACTTCGTCTCCTATTACGACTACTACCAGCCGGAAGCCTTCCTGCCGGCGTCCAATACCTATATCGCCAAGGAAGCGACGATCAACGATGAAATCGACCGGCTGCGCCTCTGCGCCACGAACTCCCTTTTCGCCCGCCGGGATGTCATCATCGTCGCCTCGGTGTCGTGCATATACGGCATCGGCGCCCCGGAAAATTACTACGCGATGAGTTTCGGCCTCAGCCGCGGCCAGGCTTTGAGCCGCAAGGAGCTCCTCGGCCGGCTCGTCGAAATCCAGTACGAACGCCAGGAAGGGGATTTCCCGCGAGGAACGTTCCGGGTCCGCGGCGACATCGTCGACATCTTCCCCACCTATGAGGATTTCCCCTACCGCATCGAGCTCGAGGACGGAAAGGTCAGCGGCCTTTCGTCGATCGATCCGCTGTTGGGAGAGACGCGCGAAGTCCATGACCGGATCATGATTCATCCCCGCACGTTTTTCTCGACGCCCCCGGACGTCTTGCGGGCGGCGATCGCCGGCATCGAAACGGAGCTCGAGGAGCGGGTCCGGTACTTCAAGGACCGGGGGAAATTCGTCGAAGCCGAGCGGATCGAGGAGAGGACTCTCTACGACCTCGACATGCTCAGGGAATTCGGCTACTGCCCGGGCATCGAAAACTATTCGCTTCACCTGAGCGGACGGCGGCCCGGCGAGCCCCCCTATACCCTCCTCGATTATTTTCCGCGGGATTTCATCACCATCATCGACGAATCCCACGTCTCCATCCCCCAGGTGGGCGGCATGTATCACGGCGACCGGTCGCGGAAGCTGACGCTCGTCGAGCACGGCTTCCGTCTTCCCTCGGCGCTCGACAACCGGCCGCTGAACTTCAGCGAATTCGAAAGCCGCGTCAACCAGGTCCTCTATGTCTCCGCGACTCCGGGGCCCTTTGAGTTCAAGAGAGCGGACGGGGCCGTGGCCGAGCAGGTCATCCGCCCGACGGGTTTGACCGACCCCGCCATCGAGATCCGGCCGGTCAAAGGCCAGGTGGACGATCTGCGGGCGGAGATCCTCAAGGGGGCCGAGCGGAACGAACGGACGCTGGTCACGACCCTGACGAAAAAAATGGCCGAGGACCTGGCCCGCTATTATCACGAACTCGGGCTCCGTGTCCGCTACCTCCACTCGGAAATCGAGACTCTGGACCGGGTGAAAATTCTGAGAGACCTGCGCAAGGGCGAGTTCGACGCCTTGATCGGCATCAACCTTTTGCGGGAAGGGCTGGACCTTCCTGAAGTCTCCCTGGTGGCCATCCTGGACGCCGACAAGGAAGGATTCCTCCGCTCTTCAAGCTCCCTCATCCAGACCTTCGGCCGGGCCGCGAGGAATGTCTCCGGCCGGGCCATCCTCTACGCGGACACCGTCACGGATTCCATGAGCGCCGCCATCCGGGAGACGAACCGGCGCCGCCGGATCCAGGAGGAGTATAACCGCCTGAACGGCATCACTCCCCAATCCATCACCAAAAGGATCGACGAGGTGCTGTCCAGCGTTTACGAACGGGATTACGTGGACTATGCCCGCATCTCCGAGGACAAGGACATCTATCTGGCACCCCAAAAAAGGAAAAAACGCATGGAGGAGCTGGAAAAACTGATGAAGGAGGCGGCCCGCAACCTGGAATTCGAAAAGGCCGCGCGGTTCAGGGACGAACTGAACAAACTCAAGAAACGGGAGCTCGACCTCACGGCGTGAAGACCGCCGACCACGGAAAAAGGCGATGTCCGGATATTTGAAAAAGAAAGCCGAAGGCCTTCCCGAAAAACCGGGAATCTACTTTTTCAAGGACTCCACGGGCGGGGTCGTCTATATCGGCAAGGCCCGGTCGCTGAAAGACCGGGTCAGGACGTATTTCCTGCCGAATTCCGACGAAAAGGTGAAGGCCATCCTGGCCGCCACTTCCGACATCGATTACATACTCACGGACTCGGAAAAGGAAGCCAGCTTCCTCGAGAACAATTACATCCAGCAACACCAGCCCCGGTTCAATCTGCGGCTCAAGGACGATAAAAGCTTCCCTTTTCTGAAACTGACCCTCCGGCACCAATACCCGGGGATCTATTTCAGCCGGAAAGCCGAAACCGGAGGAGCGGCCTGTTTCGGCCCGTTCAGCCCCGCCCACCAGGCCCGGAAGTCCATTCACCTCGTGGCCAAACATTTCGGCATCCGCACGTGCGAGGATCCGGTCTTCCGGAAGCGGCGGAGACCGTGCCTCGAATATGACCTAGGCCTTTGTTCGGCGCCCTGCGTGGGATACATCACGGAGGCCGAGTACCGGGAGAACGCCGCGAACGCCCGTCTGTTCCTCGAAGGCAAAGCCGGGCCTTTGCTCAAAGCTCTCCGGCGGAAGATGGAGGGAGCGGCCGCGGGCCTCCGTTTCGAGGAAGCCGCGCGCTGGAGGGATTTCATTCGGACGGTCGAAGCCATCAAGTCCAGGCCGAAGTTCATCTCGACGGCGAAAGAAGACCAGGATGTCGTCGGGTTCGCCCGGAAAGAAGACGGGACCGCGGCTTTCTATGTTTTTTTCATGCGTGAAGGCAAGGTCCGCGACTCCAAGGGGGTTTACGTTCCGGCGCCGGCCGGCAGGGACGACCGGCGGCTTCTCGCGGATTTTCTGAAAGATTTTTACGGCGGCCGGAAGGACGCGCCGAAGAAAATCCTCCTGCCCTTTTTACCCGAGGACATGGCAGACATCGAAAACATGCTCGCCGGGCCGGGGGAACCGGGGACGCGCATCCGGGCCGTCCGCTCGGGAAAAAGCAAAGAGCTCGTCGACCTGGCCAACCGGAACGCCCTGTCCCTGATCGCGAAAAAGGAGCAGGAAACCTCCCCCCTGGGCGAGCTCGCGCGCGCCCTGGGACTTGGCGCTCCGCCGCTGCGGATCGAGGGCTTCGACATATCCAACACCCTGGGGCAGGAATCCGTCGGATCGCTCGTCGTCTTCGACGACGGCAGGCCGAACAAGGCCGAATACCGCAAGTACCGGATCAAGACCGTCGCCGGCGCGAACGATGTCGCCAGCCTTGAGGAAATCGTCCGCCGGAGATACCGGCGGATCATCGAGGAAAAAAAGCGGCTTCCGGACCTCGTCTTCGTCGACGGCGGCAAGGGGCAGCTCCAGGCGGCCCGGAAAGCCCTCCTGTCCGTCGGTCTTGCGGCCGTGCCCGCGGCCTCTCTGGCCAAAAGGGAAGAAATCATCTACACGGCCGCCGAACCCGGGGGCTTGAGCTTGGAACGGACGTCCCCAGCCCTCAAACTCATCCAGAATATCCGCGACGAGGCCCACCGCTTCGCCATCTCTTTCCACAGGACGCGAAGGGAAAAACGGAGCTTCGCCTCCGTGCTCGACGGCATCGCCGGCATCGGTCCGGTTAAAAAGAAGGCGCTTTTGGCCGCTTACCTGAGCGCCGCCGAAGTCGCGTCCGCGCCCTTGGAAGAGCTGGCTGGAATCGTCGGCCGGAGAACCGCTGACTCGGTGCGCGCGGCCCTGGCCGGCAAAGACTAGACACACGCGCCTTCCCCGGCCGGTTCCACCCCCGGGCTCCCGAACGGCCCGGCGAAGGCGGAACGCTCCGCGTTTCCCGGAAAAGCGTTCCGTCCTTATATCCGGCAGCCGCCGGCCGTCAGAAAAGGTATCTGGCGATCCAGCTGAGGACGAGCGCCACGCTGATGCTCAGGCCGGCCGCGAGGAAAGCGTACTTTTTCCCGATTTCCCTCCACAGGATGGCGAAGGTGGAAAGGCAGGGAATAAAGAAGCTGACGAAGACGGTAAAGACGATGATCTGCTCCTTGCTGATGACGGTCAGGAGGTTTTGATAATCCACGCCCAGGGCCTGGAGCATCATGATCAGAGAAAGCTCCTTCCTCAAGAACCCGAAGACGAGCGTCACTCCCAGTTCATGGGGAAGCCCCAGCCCCTTCTCGACGAAGGGGGCAAGAACGAAGTTGATGCCCCGGTCGGCCTTGAAGAACTGAAGGAGGCTCAAGACGATGCTCCCGACGATCAGAATCGGCCAGGCGAACTTGACGAAGGACAGGATCTGATAATAGGTTTTTTTCCCGATATTCCCGAGCGTGGGGACTTTCAACGAGGGGATTTCGAGAATCAAGCCCGGCGAGGAGGTCCGGGAGATCCGGCTCATCCCCCGCCCCAGGCCGGCGACAAGCAAAATGTTCATCAGGTAAAAGCCGAGGGCCCACCACGGCCCGAGATAGAAACCGATAAGGGCCAGGATGATCGTCGTCCGGGCCGAGCAGGGGATGAAAGGGATGAGGAGCGAGGTCAGAATCCGGTCCCGGCGCGATTCCAGCATCCGGGTCGAGACGACGGCCGGGACGTTGCATCCGAAGCCCAGGATGAACGGCGTCACCGACTTTCCATGAAGCCCGATGCGGTGCATGAGGCTGTCGAGCAGGAATCCCGCCCGAGCCAGGTATCCCACGTCCTCGAGAAAGGCGGTCAGGAAGAGCAGGGGCAGGAAATAAGGCAGGACGATCGCCATTCCTCCGCCGATGCCCTGCAGAAGCCCGTCCGCCAGATAGAAAAGGAGCGTGCGTCCCAGGGCGGCTTCGAGCAGATGCTTGAGCCCCCCGAGCGGCTTGAGAAGGAGCGTTTCCAGGGGATTCCCGACCTCGAAGATGATCAGAAAAAAGGCGAGGAAGACGGCCGCCAGGATGACATAGCCGAAGAAGGGATGCATGATGACATCGTCGATCTTCTTGTCCCAATCGATCTGCCTTCCCCGAAGAACCCGGCTGCTCTCCTCGGAAATCTTGCTCGCCAGGTGATGCCGTTCGGCGGCGATAATTTCGTAGGCCGGAATCCGGCGTCTGTTTTCGAGCTCCGCCCGGATTCTGTCAACCTGGGTCTTGAGTCCCGGCTCCATGTCCGTCCAGACGATGTCGCAGCAGAGGTCCCCGGACTCGATCATCTTGATCGCGGTGAACCGCCTGTTGGCGACGACGGGGAAATCCGCGGGAAGAAGTTTTTCCATTTCCTCGATCTTGTCCTCGACGTCCCTCGACCAGCGGGGAGCCTCGACGGCCGGCCTTTCGTCAAGGACGCGGAGGGCCGCGTGCAATAGCTCCTTGACGCCGCGGCCGTGGGCCGCGATCGTCGGGATGACCGGGACCCCGAGGAGGCTTTCGAGTTTCGGGATATCGATCTTGATGCCTTTTTTCTCCGCCAGGTCCACCATGTTGAGGGCGACGATCACCGGATAGCCCAGCTCGATAAGCTCCAAGGTGAATTCCAGGCTGCGGCTGAGGGTCGAGGCATCCATGACATTGATCATCAGGTCCGGTCTCTCCAGAAAGACGTGCGCGAACGGGACTCTTTCGTGGGGCTCCTGGGGAGTGAGCGAATACGTGCCGGGAAGATCGATGATGGTCAGTTCCCGGCCTTCCACGCTCACCCGGCTGTGGGTGTGCGTCGTCGTCGTCCCCGGGAAATTCGAGGTCTCGGCGAGATGGCCGGCGATCGCATTGAAGAGGGTGCTTTTGCCGCTATTGGGCTGCCCGATGAAAATGACGACGGGAAGGCTATCTGTTTTCATTAAGAACTTCGACATGAATGCCCCGGGCAATGCCCCGGCCCAGGGCGACGCGCGTATCCGAACGCACGTTCCGGACAAGAAGAGGCCCGCGCAGAATGGCCTGAGAATCAAGTTCAATGACATCCCCTTTGAAAAACCCCAGGGAAAGGAGCTTGCGCCGAATGCCTTCGCCGCCGCAGATGTCAACGATCTTCAACGGTTTTTCCAAAGGCGCGTTGAGCAATGTCATCCGGGTCTCCTTCACTCATCCTCGTCGGCTTCTTTCCGGGCAACCGCCGGATAAGGATGGTAGATATTATACCACCGCGAAGAATCTGTCCATTTCCGCGTTCAAACCGCGGCGGCCGGGCCTCCGGCGGATGAATACCGGCTCGATGGCCGGGGGTTCCCCGTCCGCCCCCTTCGGGGCGGGCTAGGCGGCCTTGATCATCACCTTGACCGCGCCGCCGTCCTTGGACCCGGCGACGCGGAAAGCCTCGACGCCCCGTTCGATCGGGAAGCGGTGCGTGATCAAATCTCCCAGGCGAACGCGGCCGGATTCCAGCATCGCCAGGCCCTGCGTGAATTCCGGGTAATCGAAGTTGGCCGAGGTCATCACCTTCCGCTCGCCGGCCAAAAGCATCGGGGATAGGCTTTCCGGCTTGTCCTTGACGGCCAGCAAGACGAGCCGCCCGCCCCGGATCACCAGGGGAAGCATTTCCGCGATGGCCATCCCGGCCGAGTCGGCCACGAGCCATGCGCCCAGACCGGCGGTGAACTCCATAACGGCCTGCTTCAGATTTTCCCGCCCGGCATTGACCGTCACGTCCGCGCCGAACTTCCTGGCCAGCGCCAGATGGTTGTCCTTGATATCGGCGGCCAGAATCTTCGTCGCGCCGAGCGCCCGCGCGCACGCGACGGCGCACAGGCCGACCGTGCCCGACCCGATGATGACCACCGACTTGCCCGGCCCCGTATCATGGACGGCGTGAAGCCCGACGCAGAAGGGATCGAGAAGCGCGGCGTCTTCACTGGAGACGGAGTCCGGCAACGGAAAGCAGTGCTCGGCCCAGACCGGGACGTATTCCGCCATTCCGCCGTAGTAATACGTTCGGCCGCGCTGGCCCGCGCCGTGGCCGAGGTGGACCGTGTTCACGCAAAGATGCCGCATGTGGCTGCGGCACCAGGGACAGGTCTCGTCCACTTTGAAGCAAAGGACGCCAACGCGCTTTCCGATGAGGCCCGCGTCCACTCCCTCTCCGACGTCCGCGACGACGCCGGCCACCTCGTGGCCGGGGATGATGTTCGCGGGATTGGGCCGGAATTCACCCAGGGTATGCTGCGCCCACGGGTTCTCGCCGCGCAGGTAGCGGATATCACTGCCGCAGATGCCGCAGTCGGTCACCCTGACAAGCGCCTCCCCGCGGCCGGGCTCGGGTTTGGGCACGTCTTCGACGATGAGGTCTTCCCTGCCTCTCAGTACGATGGCTTTCATGTGTGTCATCCTCCGGATCCAACCCGTTCGGCCGGACTGGAAACATTGTTATTCTACGCGTCCCGCCGGCCCGCGCGCAACCGGCGGCCGGGAAAAACGAAGCTTCACGGAAAAGCCCCAAAAATATTTCCGGGGCCGGCGGAAGCGCCGCGGATGGGCGATGCGCGCGGGACGAAGGCTCATGACATTTTCAATCCATGCCCGGAGATGCCGCTTCCCGGCGGGTCCGCCGGACCGGATGCCCGCGTCCGCCGCGGCCCCGTCCGTCACCCGGCGTCGGGAAGCAGGCGGTGCGCGTTTTCGAATCGGAGGGCCCGCGATTGCGCCTCCGTGAGCGGCGATTCCCGGAGCTTGAGCGCCGCCGACTCGAAATAAAAAAGCGGCGCGTACGAACCGAACAGCACCCTATCAGGCGGCAGATGGGACAGGAGGTTGCCGACGCCGTTGATTTCATCCAGCATCGAGATCTCGACCGAGACGTCGCCGGCGTTGACGATATCGGCGAGCGCCTTGTCCCGCAGCGCGCGGAGGGCATTGACGAGCACGATCCGGACACCCGGCGTTTTCTTCAGGACGCCCGCCAGCGGCGCGACGTCGGTCGGCTGCACCCGCAGGAGGGGGTGCATCATGCGCTCGTCCTCCATGATGAGGGCGATCTCCACGATCAGCCCGCGGCCGGCCGCAAGCCCCAGCAGCCGGGCGAATTCGGGATCGTCCAGCCTGTAGCCATGGTAATTTGGATAGAGCCTGAGGCCGGGCATGCGGTGGACATCGGCGCAGCGCCGCAGGTCCTCCACCCAGTCCGGAAACTTCGGATTGACCGATCCGAACGGCAGCAGGATCCCCTGTCCCTCCCGGCGGCACTCGGAGGCGAGCCGCGCGTTGGCGCCCGCCATATCCTTGTGAAGGAGGCACTCAAAACTCCCCGCCCAGGCTTGGGCGACGCCCCGCTCCTTGAGCATGGAGGCGAGCCCGGCCGTGTCGTCGAATCTCACGCGGCGCAGCGGCCAGCGACCGAGGTTGACGTTGACGTCGACAAGGCGGCCCGTCGCGTCGCCGGCTGCGAACGCGGCGGCCGACCGGCCGAGGCGGGCGGCGCCGGCCGCGGCCGCGGCCGCGACGGCGGTCTTCAGGAACTCCCGCCGGCCCAGTGAATCCAAAGGCTTATTTTTCGTCATATCTTGATCCCTTTCGCGTCGAGGATGGGTTTGAGGAGGCGCTTGATGTTCCCGGCCAGGACGAGGCGCCTGTGGCTTTCGGAGATGTCCGCGCCCAGGACCTTGCCGAGCTGCGAGGCATAGCTCCGGGCGTTGACGTCGCTGCCGTAAAGAACCCGCTCGGGTCCCAGCTCGCGCACGGCCATCTCGGTAAATCCCGCCGCCGGATCGCCGCCGCAGAGGTCGGCGTAGATGTTCGGGTGCGGCCGGACGGCCCGGATTCCCTGCTCCCAGTCCCCTCCGGCGTGGCCGCAGATGAACGTCGCCCCGGGATGGCGCGCGGCGAGCTCCGCGAGTTCCATCGGAGTCGACTCGTCGGTGAGATTGCCGGTGATCTTGAGCCAGGTGTGCTGGAGGACAGGAGCCTTGAGCTTCATGGCCAGCTCGACGATCGGATCGAGCGTCGGCCTGTTGCAGTGCTCGGCCGCGATGAGCTTCACGCCCACCATCGGCCCGTCGCGGATGCAGCGGTTCATTTCGTCAAGGCATGCCAGGGTATGCTTCGGGTTGAGATGGGCGTACCCGAAGGCGCGGTCGGGATAGGCCTTGACCGCCCGCCAAACCATGTCGTTCGACGCCCGCATCTCATCGGGCGTCAGGTCATAACGGCCCTTCCAGTTTCCCGAGAACAGGCAGACGCGGGAGATCCCCAGGCGGTCCGCGAACTTGAGGGATTCTTTGAGACATGCCTCGGGCGTCTCTCCGAGAGTCAAGACGAGGTGCGTATGATTATCCCAGATCTCGTATTCCATATGGCTCTCTCTCCCAGCCGGCGGTTTCATGTGCAGGAATCGTAGTTCATGGCCGCGCGCGCTGTCAAGAAAAACGGCATAAAACCGCAAATTGACATTGCCCGGGCTTTCTGCTAATAAATTAGAAATGTACAAGTGGTTCATTCGAAAAGTATTTGGAACCAAGAACGACAGGGACCTGAAAAAGCTCCGTCCCTATGTCTCGGCCATAAACGCCGTTGAGCCCCGGATCCAGGCTCTGAGCGACGGCCAGCTGGCGGCAAAAACAGCCGAATTCAAGGAAAAACTGGCCCAAGGCGCGACCCTGGACGACATCCTCATCGAGGCCTTCGCGGTCGTCCGCGAGGCCGCCCGCCGGACCGTCCGGATGCGGCATTTCGACGTCCAGCTCATCGGCGGCGTCGTCCTCCACCAGGGAAAAATCGCCGAAATGAAGACCGGCGAGGGGAAAACCCTTGTGGCGACGCTCCCGGCCTACCTCAACGCTCTCGACGGGCGGGGCGTCCACATCGTCACCGTCAACGACTACCTGGCCAAACGCGACACGGAGTGGATGGGGCCGGTTTTCAATTCGCTGGGGTTGACGGTCGGAACGATCCAGCACGAAATCAGCGACCGGGACCGCTATGACGCCTACCGGCGGGACATCACCTACGGGACGAACAACGAATTCGGTTTCGATTACCTGCGCGACAACATGAAATTCCGGCTGTCCGATCTCGTCCAGAAAAAGCACAATTACGCCATTGTCGACGAAGTGGACAGCATCCTCATCGACGAAGCACGGACCCCCCTGATCATCTCCGGGCCGACGGACGAATCCACAGCCCTCTATTACAAAGTGGATTCTCTCGTCCGGCGCTTCCAGAAAGACAAGCACTTCCAGGTCGACGAGAAAACACGGACGGTGTCCATCTCCGAACAAGGAGTGACCGAGGGAGAAAAATACCTGAACGTCACCAATCTCTACGACCTGGCCAACATGGAGCTCGTCCATGCGGTCAACCAGTCCCTCAAGGCCCATTATCTTTTCAAACGCGACGTGGATTACATGGTCAAGGACGGAAAGGTCGTCATCGTCGACGAGTTCACGGGCCGGCTGATGCCCGGACGGCGCTATAGCGACGGGCTCCATCAGGCCCTGGAGGCCAAGGAAAGGGTGCGGGTCGAAGAGGAGTATCAGACGCTGGCCTCGATCACTTTCCAGAACTACTTCCGCATGTACAACAAGCTGGCCGGCATGACGGGCACGGCGCTCACCGAGGCTCCGGAATTCATGCACATTTACGGCCTGGACGTCGTCGAGATCCCGACCAACAAGAAACTGATCCGCTTCGAATACCCGGACGTCATCTACCGGACGGGGCGGGAGAAGTGGGACGCCGTCGTCAGAGAAATCCTCGACCTCAACGCCAAGGGGCGTCCCGTCCTCGTCGGAACGATCTCGATCGAGAAATCCGAACACCTGAGCGGCCTGCTGCGCAAGAAATCCGTGAAGCATGTCGTTCTCAATGCCAAGTATCACGAGATGGAAGCCCAAATCATCGCCCAGGCGGGCCGCGTCGGCTCGGTGACCATCGCCACCAATATGGCGGGACGCGGCGTCGACATCCTGCTCGGCGGAAACCCGGAATACCTGGCCAAAGAACAACTCAAGAAAGCCGGCATCGATCCCCTCAAGGCAACGCAGGAGCAATGGGAAAAAGCTTTTTCCGAGGCTTCCAAAACCACTCAGTCCGAACATGAAAAGGTCATCGAGCTGGAGGGGCTCCATGTGCTGGGCACCGAGCGGCACGAGGCCCGGCGGATCGACAACCAACTGCGCGGACGTGCGGGGCGGCAGGGAGACCCCGGCTCTTCCCGCTTCTACCTGTCCCTCGAGGATGACCTGATGCGGATCTTCGGCAGCGAGCGCATCTCCGGCCTGATGGCGCGGATCGGCATGAGCGAGGGCGTCCCCATCGAGCACGGGATGGTCTCCCGCGCCATCGAGAGAGCCCAGAAGCAGGTCGAGGGCCAGAACTTCACCATCCGCAAACACCTGCTCGAATACGACGACGTCATGAACAAGCAGCGGGAGACGATTTATACGCAGCGCAAGGAAATCCTTGAGGGAAAGGATCTGCGGGAATACTTCATGAACCTCATCGAGTCCCTCATCGAATGGTTCATGGAAGAACACGCGAACAGCGACAAGCACCCCGAGGACTGGGACCGCGACGCCCTGAAAAAGGCCGTTTTCGCGCAATTCGGACTGGATCTCGACCAGATGAAGATCGATTGGGAGACCGTCACGTTCGAAGGTTTGAGCGAGACGATCACCAGCGCCCTCAAATCCAGTTACGAGGAGAAAGAGAAGATCATCGCCCCCGAACGGATGAGGGAGTTCGAGCGGATCATCCTGCTGCAGGTCATCGATTCCCAATGGAAGGACCATCTCCTGGAGATGGACCACCTCAAGGAAGGTATCGGCCTCAGGGGATACGGCCAGAGAGATCCGCTGGTCGAATATAAAAAAGAGAGCTACGACATGTTCCAGGAGATGCTCGACCGCGTCGAGGAAGACGCCCTGCGCTACCTGTTCCTGATCCAGCCGGTCATTGAGCAGGAACTTCCACAGAGGCGGGAACAGCCCATGTACTATCAGCAGGCGGGCGCCGCGGCGGTCTCCGGGGACGGGCCGCGCGCCAAAAAAGCCCGGTCCACGATCCCCTCGAAGAGAAAGAAAAGGTGACAGGAGGAAATATGCTGGACGCAAAAATCCAGGAGGGTCTGACATTCGACGACGTCCTCATTCTGCCGGCCAAATCCGACGTCATCCCGGCGCAGGCGGACGTGCGGAGCCGGTTGAGCCGCAATATCGCGCTGAATATTCCCATCATCAGCTCGGCGATGGACACGGTCACCACCTCGAGGATGGCCATCGCCGTGGCCCAACAGGGGGGGATCGGCATAATCCACCGGAATATGCCCATCGGGCGCCAGGTCGAGGAAGTGGACAAGGTCAAGCGACACGAAAGCGGAATGATCGTCGACCCGATCACCATGAGGCCGCAGGACAAGATCTTCAACGCCATCGAGGTCATGAAGAAATACAAGATCTCCGGCCTTCCCATAACGGACGAAAACAACCGGCTCGTCGGAATCCTGACCAACCGCGACATCCGTTTCGAAAAAAGGCTTAACCTGTCCATCTCCGAGGTGATGACGAAGACCCTGGTGACGGTTCCCGTCGGGACATCGCTTGAGGAAGCCGAAAAACTCTTCCACGAGCATAAAATAGAAAAAATCTTGATGGTCGACGAGAACTATCACCTCAAGGGCCTGATCACTTACAAGGACATCCTCAAGAAGATCCAATACCCGGACGCCGCCAAGGACGGCCTGGGACGCCTGCGCGTGGGGGCCTGCCTGGGCGTCGCCGACGAGACCCGGGACAGGGCGAAAGCCCTCATAAAAGCCGGCTGCGACGTGCTCGTCGTCGACACGGCGCACGGCCATTCACGGAAGGTCCTCGACA
>Ga0228535_1001893_pt1 | contig 25606 bp, 22 predicted proteins | sample SJ1metagenome_FD_168457 | JGI IMG/M metagenome (GOLD analysis project Ga0228535, IMG submission 168457) | Enriched culture of PCE-dechlorinating microbial communities from Ithaca, New York, USA - SJ1 | ecosystem: Engineered > Modeled > Simulated communities (microbial... > Unclassified | place...
GGTGCTCACCGTAGGGCGGCGCCGAAAATATATAAAGGTATCGATTTGTATTTGAAAATGTATTCTTGATAAGTAACACTGATTTTGGCTCTGTTAGGTATCAGGCCATAAAGCTGTCATGCATGAAATTAACTGATAACTTCAGCATAAAACGGTCTCACGACTGGATCAACCGACCTGAAGTACTTGACGAATTTTCCCTCCCCCCCTTCAGCGAAAGAACGCTTTACCGGGTCCTTGAACTCCTTGGTTCTAACCGTGAAGAAATCATCTCTGACATCCAGGATGTACTTTTTTCCAGGTACGATTTTGAGCATACCAACATCAACATGGACTGGACCAGCCTAGTCCTTCATGGCAAGGAGGCCCGGCTTGGAAAGTATGGATACAGCCGTGACCATCGGCCCGATAAAAAACAGATCACGGTTGGCCTTACAGAACTTTCAGACCCGATAAATATCCCAATTGGGATGACAATCGAACCTGGCAATCTCAATGATCAGAGCCACTTCAAGAAGACATATCAGCAGTCAAATAACCGGCTAAGAGAAGGATCTCTGGTGATATTCGATAAAGGAGCGAACAGTGTCGATAATATCCAGTTGATCCGGGCAGATAATCTCCAGTACATAACTGGAAAGAAACTCAACAAGAGCGATGACAAGATAATCGCGAAGTTTGAAACCTATAATCCTCATATAATTGATGAGAAATCAGGTATTCGCGGAATTAAAATCGAGAAGCCGAACAGTACAAACTATCTTTACTTCTCGAAAAAACTGCAGAAAGAGCAGCTGGAATCCAGAGCTCGAAAAGTTGTTCGAGAGATAAAAGAAGCAAAGGCCATTCAGGAGAGTATTGACAAGAATAAAGCCCTTCCAAAACGATTCAGAATAAACAATCTTCTTGTGGATGTAGATTACTCTATCCAGACAAAGCTAATGGAACTCTCCGAAGATGATGCCGTCAAGCTTCTTGAAGAAAAGTTCATCAATGGTAGAGAGGGATTTTTCTGCCTGAAATCGAGTAAGAATTTGACACTTACTGAAGCCCTTCTGACCTATCGGAAGAAGGACTCGATTGAGAAGATATTCAACTCTCTTAAGAACGAGATCGAGATCAAACCATTACGCGTATGGACCGATAACAGTATTTACGGAGCATTAATCATTGGGTTTATCGCACAGTTATTTGTCTCACTAATCCGATTTGAGATCCCAGACCTGAAGCATACGTCAACGAAATTCATCAAAACGGCGCTATCGAATTTGACAGTTACGATTGATTCGTGGATGAGGAAGACAAAAAAGTTCATTCACTCCAATTTTGATGCCATCAACACCATAATTTTGGACCATAATTGGGTTGTTACATAAAATTTTGGTTGGAAAAACGCCACCTGTCAAATATCATTTCCCGATGAAATTCTGAAAAATTTTGATCATGATATTGAACGATCTCATTGACTGTATGAAGTCAAAGTGGCAAAGTTAGGTTAAAACAGTAGGTGATTTTCTTTTTCTCTGATTCTTTTAACGATTCAAGTTCTCTTTTGATTTTAGCGTCTTTCTTAACAAATATTAGGTATGGAAGTGATGCATGAGTAAGAGTTAACATGAGATCCTTGCTGTAAAATCCCCTATCATAGATGCTCAAAATAACTGAGTTAATCAATGGTTTAATTATTGTAAAACACCATGCAACCATTTGCGCCATACAATGGCCTTGCATTACTGGAATCGAGATTAAGGGGATTTTTTCGGGTATATCACTATTTATTATTGAACAAGAAAGAAACTTGAATTTGCCTTTTACTGCATGTTCTCCAGTATAGCCATGAATCCATAAAGTGTTTATTTCACCATAAAAATCTTCATCAGTGTAATCAAAAGCCAAAACCACATTTTTATCATTTAGACCAAACCGAGACCCAACTGTTTGAACTGTATCCCGATATGCCCAAACAATGTCTGAAGTTTTCACCTTTTTTATCGCTAAATGAATACTATCTGCTCTATTGCCAACAGTTTCAAGATATGAATTTGCTACCGCTGCTTTAAGCAAATCCCGATTGTATTGAAAACCGGACAATCCTTTTGCAGGGTACTCGATATTCAGCGCACGATCAACAAAAATGTCCAATGTTTTTAGAGTTCTAAATAACCTACTCTCATTCAGAGTCATTTTATAACCAAATAGACTGTTTTATCGAGATATTCTTTAGGACAATCTACTTTTGCCCCATTCCCAAATTTTGTGACTTTTCTGACCAAGTACCCCTGGATGCCCTCAATTGTCAATCTGGTAGATGGTTCAATGTCAATGGTTCGCATAGTATATACAAAGTATATACTTTAAATTATTTAAAGTTTCGTTGAATGTCGTTGATGAATTAACCATTACAGAAGAAATAGTTCAGTTTCCAATGGATGAATCAGATTCTTTCGGAGATACTGTAACAACTATCTGCTTAAAAAATGCACTATTTCGTCTGAGTGAGTATGCCGATAAGGTTTAATGCCTTTTCAATAGTCTGATCCATATTATAATATTTATAATCACCAAGTCGCCCTGCAAAATACACCTCATGCAGATTGGCATCAGCATATAATTTATATTTTAAAAAGAGGTCTTCATTATCTTTTCGTGGAATAGGATAATATGGAATAGTCTTTCCAGCAATATGAGATTTTGGATATTCAATCGCGATGGTTGTCTTGCCAACCCATTCTCCAGTTAGGTATCCCATCTCTGTAATTCGAGTGAATTCCTGACTTACCGGATAATTCACTTGTGCTAAAGCCTGGTGATGTGTTTGATGATAGGTATGAAATTCAAAATGGAGGCTACGATAGGGGAGTTCACCAAATATATAGTTAAAATATTCATCAATCATTCCAGTAAACACCATTTTGTCATAATGAACAGACGAGGAAATATCTTTATAATCTGTATTTAGAAGAAGATCAATATTCTGATGATGAAGCATCTTTTGAAAAATCGATGTATATCCCTCTTTTGGCATTTTCTGAAAAGAATCCTGAAAATACCGGTCATCATATGAGATATGAATGGGTACCCGTGCTGTCACAGAGGGATCAAGTTCTTCCGGCCTCATTCCCCACTGTTTTGTAGTATAACCCAAAAAGACGTTATCATAGATAAATTTTGATAAATCTTTAATTTTTTTATCCTCGGAATTCATAAGTTGTAAAATGGGGACTTTTACATTAATCCCATAGGTATCAATGAGAATTGTTTTTAATGAATCAGCCTCATCAGGAAATAATATCTCAATTGATGTGAGATTAAAAGGAATCGGTACAAGTCTATCGTTAATGACACCTACCACCCGGTGTTCATAATCGATCCATTCAGTAAACCTAGATAAATACTGAACAACTATTTGAGAGTTAGTATGAAAGATATGTGGTCCGTATTTGTGATAAAGAATTCCATGTTCATTTCTTTCATCGTATACATTTCCCCCGATGTGATCCCGACGGTCTATGACCAGAACTTTTCTGTCGTACTCATTTGCAAGCCTTTCTGCAATTACTGAACCCGTGAGTCCGGCCCCCACAATTAACCAATCGTATCGAATATTCATGAATAACTATCCTTCAATTACGCGAGATGGATAATGATTTAATTTATAATAATTAAAAAATAATTTTATCCCATATTTTATCTTTTATATTACAATCCATTTATCAATACTCTATAAAGAATAGCAAAAAACCCTTCCAACTTATTGTGGATTACAAATTCTTTATAAATTTCCGATCATGAAAGAAGGTTTTCAGCTATCCTCTATAGAAGTTCTATTATATAGGAAAAATAAACATTTAATATGTTGCAATTTAGTGTTAATTCATCGACACGGATATTTGCCTTTTTTGGAACCGACATCCAGGATTATCCAAAAAATTTTATTGATTCCCTATATACGCAGGGCTATGTTTTTTTTGCACTTGATTCAAAAGCAATAGAATATTGTCTAATAATGCAATACCAATATTCTATTGTAAATGATTGGCTGACCGATAAAGAATTACTGGAGATAAAAAATATTGCATGGGAGTGTGAAACCAACTGGTACTTAAAAAATAAGGATTATTTCACAATAAATGAGATATGTTGGCCTGAAATCGACCACATGGCGATGCATTGGTTTTGGTTAGATGCAATTTTGGCAGGAAAGTTAGCAGATTTATTTAAAGAAGATTATATTGTTGAATTGTTATTAATAAAACAGGAGTTAGAAGTTCCAGTACAATTAGAGTTAGACGGTTCAATATGTAAGGAAATATGGATAAATAAACTTCCCAATAAGGTTAAATGCCTAAAATCTAAAAATTATATACACCCACTTGAATTTATTGATAATCCTAATATTTACAGTTATAATAATCAATTCTTATTTTCACCTAGGTCATTTATTGCAGAAAAAATTCTTTATTTTATTGCCTCAGATGTAGAATTAGCTCGTTCTAATGAATTATTACGAGATTTTAAGAATGTTTTTCCAAATGAAGTTGTTTTTTTTCCCTGCAATAAACCCTTTGTTCGGGATGAGATCATCTGCACAATACTAAATAAATGGAAAATTCCAATTGTTGCTCCTGTTGAAGACAATGAAAAAATTTCGTCACAATTTTCAGAAAGATTATTAAATGCATATAAAAATTCAATTGAAACATCAAAATTAGATATCTGGGGAAATTATCTTTCAACGTTAGGTTTTCATTTCTCGTATTATTGCCAGATTAGATGGCCAAAATTGATTTATCATTTTACTCAATATTTACATATTTTTTCCAAAAACCGCCCTAAATTAATAATCAGTTCAATTTTAAATATTACGGAATGGCATCTACCAATTATTGCAGCACAAAGATTAGATATCCCAACAATTTCGATGCCACATAGTGTAAGTAATTATCCTTCGATAAGAATGTTGGACACAGATATCGTAAAACGTTTTGATTACCATTTTTTTAGGGATAATCTTTATAAAAATATAATGATTCAAAATTGTTCTATTACATCAAAAAAATTATTGCCTGCAAAAAATTGTACAGATATCAATTCGTATAATGTTAAAAAAACCAAATCATTTTCTGGAAATAATTTATTAAAAATTTTAATATTATTCTCTCCTACATCAACTTATAGATTTCCAATAACCAATAGTCGACTAATATTTCCGAGTAAAAATCCGAATAAACAGATAGAAGCGATATCCTTTTTTACTGCGATAATAAAGGATTTTCATGGACAAATTTCTATGAGGTTTAAAGTTCATCCAAGTTACTCAGAATTAGAATTGTTTGCAGGGATTGGAGAAGAATCTTTTCAGTATATCTTACCAACAGATTCCGAATTAGAACCAATATTAGATGAGGCAGATATTGTTGTTGGCGTAAATTATTATGGTTCTGCCCTTATCCACTCAATGCATAAAAATAAACCATATATCAATTATATTACTGATAATCTATTCTACTCTTCTTTCACAGATGAAAATGTTTTTTTCAAATTATTTACAAAAAATATGATAAACATTTTTTCAGAAGCAGAATTTAGGAGAGTATTAAAAGAATTTCTATATCATCCTGATATCATTATGTTAAATAACGCAGAAAGAAAACAGATTTTGGATTACTATTTTAATAATTCAAATTTTCCCTCTTCAAGTGAAGCAGTAATTAAGGTACTAAACTACAATTTAAACCATAATTAAAAAAATATTATCTTTAAAAATGGAATCCGATCTCATTATGAATAATTATAATTATATTTTGCATATTGACGCTATTGATCGAAACAATCTAATTATTACTGTTAAGTATCACGAGGGGTGCACATTTGCTATTAAAAATGGAAAAATAAAATTAGATGGATTAAGTGAAAATGCAATTGTGTGTAAAATAATTGAATCATTAAATAAAGATGAAATAATTAAATCGAGTTCATTTGATATTATTATCTGCAACGATTTGTTTAATGTTTATCAAAATTTTTCCGATTTATTATTTCAATTAAATAATTTATTAAAGCCTGATGGTTATCTAATTTTTACACATTCTGATATATCTGACATAATATGTTGTATAAATTTTTTTTTAAATCATTTGCCAGAAGTCCTTCAAGAAAAATATATTTTAAAGGATTTAAAAACTTATCATATATCTGAATTGTGTAATGAGTTTTATTCTTGTGGCTATAATATTACAGAGATCAATAGAATTAAAATGGAGGATGATAAACAACAAATTGACAGTAATTATTCATCATTATACCCAGATTTAAATAATTTTTTAAAAATCTTTCAAACATCCATTAAATATTACATAATTACAGTATATCCAGTAAATTTGCCTAAAAAAACAAATTATAGACCTCTTAATATCGACACTCACTTTTTACAAATTTTAGAGAAATCAAAACTTGATTTAAGATATGCTTTTGCCCATTTACTTGAAAATTATCAAAAAATAGAATGCGAGTTGAACCAAATTAAACAGTCATTAAAGAATACTGAAGATAAATTAAAGAATACCTATTTTTCGGTTCGCTTTTCACAGAAAGTAATTGCATTTTTAGAGAACAAAACCCCTAATTGTTATGTTCAGCAAAAAGTGATTGATGCAATATTAGATATTGAAAATCTTTATTATAATCAAGGATATATTGGGTTATTAAGTCATTTTAAAGCAAAAATAAATCGTATGTTAAAATAAATCTCATATTTAAATTTTTTTCCACTCCAACATCGTACTAAAAAACCCCTGTCTCGCATTCCCCCTCCGGGAAGTATGATCCTCCAGCTCAAAAGAGCAGACCGTTCTTGGTGAATCAACATTCCAACTCCTCGCCCTATTACTAGTAAAGTTTAGATATACTGAATACTTATTTGGAGCAAGAGATCGTGCAGGAATGGTTATCGTAAAATAATGGGTACCTATTTCCACGTCATCAAGCGGATTCGGGGAAGAGTCAAAAGAGTCAGATTGCATAACAAGAGTTCCATCAGATCTGGATATCGTCATATACCCATACAACCCAGGTATCTTTTTATTAAAATGCATTTCTAATTCAAGAATAACTGGTTCATCACAGGAAAACCTATATTTCACTTTCCCTTCCTGTGATAAAACGCGGATTTTCCTTAATTGTGCTTCCTTTTCCCGATCTTCATCAAATGTTGCTTCTGTTATCCCATCCACCGAACCAGACTGCAGAAGGTACTCATCGATAATATTTTCTGAAGGCCCGTCAGCGATGATCTTCCCATCACGTATCAAAAGACTTCTCGGGCATAATTGCTTGACTGCGGCCATACTGTGGCTGACAAAAAGCACAGTTTTACCCTCTGACGAGATATCACCCATCTTTCCGATGCACTTTTTTTGAAAAGCGGTATCACCAACGGCAAGAACCTCATCAACAATCAGTATTTCGGGCTCAAGGTGGGCAGCCACAGCAAATGCAAGCCTGACATACATCCCACTTGAATATCGCTTGACCGGAGTATCGATAAATTCGCGAACTTCAGCAAAATCAACAATTTCATCGAATTTTTCGGTTATCTCTGCCCGTGTCATCCCTAGAATCGAACCATTGAGATAGACATTTTCTCTCCCGGTAAGTTCGGGATGAAAACCAGTCCCAACCTCAAGCAAACTTGCAATTCTTCCGTTAATCCGGACCCTTCCCTCAGTCGGACGAGTAATCCGGGACAAGATCTTCAGGAGGGTGGATTTCCCGGCCCCGTTTTTCCCGATTATCCCGACCTTTTCTCCCTTCTTAACTTCAAAGGAGATGTTATCTAGTGCATAAAAAAGATCACCTTTCAATCGGTTTTTCTCTTCAGAATAGATATCAATCAGGCGATTTGGATCTTCTCTGCCCCTTAAGTGGGCCCACCAGCTCTGCAGGTCATTTCGCAATGTTCCATGATTAATAACACCGAGTTGATAGGTTTTAATTACATTTTCAACCCGGATTACAACTTCATTCATCTCTCATCCCCCTGTTATATCGTATCAATTACAGTTTTTTCAATATGGGTAAACAACACCAGTCCGATAATGAGAGTAATTAATGTAGTAACTGCCCCAAGGCTCAAAATCCATGGTTGAAAATAGCCGTTCCCCAGAAGGATATACCGAAATGTCTCAACTATTGATGTCATCGGATTTACAGCAAAAATCCATTGCCATTTTTCCGGAATAAGAGACAACGGAAAAAAAATCGGGGTTGCATACATCCAAAGTTGAATACCAAATCCCATTGCATAGGCAAGATCACGGTATTTTGTGGTTAAACTAGAAACGATGAGTCCGGTTCCAAGACCAAATGCTGCAATTTGAATCAATAATAGAGGAAGTAACAATATGAAGATATTTGGGTGAATAGGGACACCCTGAAATGCAAAATAGATTATAAAACAGATATATACCCCAAATTGAATTGCAAAAGTTAACAAATTTATAATTACAGTTGAAATAGGAATAATTAAACGTGGAAAATATATTTTCCCAAAAATATGCGCGTGTGCCAGAAAAGTGTTGGATGTATTCAATACACATGCAGAAAAATAGTTCCATATGATTATCCCGGACATAAAGAACAAAATCGGGGGGAGTCCATCTGTTGGAACCCTGATAATTAATCCAAATATGATTGTATAGACGATAGTATTTAAAAGAGGGTTTAAAATGAACCAGAAAGGACCTAGTACCGCCTGTTTATAGTTTGCAACAAAATCGCGGTGCATAAAAAATCTCAGTAAATCGCGGTATCTCCATATTTCACGGAGATTTAAATCCAACCACCCACTTTTTGGAGAAATCTCCATAGTCCAGAATTCAGCTTTATCAATTTGAGATGAGATCATATTAGTCCCTTAAAAATTGAAATAATCAAATGTCAACATAATTTTCATTTTAAGACATATTATCTCATCTATTAAAAAACTGGAACCGTTTACCTTTATCATTTTATACAGACAAGAATTAAGAGATGTCTTTCTTCGACAATAAAACCATACTCATAACCGGCGGAACCGGATCTTTCGGCAACGCGTTCACCTCCCGCCTTCTCAATAACCATAATCCGCATAGTATCCGGATCTACTCGCGTGGAGAATATCTCCAATGGAAGATGCAGCAAAAGTTTTCCGACAGCCGCATCAGGTTTTTCATTGGTGATATCCGAGATAAAGCCCGTCTCACTCGCGCCTTGAATGATGTCGATATTGTGGTTCACGCAGCAGCGCTTAAACAGGTTCCAGCATGTGAGTATAATCCGATTGAAGCAGTGAGAACCAACATCGACGGGACAACAAACCTTATAGATACATCAATTGACAACAATGTCGACCGGCTCATAGCCCTGAGCACTGACAAGGCTGTTCACCCGGTCAATCTCTACGGCGCAACAAAGATGGTAGCGGAGAAACTGTTTATCCAGGGGAATGCATATTCAGGTAAGAAAACAACCCGGTTTTCCTGTGTAAGGTATGGAAATGTGGTTGGAAGCAGAGGAAGCATCGTTCCCTTATTTAAGATGCAAAAAGAAGAGGGAAAGATTACTATAACTGATCCCCGTATGACCAGGTTCTGGCTTACCCTGGACCAGGGTGCAGCCTTTGTTGAAAATTGTACCCAGATTATGAATGGAGGAGAGATATTTGTGCCCAAGATCCCCAGCATGAAGATCACCGACCTTGCAGAGGCTATAGCTCCTGGTATTCCCCATGAGTATATCGGCATCAGACCTGGAGAAAAGATCCATGAAGTTCTTATTACCGAAGATGAAGCCCGCCATACCCGCGATCTTAAAGAATACTATATTATAGATCCGGAGATATCGTTCTGGAACGGGCATAGAAAGGATTATTCTTACACACTCCCTGAAGGGTTCCGGTATTCCAGCGAGACCAATACCGAATGGCTGGATGAAGAGGGATTAAAGCAGATGCTTGCTGAATCCCACCCATAAAGGATTTTTAATCCAATTTCATTTATGCATGAACCGGCATGCATTTCCCCTGCCTGACAAAAGACATCCGGATTGAGTCCTCCTGTTCATATTCTTCCGGAGTGAGGAGAATTAGATCAAGTGGGACATTAAATTTTCTCACTGTAGACCATTCTGCCTCACTTACCATTGGTATTCTATCCAGAATATGGACATTTTCAAAGTCGGGTGTGATGACTGCCAGATCAATATCACTATGCTGAGAGATTCTGTTTTTAGCATATGAACCAAAAAGAACAATCATAGTAACCCTAATCCCAGACTCTTCAAGTTTCCTGCAGAACCAGTCAATTACCTCATCTACTGCCTGAGTATCCAATCAAGCACCTCCTCAGTTCGATTAATAATATCTTGTACACGTTCCTGGCTGTATATCTTAAACAATTCTTCAAGGTCAGGAGGATATCGGATTGATATCGATGCGGCATTTAATAACTGGATTGTTGCACTGATAGAATTTGGAATGAGCATATCCAGCTTGACTGCAATTGCAACGAGCGAGTGTATTTTATCAGGCTGTTTTCTGAATTTTTTAATATACAATCCTTTAAGTGCTTTTTCAATGGCTTGTTGACAAAAGAAGACCGCATATGGATAGGTGGTAGATTCCGACATGTTTATTGCAGCTGCAATGTCAAAATTCGCCTGTTTATACCATTCTTCAGAATTACATGTCATAATCTCGCCTAACCCTTCATAACCGGTTTTTTAATGTATTGTTGTAATCAATCAAGTATATTATGCTTTAAAAAGTCATAATTAACTTGTATATTCTTATTACATCCATGCTAGGCAATAAAAGTAGGGTAACTCAACAAAAAAAGAAAGAGATCCTGTGAAACATGTGTAATAATAACGTAATCGCGACCCAATATCTATGCAAAATATGACCTATCCCCTTCCATACGGCAGGCAATGGATCGATGACGACGATATTACCGCTGTTATCGCTGCTTTAAAAGGAGACTGGCTCACCCAGGGCCCCTTGGTTGAGAGCTTTGAACAGAAGATTGCGGAATATGTCGGATCAGAATATGCCGTTGCATTTAATTCCGGGACCTCTGCTCTCCATGGAGCATATTACGCAGCCGGGGTCCGAACCGGAGATGAAGTAATTACCAGTCCCATCACCTTTGTTGCAACCGCAAACGCCGGAGTATACCTGGGTGCCCGTCCGGTGTTTGTAGACATTGATAAGAAGACATGGTGTATTGACACCGATAAAATCAATGAAGCAATATCCAACCGGACGAAGGTTATTGCTCCGGTGGATTTTGCCGGATATCCGGTTGATATGACATCCATTCGGGAGATAGCACAAGACCATTCTTGCATAGTGGTGGAAGATGCAGCCCATGCTCTTGGGGCAATCCGGGGTGATGTGAAAGTTGGTACTGAAGCAGATATGACGATGTTCAGTTTCCATCCGGTCAAACATATCACTACCGGAGAAGGGGGTATTGTTACTACAAATAACCGGGAATTCGCCGCGGCGATGAAACGATTCCGAAGCCACGGGATAACAAAAGATCCAGAATTACTTCACAAAAATGAGGGCCAATGGTACTACGAAATGCAAGACCTAGGATATAATTACCGGATAACTGACATTCAGTGTGCTCTCGGGCTCTCACAACTTGAAAAACTTGAGAGATTTGTTAAGCGCCGGAATGAGATCGCCCGGATGTATGATGAAGCATTCCGGGGGAATGAAAAACTGGTGAACCCTCCAAAACCTCCCCAAAATTCCCGCCATGCCTATCATCTCTATCCGGTCTGTTTCACAGGAGTTGATAGGAAAAAGATCTTCATGGACCTTCGGGAAATAGGGATCTTCTGCCAGGTCCATTATATTCCGGTCCATCTCCAACCATATTACCGTGAGAGATTTGGATATCACGATGGAGATTTTCCAGTTGCAGAGAATTTTTACCAAAGTGAAATATCCCTGCCGATGTTTCCGGCGATGAGTGATGAGGATGTAGAACGGGTTATTGTTGGAGTGCAGGAGATGTTTGAAAAAAGAGTATATGCTGACTTAAAACTTGTTTAACACTATCTCTAACTGGTAGCATCACCAATAATTGAGAATAATTATGCGACTTGCAATCATCCCTGCCCGGGGCGGAAGCAAAAGGATTCCGCGAAAGAATATCAGGGATTTCTGCGGAAAGCCAATCATTACCTGGTCAATTGAAGCGGCTCTCCAGAGTAAATGCTTTGACCGGGTTATTGTTTCGACGGATGATGAGGAGATTGCTGATGTTGCAAGAAGATTTGGGGCAGAGGTTCCATTTCTCCGTCCGGCCAAACTGGCTGATGATTATACCGGGACGGCAGCGGTTGTCCGTCATACGATTGAGTGGTTTGAGGGAAATGGGATCTTATACGAGGAGGTATGCTGTATCTATGCAACGGCTCCTTTTATCAGGGCAGAAGATATTCAATCCGGTCTTGAGAAACTTCATTCAAGTAATGCAGACTATGCTTTCACGGTAACGAGTTTTCCGTTCCCGATACAGCGGGCTGTAAAAATAAATACTACCGGCACACTTGAGATGTTCTATCCGGAGTATTATAATACACGGTCCCAGGATCTCGAAGAAGCATACCATGATGCCGGTCAGTTCTACTGGGGGAAAGCATCTGCTTGGAAAGAGGGAGTTATATTATTTTCAGAGAGATCAGTTCCGATTGTTCTGCCAAGATACCGGGTTCAGGATATTGATACTTTGGAAGACTGGATCCGAGCGGAGATGATGTTCAAGTGCATGTAATCAACAATTTATGATATATCGTGGATTGTCATTTCTTCGACATCGAATTTTAAATCCATAAGTGTAAATAATTAAAGAAGAGGTAGAATGAAATCATATAAGACAGATCAGGAAAAATTTTGGGCTGGGGAATTTGGGACGGAATACATATCAAGAAATGCAAATCGTGATTCTATTTCAAAAAATCTTGCTTTCTTCGCTGCTGCATTAAAACATACTCGTAATATTAATAGTTGTATTGAGTTTGGAGCAAATATTGGAATAAATCTAAAAGCATTAAAAATACTTCTTCCTAAACTAAATCAATATGCAATTGAGATAAATACGGATGCAATTACCGAACTAAATACGTTTCTTCCCGAACAAAATATTTTCCCGCAATCAATTCTAGAATACTCACCAACAAAGACATTTGATCTTGTTTTAATCAAAGATGTTCTAATCCATATCAATCCTGAATATCTGGAAAAAGTATACAATTTGTTGTACGAATCATCTAATCGGTATTTATTAATTTGTGAATATTATAATCCATCACCTATTGAGGTTACTTATAGAGGCCATCAGAAAAGATTGTTTAAACGAGATTTTTGTGGAGAAATGCTAGATCTATATGAAGATCTCATTCTTACCGATTATGGTTTTGTGTACCATAGGGATTGGAATTTTCCACAGGATGACATTAATTGGTTTTTATTAGAGAAAAAACAATGATGATCCTTTTTTCATAACAAATTTTGGTATTATTGAGAGAACGAAATTTTCTATCCAATCATTACAAAAATATGTTTAATTCTTTAATAATAATCCGCACCGATGCATCTACCGCTATCGGCACGGGTCATGTCATGCGTTGCCTCACCCTTGCCGGAGTTTTGAGAGATAGAGGTGCATCGGTCTCATTTATCTGCCGTGAACATGATGGGCATCTTTGTGACCGCATCGAGGAGCAGGGGTTTATTGTTCACCGTTTAAGGAAAGGTCCTGATCCTGTATCTCCATCTCCAGCGTTCGATCCTTATCATACCCCCTGGCTTGGAGTATCGTGGGAAGAGGATGCCGAAGAGACTAACCAAATAATTTCTATGCTGGACAAAAAACCGGACTGGCTGATTGTTGATCATTATGCATTGGATGAGAGATGGGAAAAACATCTCCGGCCCTATGTTTCCCGGATCTTTGTCATAGATGATCTTGCTGACCGGGTGCATGACTGTGATCTATTTTTGGATCAAAACCTGGTTGAAGGGATGGAGACGAGGTACAATGATAAGGTCCCTTCCACGTGTGGAAAGATGCTAGGACCAAAGTATGCCCTGCTTCAGCCGATTTATGCAGAACTGCATGATCGTATCCCCCCCCGTGAAGGTCCAATCAGGCGAATTCTTATCTTTTTTGGCGGGGTAGACCAGAATAATCTGACCGGAATAGCCCTTTCCGCAGTAATGGAGTTGAACCATCCGGATATCGAGGTTGATGTGGTCATATCTGAAAAATCACCTTTTTATAACACTATCCGGGATCAGGCTACTGGCAGACCGGGGATAATATTACACAGTAACCTTCCTTCTCTTGCACCCCTTATTGCGAAAGCGGATCTTGCGATTGGAGCTTCCGGGACGACGAGTTGGGAACGACTGTGCCTGGGGCTTCCGACAGTTGTGATAACGACTGCAGAGAACCAAAAAGCGATCGCTCATGGCCTTAAAGAGCAGGGTCTCGTCATATGGCTAGGACATGCTGATACCATAACAGCAAAGATGATCCGTGATTCTATTTCTAAACTGTTGTCAAGAAGGGATATTAGGGATTGGTCCTCACAGTGCTCACAAAGGGTTGATGGCCTTGGGGTAATGAGGGTTTTTACTGCACTTACGATATCTCCGGATACAGCATTACATGTTCGACGTGCTAAGCTTTCTGACGAAAAAATATTGTTATCATGGGCGAATGACCCATTAAACCGGAAGAATTCTTTCACATTGGATGAGATCTCTCCAGACAGACACCATCAATGGTTTTATGATAAACTCCGAGATGTAGAGAATGTTTTTCTCTATATTGTTGAGAGTGAGGATAAGGTTCCCATCGGACAGGTGAGATTTGAAAGAAAATGTGAAATATGGGAAATTCATTACTCTCTTGCCACCGAGTTCAGGAATCGGGGAGTTGGAAGGTCCCTCCTGAAGGCTGGTCTTTGCACGTTCCGAAAAGAACATGAAGGGGTAATTATTCTTGGAAGAGTAAAAGAAGAGAATACTCCCTCATGTAAAGTTTTTGAATCACTCAATTTCTCAGCCAAATCTGACGGGGGGGGGTGGCGTATCAGCGTCTGCTCTGATGCTGGAAGCTGGATGAATGAGTATGTCCCTGATTTACTCTTTGATTGGATAATTGACGGTCATGAAGTAAGATGGGCACATGATGCAGCAGAACTTCCCGCGGGAGACATGTGTTTTTTCTTGAGTTATGGGAAGATAGTGAATAACAAGCGATTGATGCAGCATCGAAACAATCTTGTTGTTCACGCTAGTGATTTACCGAGAGGAAGGGGTTGGTCACCTCTTACCTGGCAAATTCTTGAAGGGGCTGATACCATCCCGGTTACTTTGTTTGAGGCGGCTGATGAAGTAGATAGTGGACCTATATATCTTCAGGAACATATCTCATTTGATGGGAGTGAACTTGTTGATGACTTACGGAAAGAACAAGCCAGGGCGACCATAAACTTGTGTTTAACCTTTGTTAAAGAATATCCTGCTGTACTAAACAGAGCAAAGGATCAGGTCGGGACTCCTACTCATTACTCCCGCAGATTTCCTGAGGACAGTAAGATTGATCTGGACAGGTCAATAAGAGAACAGATAAACCTACTCAGGGTGGTAGATAACGAGAGATACCCTGCCTGGTTTGAGATTGCTGGGATAAAGATATCCCTCAATGTCTCAAAAAATGAGAGGGACATGAATCAATGACTCATAGTATTGTGATAGCAACACCTCACTCCCGATATGACCTTCTTGAATACAACCTAAAATATAAACTCCGGGATTACCGAATTATTCGAATCCGATCTCAAGATGAGCTGACTATTGAGAAGTTAGTGGCAGTCAACCCTCGGTATATTTTCTTCCCCCACTGGTCCTGGCTTGTTCCGGAGGAGGTTTTTTCCCAGTTTGAATGTGTAATCTTTCATATGACTGATGTACCCTATGGGAGGGGTGGCAGCCCCTTACAAAACCTTATTGTCCGTGGTCATACTCATACCAAGCTATCAGCAATTCGATGTGAGAAAGGGTTGGATTCCGGGCCGATATATGAAAAAAGGGATCTTTCACTATCAGGAACAGCTGATGAGATCCTTCTTCGTGCCTCTAAATTAATGGAAGAGATGATTATATCAATAGTTCAGAGTAAACCGGTGCCCGTAGAACAGAAAGGGGAAACAGAGTTTTTTTTAAGACGAAAACCAGAAGATGGAGACCTTAAAAGAGTGGATACACTCTCCCGTGCATATGATTATATCAGAATGCTGGATGGAGAGGGTTACCCTCCTGCGTTTATTGAGACAGAAAAGTTGCGGATTGAATTTTCTGATGCCCAGTATATGGGTTCATGGGTTTCAGCAAAGGTTGTCATTAAAAAGAGAGAATGAATAACACTATCGCAGTTGTTGTAGCCCATCCTGACGATGAGATTTTGGGCTGCGGGGGAACCTTGAGTCGCTTCGCCAAGGAAGGGAATGATATTCATATCCTAATACTAGCAGATGGAGAGAGTTCAAGAGAAACAAAAGGAAAAAAAGGAGAGGTAAATCAGATAAAGATCAGAAACAATGCAGCGGTGAATGCCTGTAAAAAAATTGGATGTGCATCAGTCATTATGAAAAATCTTCCAGATAACCGACTTGATGGAGTTGAAAGACTTGATATTATTCAAATAATCGAGTCATTTATTCATTATCATAATCCAGTTATCCTGTTTACACATCATGCAGGGGATGTTAATATCGATCATCGGGTGGTCCATGATTCGGTGATCGCTGCGGCAAGACCTCAACCAGGTTTTTCTGTTAAAGAAATACTCTTTTTTGAAGTCCCTTCATCAACAGAGTGGCGACCTCAGTGTCCTGCAACTGCATTTCATCCGAATGTATATATTGATATCACCCAGACATTGCATATAAAAATGGATGCTCTCAATGCTTATGCTTCAGAACTTCGCCCCTTCCCCCATCCACGTTCTGTTGAAGCAATTGAGGCATTAGCCAGATGGCGGGGGGCAACGGTAGGAGTTTGTGCCGCTGAAGCATTTGCATTAGGAAGAAAATTAATTTAATGACAAATTATGCAGATCAAGAGATCAATCATCGGAAAGAATCACCCCCCTTTCATCATCGCAGAGATGTCCGGGAACCACAACCAGTCCCTCGATCGGGCACTTGCCATTGTTGAAGCTGCGGCAGAGGCCGGTGCTCATGCAATAAAACTCCAGACATACACCGCTGACACAATGACACTGGATATCGCTGAAAGAGAATTTTTTATCAGTGATGAAAAAAACCTGTGGAGTGGCCAAAGCCTCTACGATCTCTACAAGCAGGCACATACCCCCTGGGAATGGCATGCCCCTATCATGAATCGGGCAGAAGAACTCGGTCTTATCTGTTTCTCCACCCCATTTGACGAGACCGCCGTCGAGTTCCTTGAAACCCTGGATGTCCCGGCTTATAAGATTGCCTCGTTTGAGATCGTCGACCTCCCACTGATACAGAAAGTAGCGGCTACAGGAAAACCTCTCATCATCTCAACCGGTATGGCAACCATCGCTGAGATCGATGAAGCAGTCCGGACAGCCAGGGATGCTGGGTGTAAGGATTTAATTCTCCTCAAATGCACGAGCACCTATCCGGCAAGTCCGGAGAATAGTAATATATTGACAATTCCCCATATGAGGGAGTTATTCGGGTGTGAGGCAGGGCTTTCTGATCACACCTTAGGAATCGGGACTGCTATTGCCGCCGTTGCTCATGGGGCGTCAGTAATAGAGAAACATTTCACCCTTTCCCGGGCAGATGGAGGGGTGGATAGTGCTTTCTCAATGGAGCCAGATGAGTTCCGGATGCTGGTTGAAGAGACGAAACGAGCCTGGCAGTCACTTGGATGTGTGCAATATGGGCCTGGTGAAGATGAAGAAAAATCAGTGGTTTTTCGCCGATCCCTTTATGTTGCAGAAGATATGCAGGCGGGAGATTTTTTTACCAAAGAAAACCTGCGAAGTATCAGACCGGGGATGGGGCTTGCGCCGAAGTATTATAAGGTACTGCTTAGCAAACGGGTGAATAGGGATGTCAGGAAGGGGACGGCGGTTAGTTGGGAGATGGTTGGGTAATCCATCTGTATTCAGCCCCGACTCCCGCTAAACGCTGGTTCATATGAATACTCCACCCTGACAAAGACTGACGAACTCCAGAAGGCACCATAACCCCGGATACATAAGGAGAATCTAACCAGAACGATATATCCGAAATTGCTATTACATAAGATGACAAGTAAGTAAATCCAGATATGTCACCTACATCAAAACCAAAACAATCTCCACCAGATACAACCTCATCTCCAGATGGCCCTCTGACATTTGAAAAAGTCTGGCTCATGTTTCAGGAGACTGATAAGAGATTCAAGGAGACAGACAGAAAGTTTCAAGAGACAGATCAATTACTGAAAGAAAAATTCAAGGAGACCGATAAGGTACTAAGAGAAAAATTCAAGGAAACCGATCAGATACTAAGAGAGAAATTCAATGAGACAGACAAAAAGCTCAACAAACTTGAGCAGTTGTTCACATCCCAGTGGGGTAAACTTGTCGAATCCTTAGTTGAAGGTGATATCATCACTATCCTCAACCAGTGGGGGATTGAGGTGACTGACACCATAAAAAGGAGATCAGGTCGTCGTGACGGGGTTGATTACGAGTTTGATATCATCGCAATCAATGGATCTGAAATAATAATAATAGAGGTTAAAACTACACTGCGGCCAGAGGACATCAGACATTTCCTCAAAAAACTCAGTCAGGCAAAGAACTGGATGCCGGAATATGCAGATAAGAAGTTATATGGAGCAGTTGCATTCATCTCTGAAGATGCAGGAACAGCGGCAATGGCTGAGAAGAATGGGCTCTTTATCATCAGGGCAACCGGGGACAGTGCAAGTATCGTGAACAGAGACGGTTTTCAGCCGAAAATCTGGTGATAACTCTTTAGCATTTGTACCGTCATGGAGATCTACTGGCAATAATTATTTTGAGATAACACCATTCGCAGTAGGTACCAAAACCGAGAGATATCTGGTAAATTAGTTACAGTTCCCTCTGCGACACAGAAAGTCCGGAGGGTCCTTTTACCAGCGGGGCAAGAAGCAGGATGGAAGTAGCGAATAAAAAATCTTTCCTTTTTCCCTGGGATTTACCGATAAACTCATACTAAGCTTGAAATAAGAATCACGACTCAAAATGGGCGCTTCAGGTTCCAGGCAGGATATTGTTTTACCATCATTTTCTTGGATAGGTGAACATGAATGTCAGGAAGGGGACGGTGGTTAGTTGGGAGATGGTTGGGTAATCCATCTGTATTCAACCCGGACTCCCGCTGAACGCTGGTTCATATGAAAACTCCACCCTGACAAAGACTGACGAACTCCAGAAGGCACCATAACTCCGGATACATAAGGGAATCTGACCAGAACGATATATCCAAAATTGCTATTACATCAGATGACAAGTAAGTAAATCCAGATATGTCACCCACATCAAAACCAAAACAATCTCCACCAGATACAAGCACATCTCCAGATGGCCCTCTGACATTTGAAAAAGTCTGGCTCATGTTTCAGGAGACTGATAAGAGATTCAAGGAGACAGACAGAAAGTTTCAGGAGACAGACAAAAAACTCAACAAACTGGAGCAGTTGTTCACATCCCAGTGGGGTAAACTTGTCGAATCCTTAGTTGAAGGTGATATCCTCACTATCCTCAACCAGTGGGGGATTGAGGTGACTGACACCATAAAAAGGAGATCTGGTCGTCGTGACGGGGTTGATTACGAGTTTGATATCATCGCAATCAATGGATCTGAAATAGTAATAATAGAGGTTAAAACAACACTGCGGCCAGAGGACATCAGACATTTCCTCAAAAAACTCAGTCAGGCAAAGAACTGGATGCCGGAATACGCAGATAAGAAGTTATATGGAGCAGTTGCGTTCATCTCTGAAGATGCAGGAACAGCGGCAATGGCTGAGAAGAATGGGCTCTTTATCATCAGGGCAACCGGCGACAGTGCAAGCATCGTGAACAGAGACGGTTTTCAGCCGAAAATCTGGTGATAACTCTTTAGCCATTGCACCATCATAGAGATCTACTGGCAATTATTATTTTGAGATGACACCATTCGCAGTAGACACCAAAGCCGAGAGATATCTGGTAAATTAGTTACAGTTCCCTCTGCGACATAGGTAATCCGGAGGGTCCTTTTACCAGCGGGGCAAGAAGCAGGATGGAAGTAGCGAATAAAAAATCTTTCCTTTTTCCCTGGGATTTACCGATAAACTCATACTAAGCTTGAAATAAGAATCACGACTCACAATGGGCGCTTCAGGTTCCGGGCAGGATATTGTTTTACCATCATTTTCTTGGATAGGTGAACAGGGATGTCAGGAAGTGGACGGCGATTAGTTGGGAGATGGTTGAGTGTGAATATGTGGTAGTCCATATTCTTCTCCAAAAACAGCGCTCCTTTCCTCACTGGCCTCCACTTCATTTATATACGAAAAATTAGGCACTTTGGGTTTCCAATTGCTTAAGTAACATTTCAGTTTGAGTAACCTATCAGATAATCCTATTCGACCCAAAATAATGTTTTTTCGTATTAAGGATTACTATCAAATCTCTTTTTAACCTCCAGACTGAGATCGCTGAAACGATGACCATCCCCTTCACCGAGGGTGAGTTCTTCATCAGTGATGAAAAAAGCCTGTGGAATGGCCAAACCCCCTATGATCTCTACAAGCAGACTTACACCCCCGTGAAATAGCATGAGCCGATCATGAAAAGGGCAGAAGAAGTCTGGCTTTTCTGTTTCTCCACACACTTTGACGAGAGTGCTGTCGAATTTCATGAACCCAAGGATGTCCCAACGTATAAGATTGCCTCGTTTGATATTGGTGACTTCCCGTTGATACAAAAGGTAGCGGCTACATGAAAAGATCTCATCATCTCAACCGGGATGGCAACCAACGATGAGATGAATGAAGCGGTCCGGACTGCAAGGGATATCGGATGTCAGGATTTGGTCCTCCTCAAATGCACGAGTCCCTATCCGGCAGGTCCGGAGAATAGTACTATATTGACAATTCCCCATCTAAGGGAGTTGTTTGGGTGTGAGGTTGGGCTTTCTGACTATACGATGGGGATCGGGGCAGCAGTCGCTGCAGTCGCTCATGGTGCGACGGTGATAGAGAAGCACTTCACCTTTCCCGTGCAGACGGCGGGGTTGACAGAGCTTTCTCGATGGAGCCGGATGAGATGTAAAGCCTTGTTATGGAGACGGAGCGAGCATGGCAGTCACTATGAAGAGTTAAGTATGGAGCGGGTAGGATGAGAAAGAGTCTTTTGTGTTTCGCCGATATTTGTAAGTTGCTGAGGCCATGAGAGCCGGAGATGAGTTCATTAAAGAGAACCTGCAGAGTATAAGACCAGGACCTGGTCTCCCGCCAAAGTGTTATAAGGTACTGCTTGGAAAACGAATAGGTAGAGATGTGAAGGAAGGGGACAGCGGTTGACAGGGGGATGTTTGGGGGGAAATGTATGTGAATTTTTTTCAAATTATCTTATACTCCCCATGTGTAGGTTCCACTGTGGCCGTTTTCCTAAAGTAAATGTAATCAATTGCCGTTGCAGTGTCATAGAAATGAATACCTATTGTTGTCGGTGAAACTGACTGTACAGCGGAGACCGTGGTCACCAGGTTTTGTCCTGATTTGACCGTTCCCGTGAATTGGTTTCCATTCTTTGTTATCTCGTATGTATACCATGCTTCATTCGGTATTGAATATGCTGCAGAAGCAAGTGCCCCTCCCCAGACTCCGTTTGTGGTTATTGCCATATGTGCCCCATTAACCGGGTCTGCATAGAGAGTGGGTGATCTTCCATCACTGGCACGAAACATTGGTCCTCCTCTTCGGTCAAGGGTATTGCTGTTCCTGACTGATATGACTACTGTCCCATCCACTCCTGAATACGGGGTATACATATATGCGGAGGAACCATGACCAGTAGATGCTGTTTTCTGTATAACTCCTTTTCCACTTGCCGTGCTAATTCCATAACCACCAGTATTCTGCCAGAGCGAGGTATCAAGAACACCAGATTCAAAATCATCAAAAACCTCAAAGGTCGCTTTTCCATTCGATGCAGAGCTTGCTGAAGGATTGCCGTAGTAGACAAAAACCTGCGTCCCGGCCCTCGGTATCGCCGGTACCTTCACCCAAATATTTGCAGCCTGTTCGGAGTATGATTCAATCCAGTATGGTAATATCTGGCCTGTAAAATCTGTAAACCTTACATCAGCAAAGTTCGCCTGGACACTATCACCAACATAGACGGTGTTTCCGCTATCAGTCCCAGTCCCTCTAACTACCCTGAACTGTACAGGATAGTCTGTTAAAGCCTCTGTTGCAGTAATTGTATGCATCTTACGATACGCATACCCGGTTATGAAATCCGGCGGCTCACTGACAGTGATATAATTCGTTTTCACCGCCGTTCCTGATCCATACACATTCGTTGCTGTAAGAGTCACAGAATATGTTCCCGTTGTATGATAAGTATGGCTCGGGTTTTGCAAGGTTGAGTTTTCTGTCCCATCACCAAAGTTCCATTGCCAATCTGTAACCCTCCCGGAAGATGTAGCAGTAAATTGCACGGTTAGCGGTGAAAGGCCTGAGAGAGGAGAGCCTGTGAAGTTTGGCGTTGGGGGGACCTGTGGTTCATCTGTCGAACCCCACTCCCCATGTGTAGGTTCCACTGTGGCCGTTTTCCTAAAGTAAATGTAATCAATTGCCGTTGCAGTGTCATAGAAATGAATACCTATTGTTGTCGGTGAAACTGACTGTACAGCGGAGACAGTGGTCACCAGGTTTTGTCCTGATTTGACCGTTCCCGTGAATTGGTTTCCACTCTTTGTTATCTCGTATGTATACCATGCTTCATTCGGTATTGAATATGCTGCAGAAGCAAGTGCCCCTCCCCAGACTCCGTTTGTGGTTATTGCCATATGTGCCCCATTAACCGGGTCTGCATAGAGAGTGGGTGATCTTCCATCACTGGCACGAAACATTGGTCCTCCTCTTCGGTCAAGGGTATTGCTGTTCCTGACTGATATGACTACTGTCCCATCCACTCCTGAATACGGGGTATACATATATGCGGAGGAACCATGACCAGTAGATGCTGTTTTCTGTATAACTCCTTTTCCACTTGCCGTGCTAATTCCATAACCACCAGTATTCTGCCAGAGCGAGGTATCAAGAACACCAGATTCAAAATCATCAAAAACCTCAAAGGTCGCTTTTCCATTCGATGCAGAGCTTGCTGAAGGATTGCCGTAGTAGACAAAAACCTGCGTTCCGGCCCTCGGTATACTCGGCACTTTCGTCCATACAACCGCAGCGGTCGCATTTACCGACTCAATCCAGTAGGGTATCTGGGCACCAGCAACCGTAGTAAACCGGAGATCGCCATAATCTTCCCGGACATTGGTTCCAACATACACATTCTCCCCGGAATCGGTCCCGGTCGTTCGCCAGACTACAAACCGCATCTGATAATTCGTCAAATCCCCATCCGGACTCCCACCAATCGCATGGATCTTTCGATAACTCCATCCACTCAAAAACGCTGGAGGACCTGAAACCACGGTCACCGTGCTACTCACATAACTTAACGACTCAAGATTTATTTCACTCATATTGACTGGCGTCTCGGAAAGTACAGAGGTACCATCCGAATGCACCACACCCGTCGGACCAGGCGGAGCAACAACAGGGCCACTCACTGATGGGACCACTATCGGGGGACGGAATGACTCGGCCCCAGCAATTCCACTACAGGAAACCAGAAGAAGAGCGACGGTAATAATTAACAACAGAACAGTATACCCTATCCCGGAAGTATATGATCGGGTTTGACGAAGCGCGTTTGATCTCATGATTTTTCCTCCTCTATTTCAAGACCTTGAGCGAAATATGGCGTTGGACGAAGGTATAGCCAGTGATAGAGCACCCGTGGATTGATACCTGACATACGAAGGAACCGGAAAACGAATTCAATAATATAAGTATATGTAGACATCATAGTATGAAATCACCTCAGTAAGCCCAATCAGATAATACGTAATCATTATATAAAATCAGATCTGTGCGCAAGAACACATAAATAGAATAAAATATTGCGAAACAGCCTATTAGGCAACCAACCCCTCCAATACCTTATATAGATTATATCCTCTGGCGGAACAACCGTATCAGTGCCACTCGATTGACCGCAGAAATCCGGTACCAATTCCCCTTTTCTCCGCAGTTCCAGAGACCGCACTACCACCCATACTGACAGTCACCCCGTCACTGACAATACGGGAGACATCATATGTCCCCGTTGTCTCATAGGTATAGGTTGTATTCTATTCTGCAGATGATGTTCCATCACCAAAAGTCCAACTCCGGGAGGCAGGAGAATTAGCGGATATCACGTAAAAGTTTTCGGAATGGAAATCATTTCGACACCAGATACTTCACAGGATTTTCAAATGTCCGGATCAATAACTCGCCTCATGATCGTACATCAATTTTTCATGTACCATATCGCCCATTTGGAGCAGTATCCACGACATTCCATCTTCCAGGTATATATCCCTTGATTGGGATTGTGCAGGTGATCTCTGTTGAATTACCTATGACATTAGTTGCATTGACATCAACATAACCGGAGTGTATCAGTATTATCATTGCACCTGAAAGAAAACCAATACGGAGAGAATTTAAATCCTAAAACGACCTCGATTTTGAACCGTTGAAGATATAATTCGGGTAATTTTATTTTAATTATATAATTAGCCTTCAAAAGATAACTGTCAGTAAGGTACCAGGTAGCCCCACAATCAGGGTTTAGTCAAATGAATATTCTAACCCTCATCAATTAGACGAGCCTTGAATAGATATTTCGCATTATACCGACAACATATCCTGATATGGTTCCATCCTCTAAGACAAAGTCATCCCCACCAGCTGACACCGAATCCATCAACAGCCCCCTTTCATTCGAAAAAGTATGGATTATGTTTCAGGAGACTGATAAAAGATTCAAAGAGACAGATAAAATACTAACGGAAAAGTTTCAGGAGACTGACAGATTATTAACAGAAAAGTTTCAGGAAACTGACAGATTATTAACGGAAAAGTTTCAGGAAACAGATAAAAAACTCAACAAACTCGAGCAATTATTCACCTCACAATGGGGCAAACTTGTGGAATCCCTGGTAGAAGGAGACGTAATTAAAATTCTGAATGAACGAGGGATAGAAGTTACTGATACCCTCAGGCGACGAACGGGACGACGTGATGGAATAGACTACGAATTTGATATTATCGCAATAAATGGGACAGATATCGTAATCATTGAGGTAAAGACAACCTTAAGACCAGGAGATGTTCGTGATTTTTTGA
>Ga0228535_1001894_pt1 | contig 25587 bp, 25 predicted proteins | sample SJ1metagenome_FD_168457 | JGI IMG/M metagenome (GOLD analysis project Ga0228535, IMG submission 168457) | Enriched culture of PCE-dechlorinating microbial communities from Ithaca, New York, USA - SJ1 | ecosystem: Engineered > Modeled > Simulated communities (microbial... > Unclassified | place...
CTTTCTGTGGGTGTCTTAGGAGTTTGGTACAGTTTCAATCGATTACCCGTCAGAAGTGCATGGAAGTCAAGCAGCATGGCTACAAAGATAGGATCGTCAGGAAAGGAACACAAAGTCTAAGCTCCTTAAGCCTACGGGGTATTGGATAAAGAGTCAATGCTATTGGTAAAAATAAGTATTTATTTTTTCAAGACTTAGGAAAGAAATGCTTTGAAGAATCCCAAATTTTCCCGGCAGGGTTTGAATTGTCCGGACTCAAGACGGGAGATGATTTGGACTACCAAATCGTTTACCGGGGTAGCAATACCGGCCCTTTTTCCTTCCTTGGAGAGGATGCCGTTGATGCTGTCCACCTCGCACTTTTTCCCTTTCTCGATATCCTGAAGCATACTTGGTTTGAGGCTGGCGTGTTTTTTCATGGCCAGGGGGATGAGCAGGTAACTGAGCTTCTGTTTCACACGACCTTGGTAATCGAACAGTTTTTCCAGGTTCTTTCCTTGCACCGGTTCGAATGTGATGCCGAGGCTGTGTCCGGTGTCAAAGCACTCCTTGAGGATCAGCTGGGCGATACGACGGGCCTTCTTGTCCTTGGCTACCTCACCGAATGTGCAGCCCAGAACAGTAGCCGTTCCGCTGAAGGAAGCGTTGATGAGGAGCTTTGACCATCTGGCACCGATGAAGTTCTCTTCGATGGTTACCGGCCCCATGACGCCGAGCACTGAAGCGACAGCTTGAAGTCGCTCCTCCCTTCCAGGAGTGAGCATCCCCAGGCTGAAGGCGAGGGCCTCGGGTTCACTGGTGAGTTCGGCAACGCCGCTTGCTTGCAGGGTGGCCCCCCAACCGATTGCACAGCCTGCCACCCGTTGGGCGCCCAGCACCTGTGCCAGCTCGCTTTCAGGAAGGCCGTTCTGCATGGTGACCAAGAGTCCGTCCTTGGCAAGGTAGGAGCGAAGGAATGTGGCAACCTTTCGGTTCTCCAGTTGCTTGGTCAAAAGGAAGATCAGGTCGTACGTCCCCTGCATCTGCTCAGGCAGCAGCGCACTCACCCCTACGGTAAGGTCTACCTTTCCAACAATGTGCGCTCCCTTTTGCTGTAAAGCAGTAATGTGGGCTTTATTGCGGCTGATCAGGTCGCACTCGATGCCCGCCCTTGTCAAATACGCTCCCAATACCGTTCCAAGCGACCCTGCTCCATAGATGGCTGTACGCATAGATAATCCTCTTGGTAGTAAGCGTAACGAGACGGCGGATGTGAGACAAGAGCGTAACACCAACCCTTTCGTCAAAGAATTCATCGAAAGTTGATTCTAATCAATTATCCTTAGCTTCATCTCGGCTACACTTGGTCTGTAATCGAGAGAAATAAGGAGAAGCCACTATGTTACATACTACAACGTTCGCCGCTTCCAAGAAGCAATATCTGAAGGTTTTGAAACAATACGTCCCCATCGTCGACCGGGTTCACGGCTCCAACCACCCAGAGTTTCATGAAGTTCGCGTCGTGTTTGAATCCATGGTTGCTAAGATTGAACAAGCATGAACAAAGGATCCAGGACTGCACGAGGAGTTTGCACGCCTGAGAGCAATCACCGAAGGGTACCGCATCCCCCAGGATGTCTGTGAAAGCTATGAAGCGGTGTATTCCATGCTGTCCAAACTCGATGAAGCATACAGCTGAAGGAGCAGACGATGCAGAAATTTATCCTAGGTAGAAAGAACCAAATAACCATCATAAGTGCAATCCTGATCATCCTCGGTTTTGCCGGTGAGCTGCTTTTCCACCAGGAGCAGTTGGCGATGTACGCCCTTATGCTTGCCTCGATGCTCGGAGTAGCTCCGATCGCCATCCAAGCCTATCAGGCACTGAAGGTCAAGGTCGTCAGCATCGATGTGCTGGTCACCCTGGCGGTCATAGGGGCTTTCTTCATCAAAAACTTTGAAGAGTCTGCAATTGTCACGTTCCTGTTCCTGTTTGGAGCGTATCTTGAGCAGCGTACGTTGCAGAAAACCCGCTCTGCCATCAAGGAATTGACACAAATGGCTCCTGAGAGTGCGCTGAAACAAACTGAAAGCGGTGAATTTGAAGAGGTGGATGTTGATGATGTCGATGTCGGTGATACCCTGCTCGTTAAAACCGGGGCGAAAGTTCCCGTGGACGGCACCGTCATCAGCGGTGAAGGGTACATCAATGAGGCGAGCATCACCGGTGAGGCTGTGCCTGTAGGTAAAAAGAAGGGCTCCCAGGTGTTTGCCGGCACCATTTTGGAAAATGGGACGATGCAGATTGTTGCCGACAGGGTCGGAGAGGATACCACCTTCGGAAGGATCATCGAATTGGTCGAGGAAGCCCAGGACTCAAAGTCAGAGGCCGAGCGGTTCATCGACCGGTTTTCAAAGTACTACACACCTGCAGTGCTGGTTCTCTCCCTGCTTGTCTGGTTGGTCTCCCGCAATATTGAACTTGCCATCACGATTCTTGTACTGGGATGTCCCGGTGCCTTGGTGATAGGCGTCCCCGTCTCCAATGTCGCAGGCATCGGCAACGGTGCACGCCATGGGGTGCTGCTCAAGGGCAGCGAGGTCATCCACGATTTCAGCAGGGTCGACACCATCGTCTTTGACAAGACAGGAACGCTTACAGTGGGCAATCCTACTGTTGCAGATACCCAATACTATGTCTCCGATACCCAACAAACCCTGGGGTACTTGGCCAGCGTGGAACGAGAATCAGACCATCCCCTGGCTAAAGCAATCGTACAGCATCTGGGTGTACTCGACACCTATACCGTGCAGAGAACCAATGTCGTGGCGGGAGGAGGCATCGTTGCCGAGGTGGACGGCCATCGGGTTGCCGTCGGTAATGTCGGTTTGATGGAGCAGGAGAAGGTAGTCTTCTCTGAGAAGGCGCTAAGGGATATTGCACGATTTGAAGCGAGTGGAAACTCACTTGTGTTGACAGCCGTGGACGGTGAGCTCCAGATCCTTATGGGAATCCGCGACCAAATACGAGAGGGTGTGAAGGTTCATCTGCGCAAGCTGAAGAGGCTGGGCGTGAAGCACTTGGTCGTACTCTCGGGGGACAACCAAGGGACGGTGGACTTGGTGTCAAAGGAGTTGGGTTTGACGGAGGCACATGGACACATGCTGCCCCAGGACAAGGCTTCCTACATCAAGAAGCTGCAGGCAGAAGGGAGAACGGTTGCCTTTGTGGGAGACGGGGTGAACGACAGCCCCTCGCTCGCCTTGGCCCATATCGGCATCGCCATGGGCAGCGGTACCGATGTAGCCATCGAGACCTCGGATGTGGTGCTGATGAATTCGGACTTCAGCCGCCTTCCTCATGCCCTGGGATTGGCAAAGGCGACCGCGAACAACATGCGTCAGAATATTGCAATTGCAGTGGGCGTGGTGTTGGTCCTCCTGGCAAGCGTGTTTTTCAGTGAGTGGATGAATATGTCCATCGGCATGCTGGTGCACGAGGCAAGCATTCTCGTGGTGATTCTCAACGGAATGCGGCTGCTGCGCTTCCAATTACGGAAAGAACGGTGAAAGTTGATTTGAATCAATTACGACCGAAAAGATCCTTGGTATGCTACCCATACCACAACGATGAAAGGAGCGATACCCATGAAGAAACTTACCATGCAACTGGAATCCTTGACCTGTCCGTCCTGCATGCAAAAGATTGAGAATGCAACCAAAGCCTTGCAAGGTGTACAGAAGGAGAGTGTGAAGGTGCTGTTCAACTCCAGCAAGGTCAAGCTTGACTTTGATGATTCGGCCATCACTGCAGAAGCCATAGAAAAGGCTGTCACCACCTTGGGCTATGAGGTGAAGAAGTCTCAAGTCAAAGAAATCTAAGACTATTTTTGGATCGAAAAAGAAAAACGGGAATGCAAAGCATTCCCGTTTCTCATGTTCAATGAATCTCAGCCTTTCTTCTGTTCAATCCGCTTCCTCTGCGTTTTTTCGATTGCATCGACAATGTGTTCATAGCCGGTGCATCGGCAGAGATTGCCTGAAATCTGGCGGCGGATCTCTTCGCGGGAGGAAGGCTCGTCCTTCTCGATGATGGGAATGGAGGCCATGATGAAACCGGGGGTGCAGAAACCGCACTGGACGGCACCTTCATCGATGAAGGCTTGTTGGATGTCGCTGATCTCTCCCTTGGTATTGCTCAGGCCTTCAAGAGTCAGGATGGTTTTTCCCTCAGCCCAAATCGCCATATAGATGCAGCTGTTGAACGGCTTGCCGTCGATCAGGACGGTACATGCACCGCATTCTCCTACATCACAGCCGTGCTTGATGCTGTCCAAGCCGGCTTTCCCTCTGAGCATATCGGATAAGGACGAGCGGACATCCACTGAGAATACACGCTCTTTTCCGTTGACAATACAGTGTACGTCTTTGTTAGCCATTGATGGTGCCTCCTGCTTTCTCAACTGCAGCCTTCGTTGTTCTTCTCGCCATTTCCTTGACCAGCTGCAGGCGGAACTCTTTGGAAGCACGCCAGCTGGTTCTTGGACTCACATCAGATAAGGCTCCTTCAGAGACGATATCGAGCAGTTGCTCGTTCAGCTCATGACCTTGTACCTTTGACTCTACGGTGGTGGATCGAATCGGAGTCGGGGCTGCAACGCCGAAGGCGATGCGAAGCCGATCGATATGCTTCTTGTCGCTCGTAAGTCTCACATTGACCGAACAGCCCAGGGTGGCGATATCCATCGCCTTGCGCATTGCATACTTGATGTAATGGCCGCTGGTGTTCTCATAGCTCTCTTTGGCGATGCGGATGCCGCACAAGAGTTCTCCCTCTCTCAGGTCCACCTTGCCGGGACCGAGATTGAACTCGGTGTAGGGGAGGAGACGAATACCGTCGAGGCTTGCAATCTCCAGGGTGGCATCGTAGGCCTTCAGTGTGGTGGCGCTGTCGGCACTGGTGACTCCGTTGCAGATGTTGCCTCCGATGGTCCCGATGTTTCTCACCTGCGGTCCGCCGATCTGGTCAACCGCCTCTCCGAGGACCGGTACGTACTGTCTGATGACCGGATGCATCGATACATCGGTGAAACTGGTGAGCGGCCTGATGAGAATCGAACCGTCGTCCTCGAGGCAGATTCCCCTCAGTTCCTCCAGATTGTAGATATTAATCAAGTCGCAACCGGCGAGCTTGCCCTCTCGGATTTTTATCAGAATGTCGCTTCCACCGGCGAGGAACAACGCTTGGGGATGTTCTTTCTTCAAGCGCAAGGCTTCTTCTACTGAGGTTGGTTCATAGAGATTGTTGAAATTATACATACGCTCTTTCCTTTATTTGATCAGGCCCGCCTCGGTGAAGGCTTCGAACATTCTCTGGGGGTGCAACGGAGCTGCATTGATGGCAACCCCGGTGGCATTGAGCACCGCATTTCGGATTGCAGGAGCAACCGGAATGGTGGGTGGCTCTCCCAGTGACTTGTTTCCATACGGACCGGTGGGGTCATCGGTCTCAACGAAGTCTGCATGCAGCTCCGGGGTATCGATGGCCGTCATCAGCTTGTAGTCCAAAAGGTTGTCGTTGAGCATCCGGCCGGTCTTCGGGTCGAACTTCAAGTACTCGTAGAGTCCGTACCCAAGGCCCATGCTCATACCTCCGTGAACCTGTCCGCGGGCGGTTTGCATGTTGATGATCCTGCCTGAATCGTGGACATTGATGATGTCCAGGATCTTGACCTGACACATCGGGATGTCGACCTCGACCTCCGTAAAGCAAACACCGAAGGAGTAGGTGTTGTCCGTGCAGTGGTGGGATTCCTCGGCTGCAATATGGGTGGAGTTCGTCAGACTGTAGCAGGATTCGATGGCCACATCGGCTACGCTGAGCAGCTTCTCACTCTTGTTGACGTGTACAATGTTGTTGTCCTTGATGTCCAAATCCCACGGATCTTTCTTGAGCATGAAGCCGGCGAAGTCGAGAATCTTTTTTCTGAAGGACTCTGCGGTTTTCTTCACTGCCATTCCCGAGACATAGGTCTGCCTTGAGGCATAGGCGCCGGTGTCGTAGGGAGTGACATCGGTGTCCTGCTTGCTGACTACATGCACCTTGTCAACCGTTACCCCGATGGTCTGGGCCGCCATCATGGCAAAGACGGTATCGGCACCCTGTCCGATCTCGGTGGCACCGATCTGCATCTGCAGCGAACCGTCCTGGTTGAGGATCATGCGGCAGGCCGAAGTCTCCAGGCTGATGGGGTAGACGCCGGTCTTGTAGCAGAAGATCGCCATACCCACACCCTTTCTGATCGGCCCGCTCTGGTTTGCATAGGCAAGCCGCTTCTTGGTGAAGTCCAGGTACTTCTGTCCGCGCTCGATACATTCATCAAGCCCGGTAGAGTGACAGGTGATCGTGGTGATCGGGTCGACATAGCCGAGCTTCATCATATTCTGCTTGCGAAGCCTGATGGGGTCGAGCCCGGTCTGTTTTGCAATGTCGTCCACATGGGCTTCCAACGCGAAGCCGATTTGTGGAATGCCGTATGCTCGCATCGCCCCTGCGGTGGGCAGGTTGGTGTAGACCGTATAGGCTTCGCTCTTGATGGCTCCTACCGGGTACATCATGCGAAAGCCGTTCACTGCATTGGCGACGAGGGCGTGGGCATGCGATGCATAGCCGCCCTGGTTGGAGTAGGCTTTGATGGTACGGGCTGCAAAGCTGCCGTCCTTACGGATATAACTTTCGATATGGAACTGCATTGCATGCCGTGTGCGGGTCGAAGCGAACGTCTCTTCCCGTGTATAGGCAAGCTTTACCGGCCGTCCACCCACTCTTGTGGTAAGGAAGGCGTTCAAAGGTTCTGTCAGGGCATCCTGCTTGTTGCCGAAGCCGCCGCCGATGTACGGTTTGATGATCCTGATCTTGCCGAATCCCACCCCGAGAGCCTGCGAGCAGACGCGGCGCACAATGTGGGGAATCTGGGTGGAGCTTACTACGACAATCTTGTCGCTTTCCATGTAGGCAAAGGAGTTTGCACTCTCGATATGGCAGTGACTGACCACCGGGGTCTCGTAGTCTCCGACCACCTTGATCAAGCCTTCTTCCTTGATCGCTTCCTCGAAATTGCCGATTTCATATTGGGACTTGACCACGATGTTGTTCGGCCGTTCTTCGTGAATGACAGTGGCCCCTTCCTTCATTGCATCTTCGACGGTAAGGATGGGGGTGTATTCCTCATAGGTGACCTTTATTTTTCTCACTGCCTCTTCGGCTGCGATCTCATCCTCTGCAATGACGGCGGCGATGTCGTCTGCATAACAACGGACCCTGGCATTGAGCAGCTTTCTATCTGCAATGTCCTGATGCTTTGGATCGGTGGACCAAGGGTGTCCGGCCGTGGGGAACTGGATATCGGGTACGTCAAAGCAGGTGACAATGTCCACGACGCCTTTGACCTTCCACGCTTCACTGAGGTCGAACTCCTTGACCCAGCCGTTTGCAATGGTGCTGTGCAGCACTTTCGCAATCAGGGCATGCCCTGAAACCAGATCGTCTGTGTATTTAGCTTTACCTGTTACTTTGTCGAATGCATCGACTCGTTTCAGGGAAGTCCCGATTATATCCATGAAGTCCTCCTTCCAATAAGGAACCAACGTGTGTCTACTCTTCCTGGAATTGAACAATCCACCAAGGTAATGGCGGTAAGCGTAGGTAACCAGAAAGGGTGACCTTTCTTCTATGTAGGTCAATAATACAACAATCTGCAACAAATACAAGAAAAAACTTGGACAAGATTCATACACTGACGGACAGTCTTGTCATTCGTTGTGTCTCCTAGTTTATCATTTTTATCTCTATGTGGCGACTCCCCCGCCTCGGGCGGCGGGCAGGTAATCAGGTCTCCAAAACATTTCTGATGAGGGTACACCAAGGGCAACATTTTTCATTTTTTCCTGTTTTCTCGGAGGGGTTTTCTTGACCGCTACCTTATTGCCATAAATAATGGACTAAAAGAAATACAATATGCCTGCATTCATACCAAAAGAAGGAGTCAACAATGAAACGAACGCTGTCCTTGGTTCTTGTCATACTGGTCAGTCTTACCCTCACTTCCTGTGGTACCTTGTTTGTGAAAGGCGGTTCGGAATACCGTCAAGGCATGTCCGCCTTCGAGCAGAAAGCGTATGTACAGGCGTTGGATTCGTTCCTTCGTGCCTGGACCATGAATCCTGATTTCACCGAGGCCAAGGCCATGATACCGGTGGCGTTCAACGACGGTGATGCGCAATACAAGCAAGCGGCCCTTGCTGCACCCGGTGATGATCCCGAAGTCCTGGACCGAATTGCACAAGCATATACCGATCTCGAAGCTTTGCACCGCCTGGCACGGGAGAGTGGGTATCCCACACTCGCTGCATCCAATTATAGTGAAGAGGCGAAGCAGGCCAACCAGAAAGCCGCCCAACGATGGTTCAACCTTGCACGAATCCAACAGCAAGGCGGTGACAAGTTGGATATCCGCGCGGCTGTGATGATGTATGAACGGGCAAAGGCAAGGGATCCCCAGAATCCTGAGATCATCGCTTCCCTGCAGAAGGCTGTAGATGAGGCTACCGTTACCTTGATGGTGCTGGGAATCGGCAGCCCATCCTTTAGGCAAACCATGTATTCCGATATCAGGGAAGGCTTGAAGGCCGATCGGTTCGTCAAGGTTATTGAAGCCGGGAATCTCTCCAATAGGGAAGGGTTTTTCGGCCCAACTGATTTGGCTGTAGACTATGCAAGACACAACGATGTCGATTATGTGCTGGAAGTGTACGGCACCACCCAGGTGCGGCCCATAAACACCGAACAGCAGGTGTATCTTCCCTCAAGCAGTCCTCGATTCTCCGGGGTGAAGAAAACCATCGGATACTCCGAGCAGGAGCAGTACTCCTACCGGTTGTTCGATGTTGCAAGCCTGCGTGTGATCAAGGAGGATTCGCATTCACTCTCCAAAGGGCCTTACACCTACACGGTCAGCTATGTCCCCGCCGAAGGGGTGCGCACCCTACATCTCCAAGGTGAGCCAAAAGAAAACCTGCGGTATGTGACATCATCACTAGACCTCCACAGTACGAATGCCGTGGTGAACACACTCAGAAAGGATTACTACAACATTCCTGTTCCGATGGAGGTGGCCAATCCAAAGGACTTGACCCAATGGCTTGCCTACTACCGAAACACCTATACCGACTTTGCCACCTTTGCCAACGAGCACAGCAACCAGGAGCTCTTCTACGCCATTGAGGTGGCTCATATCAGGGGCACGGAGGACTATGTGATTCTGGGAAATTCTGTATTCGAGGCCAAGGAGGAGTCGGCACGCAACAGTGCGATTTTCAATGCCCAGGTTCGACGTGCCTTGGATATGGTGAAAGAAGAATCTGAGAAAACGAAGGAGCCCACGTATCGCTATGGTGTTGATATCGCCAAGGCGATTGGTTCTCTGCTTTAACGCAAAGTATGGTTCTCTGCATAAAGCAAACCTTCTCACTTTCTCATAACTGTGTCACTATAGGCCTATGATAGAATCCTTCATTGACAAACTGTCCGAACACCCCGCTCTTCAAGCACTTGCACTTGCAGGCTCCAGGACCGGCCTGGGTTGTGATGCACTGTCCGATTACGACCTGTACATCTATAGCAAACAGCCGCTTCCCTTGGCGTTTCGCCAGGAGTTGGCTGACACTTTTTCTGAAAAAGCTGAGCTGCAGAATGACTATTTCGGTCCAGGGGATGAGATGCAGCTCAAGGATGGGACGTTCGTCGACTTGATGTACCGTGACTTGGATTGGGTGGAGGACGAGATTAAGCGTGTTTGGGTGGGCCATCAGGCGAGGGTGGGGTACTCCACCGCCTTTGTGCACAACATAAAAACGTCGCATGTATTGATCGACAAGGACGGAAGGTTCTCTTCACTCAAGCAGTTGTTGGAGACAGATTATCCGCAAGCTTTGCAGAAGGCGATCATCAGAAACAATTATCCCTTGCTCAGGAGTAAGCTCACCGCTTCTTTCTTCGACCAGATCGAGCATGCCGTACAGAGGAAAGACCATCTGAGCATGATCCACCGAACTGCAGCACTTATGGAGTCCTATTTCGATATTCTTTTTGCCTTGAACAAGCAAACCCACCCCGGTGAGAAACGTCAACAGGCCTGGGTGCATGCAACCTGCTCCCTTATTCCCCCTCAATTTGATGAGGACATCAAAGAGCTTACCCAAGGCATCGGGGGGGAAACCCAGCTTGAGACTATTACCCGGCTCTTGGACCATCTGGATGAGCTCTTGAAGCAAGAGGGGTGGGTGTAGAGCTTATATACCCGCTTGGGATTGGTATGGAAAATCTGGAGGCAGAGATAGAAATGCTTCAGTTTTCATTTCTTTATATTACGTGAAGTATTCTGCCCTACAAGTAATCCCAATCGCTGAGCACTATCTGTAGGTTCTCCTTGCCAGGCAACCAATACTGGAACAGTGGATACCCGTCCTCGTCATAGGCCTCTACGGAAAGGATGCCCAACTCCTCTGTTTCAAGAAAGGATTGCAAGTATGGCCATCTCGATAGTTTGATAGGTATGCTCTCATCACTTGCGAGTACACTTCCTTGCAACAGTTCCTTGCTGTAGTCCAGTTCTGTTTCCATCTTCGGGGTGAGGATGTACAGCTCAACAATGTCATACTCGCATTCATTGGTTACAGAAAGGGTGGTGCCTGTTTGATTGGAAACCGTGAAATAGACCGGATCAGGGTCGCGGGAAGGCTGGAAGGGCTCGTCATGGATATCGATGAAAAGGATGGTGCTTTCATCCGGCTTCACAACGTTTCCCTTGGCATCGAGAAATACGAAGGTGGTATTCCATCCCTCGTCTTTTATATACTCGGGACCCTCCTTGATCAGGATGGTCACCTCTCCACCGTCCTCATAGGTGAGCAGTCCCATCTGAACAGCAGCGCTTCCGATGCTTGAGTCCCAGTCAAACCCGCCAAAACCATAGACCGGCTTGGCTATTCCATTTGGAGGCAATTCGAAGGAGATTGTCTGTCCGTATCGACCTTTATACGCTGCTGCAGTGGTTTCCCAACCAATGTGTTCGGCCGGTAGTGAGGATAGGGCGAGGATGGTGAAGATACAGATGCAAAGGTTTATTCACAATAGATGATTTTGTATTTCCTCAGCTCGGAAACCTATACAAAGCTTGCTCATGAGTAGGTACTGTAGATACAATCATGCTCAAGGAGTACGTATGGGTAAACGAAAGAAACTCTGGTTCAAGCGGGTTATAAAGTGGGCATTCTTGCTTATCATTCTTCTTTTGGGTAGTACCACGTTGCTGCATCTCACATACTTCTCTCAGCAACGGAAAAAGGTTGAGCCTTATGGACAGCTGGTTCCCGTATTTGACGGGACCATGCATCTGACGACAATGGGGAAGGGCGAAGAGACCATAGTCCTGTTGCCCGGTATGGGCGTCGCTCTCCCCTCAGCTGACTTCGGGCCCCTGATGAGAGAGCTAGGCAAAAACCATACCGTAGTCGTGGTCGAGTATTTCGGCGTGGGCTTCAGCAGCCAAACCAACCGGGAACGCACCAGTGCCAATTATGTGGAGGAGATCCGAACGGCTCTGAGAACAGCTGGATTCACCGCTCCCTATGTCTTGGTGGCACATTCAATCTCAAGCCTGTATAGCGAATATTACGCTTCTGCCTATCCTGACGAAGTGAAAGCCATTGTTTCGTTGGACGGAACCTCATCGGATTTCTATACAAAGACTCCGGGTTTTGTAGCGGCACTGCTTCCCATAGCAAAGCTCCAACAAACCTTGGGTGTAACAGCGCTTCTGGGCCCCTTGGTGACCAATCGCAAGGAAGCTTTGGAATTGGGCTATACTGATGAGGAAATCGATCACATGCTGCTGTTTGCAGGTTTCTCGATCAACGACACCCTGCTTGAGCAAATCGCCCAAGGCACCGAGTTCGTAGCCCAGACAAAAGCCCTTGCTTATCCTGAGAGTGTGCCTTACTACAAAGTCATCTCCAAAGATACCTATGAGAAGCCCAACAAGCAGCTTCCCATGACACCACAGGAGTACCAGATGCAGCATCTCAAGAGAATTGGTCCACAGGCCGAGTATGAGGTGCTTGAGGGCACGCACTTCATTTACCAGACGAATGTAAATAGAATCGCTGAGATAGTGATTGAGATGGTAAAAAAGTAACGGTGGGCTTCAAGCTTTACTCACATACTCCTTAGCTTCAAGCAGCACCTTCTCCAGTTCAATATATACGGTAAGCAGAGCCTCCTCTGGAGGCATCCTGCTGTTCTGTAGTGTCTGTTGCAGATTGGCACAGAGCTTTTGTGCTTCTAATGCCCCGATGCTCCCGGTGCTGCCTTTTGCCTTGTGTGCGAGTTCTGCCGCAGTATGGAGATTCTGCTCCTCAATGGCTTTTTTTATGCTTGGGATCAGCTGTTCAAGCTCGGCGGTGAAGGCAAAGAGCACACGCAGGTAGAGCTGTTTGTCTCCTCCTATACTGAAGACTCCCCGTTCGAAATCTATGCTCCGTCTACTCTGATGATAGGGAATGCCTAGTTCCGCCACCTTCTCGATCAATTGATCGGGATCGTACGGCTTGCCGACCAGGTCGTTGACCCCGATTTGCATGCATCGCTTGCGAACCGTTTCCATCAGGTCGGCGCTGGTGATGATGATCGGGATGGTCTCGTTCTTGGACCTGATCAACGTTGAGGATTCATACCCATCCATCACATCCATATGCAGGTCCATCAGGACCACATCCAGTACTCCCTCCAAGGCGAGGAACTTCTCATACCCGATTTTCCCGTTGTCGGCAAGGTGGACCGACCAGCCTTGCCGCTGTAGGATCTCCTTGGCAATAATCTGGTTTGTGGCATTGTCCTCAACCACCAGAATCTGCAGCGGCAGTGCAGCAGCGGTTTGCTTGGATGAGTCGCTCTCCTGGGCTTCCCCTTCGCCCCTGCCGAATAGATGGAGCAGTGCATTGAACAACACCGAGTTTATCAAGGGCAGGGGAAGCACCACGTCGATGAATGCAGAACTTTTCTGCTTGGAATCGTCATGGACGAGTGCAAGGACCTTCGGGCGCTTGTGTGCCTGCTTTTCCATGATACCTGCCAGAGAATCGGAAAAGGTCAGGCTGTCTGAAATTTCTACGACGACCAAATCGAAGTAATTACCGCTTTCCAGAAGCTTTGCTGCCAAAGAAGGCGAGGAGACCGATTCCCCTTGTATCTTATACTCATAGAAGAGGCTTCTGATGCGATCGTCGAGGTATCGGTCGCTGCAGACGACCAAGGCCTTGATCGCCGAGAAATCGATGCTCCTTCTTCGACTCTGTTCCTCCTCAGACCCCCGTGCATCGAGTGTGTAGGGAATAACGGCGGTAAAGCAGCTGCCTTTGCCTAATTCACTGGTCACCGAAAGCTTTCCATCCATCTTCTCCACCAAAGCCTTGACGATGGAAAGTCCCAAGCCCGATCCACCATACTTTCGATGGATGGATGCATTGGCCTGAACGAATGGCTTGAAGAGGTTCTCAAGCTGCCGGGCATCCATGCCGATGCCGCTATCCTTCACCTCAAACCGTAGAACGCAGGCCTGGTCCTGCATCTCTTGGGCTTCGACCGATAGCTCTATGCTGCCGTTCTCGGTGAATTTTACCGCATTGTTAAGCAGATTGATCAAAATCTGCGAGAGACGCGTGGGGTCGCCAATTAAATGCTGGGGTACTCCTTCTGCCTGGTGCAACCTGAAGAGCAGGCCCTTCTGGTGAATCAAGTAGGACTCGATGGAGATGCAGTTCTCCAGCACATCATCCAAGGTGAACGGAATATGTTCAAGGATTATACGGTCCTCATCAAGGCGAGAGAACTCAAGAATGTCGTTGATGATGCTCTGCATGGTCTGCGTCGCACCGCTGATGGCTTTCACATAGCGGAGCTGGGCAGCATCGAGGGAGGTTTTCTCCAGCAGATAACTCATGCCTCGAATACCGTTGAGCGGTGTGCGGATCTCGTGTGACACCCGGGCGAGGAATCTGCTCTTCTCCAAGTCCGCCTGCTGGGCCTGCTTCTGTGCAGCATCCTTTTCCTTCACTGCCTCACGGAGGCGGGAAACCCAGAACAGGGAGCTGCCGAGGATGATGACCAGAATCGATACGATGATGCCGACCAAGCGGATGATGGGAGCGAGATCGGAGCGGCTCTCATAGCGGATCCACCGGTCGAGAATGCGTGCCATCTCCTCTTCGCTGATGGAATCGAGGGTCTTTTGCAAAATGGTTGCCAATTGCGGCCAGTCACTGCGTACTGCCATATGCAAGTCCTGCAACCCTCCCTCGGCGATGGGGACGAACTGAAGTTCGGTCAAGCCAAGGGTGCGGCTCAGATATATGCTGGTGGCCTCATTGCCTACAAAGGCAACTTCTTCCCCCCGGTTGACAGCAAGCAAGGCTTCCTCGACGGTGTCGTACTGACGCATGATTATTTCAGGATAATAGAGGAGAAACCCCTCATGGGAACTGTCCCGCTGCACAGCGACCTGCCGATGTTTCAAATCCTCGAAACTTGAAATACTCGTATTGCTTTTCTGTACGATGATCGCCCGCTGGAATTGCAGGTATGGCTCCAGATAGGTCATGTATTGCGCCCTTGCCTGGGTATACCCGACCGCAGCCAGCAGATCGATCGACCGTTCCCTGGTTTTCTGCACCGTTTGGGTCCAGCTCAAGGACGGGTCATAGATAAAGGTGAGCCCGGTGCGCTCGGCAACGAGGGAGAGGACATCAGCGGTGATGCCGCCATGCTTGCCTTCGTTGGAGATGAATTCAAAAGGAACGAATTTTGGGTCGATTCCAATCCGAATCGTCGGATGCGCCGCAAGAAAGCGCGCTTCTTCTGCGCTGAACTGAAGCTTCTCATCAGAGCCTGACAGGGAGAAAATCGCAAGAAACAGCATCAAGAACAAACAAACCTTGATCCTGTTACGCCTTCTCATGGTTTCTCCTTGCTACTCTTGCATTCGCATATTGATTTGAGGAACCACCTGCAAGAATGCTTCGAAGACAACCGGGTCGAAATGCCGGTCGGCTTCCATCTTCATCACCTCGATGGCCTTGGCTTGATCGAGCTTCTCCTTGTACACCCTCTTGCTGGTAAGTGCGTCATATACATCGATTACCGCCATCAAACGTCCCGAAAGAGGAATGGCCAGGCCACGAAGCTGCTCCGGGTATCCGCTGCCGTCATACCACTCGTGATGGCTTGCGATCAAGGTGCGGGCCATTTCGATGAAACTGATTTTCGAATCTTCAGATTCAATACTGTAGTCCAGTGCCTCGACGCCCTTGTTCACATGCTCTCGCATGATGGCAATCTCATCCGGATCCAGTTTCCCCGGCTTAAGCAACACACGATCAGGGATTCCTACTTTTCCGATGTCGTGCAGCGGTGCGGTATCGATCAACTCCTGAATCTCCTTGTCGCTGAGCTCATAGCCGATGGGCTTCACTTTCTGAAGTTGCTTGCACAGCAGTTCCATCATGATTTTCGTACGCCGGGCGTGGTCGCTTGTTACGATGTTGCGCACCTCCAGAAGCCGTACCAAGGCGTTGATGGTAATCTCGTTGGTTCTTCTAATCTCTCGTGTACGTTTCTCCACCAGCTCCTCAAGATGACGGTTGTGCTCCTTGATCAATTCGGTGGACTGCTTGAGTCTGAGCTGCACATCGATGCGCATCTGAAGGGCTTTGAAATTCAGGGGCTTACGGATGAAATCGACGGCGCCTTTCTCCAAACCTTGGATTTCCATAGCAACTTCCTCGGTATTGGTGAGGATGATGATGGGGATGTCCAGGTTGAGCTCATGGTAGCGGTCCATGAAGGTGAATCCATCCATTATCGGCATGTGGAGGTCAAGCAGGATGAGGTCGGTTTGCGGGTGCTTCTCAAGCTGCTGCAATCCCTGCTCGCCGTTTCGGGCAAGTATCACTTCATGGTTGGTCAGGATGTATTGAATCAGCGTAAGGTCGGTTGCAGCATCGTCGATTGCAAGAATTAAAGCCACCTTCAAACCCCCTTGAATATGTCTCATCGTAGCATCGCAGTTCTGTGCGGTAAAGAAGAATGGTATGATATGACCGATGTATTTTCCTACAAACGCTAATATGCCCGAGAGTAATCGATGAGATTGATCATCGGCTTTTCCTGGAGAAATAGATCAAGGTTTTTCAGGAACAGGGAGAACACCTGATGGGGGTCGCTCGGGGACAGTCCGCTTGCATGCGGGGTGATCAGGACATTGTCGAGCGTCCAAAGGATATGGTCTACAGGAAGCGGTTCGGGTGTGGTGACATCAAGCCCGGCACCAGAAATCCGACCGGTTTGGAGGGCTTCTGCCAATGCATCCTGGTCGATCAGGTTGCCGCGGCCAACATTGAATACATAGGCTCTTTCAGGCAGCAAGGAGATCCTTCGAGCATCCAACAGATGCTCGGTCTGCTGGGTGGATGCTGCACAAAGGGCGACATAGTCGGCTTGAGCAAGGAACGCATCAAGCTCGGATTCGGTACCCAGCTCATCCACATAAGGGGGTTTTTCTGTCGCTGTTCGTTTTACAGCCAACACCCTCAGTCCATGGGCTTTCGCCCGTAACGCCAATTGGGTTCCGATATCGCCCAGCCCGACGATGACCAGGGTGCTCTCCCAAAGGTCTTTGACGGGAAAGTGCCGCTTCCAGTTCCTGGTCTTCATCTGGTCGTGGTAGCATAGCAGATTGTGATTGAACGCGATGATCATGCCAATGATATGGTCGGCGATCTGTTTCCCATAGGTTCCACGCGCGTTGGTCAGAAGGGGAGGGACACTTGCATAGAGCGCAGGATCGACATACTGGCTGACTCCCGAGGAGGGGGTTTGCAACCAGCGTAGGTTGGCCGCAAGCTTCAAATCTTCTGGTTTTGGAAGGCCGACGACTATCTGAGCCTGCTCTATATGTCTGGATGTATACGCAAGCATTCCTACACTCGTCACATTGACCTGGGGATACAGGGAGGCAAGCGTTGCCAATTCCTGTTCATCCGGACAAAAATGTGATCCGGTGAGAAAGAGTGTGTTGATGGTGCGCATTTCAGTTGCCCTCCCGTATGGGAGAAACCCTACCGGCTCTCTGGTATTTGGGCAAGAGACCATCAGCCTTTTTTTCGTGTTGTCTGATGCTTTTTCATCTCATAGAGGCTTGCGTCGGAACGCTTGACCAAAGTTTCCAGACTATCGCCTTCCTGCCACATCGCCGTACCGATGCTCACAGACAGGGCTTGTCCCTTCAGTTCGGGAAGGAACACAGCCTGGACATCAGCTTTTATCTGCCTGCTGATCTGCTGTGCCTGCTCAAGATCACCGCAAGGCAGCAACATGGCAAACTCATCACCGCCTGAACGGAAACAGCCCTCCTCCCAATCCGAATGCTGCAGCAAGGTTTCTGCGATACGCACCAAAACCTTGTCTCCGACGGGGTGTCCGTGTTCGTCGTTGATGGGCTTGAATGCGTCGACATCGAGAGTCAGCAGTACAAACGCCTTGCCGCGCCTGCGGGCCTCCCGCTCCAAACGGCCCATTGTCTTGTTCATCGCACGTCGGTTTCCCAGGCCTGTCAATTCATCCGTATATGCACGGACGCTGATCAATTGGATGACTACGTAAAGGGAGAAGGAGAGCAATAGGGAGAGCACCGAAAAGGTGATGATATGCAGATAGAGGAGTTTACGGGATTGAATAAGTAATGTTGCAGCCGAATAATCAACTCCCACCAGACCCGCCAGGCTGTCGTCACGTGCATCGATGATGGGGGCGAAGGCACTGAGAAAAACTCCCCAGTCGGAGGAGATGAGATCCCTGCTGCCGGCTGCTGTCCTGGTTGTATAGGCGATCTGTTCGGTCTCATCCATCTCATCGAGGGAGCCGAAAGGGGAGAACAGCTCGCTGTCGGGCATTTCTGCATCGAGAATATAACGGATGGTGGTATCATCCACGAACGCCTCGGTATAGACAAATTGAGCTCCGCTTTGTTCCTTGATGGTTCTGAGCAGGCCATTGTAGCGCTGGTAGTCGGCATAGAGCCGGGGGTTTTTCTCAAGATCCGACGCGTCTGCGATGGCTCGGTACACCTCGATGTCATCTTCCAAAAAGGTCGCAACCGTGGTGGCAATGGAGAGAGCGCGCATGCGTGCGTTGTCCTTCAGGACGCTGGTGGTGCGAAAATAGAGAAATTGTGCAGGCACAAAGAGACAAAGCGTTGTTGCCGCGAGCAACAAGAGATAATTGCGTTTCCCGCTAAACGTAATGTGCAGGGATTTCCTCATCAGACCTCGGAATGCAGACAGGAGAATTCTTTGCGTCTCTCTTCTGCTTCTACCACACTTATGACGCAAGTTGTCTGGTTTGTCATCCAGCGAGCCTGTAAAGTGTGTTCGAAGTCTGATGGAAGCGGCCGGTATACGCATGCATACCGGCCTTTCGATTTACTTGAGATTGGCTCTGAAACTCAGCGAGTTGAATGGGCTGGAAAGTGTGTTCGCCTGCATGCCCAGTTGGGCTTCATGCGGGGCGAAACGATACCCGGAAAGGATCAGGATCTGGAAGGAATCGAACATGTTGAGTTCAAATCCAGTGGCGATGCTGCTGTAAAAATGCCACGCAATGTCTGGATAGGATTCAGTCTCGTCCACCTTCCCTAGAATCATTTGACCAAGGCTCGCCTGTATCATCGGATTGAAGGTGGCATCATTGAAGAGGGTGAGGGAGGCTCTCATCCCGCTCATCAGGGCAAAGGTGTTGTCCTGGGCCGTCAATTCCAAGGCAAGAGGCTGGGCCAGCAGGAAGGCTTCGACCGAAATCCTCGACCCTACCGGGGTTCCTACCGACAGTTCGTAGAACCGATACTTGTCATCGCCGATTTCGGCCTTGCCTTTCCCAAAGCCGAGATACGGCTCCCAGGCTACGGCTGCGCCAACCTGGAAAAGAGCGATGCACAAGAGTGCGACGGTGACCATGCTTCGTTGTTTCGCTTTCATACAATATTCCTGTTCTCTTTAAAAAAATGAAGATGCATCTACATCGCAGATGAATATGCAGGAAGCCTGCCAAGTCTTGGAACAGCTCAATTTTGAAATACAAATCAAAAAAGGGAGGAAGGAAGGTGTAATTGCTTGGTATAATATGCCATGTGTAAGTGGGAATTCTCCCAACTATGAGGGTAAATGCTTACCAGTGTTCATCATGTATGAAAATATGGCTTATGGACTGTTTTTAGCCATTAGAAAATTCTCATAAATTTGTATTCTAGAAAGGTTCGAATATGTCACATTCGAAAAGTGCGTTGTATACTTTTACAAACTACATACACAAAAGGAGATTGATTCATGGAACTGTTGAAACTCATCGGCGTACTGATAGTCATCATCGGCTTCGTACTCAAGAAAGACACCATCGCAACGGTTGTCATTGCTGGTGTTGTTACAGGGTTGGTGGCGGGCATGCCTTTCATCGATATCCTGAACACCCTTGGCAAATCGTTCATCTCCCAACGAACCGCAACCTTGTTCGTTCTCACACTCCCGGTCATCGGCATCTGTGAGCGGTATGGTCTGAAGGACAAGGCAGTCGATTTGATCAAGAAGACCAAGCGCGCCACTTCAGGCAGAATCATCAGCCTGTACTTGGCTGTCAGGGCTTTGGCTGCCGCATTCTCGCTGCGACTTGGCGGTCATCCTCAGTTTGTACGTCCTCTGATCAACCCCATGGCCCAGGCGGCGTATATCGCCAAACACGGGCAGGCGGATGAGAAGACTGAAGATACCATCAAGGGGTATAGCGCAGCCGGGGAGAATTTCGGCAACTTCTTCGCCCAAAACTGCTTCATGGGTGCAAGCGGGACACTGCTGATCGTCTCCACCCTCAATGAGCAGGGCTATCCCATCAACGCCCTGCAGATCGCCATGATGTCCATCCCCATCGCCGTCATAGCGGTGCTGGTAGGCATCGGGCACAACTATCTGCTCGATCGTCATCTCGACCAGCATGCCAAGAAGGGAGGGAAATGAGTATGACCAGAAACGTAGCAATCGCAGAGTTTTTTTATTGCATCATCGCCCTGATCTTCCTGCTCGTCGGTATCAAGGCACTCAGGGACAAGAGTCATCCAAAGCGCATCAGCACCACGGCGTTCTGGTTCATCCTGGCCTTTACGTTCTCGGTCGGCCCCTATCTGCCTCACTGGATCACCGGTGTGTGCGTACTGGCCATTGCAGCTCTTACCGCTGCAAACCGGGTGGTACAGTCCGCCAGCGATGTCCCCGAGGCTGAAGTGACGCGTAAGCATGCCGACACACTCGGCTACAAGGTCTTCATCCCGGCGTTGTGCCTTGCAATCGTCGCCGTGCTGGCCGCCACCTTCCTACCCTTCGGGGCGAATAATGCCATCGGCATTTCCGCTGCCGTCGCCCTCATCGTAGCCTATCTGATCACCAAGGCCCCGGCTCGCTCTGCGGTCGTCGACGGAACCCGTCTGATGGACAATGTAGGGCCTGTTGGTATTCTTCCCCAGCTCTTGGCTGCATTGGGGGCCTTGTTCACAGCCGCCGGTGTGGGAACGGTCATCGCCAAGGGGGTGAGTGCAATCATTCCCGATGGCTCGCGTTTGATCGCCGTAGCTGTATACTGCATCGGCATGGCGCTCTTCACCATCATTATGGGCAACGGTTTTGCAGCGTTCAGCGTCATCACCGTGGGCATCGGCATCCCCTTCCTCATCATGCAGGGAGCCAATCCTGTTGTGGTAGGCGCCTTGGGTCTGACGGCAGGCTACTGCGGTACCCTGCTCACTCCGATGGCGGCGAATTTCAATATCATGCCGGCGGCGTTGCTTGAGACCAAGGACAAGTATGTCATCATCAAGAGCCAGGCCCGTGTGGCTTTCGTCATGTTGCTGGTTCATATCATCCTGATGTATATCCTGGCATTCTAAGGGGGTGCTCATGAGACTTTTGTTGACAGCATTCGATCCTTTTGGTGGAGAAGCGGTCAATCCAGCCTTGGAAGCGGTGAAAATGGTTCGTCCCGTCGTATCCTCAGTGGAAGTCGTGAAACTGGAAGTTCCCACGGTATTCGGCAAGGCGATACAGAGGGTGGCGGAGGCGATTGCAGAGATCAGGCCCGATGCAGTGCTCTGTATCGGTCAGGCAGGCGGCAGGTTCGACATTTCCGTTGAACGGGTGGCGATCAACATCGATGATGCAAGGATCGCCGACAACGAAGGCAACCAGCCCATCGACCGACGCATCGCCGACGATGGGCCTCCTGCCTACTTCTCAACGCTCCCGATCAAGGCGATGGTGGATGCAATCCGCAAGCTTGGGCTTCCCGGCAGTGTTTCCAATACCGCCGGCACCTTTGTCTGCAACCATCTGATGTACGGGGTGCTCCATACCATTGCCAATCAGAAGCGGCCGATCAGGGGAGGCTTCATCCACGTACCTTTCATTCCATCCCAGGTGGTTGCCAGGCCTAATGCCCCGAGTATGGCTCCTGCCGACATAGTACGGGCATTGGAAGCCGCAATAGGCGCCATAGCGGCCTATGACACCGATGTTAGACTGGCAGGGGGCAAAGAGTTTTGAACGAGTGTGAACGACTCTGGGTCTATGGAAGCCTGCTCTCCGGTTTCTTCAATCACGTGAAGGTGCTGGAGGGCAGGGTGGTATCCCTGCATCCGGCACGTGTCAAAGGCAGACTGTTCCACCAGCTGCACAAGGGGTATCCGGCCTTGCTCAGCGGTTCCGACTGGGTCTACGGGGAGTTGCTTCAGATCAGGGATTTCTCCAGTGTACTCCCCCTTGTCGATGAGCTGGAGGGCTATGCGGCAGGCGGGGCCGACAACGAATACGATCGACGGATGAGCCAGGTGTTCTACCAGCAGGACGGGGCCTGGCTTGCCGTCGGCGCCTACGTCTATTGGTATGCGCGCAGGGATTTGGGAACCAAGGAGAATCCCGCTCTCTATCTGCCCGGGGGCGATTGGAAAGGTTATATGCGGGGCTGAAAAGGTCGACTCTTGACTAAAAAGGAGACTTTTCAGTATAAATGAATGAATTTAAAAATATTCATTCAGGATGGATGCATGGAAGAGAAACAGGCTCTATTGTACAAGGCGGCAAAGACATTGTTCTCCAAGGGTGGGTTCAAATCCACCAGCGTAGCCCAAATCGCCAAGGAGGCGGGGCTCGCTGTGGGAACTTTTTACCTCTACTATCCGTCGAAGGAAAAACTGTTCCTGGATATATTCCTTGAAGAGAACGCGGCTTTGAAACAGAAGTGCCAGGCTCAGCTTGATGTAACGCAGGAGCCGAAGGAAGTGATTGCCCATATGCTCGCGTGCAACAGTGAAGGCATGCGTAGCAGTCCGATTCTACGAGAGTGGTACAACCGCAAGGTCTTTGCAAAACTCGAGCAGGTCTATCGCCTTGAGCACGGCAGTGAAGCGGTGCACTTCCTCTACGATACCTTTGTCGAGTTGGTGGGGAGGTGGCAGGCTGCAGGGAAGATCAGAAACGATATAGATGCCGCGACGATCATGCTGGTGTTTACGGCGATCATCAATATCGATGTGCACAAGGAGGAGATTGGAGTGGAACACTTTCCCCGGCTGCTGGACACGATCACCTCGTTGGTGATGGACGGCCTGATACAGGAAGGCAGACATGCGTAGCGTCGAGGCAAATCTAGCAGTCATGCATACCCAACTGTCCTGCAAGGTCTATGGAAAACAGCCCGAGGTGGCGATTGAGGCGGCTTTTGCCGAAGTGAAGCGTCTGGAATTACTGCTGAGCAGGTTTCTTCCCGATAGCGAGGTGAGCAGCATCAACGCTCAGGAGGGAAACGGTTTGGTGGATGTTTCCCCCGATACCATCGAGGTGCTGCAGGAAGCCGTGGCAATCGGCGCTCTCTCAAGCGGCGCGTTCGATGTAACCATCGCTCCTCTGATGAATCTTTGGGATTTCACCCATGCTGCAACCCCTCCCACCCAAGCCGCCATTAAAGAAGTTCGCTCACTTGTCGATTACCGCCAGATTCGGTTGGATGTGAAGAATCGACGTGCCGGCTTGGGAAAGCAGGGGATGCTGCTGGATCTGGGAGGCTTGGCCAAGGGCTATGCCGCCGATCGTGCCAAGCAGGTGCTCATCGAATGGGGTATTGAATCGGCATACATCAACCTTGGCGGCAATGTGTTGCTCCTGGGATCGAAACCGGATGGGTCGGCATGGAAGGTGGGCATCCGTCATCCCAGGATCCAGAACTCTTTGGTTGGAGCCATCGCGGCCAAGGACGTCTCGGTTGTCACCAGTGGTGACTATGAACGGTTCTTCATCGATTCGCAAGGAAAGCGGCAGCACCACATTCTCGATCCGAGGACCGGCTGTCCGGCCCGCTCCGGCTTGATTGGTATGACGATGGTCTGCCCTCGTTCCCTGCATGCGGATGCCCTTTCAACAACATTCTTTCTTTCAGGCATCAAGGGCTGCAAAAAGCTCTTGGCCGAACTTCCCGAAGTAGGGGTGTTTGCCATTGATGAGCACTTGATGGGATGGATATCCGAGTCATTGGTCCCCGTTTTCCAACCGGTAATGGGACTGAACATATCGCTTCTCAGTATTTGAGGAGGAACAGAATGCGTACAACAAGGAGAAAACGTATGTGGTGGATTTTGTTTGCTTTGCTGGTGCTGATCGCCGTTGGCCTGGTAATGGCCATGCGGGTGGATGGGCCGAACCGCAAGGAGGCATCCCAGCTGCAATTTGAGAATGTGCAGTTCTCAAACCTCAAGGATGGGACGTACGTCGGGAAGTGGGAGGGTAGCACCTCGCACATTCGCGACACCCAAGTCGAGGTGCAGATTGCAGGTGGACAAGTCTCAAGTTTCAGGATTCTCAAGGGTGCTGTTCCCAAGAATGGTCAGCCGGTCAAGCTTTCCAAGGGAAGGACCATTGATGAGTTGTTTCAGACAGCCATCGAAGCAAAAACGCTTGATGTAGATGTGATCAGCGGGGCGACTGTCACTTCCAAGACCCACCTGAAAGCATTCGAGAATGCATTGAAACAGGCTGCGCAGTAAAAAAGCGGTAGGGAATGTCTTGACAAAATTATCGTACTACGATAAAAAATATCTGTAATACGATAATTGGAGGCATTCCATGCTTAGTCTGTCAAACAAAGGGCTGCGCCTGCTTACAGGCCTGCTTACCCTCAGTCTCATCCTTGGCGTACTTGCCGTAGCCGGCATAATGGTGTACTTGGCTGTTCTGGCTGTGCAGGGTGATTTCTCTCTCCTGCTGGTGTTCCCCGAGGGCTTGCAATTCACTCAGACCGTGCGTTTTGCCAGTCTCGGTTCTTTTCTGCTCTACTCCGTCCTTCTGTTGGCAACCCTTGTGCTTGGCTTGTTGTTTTTGTATCTGCTGCGCTCGATTCTCCACACACTAAGCCGGTCCAAGGGCTTCACCCAAACGCTTCCCATCAAGATAACCAACATGGGCTATATTCTGCTGGCCCTTGCCTATGCAAAGCAGTTGCTGTTGGTCCTTGTCTTTACCCAGGATCTGGGAGAACTTTCAGGCTTGCTTGGCTTCCGCTTTCAGCTGCTTCCCGATGAGGCTGTCTATGCACTTATTCTGCTCGTGCTCGCCCGGGTGTTCAGCTACGCATTTGACTTGCAGCGTGAATACGAGCAAACGGTCTAGGCAAGCGTATGGCAATCATCATTCGACTTGACCGTGTGCTTGCAGACCGCAAGATGTCACTAACTGAATTATCCGAGAAGGTGGGAATTACGATAGCGAACCTCTCCAACCTTAAGACAGGGAAGGTGAGCGCAGTCAGGCTGAGTACCATGGAGGCAATATGCGAGGTGCTTTGCTGTCAGCCTGGTGATTTGTTTGAATATGTCCGAGAGGATGATTTAGGTTGAATCTCCTCCGCTTGCATGCGATGATACAGTCATCATAACAACAAACATGGGAATGGGGCGCGTATATGCTGGACAAGAAGTAGAAACGTTCATAACGCATCGTCTTGGACGATGCGTTATGTTCACGGTCGGGCCTTGTTTCCGAGGAGATGTATCGGTATGGATGCATGGAGGGTTGAGCACGACTTGCTGGGTGATAAAATGGTTCCTTCTGATGCCTATTACGGTGTTCAGACGGTTCGGGCGATGGAGAATTTCGTGGTGTCCAACATCCCGATCTCCCGGTTCCCTTTTTTCATCCAAGCCTTGGGCTACATCAAGAAAGCGACTGCCTTGGCGAATCTGGAGTATCAGATTCTTGATCCTGCGGTAGCTAAAGCCATTATAGAGGCGTGCGATGAGATTATCGGAGGCAAACTTCACGACCAATTCCCTGTCGATGCCATCCAAGGGGGAGCTGGAACCTCCACCAACATGAATGCGAATGAGGTTATCGCAAACAGGGCCCTGGAAATCATGG
>Ga0228535_1001896_pt1 | contig 25529 bp, 22 predicted proteins | sample SJ1metagenome_FD_168457 | JGI IMG/M metagenome (GOLD analysis project Ga0228535, IMG submission 168457) | Enriched culture of PCE-dechlorinating microbial communities from Ithaca, New York, USA - SJ1 | ecosystem: Engineered > Modeled > Simulated communities (microbial... > Unclassified | place...
TGCAGGTCGATCCGCCGGTCCCCCCGGAGGACCTCCCGGGTAAGGAGATTGACGGTGAGGTCCCCGACGACCAGCCGAGTCGGGTCGGAGATCCCGCCGGCCCGGCGGATTAAAGCCTGCAGGCGGGCCAGGAGTTCGGAGAAGGCGAAGGGTTTTGGGAGGTAGTCGTCGCCCCCCCGCTCCAGTCCCCGGACCCGGTCCTCCACTGTTCCCTTGGCGCTCAGGATCAGGATAGGGGTGTTCACCTTCCGGGCACGCAGCCGCTCGATGAGGGCAAGGCCGTCGAGCCTGGGCAGCATGATGTCGATGACGGCCGCATCGTAAGGCTCCGTCAGGGCCATCTGGAGGCCCTCCTCGCCGTCTGCGGCGTGGTCTACGGCATAGCCCGCGGCCCTGAGCCCCTTCAGGACGAAGGAGGCGATCTTGGCGTCGTCCTCGACCAGCAGAATCCGCATCTCGGTTCTCCCGAAAGACCTCTTCCCGTCGGGCCGGGGCGTCGATCCCCTCGACCCCTATCCCTGTTTCGGGAATGCATAGCACAACCGCCCGGTTATCTCCAGGCCAAAGCCACGGAGGTAATCTCCCGATTTGGGCCTGAATCTGTCCTGGCTGAGACAATACCCTCGCGGGCCTTTCGTCGAAGACCGGCCGGTAGCCGCTTCCTGGGCGGGATTTTCCCCTGGCTTCCACACCGGCCGGCCGAGGGAGGCGGAGCGTCGTTTCACTCCCGATAGGGACGGCAGTGGGTCTCCCTCGTCATGAGGAGCGCACCGAAAGCGGCGAGGATCCAGAGGAATAGGAAGATGAAGGCGGCCTGGTAGGCCTGTCCGTCGTAGACCCGCACGCCCCCGGCCAGGACGCCCGTCCAGTAACGGTCCAGGATCCAGCCGATGACGGGCTGCTGGGTGAGCGGGCCGATCATGACCCCCATGTTGGCGGCTCCGGCTACGGTCCCGGCGAGACGGGCCGGGACAGACTCCTTGGCGAAGAGGAAGGTCAGGCACATGGCGCCGGATCCCAGACCGCTCAGGAGGACCAGCGGAACCAGGAGGGCCAGGGGAGCCCCCGGCGCGACGGCCAGGACCGCGAAGCCGACGAGGCACAGGAGGCCGCCCAGGAGGTAGGGGGCCTTTCTCTTGACCCACCGGTCGGAGAGGTGGCCGAAGAGGATCCCCCCCAGGGAGAAGGCGATCAGCATCCCGCTGGTGATGAGCGAGGCGACCTGTGTGTCCAGCCGGTGCACCTGGACGAAGAAGGGGACTCCCCAGAGGCCGGTGAAGGTGAGAAAGACCCCGCAAAGACCTGAAGGGATAAAGACCAGAAGGGCCACGTTGGGGTAGCGCCAGATCTCCAGGAGCCCCTTGAGAACAGCGGCCAGGGACTGGGTCTCGGGGGAGGGCGCTGTGGCGGCGTGGCTGATGTAGCCCCGCTCTGAGGGGTCGTCACGCATAAAGGCCCGGATGGCCGCCGCCAGGGCCAGGATCAGGACGCCCGAAGCCCCGATCACCCAGCGCCAGCCGAACCCGTCGGCCAGGGCCCGGAGCGGAAGGCCCGCCATGACCGCCCCCATTGTCCCGACGGCCAGCGAGATTCCTGTCACGATCCCCAGGCGGCGGGTGTCGAACCAGTGGGAGGAGAGCTTCAGCATGGAGACCCAGGCCACGGCCACGCTCCCTCCCACCAGACCCCGCCCAAGGGCGGCGGCCGCGACGCTCTGGGCCCCGGCGAAGAGGAGCGCCCCGATCCCTCCGACGAGGGATCCGATCCAGAAGATCCGTCGGGGGCCGAAGCGGTCCACGAGCATCCCCGTAGGAATCTGCATCCCTGCGTAGAAATAGAAGTAGAAGGCCGATAGGTTCCCCAGGGCCGCCGCGGTAAGGGAGAACTCCCGCATCAGTTCCTGCGTGAGGACGGCGGGCGTCACCCGCTGGAAGAATCCGAAGAGGTAGAAGGCGACCGCCATCCCCCACATGGCCAGGGAGAGGCGCAGGGGAGGCGGGGATGCCGACGTTTGGGGGATCATACGCGAGGCGATCAATCCGGGTTGACCTCGCCGACGAGGATGTATGCAGTCATCTCACCCATGCCCCGGACAGCGATCCGGCCGCGCTCCTCGAAGGTGAACTCGTCCTTGATGAGCCGATAGGTTGCTTCCGAAACCTGAATCTTTCCATGGACGCCCTGCGATTCCATGCGGCTGGCGATGTTCACCGTCGCTCCCCAGAGGTCGTAGGATAATTTCTGCGAACCGATCACGCCGGCCACGACGGGACCGGAATGGATGCCGATGCGCAACTCCAGCGGCGCCTGTCCGACGAGGGAATATTGGCCAATCTCCTTCTGGAGTCTCAATGCCAGTTTCGCGATGATGCGGGCATGATTCTCGTTGGGCAGGGGCAGGCCGCACACCAGCATGACGCCATCGCCGATCGTCTTGATCTTTTCGACCCCGAACAGGACCGCCAGTTCGTCAAATTTGGAAACGATGGGGTTGAGACGTTGAACCAGTTCCTGTGCCGTGATCTGGTTCGACAGATCGGTGAAGTTGACGATATCGGTGAACATGACAGTGACGGCATCGTGCGTGTTTGCGATGACATGCTCGCCTGCCTTGAGGCGGCCGGCGATGGACTCCGGCATGATGTTCAAAAGCAGGTTGTCGGATTTCTGCCGTTCCCGCTCGATATCCCGCATCAAGGCCTGTTCCTGGTCGCGCAGGCGTTTCCGTTCCAGGCTGGCCTCGATGCGTGCCTTGAGCAGGGTATGGTTGAAGGGCTTGGGCAGGTAATCCTCCGCACCGATCTGGATACAGCGTACGACACTGTCCATCTCATCGACGGCGGAAATGACGATCACCGGGATGTCGTGAAAGCGGCTGTCCGACTTGATGGCCGACAGGACCGAATACCCGTCCATCTCAGGCATCAGGATATCCAGCAGGACCAGGTCGAAGGGCTTCTCGGCCAGCTTCTGCATGGCCTCCTGGCCGTTTTTCGTCTGATCGGCTCGCAATCCCAGGGCCTTCAGGCGTGCCGACAGAAGGGCACGGAGGTCCGCCTCGTCATCCACGATCAGGATACGGCTGTCCGGATCAATCACGTCGTTTCCTCTCACCTACAGAAGCGTTTGAGGATATGGCCTTCATGCCCTTACCCCCGCCTGGGGAGGGGCGGTCATCACCGATGAGGGACAGGCCGGCTTTCACTGTCAGAGAAGTCTCTTGATCGTCTCGCTGAGCACGCTGTAATCAACGGGTTTCTGCAGATAGGCCTCAACGCCTTCCGCCTGGATTTTCTGTTGCAGCTCCGCGTCCCGCATGCCGGTCAGGATCACGATGGGGGTTTGCGAGCCCTGCGGCGTCAAGCGGATGCTTTTCAGGGTGTGGTACCCTCCTCCGGCGGGAAGCATGATGTCCAGGATGATCAGATCGGGCTTTTCCCTGTGGGCGGACTGGATGCCGGTATAGGCGTCAACGGCCACCACCACTTTATACCCCTCTTGGGAGAGTTTGAACCGCAGGAGTTTCAGAATATCGGGGTCATCATCGACGATCAGGATCTTGCTCATTTCGAATGCGCCTTTTGTTTTCCTTGCCTGGTTTCGTGCCTCGCCGTCAATCCATGGATATTATTGAAAAGGGTGCCCTTGATTCCGGGAGGAGTATACGAAGAAGGCCATGCTAAGTCAATGAAACATTTGCACTGTCGCTTTCCTGATTCCGGCTTGCATGAGCCGGTGACGGTGGTCAGAATGCAATTGACACCCCCGGCCGTTCTTCATATACTGATTCTTGGCTCCAATAATCCAGGAATTTCCAATAGGTACTGGTTGGCGTGTTTGGTAGGGGCGGATTCCCTTTCAGTGTGAGGCATCTTTCCCAGCAGGTCGCCTGGTCCTTGCCTCGGTCATGAGAGGATCAGACGACAGGCGATCGAATGGAAAGGGATGGGGCAGGAGGGACGGCGGGTTTTGGACGAAAGAACGCAGGGCAGCGTGAGACCTAGGGGGAATTGGAGACCGACCACAAGCGTGGTGGTGTGGATCGCCCTGGCCTATGTCCTCCTGGGTGCGGCGGGTTTGACCCTGGCCACGGCGTCGGGTTACGCCAGTCCTGTGTTTCCGGCTGCGGGCATGGCACTGGCCGCCATGCTCTGGTTTGAGCGTCGGGCGGCTCCCGGCATCTGGATGGGCGCGGTCCTGGTGAATCTGATTCCCGCCTGGCTGACCGGCACTCTGGGCCCGACCACCACGGTTCTGGCGCTTCTGATCGCCACCGGCGCCACGGCACAGGCATGGGCCGGTTGCTGGCTCGTGAGCCGGTGGCTGGGGCCGGCTTGGCACGATCTGGAGTCCGAGCGGGACACGTTTCTGTTCCTGCTTCTGGGAGGGGTGATGGCCTGCGTCCTCTCGCCCACGATCGGCGTGACGGGCCTCTCGGTCGCTGGCATCGTCCCGAGAACGGAATTCCTCTTCACCTGGTGGAACTGGTATGTGGGGGATACGCTGGGCGTCCTCGTCTTTGCACCGCTGACCCTGTGCCTGCTGAACGAGCCGGAAGGCCCGTGGCGCGAGCGGCGCAAGGGCATCATCGTCCCCATGCTGTTCACCTTGTGCCTTGCGGCAATGGCCTTTTACGGTACCGCCCGGTGGGAAAGACAGGTGCAGGAGAACCAGCTTCAGAACGATGCCGAGTCCATTGCCAAGCGTATCGACGACCGCCTGATCACCCATCGCGAAGTTCTGGCTTCACTGAGCCACTTCATCGAAGCCATGCCCGATTTCAACTTCAGCCAGTTTGAACACTTCACCCGCGTCACCCTGGAGGACAACCGCGACATCTTCGCCCTGAGTTACAACGACCTGATCACCGATGCGCAGAGGCCGCAGTTCGAGCGGGCGATGAGCAGATTATCACCGCTGGGTCCTTATCAGATCACCGAGCGCGACAGCCAGGGACGCCTGGTCCGCGCCGCTGTGAGGCCTGAATATGTGGCGGTCCGCTACATCGTGCCCATGGCCGGCAATAAACCGGCCATGGGATACGACACCAACTCCGAACCGATCCGCCGCAAAGCCATCGAGCGGGCCAGGGCCTCGAATGGCATGGCCGTTACTTTACCCATCCAACTGGTGCAGGAGGAGAGGAAGCGGGTCGGCATCCTGGAACTCATGCCGGTCGAGGGCGTGACGAAAACGGGCGCCAAGGACAAGACGGCCCGTCTGCTTGGGTTTGCCGTCGCGGTCGTCAAGGTCGATGAGATGATCGACATCGCAACCTCGGGCCACGTGCCGGCCGGGCTGGTGTTTCAGTTGACCGATCCCCTGGCACCTGGCCAGGGATTGCTTTACCGCTCCCATTCCGGGGGCGATGCCATGCCGCCGGACCGGCCTGCCGACTGGAAGACCGGTCTGCGCACGGGAGACCGAGACCATGAATGGGAACTGTCGGTCTACACCACCGAGGGCTATCGGCGACAACACCGGTCGTGGATCGCCTGGATCGTGGGCGTCGCGGGACTCATGTTCGCCACGCTGCTCCAAATCCTGATCCTCGGCATGACCGGCCAGACCGCCGTGATCCTGCGCAAGAACGAGGAGATCCAGGGCATGGCCAGGATGCTCGAGGCGAATGTGGCTGAGCGGACGGTGGAATTGTCGGAGACGAACCGAAAACTGACCGAGGAAGTCGAAGAGCGCCGTCTCGCGGAGGAGGCCTTGAAAAAGAGCGAGGAGCAAGTGCGCCTTCTGCTCAACTCCACGGCCGAGGCGATCTACGGCCTTGATTTAGATGGCAATTGCACTTTTGCCAATCCGTCCTGCCTAAGGATGCTGGGATATGAAAAACAGGAGGATTTCCTCGGCAGGAACATGCACCAATTGATCCACCATTCCCGCCCGGACGGGACGCCCCTGCCGATCGAGGAATGCAACATCAACAGGGTGTTCCGCGATCGCATGGGGGTACACCGTGACGATGAAGTCTACTGGCGGGCTGACGGCGTTGCCATCCATGTGGAATACTGGTCCTATCCGCAGATCCTGGACGACCGGGTGACCGGCGTGGTGGTTACGTTCATCGACATCACCAAACGCAGGCAGGCGGAACAGGCGTTGGCAGCGGAAAAAAGGAGGCTTTCCAACATCCTTGAGGGCACCAACGCGGGCACCTGGGAGTGGAATGTCCAGACCGGCGAAACCATCTTCAACGAGCGCTGGGCTGAGATCATCGGCTACACGCTTGCAGAGCTTATGCCTGTCACCATCGATACCTGGCTGAAGTTGGCGCATCCCGATGATTTGAAACTGTCCAGCGCCCTGTTGGAGAGGCACTTCAGAAAAGAATTGCCCTATTATGAGTGCGAAGTCCGGATCCGTCATAAGGACGAAAGTTGGGTCTGGGTGCTCGATAGAGGAAAGGTGTCGACGTGGACCGATGATGGAAAACCCCTTGTCGTATCCGGAACGCGTCAGGACATTACCAAGCGCAAGCAGATGGAGGAGGAACTGCGCGCGGGCGAGGCCAGATATCGGGAGGCGAAGGATCTGGCGGAAGCGGCGGCAAAGGCGAAGAGCGAGTTTCTGGCGAGCATGAGCCATGAAATCCGGACGCCCATGAACGCCATCATCGGCATGGCCGATCTGCTGCTTGACAGCCCCTTGACGGAAGAGCAGGCCAGATACGTCTACGCGTTCCGTAATGCGGGGGAAAACCTGCTGCACATCATCAACGACATCCTCGATTTTTCCAAAATCGAGGCCGGGCAGGTGACCTTGGAATCAATCCCCTTTTCCCTGCAGAACTTGCTCAAGGGTATTGTGGAGATCATGAACCTGAAAGCCACTGAAAAGGGGATCGGCCTTTCTTATGATTTGGCCCCGGGGATTGGCGACGAGTGGGTCGGAGACCCGGGCAGGCTTAACCAGATCCTCTTCAATCTCGTCGGCAACGCCATCAAATTTACCACTGCCGGGACTGTTCGGATCACGGTCGGGATGGTGGAAAAGGGGAGTTCCGAACCCGGGCCGGGGCGGGGCCACTGCCTCCTTTTCGCCATCAAGGATACTGGGATCGGGATCCCCCGTGATGCCATCCAGGCGATCTTTGAGAAATTCACCCAGGCGGACTCTTCCATGTCCCGCAGGTTCGGGGGCACCGGCCTCGGTTTGGCGATATGCCGGCAACTGGTGTCGATCATGGGAGGGAACCTCTGGGTCGAAAGCACGGAGGGAGTGGGCAGCACGTTCTCCTTTACGGTTTGCCTGGAAAGGGGACAACGGGGCGTGGCCGCTGCAAGAAGGGAAGAAGCGCAGGCCTTGTCCGATGTGGGGACGGGCGGGGACGAACGTCCCCTGAAGATCCTGCTTGTCGAAGACCGTCAGGACAACCGCCTTCTCATCCAATCGTATCTCAAGAGGCTTCCCCATGCCATGGACATGGCAGGCAACGGCCAGGAAGCCGTGGACATGATTCGTGCTGGCGGGCGGTACGATCTCATCCTGATGGACATCCAGATGCCCGTGATGGATGGGTACACGGCGACAAGGCACATTCGGGAGTGGGAGGTGGATCAACACCAGCAGCCTGCGATCATCGTCGCCCTGACCGCCCATGCCCTTCACGAGGACCGAGAGAAGAGCATTGCGGCGGGATGCGATGGCCATCTGACCAAACCGATCAAAAAAGCGGAGTTCCTCTCGGCCCTGCAAGACGTCAGCCGCAGGATCCATGCGGCTGAAACCGGGACGAGGGATCAGGGCGGTTCGTAAACTTCCTTCAAACCTCCGGACCGGTTCCGGACGACGCCAGGACGGGTTTGCTGATGCAATTCAAATACGGTATCGACGAGCGGCCTCCCCTGAAGGAGACCCTACTGTATGGCCTCCAGTGGTTCGCCGCGGCGATCCCAATCCTCATCATCCTCGGCAAGATCACCGGCGGCTTCCATTTCACCGATCCGGGTGATCAACTGCTCTATCTTCAGAAACTGATCTTCGTCATGGGACTGGCCTCGGCGGTCCAACTCCTCTGGGGCCATGGGATGCCGTTGATCGTCGGTCCCTCGACGGTCCTGATCATCGGCATTCTTGCCTCCTCCGGACAATCCAACGACACGATCCACACCGCCATCGTGAGTGGCGGGCTCCTCCTGGCCGTGATCAGCGTGACCGGACTGCTCCGCCATCTGAAACGGGTCTTCACCCCTTGCGTGGTTGCAGTCGTCCTCCTGTTGGTTGCCTTCACCCTGACACCGACGATCCTGAACCTGATCGTCTCCGGCCCGGGCAATACCGTGCCCCTGACCCGCATGATCTTTGCCTTTGCCCTGGTCCTGGTCATGTTCGGCCTGCACCGGGTCCTCACCGGAATCGGGAAATCGACCCTGATCGCCGGGGCGGTATTGGCCGGAAGCATCCTGTGGTTCTGGGTGGACCCGCAGGGCATGAAGGCGTCGGGGGCCTCATCCGGCGCCCCTCTGGCGGGGATGTTCAGGAACCTGACCGCGTCTATCCGGATCGATGCAGGGGTCCTGATATCGTTCCTGTTCTGTTACATCGCCTTGCTGGTCAATGACCTCGGCTCCATTGAATCCATGAACGCCCTCACGAAATCGGAAAATGGGGAGAGGCGCGTCAAACGGGGAGTCCTGGTCACGGGGCTGTCGAATGTGGCGTCGGGCCTGCTCGGGGTGATCGGACCGGTGAATTTTTCCCTCAGCCCAGGGATCATCGTTGCCACCGGTTGCGCTGCACGGAGCGCCATGTTTCCGGCGGCGGCGCTGCTGATAGCCCTCTCCTTCTCTCCCAAAGCAATCGGTGTCATCAGCAACATTCCAGCGGTCGTGGTCGGCAGCATGCTGATCTATATCCTGTCGCTCCAGATCTCGGCCGGATTGATCATGGCCTTTGAGGGCGGCCGGTTTACCCTCGCCGATGGGCTGGTCATCGGTCTGCCGCTGCTGATGTCCCTGATCGTCACCTATCTGCCCGCCCCGGTCCTGGCGACCTTTCCAGCCGCCCTGAGGCCCATCTTCGGCAACGGGTTCATCGTCGGGGTCGCCGCCGCGCTCCTCATGGAGCACGGCCTCTACCGTCGTTGATCCTCTCATTCCCAGGTGAAGAAACGAAGCGTGGGACAGGCAGGCAGAGACAGCCTAGGGACGATCGAGCTCTTTTCGGGCGGCCAGGCCGAACGGTTCCATACAACGCCTGCATCGGCGATGGCCTCGGTCGCGTTGATCACGAGGTTCAGAGGGAAGGGTCGAAAGAAATGGGTGCCTCAATCGCCGGAATTGACGGCCTCCTTCAGGACATTCGAGCCGTGGAAGGTCAGCACGCTGCGGGCGTCGATGGTCATCCTCTCTCCGGTCTGGGGGTTGCGGCCGAGCCTGGCCCGCTTGCTCTTCACGGTCCATTTCCCGAATCCCGAGATCAGGACCGGTTTCCCGCTGGCCAACTCGTTCTTCATGATTTCGAAGAGGCTCTCCACTGCGGCCATGCTCTCTTTTTTGGTCATACCGACTTCGTCGCAAATCTTTTCAACCAGACTCATCTTTGTCAGTGCCATGGATCTTCTCCTTTGAGATCGGTGATAGAGCGTGGAATGGATGGGGACCAACCGCAAAAATCTGGGAACAAATATTCATCTTCGGCGAGGATGTGTCAAGGGCAAGTGAGGTCGAACTGTGAATCACGTCACATCCGCCCTATGAACATCCTCACAGAGACGTCCTGAACCCCGTCGTGGTTCACCCAGCCACCAGTTTCCGTCCCAGTTCGAAGGCCTCCTCCATGAGCTCTGCATTGGACCGGATCTGGCCGGCCTCCATGGCACTGCCGTAGACCATCCCGACGATCGGGGATTCCGTGTAGCCGTAGGCGTCCTGGAAGGTCCGCAGGGCGTTGACACAGCCTGAGACAAAGGGGTCCCGATCGCCGTAGGCCATGGCGACAGCGATTCTTTTTCCCTGGAAGGGGTTCGGCTGGTGGGACAGAAGGGCGAAGCAGCGGTCCATGAAGATCTTTGTCTGTGCGGACACGGTGAACCAGTAGACCGGGCTGGCGATCACCCATGCGTCGGCCTCGATGAGCTTGGGGTAGATAGCCTGCATGTCGTCCTGGATCGAGCAGCCCGTGCTGCCCTTCTTCTGGCAGCTCATGCAGGCCCTGCAGGGGGCGATTTTCATCCCGTTCAGGTACAGGGTTTCGACCTTCGCCTTTTCCGCCTTGGCCCCCTTGGCGATCTGTTCCGCCAGGGCGGCGCTGTTCCCCTTCTTTCTCGGGCTCCCCAGGAGCACCAGAACCTTCTTAGCCATCGTTCCACCTCCTCAATGGAATCATTTGATCCGGCCTTCATGGCCCTTTCTGTTCGATTATATTTCTCCGCTCTTTCTCGCGGCTTTCCTGATCTTCTTTTTGTTCTTTCCCTTTTGGGCGCGCCGGGCCGCGACGGCCAGCTCTTTTCTCATCTGCTCTGCCGCGATCTGGCCCCCATCGGCCTTCCTCCGGCGGGCCTTCATCCACTGCCCCATGAGGTAGCCGATCACGGCGGCGACCAATAAGATAATCCAGGCGATGGGGTTATCGGGTATCAATGGGTTCCTCCTCGAATGGTGTTCCGTCGGATTCACATCTTTGATTTCGTCTCATGACACCTGTAATCCACACGGGTGTTCGTCAGCCGACTGCGGCCCACGCCGTGCCGTTTCTCTGGTGGCTATCGGACGAAGTTCGCATACACCGGTTCCCGCGCCCAAGTGCGGATGGCGTTCCAGTCGCGGAAATCTCCTTCCGGCGTTCCTTTAGACTTCAGAATCGTTTTGTTGAGAAAAGAAAGATTGTTGTAACCCAACGCCCCGGCGAATGTTCCGATACCGACGGGTCTTATTTCCGGAACGGCCTTAAGGATGGGGTCCATGTAGGACAATACTTCGGCCCCTTTCTTTTCCGTTGGCTGGGACAGGGTCATACATACGAGGAAATAAGCGACGGGCACCTGGCTCAAACCGTCCCGATTCTTCTTCACAAAATCTGTCGCCTCAGACATCCACTTGCCCATATAGATCGCGCTGCCTATGACCACCCCCTGGTATGAACCAACATTCATGGCATTCTTGACCAAGACCACATCGGCGGCCATGCCTTGGCTGCACAGTTCCTTTCCAATAGCATCAGCGACTCCCCCAGTGGAGCCGTACTTGCTGGCGTAGGTAACCAATACTCTCTTTTCCATTTCGCTTCCACATCTTCCTTCGGGGAATTTGGTGTCCGTGGCGTGGCTGATCCCTGTGCCCAACGTACCCCCGAGCGACATTGCAGTAATTAGACCGGCGGACAGAGCCAGGAAATCCCGGCGGTTCATGCTCAAGAGGGCGCTATCGTCGAATCCCATTCCCACTCCTTTCGTTCCGCACGCTCCAGATTCATTCCACAGAAGACGAGACAAGGACTTGACGCCACCAATGGCATGTCTCCGAATGATGGTTCTTTCCAACAATTAATCTAATAACCTGTCTTTTTCGATAGTTCGGATGTCAATCCGATTGAATGTCCATTCTTTAAATGCTTCATAAAACAAATAACAATATATGGGATATCGGTCAATGCCAGTTCGTATGATCTGGTCATAAAGGGCAAACGCGAACTTCGTAACATATGGGAAATGTGCCCGATCATGCCTTACCCATGGTGAGCCGACAAGGGAGTCGCTGAGAGAATAACGATGCTGCAGAGACGGAAATGATCTTCATAGATCATATTTTGTCAGTCATGTCAAAGCGATTATCAGAATATCCCGCCTGTATCACGAAGGGTCCGTTTTTTGATTGCATTGTCCTGAATTCCCCGGTAGAACCAGTCGCAGTGCCGGGAGGGTAATCCCGGCGCCTGATAGGAAGCGGTGCGTCGGAAAGGACAGGGGGCGTTGTCCGAGTTATTCTGGTTGAAGCGGGGGACTAGAGGCCGCGGGCTTCCGCTTCCGGGAAGAACGATAGCGCGGAGGAGGGGAGGGCCCGAGTCGTGAGGGATTCCCTGGCCCCTGCCCGTGTTTCGACCCTGGCCTCGGGGTACCTCCTGGGGTGGATGGGGCTTCTTTTCTTCAGCGGCGTCCTGGTCCTGGCCGTCTGGTACGGCCGGGAGGGGCTCGCCGTCCTGGCTAGCCTGATGCTGGCCGCCGCTCTCTTCTCGCGGGGCTGGAGCCGGCTCTCACTCACGGGCGTCCGCGCCCGTCTCCTTCTCTCCGAGTGGCGCGGCTTCCCTGGCGACCTGATCCAGGGGCGCCTGCGTCTGGTCAACCGCAAACCCCTGCCGCTCCCCTGGATCGAGCTGGAACAGGCCCTCCCCGAGGGGCTGCTTCCCTCGGGTGAGTCCGGCGGGCAAGGGGCCTTCCGCTTCGCAGCCTCGATGCGCTGGTACCAAGCTGTCCAGTGGCGGATCGGCCTTGTCTGCGTCCGTCGCGGCTATTACTCCCTTCCCCCGATGAGCATCACCTCCGGGGACCCCTTCGGCTTCTACACACGCTCTGCGGTCCTCCCGCCCGAGGTGCCGGTCTTGGTCTACCCGCGATTGATTCCGCTCGGCCGCATCGGCATCCCCTCTTTCTTCCCCGCCGGAGACGAGCGATCCGATAGTCGGCTCTTCCCGGACCCGACCCGGACCGTAGGGGTGAGGGACTACCGGCCTGGCGACCCGCTCCGGGCGATCCACTGGAAGGCCAGCGCCCGTCAGCGGCGCCTTCAGGTGAAGGTCTTCGAGGCGGCGACGACGCGGCGGATCGCCCTCTTCATTGCTGCCGAGACCTTCAACAGAAAGGCCGCCGATCCGGACAACGATTTCGAGTTCGCCCTGAGCGTCGCGGCTTCCCTGGCTCACGACGCTGCCGGCCAAGGGGCCTCCGTGGGCCTCTACGCGAATGCGCGGCTCGCTGACACGGGCCAGCCGGCCTCGCTCCCGCCGGGCGGCGGGAGGGAACGTCCGGGCGCGGTCCTGGAGCTCCTGGCGAAGGTCACCGAGACCCCGAGCGGCCCCTTCGTCTCCTTCCTGAGGGGAGAGCGCCGCGGCCTCGGGGCAGGGACGACGCTCGTGGTCGTCCTCTCCCGGGTTCCGCCGGACCTCCTGCCGGTCCTGGCGGACTTGAAACGGGCCGGCCATCCCCTGGTCCTGGTCCGGGTCGGCGAGGGTGACGCGACGCCGCTTCCTCCGGAGATCCCCTGTCATCGGATCGAACGGACCGAGGAGCGGACGGCGGTGAATGGGACTGAAAGACTGAACGGGTGCGGGCCTGCGGGTGGCCCGTCAGCGGATGGAGCGGGTGGACGATGAGTGCTCTGGTCAAGTCAGGGATCCACCTGGCAGCCCTAGAAGCTTGCTGGCTCTACATTCTCCTCGACATCATCGAGGCTGCGACGACGGTGACCCTTGACCCCCGGTTTGCCCTCGCGGCCTTCTTCGCCCCCGCCTTCGCCTATCACCTCTGGGTCTCCCGGCGGGGCAGGCCGCTCCTCGGAGAGGCCGGTGGGCTCCTCCTTTTCGCGGCGGTCGTGGGCCTTTGGCTCGTCTTGGCGCCCCTCCCACTAGGGGTCATCGGCGGCAGGGTCCTCGTGGCATTCCAGGGGGGTGTCCTCTGGTTCCTCGGCCGCCGGGCAGGCCGGCTCCGGCCTAACTTCGCGGCCTTTCTGGGCGAGTTCCAGTTCGGCCTCGCGATCCTCCTGGCCATATACGCCTTGAGCGGTCATTTCGTCCCCGGGTTGGGGGCCCTCGTCCTCCCGGCGGTCCTCTTTTTCCTCCTGGGCTTGGTGGGTCTCTTCCTCCTTCGGGACGCCGCCGGGGGGCAGCAGACGACCACCGGGTCACGGCGGCGCGGTCGCTGGGGCCTCCTGATCGGGAGCCTGATCCTGGTTTCGGCCAGTGCCCTCTGGCTTCTGGCCGTGATCAAGCCGGAGCTCCTGGCCTGGGCACTGGCCGCGGCTGTGAAGGTCGGCAGATTCTTCGTGTGGCTCGGGGCCCGCTTTATCGAGTTTCTCGCCTGGCTCCTGCCGGCCCCAGAGGGCGGGCCGCTCAAGATGGCGTCGCGGCCCGCAATGCATCCGGGAGATCCTCGGGATACCTACAGTTTCTTCCTGCTCTCCGAACAGACACGCAGGATCGGGCAGTATATCGTTTCGGCGGGCTGGGCCTGCCTCATCCTCGTGGCCCTCTGGCGTGTTTCGATGGACATCCTCAAATGGTTCCGGAGGCGCCTCGGCTTTTCGGCAGGAACGGAAACGGAGTCCCTGGAGGGGGCCTTCCGGGAGGACCTGCGGCGGATCGTCGGGATGGTCCTGGCATGGATGAAGGTGCTGTATCGCCGCCTCTTAGGAGGAAAACAGGAGAGGACCCTGGCCCCCGGCGCAGCCGGCGTCCGACAGGCCTATCGGCGGTTGATCGAGATCGGCGCGACGGGGGGATGTCCCCGAAGGCCAGCGAGGACCCCTGACGAGCATCTGGAAACGCTGGTCTTCTGGCTTCCCGAGGCGCGGGGCGAGATGGCCTTCATCACCGAGCAATACGTTCAGGTGCGGTACGGGCCGGGACCCGTGATGGAGGGGACGGCGGGGGAATTGGCGATGTGTCTCCGGCGGGTCCGTCGGCTCCTCCGGGAAAGGAGAGGCCGAAAGATCTTCCGTTGGTCCCGGGCGTGACGGCTCCAGGCCGTTCGCGGGGCGGGGTGCTTTCACGGGGTTGTCGTGAAGGGGTTGAAATGGGCGGGGTTGCATAATTCAGGAATCCCCTGTAGAGATGGTCACGGTTCGTTCGGGAGGTGTTAAGGGATGGAAGCGGTGAAGGCAGCGGAGACGGAGTTGGAGAAGGTTCGGACGGCGGCGGAGCGCTTCGCGACGAACGTGGGCAAGGTCCTTGTGGGAAAGGATCAGACAGTCCGGCTGATTTTCGTGGCCCTCCTCTGCGAGGGGCACATCCTGGTCGAGGACGTGCCCGGCGTCGGCAAGACCCTCCTGGCCAGGAGCTCCGCCCGGTCGCTGGGGAGCAGTTTCCGAAGGATCCAATGCACGCCGGACCTGCTTCCCTCGGACATCATGGGCCTGCAGTATTTCAACCCCAAGACCTCGGAATTCGAATTCAGGCCCGGGCCGATCGTGGCGAATATCGTGGTGATCGACGAGATCAACCGGGCGATGCCGCGGACCCAGTCGGCCCTCCTGGAGTGCATGCAGGAACGGCAGATCACCGTCGATCTGGCGACGCTGCCCCTGCCCAGGCCTTTTCTGATCCTGGCCACGCAGAACCCGATCGAACAGGAAGGGACCTTTCCCCTGCCCGAGGCCCAACTCGACCGGTTTCTCCTCCAGGCCGGCCTCGGCTATCCCGCAGCGGACGAGGAAGAGGCGATCCTGGCGCGCTTCGGTGAGACCAATCCCCTGGACACCCTCACGAGCGTCCTTTCGGGGGAGGAGCTCATGGCCCTTCAGGGGCTCTGCCGGCAGGTCTTCGTGGAGCCCTCTGTGGCGGGTTATCTGGTCGGACTCGTCCGGGCGACGCGGGAGCACGCCGACGTCCGCCTGGGGGCCAGCCCGAGGGCCTCGCTGGGGCTCCATCAGGCGGCCCAGGCCCTGGCGGCCATTCAGGGCCGCAACTTCGTGATCCCCGACGATATCAAAGCCCTGGCCGTTCCCGTCCTGGCCCACCGGCTCATCCTGAAGCCGGAAGCCCGCCTCAGGGGTTGCACCGCGGCGACTGTCATTGAAGGGCTCCTTGAGACCGTTCCTGTCCCGGCCGATTGAAGACTGCCCCGGGCACACCATGCCTCCTGCGCCGCCAACGTGCCCGGGGTAATGTCTCATCTTGGCAGTTTGGACCGGAAGCCCAGGCCCGGACCCAAAGTGAGATATGACCGTCCCTTGACAGCCGGGGGACGGGGTGCTATCGGTAGGGGCATCCGGTTCCTCCTCCCTTTTCCCTTTGCGACTTGGCCTCCTCTTCCGCTGAACGCGCCTGCCCCGTCTCGACATGGTCCCACTTCGTTCTTTCAGCTTCGTATGCAATGGGGCGATGCGCCCCTGAATCCAAAGGGGGATCCCCGATCTCGGGGTCCGCAGGCCCGGGGACGGCCCGTCACCCGGACGTAACGGTTTCCATGCGAAAGGAGGCGACTATGGCGGCCAGGAGAATTTTGATGCTGGTGGGGGACTATGTGGAGGACTACGAGGTGATGGTGCCATTCCAGGCCCTGCAGATGGTCGGGCATGTGGTCCACGCCGTCTGTCCCGGGAAGAAGGCGGGGGAAACGGTGCGGACGGCGGTCCACGACTTTGAGGGAGATCAGACCTACAGTGAAAAACGGGGCCATAATTTCACGCTGAATGCGACCTTCGACGAGATCAAGGCCGATTACTACGACGCCCTGGTCATCCCCGGCGGCCGGGCGCCGGAGTACATCCGCCTCAACGAGAAGGTCCTGGAGATCGTGCGCCTCTTCTCCGAGGCGAAGAAGCCCATCGCTGCCATCTGCCACGGCGCTCAAGTTCTGGCGGCGGCGGGAGTGCTGGAGGGGCGGGGTTGCACCGCCTATCCCGCCGTGGGTCCGGACGTGAAAACCGCCGGCGGACGGTTCGTCGAGGTGCCCGTTGACCAGGTCTACGTGGAAGGCAATTTTGTGACAGCCCCTGCCTGGCCGGCCCATCCGGCGTGGTTGGCGGCCTTCCTGAAGGTCTTGGGGACCCGGATCGAGCCTTAGGGAATCAGTCGAACACGGCTGACCAGCTAACGAGTTGTTCTGCGGGGTCTTCTCTTTGTGAGGGCCGGGTGGGAATCTTGCCCGGTCCTCGGGACGGCCCCGCTTTTTTTTCAGGGAATTTGCTACAGAGACCGAAGGAGGAATGAATCTTGAATATATTTCAACGGCAGGTATCCGCCGTGAATCTGGTTTGGGCATTCATTTTGACGTGCAATGGGGCGGGTTTCATGGTATGAAAATCGGCAATGGCCGCGATTCAGCGCGCCGCGGCTTTTGGCCGACATCCAAGGTATGGAGGATGGGCGATAGGAACTGATGGAAACGGAAGTCTGCGCATCTGATCTCTACAAGGCCTGTCATGTCCTCTTCGGATCGGAGATCGACGTCTCCGCCGACTTTCTCCGTTATTTGCAGATGCCGGGACTCAAGGCCGTCTACCGGCAGAAGGCCCTGGAAACCCATCCGGACCGGGCCATCGCCCTGGAACGCTCCACCGGCGATCTGGAGGAGCAGTTCAAGGCCGTCAACGCTGCCTACCAGGAGCTTTCCCAATACCTTGAGAATCCCCTCCGGTTCAAACTGATCGAGGATGTCCCCCCGAAGCCCCGTCCCCGTCCCAGGGCCCAAACGCAGACGAAGCGAAAGGGCACGCACCCCCAGGAGTTCCGGGGGCCCCTCTTCAAAGGGTCCGTGCCGAAGCGGGAGCTCCTCTTTGGGCAATACATCTATTATTACGGCCATATCTCCTATCGACAATTGATTGACGCCATCGTCTGGCAGAAGATCCAGCGGCCCCTGGTGGGTACTCTCGCCATGCGCTGGGGGTGGCTGACCGAGGCGGAGGTCCGGGAGATCCTGAAGGATCGCCGCCGGGGTGAGAAATTCGGCGAAACGGCCCTGCGCCGGGGGCATCTTATGCCCGACGAGGTGCGGGTCCTTCTCAGAAGGCAACGGCTGTTGCAGCCCAGGATCGGCAAATATTTCGTGGAAAAAAAGATCCTGTCGGCAATTCTTGTCGAAAGGATGGCCGAAGAATTGCGCCGCCACAACCGGAAGTACCGGTCCCGGTAGTGCCCCGAGGTACCGCCCCGCCGTTGTTCCCAGGCCCCTGATCCGGATGTCGCCGGCGGTGCCTTCCGACGGATCCTCTAGGCCTTTCAAGTTTGTTTCCGTCTCCTGCATCACTTCTGTCTGCATCATGGTGGCCGCCAGCCGCTTCGGATGCCGGGACCCCTCTGGAGCGGTCCTCTTCGACCAAGTCGTTTTTTGAAAAATACTTATGAAAAGTGGTCATTTGACATGGGAGGCCCTGGTGCGTATAGTTCCGGGCATCCCGCCGGACAGGGATGTGGCGCATTGGGCGCCGCACAGAGGCCGGGAGGGGGCCGGCCGGATACGCCGGCGGGCGAAGGATCGTCAGGTCATCCCGATGATCTTGTAAATAACAGGGTCGGCCGGTCCGAGGGCCCGGCCGACCCTGCCAGACAGAGGTTTCTCATGAAGAAGATACTCTTGGTCGAACATATCCATCCGGCCGGCGAGAAGATGATGTCCGAAAAGGCCGAACTGGTCTTCCCGAAGCCGCAGAACCTGGAGGGCATCCTGGCTGCGATCGGTGATTGCGACGCCCTGGTGGTGCGAAACACGAAGATCACCCGGCAGATCATGGAGGCCGGTCCGAAACTGGCCGTCATCGGACGGCATGGTGTGGGCTACGACACCGTCGACACGAAGGCCGCGGCCGAACTGGGGATCCCGGTCGTCTATACGCCTGCGGCCAACACGGAGAGCGTGGCGGAACTGGCCATCGGCCTGATCATTTCCCTAGCCCGGCGGATCACCACGGCCAACGCCGCCATGCAGGCCGAGGAACTCCTCAGCGAGACGGTCACCATGTCCATCATGGCGCGGGACCGGGGCCTGGTCGGTTTCGATATCTGGGGAAAGACCCTAGGTGTGGTCGGGGTGGGGAGGATCGGCTCCTCGATCTCGAAAAAGATGATCGCCGCCTTCGGGATGAGCGTCCTGGGTTGCGACCCCTATGTCGATGCAACGACGATGGCCGGATACGGCGTCAGGAAGGCGGAAAGCCTCGAAGCGATGCTTCCCCAGTGCGACTTTGTGAGTGTGAATTGCTCGGGCGGGGAAGGGACGCGGCACCTGATCAACGCGCGCAGCCTGGCCCTGATGAAGCCGGGGGCTTACCTGATCAACACGGCCCGCGGCACGATCGTGGACGAAACGGCCCTGCTTGCCGCCCTGAAGGAAAAACGGATCGCCGGGGCGGCCACCGACGTCTTCGATCCCGAGCCGCCCCGTCCGGGGAACCCGCTCCTTCACATGGAAAACGTCATCGTCACCCCGCACCTGGGGGCGATGACCCAGGAGAGCCTCTACAACATGGCGACGATGGTGGCCCGGGGCGTCTTGGAGGTCCTCGACGGGCGCAAGCCCGAGTACCCGGTGCCGGCCGAATAGAAGAGGGCCGCGCCCTAGACCTCGGCCTCCTTGCTCTCGTCACGCACGGCCGATGGCCAGGCCTGCCAGGCAGAGGTCGCCAGAATGACCGCCGCGACGACGAGGAAGAAGAGCGAGATCGGACGGGTGACGAAGATGCTGTAGTCCCCTTGGGAAACGGAGAGGGATTCCCGCAGGCTCTGCTCCATCAGGGGACCGAGGATCAAAGTCAGGATCGCCGGGGCCAGGGGAAAATCCAGCTTCTTGAAGAAGTAGCCCAGCAAGCCGCAGGCGATCATCATTCCGATGTCGAAGAGGCTGTTGTTGAGGCTGTAGGCCCCGATGATGCAGAAAACCAGGATGAACACCATCAGGATATTGTAGGGGATCCTGAGCAGTTTAGCCCACCAGCCGACGAGAGGCAGATTAAGAATCAGCAGGATCACGTTTCCGATGTAGAGGCTTGCGATCACCGCCCAGACGAAACCGGCATGCTGGGAAAACAGGAGCGGCCCCGGCGTCAGGCCATTCATGATCAGGGCTCCCATCAGAATGGCGATGGTGGGCGATCCTGGGAGTCCCAGCGTGAACAGGGGGATCAACGCGGCGTTGGCGTAAGCGTTGTTGGCCGTCTCCGGTGCCGCCACTGCCTCGATCATGCCCGTCCCGAACTTCTCCGGATGCTTCGAAAACTTCCTCTCGATTGAGTAGGACATGAAGGAGGCGACGGCGGAATTCGTCCCGGGGATCAGCCCAAGAAAGAACCCCAGCGCCGTCCCCCGTATGATCGATTTGACCGAGATCCACCATTCGTCCCGCCGGGGGAAGAAAGAGGAAACCTTCCCGCTGTCAGCCATGACGCCTGCCAGGGACTTTTCGGCATTCACCAGGATCTCCCCGATCCCGAAGAAACCCATGACCACCGGGACGAACCGGATCCCGTCCATCAGGGGGGCGATCCCGAAGGTGAAGCGCGGCGCTCCCTCGACGGGATCCACCCCGACGAAGGAGAAGACCAGGCCGAGGATCCCCATGACCAGGGCCTTGGCCAGGGACTTGCCAGCCAGCCCCATGACCAGGGAGAGGCCGACCAGGAGGAGCGAAAAGTACTCCGGGGAGCCGAATCTCAGGGCGAAGCGCGTCAAGGGGAGCGCCACCAGGACGAGACCGAAGGTCGCCACCGTCCCCCCGAAAAAGGATCCGATTGCTGCCACGCCCAGGGCCGCCCCAGCCCGGCCCTGCTTGGCCATCTGGTAGCCGTCCAGGCAGGTCACCACGCTGGCCGCCTCACCCGGGACATTGATGAGGACCGACGTGATGGTCCCCCCGTACATCGCCCCGTAGTAGATCGCCGCCAGCATGATGATCGCCGCGGTGGGGTCCAACCTGAAGGTGATCGGGATGAGCAGAGCCGTTCCTGCTGCCGGTCCCAGGCCCGGCAGGACGCCGATCAGCGTCCCCAAGATGCAGCCGATGGTGGCGAACAAGAGGTTCATGGGGGACATCGCCGTGACGAAGCCCATCAACAGATGCTGTAGTGCCTCCAAAGGCCTTCCTCCCTACATTGTTAGATGAATCCTAAAAATCCCTTCGGCAGCATCACCTGCAGCAAACCGAACAGGTAGAAGGTGCCGAAGCCGGCCGCGACGGAGAGGACCAGGGTGAGCCACCAGGGCTGTTGCCCCAGCCTGCGCAGCAGGAAGATGCAGAATCCCATGATGGTCAGGCTGAACCCCAGCGTGTTCATCAAGGCCAGCGATGCCACAAGCGCCAACAGGATGCTCAGGATGCGCTTGACGCCTTCCCGATCGGGGATGAAGCCGGCCAGCAGGGGTTCCGCCGGCCGGCGCCATATCAGGATGATCTGGACGAGGGACAGCACCATCAGCAGGATCCCCAGCCAGAAGGAAAAGAACCCCGGGCCCGGTCCGAAATCGGAGCCGTAGTAGCTGTGGCCCAGGGACTCGTAGACGATGAACGCCCCGAAGGCGACCAGCAACCCCCAGACGATAGTATTGACCTTACTCATTTGCGGTACTCGGCGATAAGCGATTTGGCTCGTTCGTTCTGGCCTTCGAGGAATTTGCCGAACTCCTCGATGCCCATGAACTTCAGGGTGAGCCCCGCCTTTTTCATCTTTTCGATGTGTTCAGGATCTTCCATCGCCTTCTTGATGGACTGTTCCATGTACCGGACGATCTCCATCGGGGTCCCGGCCGGGAACACGTAGCCGCGGGTTGATGAGGAGACCAGGTCGAAGCCTCTCTCCCTGAAGGTGGGCACGTTGGGCAAATCGGGGTACCGCTTCTCCATCATTACCGACAGGATCCGCGCCAGGCCGGACTCGACCGAGGGCAGGAAGCCGCCGACATTGTCGAAGTTCACGTCCGTGTGGCCGCCCAGGACCCGCGTCATGGCCGTCGGGGTGTCTTTCAGATGAATGATGTTGAACGTGACCTTGGCCTGGCGCTGAACGTCCAAGAGGGCCAGGTGGTCGTCGCTCCCGATCCCCGTGGTGGAGGCCTTCACCTGTCCCGGCCGCGCCTTGGCGTCGGCGAGCAGGTCCTCCAGGGTCTTGTAGGGACTCTCCTTCCTGACCAGGATTGCACCCGGATCCTGCACGTGGTTCGCCACGGGCTGGAAATCCTTCATGGTGAACAGGGGCTTTCTGGAGGCGTCGAAGACGACGGTCTGAAGCTGCGGGACGTTGATCAGGGCCAGGGTATAGCCGTCGGGTTTGGCGTTGTTCTTGAAATCGGTCCACATCACCTGGCCGCCGGCACCCGGCTTGTTCTCTGCCAGGACGGGTTGTCCGATGACCTTCTTGAGGGATTCGGCCAGGAGCCGGACCCCGACATCGCTGCTGCCACCGGCACCGAAACCGATTTGGATCGTGACGGGCTTATTGGGATAATCCTTGGGCTTATCCGCCGCCCATGCCTGTGTTGCGATCAGGGCGAACAACACGACCACTGCCAGGGACAACCAGGGAATACGCCTTCTGCTCATGACTTCCTCCTTGTTGTTTAAGGTTAAAGAAAAAAGTCAACCCTCTCGGGCGAGGCCTCCTGGGATCATCAAGGCCGCGCCCGTCAGGTAAGAACCGGCTGTGCGCGGATCAATGAGATATACGGTCTATGGCAATGCTTCGTGTAATATATTATATATCAACTTTATACCAATCTTGGAAAAGGCTGTCAAGGAGAAAAAGAGTCATAGGTTTTGCCTACCAATAAGCCGCCGTTTTGTCCTCATTGTATCGGACTGCCATCGGCACTATCGTGGAATCGAGGTGAATAGTCCCTTGTTCCAGCTTTCCAATCAACCGGACTGGAGGCCCTGCAATGGGAAAGTCGCTTATCCTGAAATGTGTACGCTGTGGCGGTGCCATGTTCCCCGACCAGTTCCGCGACACCAGCGAACGGTTCTGGGGTTATAAATGCCTCTTCTGCGGGGAAATCATCGATCCCCTGATCCTGGAGAATCGTCGTCTGATGAGCACGGGCCAGGGGGTCCCCCTGCCCAGGGAAATCCAGCGCAGTTACAAGCTCTGTTCATGAGCCCAGGGGTTTTCCCACATCCTAGCTAAGACGGGTCTCGGTGAAGGTCCGCACCTGCACGATCGCGTCCGCCTCGGCCTCGGGGTGGTGCTGGAGGTGGTGCATGCCTCGAGAGCCCTGCGTATCCCTGTTGGCGCCGGGGGTGTCGAAGCCGTGGTTGGCCTCCGGATAGACCTTCAGGGGTACGGTGGCCGCTCGTTCACGGGGCATCATCGCCTCGCAGCGCTCGGCCGGGGGCAGTCGTCTGCTCCGCCGATCAGGATCAGCAGGGGGGCGTTCAGGCCGGTCAGGGGACTGTGGCAGCCGGGATAAAAGGCAACGGCGGCCTGAAAAGGGTCCGCCGTTTTGTAGCTGAGGGTCTGGATGGTCGTCGAACCGCCGTGAGACCAGCCCATGACGGCGATCCGGCCCGGGGCGACGAAGGGCAGGCCCGCGAGGTACCGTTTGGCCGCATAGGCGTCCGCGACCCGTCTCCTTCGGGCTTTGTGAGCCTGGCCTTTAGGTTCAGGCCCTCCGCCGGGAATTCGACCGTCGGGACCGAGTCCCGGTCACGGTTCTTTTCGACGGCCCCGACCGTCGCGGGGCCGTGCATGCACCCGATCAGGGAAAGGATCAGGCAGCCATTCGTTCCGGACAAGTCCTTCATGCGGATACCTCCGGAAATATCGATGTCGTCAAGGGCCCGAGGGGGGGTCATTCCTCCTTCTTGCGGAGGCGATGCTTGATCATCTTGAGCTGAAGGCCCTTGCGGCTCAGTCCCAGCTTTTCGGCCGCCCGCGTGACGTTGCCCCCGGACTCCTCGAGGCAGCGGGCGATGATCTGCCGCTCCATCTCCTCCATGTGGCTCTTCAGCACGTCCCGTCCGCCCTCTCCCGTCAGTCCCCCGGAGGGGAGGGTTTCCCTCGTGGCTTCGGCCAAGAACTCCGCCGGGACGAGCTTCGTCGTGAGCAGGGGTTCCTCCGCCATCAGGAGCATTCGCTCGATCAGGTGTTCCAACTCCCGGATATTGCCCGGCCAGGCATAGGCCAGGAAGCGCTCCCGGACTTCAGGGTCGAGCCCTTCGACGGATCGGGAGAATTTCCGGTTGAACTTCTCAATGAAGTATTCGCAGAGCGGCAGGATGTCTTCAGGGCGTTCCCGGAGGGGCGGGACCTGGATCGGAAAGACGTTCAGGCGGTAGAAGAGGTCCTCCCGGAACCTCCCCTCGCGGACCTCCTGCTGTAGGTTCTGGTTCGTCGCCGCGATGAGGCGCACATCCACCGCGATCGTCTTGAGGCCGCCCACCCGCTCGAAATTCTGGTCTTGAATTGCCTGGAGGAGCTTCGCCTGCATCTCCCTGGGAATCTCGCCCACCTCGTCCAGAAAGAGCGTCCCGTGATGCGCCAGTTCGAACTTCCCCGGCTTGGTGGTCACGGCGCCCGTGAAGGCCCCCTTCTCGTAGCCGAACAGTTCGCTCTCCATAAGGTTTTCGGCGATGGCGGCGCAGTTGATCTTGATGAAGGGCTGGTCCTTCCGGGTGCTGTTCCGGTGGATGGCGCGGGCGATCAATTCCTTCCCTGTCCCCGTTTCCCCGGTGATCAGGACCGTTGTCGTCGTGGGGGAGACTTTGCGGATGATTTCATGGATCTCGGCCATGCGGTGGCTCACCCCGACGATTTGGTAGGGATCCGCCTCGCCGGCCGCCGCTTTGAAGTCCCCTTCGCCCATCATCCGGGTCTTGACGGCCTTGAGGATGATCATCTTGAGCTCGTCCTGCTCGAAGGGCTTGGTCAGGTAATCGAAGGCCCCCTTCTTCAGGGCGTCGACGGCATTGGCAACGGTGCCGTAGGCGGTCATCATGATCACCGGCAGGGAGGGATCCTCTTTCTGGATCCTCTCGAGAAGGCCCATCCCGTCGAGCCTCGGCATCTTGAGATCCGTGGCGACGACGGCGATCTTCTCCCGGCCGAGGATCTCCAGGGCCTCGATGCCGTCGGCGGCCGTGGTGACTTCGTAGCCTTCCTTCTTCAGCATGGCCTTGAGGACCATCCGCATGTTCAACTCGTCGTCCACGACGAGGATTTTGGCGCCCTTCATGGGGTTGATGTCCTTTCCTTTCATTTTCCATGTCGGCAATTCCTCATCCCAATGTCTCCAGACGGATGAGGAAGATGGTCCCCTGGCCGGGGATCGATTTCACCCGGATCTTTCCGCCGTGGCTCCGGATGATGCGCTCACAGACCGCCAGTCCCAGCCCGACCCCCCTCTCCTTGGTGGTGAAGAAAGGGGTGAAGATATTCTTGAGCGCCTCCCTGGGGATTCCATGGCCGGTGTCCCGGATGGCGATCGCCACGGCGTCGCTGGTGTCGCTCTCGATTCGGGAGGTGCGAACGGTGAGCGTGCCGCCCTCGGGCATTGCCTCAACGGCGTTGATGGCGATGTTGAGGATGACCTGGTGGATCTGTTCCTGGTCCATGGGGACCAGGGGGAGGTGGGGGTGGAGTTCCCACTGGAGCTCGATCCGGGACGAGAGACTGTCCGCTTCGATTACGGCCAGGGCCTTTTCGATCACGGCGTTGACGGAACGGGGACGCATCTCTGGCCGGTAGGGCCGGGCGTAATCGAGGAACTTCGTCACCACCCGGTTGAGGCGGTTCACCTCCTCGGTGATCACGTCCAGGAGGTTCCGCTGCTCTGCGCTCTCGGCCTCCGAAAGCAGGACTTGCGCGGCCCCTTTGATGGAGCCGAGGGGATTACGGATCTCGTGGGCCAGGACCGGGGCCATCTTCTCCAGAAGTAGGGCCTTT
>Ga0228535_1001897_pt1 | contig 25519 bp, 17 predicted proteins | sample SJ1metagenome_FD_168457 | JGI IMG/M metagenome (GOLD analysis project Ga0228535, IMG submission 168457) | Enriched culture of PCE-dechlorinating microbial communities from Ithaca, New York, USA - SJ1 | ecosystem: Engineered > Modeled > Simulated communities (microbial... > Unclassified | place...
CCATTCTTTTTGAAAAAATTTGGAATCAAAAATGTTATGCTAATGAGTATGTTTGCTTGGGTATTTAGATTTGCACTTTTTGGGATGGGCAATCCAGGAGACAGACTTTGGATGCTTATTCTTTCAATGATTGTTTATGGCATGGCTTTTGACTTTTTCAATATTTCCGGATCTCTTTTTGTCGAACAATCGACCGATTCTTCCATTCGGGCATCTGCTCAAGGATTATTTATGATCATGACCAACGGACTGGGCGCAACTTTTGGATCCTATCTAGCCGGCGCTATTGTTGATAAATTTGTTACCCATGCCGAAGTTCCAAATTGGTCAACTGCCTGGTATATTTTTGCCGGTTATGCCTTAATAGTGGGAATTTTATTTGCTATTCTCTTCAAATACAAACACAACACACAAGAAGTTACCGAAAAATTTCATTGATAAAACACTTTTTTCATTGAAATGAAACAACGTAAATCCAAGTAAATCAATTGTTTTTTCAAATAATGAAAGTATTCGGTTAAATTCACCAAATTCCGTTTTGTAACATAAAAAGGGGCCGTCTCAAAAAATTAGGATAGCCCCCTCTTTATTTTTCAAGTTTTTTATTTATTTGTTTTTGAAAACAATACCATTTTCGTCAGCATCAACAACCACTACTTGGTTGCTAACAATCTCTCCGGCAATTATTTTCTTCGACAAATCGTTCAAAATAAATTTTTGTATTGCTCTCTTTACCGGCCGGGCTCCAAACTGTGGATCGTAGCCATTGTCGGCAATAAACTTCACTGCACGATCGGTAGTTTCCAACCGGATACCGTTTTGTTCGAGCATTCGGCGTACACCATCCAATTGCAGACGAACAATATCTTCTATCTGCGAACGATCAAGTGGTTTGAACATGATCAGCTCATCGATCCGGTTCAAAAATTCCGGACGAATGGTTTGTTTCAGCAATTCAAACACCTCATTTTTCGTTCTTTCGATGATTTCATCATGGTTGTATTCGTTAATTTTTTCAAAATTTTCACGAATCAATGATGAACCAATGTTGGACGTCATGATGATAATTGTATTTTTGAAATTTACAGTACGTCCCTTGTTATCGGTCAAACGTCCATCGTCCAGTACCTGAAGCAAAACATTGAAGACGTCAGGATGAGCTTTTTCTATTTCGTCGAAAAGCACAACGGAATAAGGTTTTCTTCGTATGGCTTCGGTGAGTTGTCCACCTTCGTCGTAACCTACATATCCCGGAGGCGAACCAATAAGTCGTGTTACCGAAAATTTTTCCTGATACTCGCTCATATCGATTCGTGTCATCATGTTTTCGTCGTTGAACAGATATTCAGCCAATGCTTTGGCCAATTCCGTTTTACCGACACCAGTGGTACCAAGAAAGATAAACGATCCGATAGGTCTTTTTGGATCTTGCAATCCGGCTCTACTGCGACGAATTGCATCGGCAACAGCCTGAATAGCATCGTCCTGTCCCACCACTCTTTTATGTAATTCTTCTTCCAAGTGCAAAAGTTTTTCCTTTTCACTTTGCAACATCTTGGTTACGGGGATTCCGGTCCAGCGGCTTACAATCTCTGCAATATCTTCGCTGTCCACTTCTTCCTTAATCAACGGATTATTTCCCTGAATTTTTGCCAGCTCTTCCTGATATTGAGCTATGGTGGACTCTAATGCTTTTATTTTGCCATAACGAATCTCGGCCACTTTGCCATAATTGCCTTCTCTTTCGGCCTTTTCGGCTTCAAATTTCAAATTTTCAATGTCTATTTTTGCCTGTTGAATTTTGTCAATCAGCGATTTTTCACTTGCCCATTTGGCTCTTAAGGCATCGGCCTGCTCTTTCAGATTGGCAATTTCCTGACTAAGTTGTTCGAGTTTTTTTGTATCGTTTTCACGTTTGATAGCTTCACGTTCAATTTCCAGTTGCTTAATGTTTCTTTCAATCACATCCAGTTCTTCCGGCACAGAATCAATTTCCAAACGCAATTTGGCGGCGGCTTCGTCCATCAAATCAATAGCCTTGTCGGGAAGAAAACGTTCGGTAATATAACGACTCGAAAGTTCAACGGCTGCAATTATGGCGTCATCCTTAATTCTCACCTTATGATGATTTTCGTAGCGTTCTTTCAACCCTCGCAAAATGGAAATAGAACTCGGTATATCCGGTTCGTCCACCATGACGATTTGGAATCGACGTTCCAATGCTTTATCCGATTCAAAATATTTTTGATATTCTGCCAAAGTTGTTGCACCAATTGCTCGCAAATCGCCTCTGGCAAGTGCTGGTTTTAAAATGTTGGCAGCATCCATTGCTCCTTCGCTTTTCCCTGCGCCTACCAGCGTATGAATTTCGTCAATAAAGAGAATAATTTCGCCATTGGAATTAACCACTTCATTCACAACCGATTTTAGACGTTCTTCAAATTCACCTTTATATTTGGCACCTGCTATGACGGCACCCATATCCAATGAGTAAATCTGTTTCGATTTTAAATTTTCCGGAACATCGCCTCTCACAATTCTGTGTGCCAAACCTTCCACAATGGCAGTTTTACCTGTTCCGGGCTCTCCTATCAAAATAGGATTATTTTTGGTACGACGGCTCAATATTTGCAACACTCGACGAATTTCTTCATCCCTTCCTATTACGGGATCCAACTTGCCGCTTCTGGCACGTTCGTTCAGGTTAATGGCATATTTGTTTAAAGAATTGTATGTATCCTCCGCCGAAGCCGAATTTACTTTTGAGCCCTTTCTCAATTCATTAATGGCTTCGCTTAACGACTTTTCGTTAACACCTGCATCATTCAGTGCTTTTTTTACACTGTTGTTTTCCACAACCAATGCCATCAGAATAGATTCCAATGCCACAAATTCATCACCAGCTTTTGAAGAAATATCAATGGCTTTCTGCAAAACAGCATTTGTTTCTCGTCCCAGATAAGGTTCGCCTCCGGAAACGCGTGGATAAGTTTCTATCATTCGGTCGATTACAGAATTCAGCATCGACAAATTAACGCCCATTTTTCCAAACAAATACTGAATAACATCCTCGCCTTTCAACAAAACACCTTTCAGCAAATGAGGCGTTTCGACAGCCTGCTGTCCTTTGCTCTGAACAATGTCCACAGCTTCCTGAATAGCTTCCTGCGACTTGATGGTAAAATTATTGAAGTTCATAAGTTTTATGTTTTAAAAATTTTTTAACTATTTCAATTGTTTTTCCTTTTTCGTTCAAAACACTTACCAATCATCAAAAGAGGAAATATTGACGTGATTTTTCATTCAATTAACTGATAAACAAGAAAATATTTCATAATTACTGAAAATATGTCATTAATGCTGCTATAGCAAATTGCAATATAAGGATGACAATTTCCCCGTTTTCCTTTCCATTTTTAATCAAAATAATTATTTTTGTAGTTTGAAGTTGTTCATTCAAACTATAAAAATTTTTAAATGAAAAAAAAATATGGATAATAAGAAAAGAGTTTACACATTTGGTAATGGGCAAGCTGAAGGAAGCGCCAGTATGAGGAATTTATTGGGAGGAAAAGGTGCAAATTTAGCCGAAATGAATTTGCTGGGTATTCCCGTTCCACCGGGTTTTACCATAACCACCGAAGTTTGTACGGAATATTACGCTTTAGGAAAGGATAAAGTAGTGGAACTACTCAAACCCGAAGTGGAAAAAGCTATGGAAGGCGTTGAAAAACTAATGCGTTCCAAATTTGGAGACAAAAAAAATCCATTGTTGGTTTCGGTGCGCTCCGGAGCAAGAGCTTCCATGCCCGGAATGATGGACACCATTTTGAATCTTGGTTTAAATGATGAAATTGTAGAAGGCTTGGCTGAAAAAACCGGCAATCCGCGTTTTGCATGGGATTCATACCGCCGCTTTATTCAAATGTATGGTGATGTTGTGTTGGGATTAAAACCTGCCAACAAAAACGATATCGATCCATTTGAAGCAGTTATCGAACAATTGAAGGAAGAACGAGGCGTAAAACTGGACACCGAGCTAACGGTTGATGACTTGAAAGAATTGGTCAAAAGATTTAAGGCTTTGGTTGCCGAACGAACGGGCAAAGAATTTCCGCTGTCGGTTTACGACCAACTGTGGGGAGCTATTTGTGCCGTTTTCGATTCATGGATGAATGAACGCGCCATATTTTACCGAAAAATGGAAGGAATACCCAGCGAATGGGGAACTGCCGTTACCGTTCAGGCTATGGTATTTGGAAATATGGGAAATACTTCTGCTACAGGTGTTTGTTTCACTCGTGATGCGGCTACCGGCGAAGATGTTTTCAATGGAGAATATTTAATCAATGCGCAGGGAGAAGATGTAGTGGCCGGTATTCGTACTCCGCTGCAAATCACCAAACAAGGTTCTCAACAATGGGCAAAACTTACAGGCATTTCAGAAGAAGAACGAAAAGAAAAATATCCTTCGATGGAAGAAGCGCTGCCGGAAATCTATAAAGAACTGAATGAAGTGCAGGAAAAACTTGAAAAACATTACAAAGATATGCAGGATATGGAATTTACCGTTCAGGAAGGCAAACTCTGGCTACTGCAAACCCGTAATGCCAAACGTACCGGAACAGCAATGGTGAAAATTGCCATCGATATGCTTCATCAAGGAATTATTGATGAACAAACTGCCTTGTTGAGAGTCGACCCTTTGCGTTTGGACGAACTGCTCCACCCAATTTTTGACAAAAATGCCGTAAAAAAAGCAAAGGTAATTGCAAAAGGACTGGCTGCTTCACCCGGAGCCGCCAGCGGAAAAATAGTTTTCAATGCTGATGACGCTGCAGAATGGGCTGCACGTGGAGAAAAAGTTATTATGGTTCGTATAGAAACTTCGCCAGAAGATTTAGCCGGAATGGCCGCAGCTCAAGGAATTCTTACTGCTCGTGGCGGAATGACTTCACACGCCGCAGTTGTAGCTCGCGGAATGGGAAAATGTTGCGTTTCGGGTGCCGGTTCTCTTAAAATTGATTATGCTCAAAAAACAATGGAAGCCGATGGCATTGTACTCCGAGAAGGAGATTACATATCCCTAAATGGTTCGACAGGTGATGTTTATCTTGGCCAAATTCCTACGCAGGAAGCCGAATTGGATGCCGATTTTGCCGAACTGATGACGCTTGCCGATAAATATTCGAGCATGAAAGTTCGCACCAATGCCGATACGCCACACGATGCAGCCGTAGCTCGAAAATTTGGTGCGGTTGGCATAGGTTTGTGCCGTACGGAACACATGTTTTTTGAAGGAGAAAAAATCAAGGCCATGCGTGAAATGATTTTGGCCGAAAATGAAGAAGGACGCCGCAAAGCACTGGGAAAAATTCTGCCTTATCAGCAAGCTGATTTTGAAGGAATTTTTGAAGTGATGGATGGTTTTCCGGTTACGGTGCGTCTGCTCGATCCTCCATTGCACGAATTTGTCCCCCATGATGAAAAAGGACAGAAGGAAATGGCTGAAGCTATGGGACTTCCCTTACAAAAAATACAACAACGCGTCGAAGAACTTCGCGAACAAAATCCCATGTTGGGACATCGTGGATGTCGGTTGGGAAATACTTATCCTGAAATTACCGAAATGCAAACACGCGCTATTTTGGGAGCTGCCTTGAAACTTAAATCCAAAGGAATCAAAATTATACCTGAAATTATGGTACCTTTGGTTGGGATAAAAAAAGAATTTCTGGAACAGGAACGCATAATCCGAGAGACTGCCGAAAAACTTTTTGCCGAGAAAGGTGATCGTATCGAATACAAAGTGGGCACCATGATTGAAGTACCGCGTGCAACACTGATTGCCGATCAGATAGCTGAAAATGCTGAATTTTTCTCGTTTGGTACCAATGACCTCACGCAGATGACTTTCGGCTTCTCACGAGACGATATTGCCTCTTTTGTTCCTGATTACATCGAGAAAAAAATCATTGAAAAAGATCCGTTCCAAGTTCTCGATCAGGAAGGTGTCGGACAGCTTATTAAATTAGGAGTTGAAAAAGGACGTTCTACCCGCAGTGATTTGAAGGTTGGAATCTGTGGTGAACACGGAGGAGAGCCATCTTCCATTGAATTTTGCTATCGCGTGGGAATGAATTATGTCAGTTGTTCTCCTTTCCGCGTGCCAATTGCACGCTTGTCAGCTGCTCAAGCAGCTTTGAAAAATTGAGGAGGCAAAATACGATTAAAGTTAATTCGAAAACACGCCTACTCTTATTCTTTGCACCGTGCATGCTTTATGCACGGTTTTTTTACGTTTTTCCATGATTATTTTCTTTGAATTACATGGTTTGTGGTAACCTTTTTATCTTTTGGGTGAAAATTTATCCTTTTTACACGGATTGGGGAATAAGAAAGCAATTACTTTTGCAACAATTTCAAGCTTTATTCAATAAAATATCACACGGCATTTTAAGCAATCAAGAAAAAACAGAAAAATTCAAGTCAATAAATCCGACTTTTTATCTGTTGTTTTCATTACTGATAGTAATAGGGTTGTCTTTTGCAGACAGCCTCTTTTATTATTGTTTTTTCGTAGGAGCGTCCCGACGTATCGGGTGCAAAAGCGTAAAAAAGATTGTTTTTTGTTAAGGCTGTAATCAAAATTATATTTACACCATTAATAAATTGATTAAAAAAAGATTATGTTTAAAAGGTTAAGCTTTAATTTTAATAATTCATCATTTCAAATTATCTTTGTACTAAAAATTGGTTGTCGATAATGGAACAAAGTGAACAAATAGTTAATAAAATTGTTGAAGGAATACAAGAAAAAAAAGGAAAGAAAGTAGTCATTATTAATTTAACCGGGTTGAAAAATGCGCCTTGCAGTTATTTTGTAATATGTGAAGGGACAACTTCGATACAGGTAGATGCCATTGGGACTTCGATAAAGGATACGGTAAGAGAAAAAATGAATATAAAACCTTATGCTATAGATGGTTTAAGGAATAGCGAATGGGTGGCTATGGATTACGGGTCGGTAATTGTTCATATTTTTCGGCCACAGATTCGTAATTTTTACGATATTGAACATTTATGGGAAGATGCCGAAATAACAGAAATTTACGATGAATGATAAAAGCAAAACAACAATTTAAAAATATTCAAACAAAAAAATTAAAGAGAATTTACAATGGAAACCAAATCTCCACAAAATAGTCCTCAAAAACCCGGCAAAGGACCAAAGTTTAATATTACATGGCTTTACGTCATCATAATAGGTATTCTGATAGGTTCATATTTGTTTTCGGATACTGCTCCAGTAAAAGAAGTCCCATTTTCTGATTTTGAAAAGTACATGTATAACAACAAAATGGAAAAAATTGATGTGTATTCTTCTAAAAATATTGCTGAAGCACTTATCATAAAAGATTCTTTGAAGCAGGTTTTTGGCGAAAAATATGAAATGTACGAAAAAGAACCAAAAATCAGGACAAGAATTCCTTCTGCAGAAGAGTTTTCAAAAATATATCAAAAAGCCAAAGAACAATATGGCCTTACAGCTGTGGTCGATTATAAGGAAAGCCGAAATTATGTAGATATTTTCCTTTACAGTATTTTACCTTTTCTTTTGCTGATATTGTTTTTTGTTTACATGAACAGGCGCATGGCAAATCAGATGGGCGGAGGGTCAGGAGGAGGCATTTTTAATGTAGGTAAATCCAAGGCACAACTTTTCGATAAAGGGGATGTGGCCAACAGGATTACCTTCAAAGATGTAGCCGGATTGGAAGAAGCCAAACAAGAAGTTGAAGAAATTGTGGAATTTCTTAAAAATCCATCCAAATATACGGAATTGGGAGGTAAAATTCCAAAAGGAGTTTTATTGGTTGGTCCTCCGGGAACAGGAAAAACTTTACTTGCAAAAGCTGTGGCCGGAGAGGCTGATGTGCCTTTTTTCTCTATTTCAGGATCGGAATTTGTAGAAATGTTCGTGGGTGTAGGAGCTTCACGTGTTCGAGACCTTTTCCGACAAGCAAAAGAGAAAGCTCCCTGCATTATTTTTATTGATGAAATAGACGCGATAGGACGTGCAAGAGGTAAAAATCCGAATTTCGGGAGCAATGATGAAAGAGAAAACACACTCAATCAACTACTTACCGAAATGGATGGTTTTGCTTCGAACAGTGGGGTCATTTTGTTGGCGGCAACTAACCGTGCCGATATTCTTGACAAGGCGTTATTGCGTCCGGGTCGGTTCGACAGACAAATTCACGTAGATCTTCCGGATGTACATGGAAGAAAAGAAATATTTAAAGTTCATTTACGTCCAATAAAAATCGACAAATCGGTAGATATAGATTTTTTAGCTAAACAGACGCCGGGGTTTTCGGGTGCAGATATTGCCAATGTTTGTAATGAAGCTGCCTTAATTGCAGCCAGAAAAAACAAATCTTTCGTGGAAAAACAGGATTTCCTTGATGCCGTTGACAGAATAATAGGAGGTTTGGAAAAACGAACCAAAATCACTACAAAATTTGAGAAAAAATCCATTGCATACCATGAAGCCGGTCATGCAACCATCAGCTGGATGCTCGAACATGCAAGTCCTTTGGTGAAAGTTACCATTGTGCCTCGTGGAGAAGCTTTGGGGGCAGCATGGTATCTTCCCGAAGAACGTCAGCTTACCGTTAGAGCACATATGCTTGACGAAATGTGTTCTACATTGGGTGGAAGAGCAGCAGAAGAACTATTTTTAAATCAAACTTCTACAGGAGCTATTAACGATTTAGAAAGAGTAACCAAAAGAGCTTATGCCATGGTTACTTACTTCGGAATGAGCGAAAAGTTACCCAATTTAAGTTATTACGATTCAAGTGGTTCAGCCGAGTATTCGTTTACAAAACCCTATAGCGAAAAAACAGCCGAGTTGATTGATGAAGAGGTTAAAAACATTGTCAGTCGAGAATATGAACGAGCCAAGGAAATTTTACGGGAACACGCCGAAGGACACAACAGACTGGCCGAACTATTGATTGAAAGAGAAGTTATTTTTTCCGAAGATTTGGAAAGAATTTTCGGTAAACGACCTTGGGCATCACGCAGTGATGAATTGCTGGCTCAAAACGGGGAAAATGGGAAATCATCCGAACGGATGGGAGACAATACCGTTGAAAATGAAAATAAAGAAGAATGATTTGATTAATGAAGAACTATCTTCGCGAGAAATCATTTTAAAAAAGATTTCGGATATTCTTTGCACCCGTACATCAGAAACTATTTTTTCAGAATATTTCTCACATCAGATTTATAGGGAAATTGCTCCCGATATGCTTACCTGTTTTATGGAAGAAATAAAGGCAGTATCGGGAGAATGTTTTGTCTATGACAGTCCATCGAACTTATTTGTTGCCCTGAAAAAATTTTTGTTGGGAAAGGGATTTTCCAAGATACATTGTCGCAATGAAAAAATAACGGAATATTTGAAAAGTTTTGATATTCCTTTTTCATCTTCGGAAGCCGATTTTGAAATAATGGAAGTGGGTATTACGGACTGTGAATTTCTGGTTGCCCGTACCGGAAGTGTAATTGTTTCGTCTTTCAATTCCGGAAGAAAAATGAATATTTTTCCACCTGTGCATATAGTTATAGCTCATCGTTCACAACTTGTTAGTTATCTCGATGATGCTTACAGGCAAATTCTTCAGAAATACAAAAATAATTTGCCATCACTTATTTCTACCATAACCGGCCCAAGTCGTACTTCAGATATCGAAAAGACTTTGGTTTTAGGAGCACACGGGCCAAAACAATTGCTGGTCTTCCTGTTAGACAACTAAGACGCTGTTTTTCTTTATAATAAAAATATTGTGTAAGTTTGTAATTTTGAAAACATAAATCCATATGAACGAAATGTTAAAACGAGCAATTAGCGGCTTTATTTATGTAGGATTGATAGTAACAAGCATTCTTGTCCATCCACTTGCTTTTGCTTTTGTTTTCGGCATTCTTACTTATTGCGCACTTCATGAGTTTTACAAAATCACCTATCGACCTTCAGATATAGAAGTTCCCATTTCTCTTGCTTCAATGGGTGGCTTACTTTTGTTTGTTTCTACTTTTTTGTTTAAATCTGGTTTTAGTTCACCCCTCATTTTTTCTTATTATGCAATTTTTGTTATATGGATGTTTATCAGGGAATTGTTCCTCAAAAAAAGTAATCCTATTCATAACTGGGCATATTTTATATTGGGACAGGTGATGGTGGCACTGCCAATGTCGCTGTTGATTTTTATTTTATTTGTAGATGGTTATCAACCCATGCTTTTGTTGTCCATATTTATTTTGACATGGCTCAATGATACCGGGGCCTACCTAATTGGCGTTAAGTTTGGTAGGCACCGATTTTTTGAACATATATCTCCCAAAAAAACGTGGGAAGGTTTTTTCGGAGGAATCTTTTTTAGTTTAACGGGAGGATTTGTATTATCTCTTTTTATCGCTGAACTGAGCATCTTTCAATGGCTTGCCCTATGCTTTATAACAGTATTGGCAGCCACCTTAGGTGATTTAACCGAATCATTATTGAAAAGAACTTTAAACATAAAAGACTCGGGAAACCTTTTACCCGGTCATGGTGGGTTACTCGACCGTTTAGACAGCATGTTGTTGGTTTCACCCTTTGTTTTGATTTTTTTTCTTTATATTTTTGTTTGAATTTGCTGTTCTATTGTCTTTTATGAATAATAAGTAAATTTATTGCTGAGAAAATAAAACCATATTGAATTGAAAATAAACAGAATCTATGGAAATGAATTTTGATGACATACGTTGCTACACAAACGAGGAGGTACATGAGGTGTTGGAAAAACTAACCAAAGAAAAATCGTTCATGAAAGTGGTTAGCACAGCTTACCCTTTGCTACCCAAAGAAATAATTAAAGAACGATTACTTCAATATAACAATCAACAGGAATTTCAGAAAGATTTTATTTTTCCTTTTTTGCAGTATCTTGAAGAAAACACTACCAAAGGTATTGAATTGTTCGGTTTGGAAAAAATCAATGTCTCTAAAGCTTATTTATACTTATCCAATCATCGCGATATTGTTATGGATTCAAGTTTTTTTTGCAAAAAATTATTGGAAAATTCAATTGATACAGTAGAAATAGCTATAGGAGATAATTTGCTTATTTACCCGTGGATTGAAGATTTTGTGAAGCTCAACAAAAGTTTTATCGTAAAACGTGGGCTGAATACACGGCAAACGTTGGAAAGTTCCAAATTACTTTCTGCCTATCTGCTTCATACTATTTGTGAAAAAAATCAGTCGATATGGATGGCTCAAAGAGAAGGAAGAGCAAAGGATTCGGACGACTATACTCAGGAAAGTGTATTGAAAATGTTGAATTTAAGTGCAAAAGATAATAATTTTATCCAGCATATTTTACAATTTAATATTTGTCCCTTATCCATTTCATACGAATACGATCCTTGTGATTACCTGAAAGCCAAAGAATTTCAATTAAAAAGAGACTTCCCCGACTACAAAAAATCATCAACAGACGATTTGGAAAACATGGTTATCGGCATTATGGGATATAAAGGGAAGGTGGTGTTTCGTATTACCGGCTGCATCAACGATGAATTAAAAAAAATAGAACAAAAAACATCCAACAGGCACGAACAAATTTCCCAAACAGCACAATTGATAGATCTAAAAATACATGCCAATTATGAAATTTATTCGGTGAATAAAATTGCATTCGATACGCTTACTGGTGAAAATAGATTCGCTCATGAATACTCCAATATGGAAAGAATTGATTTTGAACAGTATTTGATGAAGCAAATAGACAAAATTCAACTTGAAAATAAAGATGAAAAATTTTTGAGGCAAAAATTGTTGGAAATGTATGCCAATCCCTTAATAAATCATTTGAAGACCTTGCAACATTCTCAACCTTCCGTATAAAAAAGAAAAAATAGACCGGAACGATTTTTTCAACACAAAAAATCGAACTTACCAAATTCACTCTCCATAGATACAATGTTTACCATTTGTAATCATCAGTCATTATTACAAATGGGATAGTGTTTTCCATAATTTTTTATGGAAGTTGTCCTGAAATTTTTTGAGAAAATTATGCAATCGTTTGCGTTAGTTGAAAAAATATTCTACATTTACCACCGAAAAAACCAAAATTAATTTTTTAAAATGTTAAAATCATGAGAAAACTACTACTGTTATTGGTTTTGGGTGCTCAGACAATTTTCGCTCAAAACATTCAGGTTACAGCTGTTTCTCCGATAAACACCGGAGAAAGTGGCGGCATGTATCATCCGGTATTTAGTCCGACGGGAGAATATTTGCTTTTCACTTCTGAAAATTATGAAGGACTGAAAATGCTTTCGTTCACTGATGGGCAGGTAAAAACTTTGACAACCGAAAAAGGTGCGGGCTATGGAGTTAAGATAAGCAAAGATGGGAAAACCATTGCTTACAGGAAAAACGAATTGATTAACCAGCGGCTATTTTCTTCCGTTAAATTGTATTCGCTTTCTGAAGGAAAACAACAACAACTGGTTGCTCCCACGCGAGAACCTCTTGCGGTAGGTTTTTCAGGAAACAAACCTTTATTGGTAAAAAATCGTCAACTGGTAAAAAGTCAGCTTTCTGCCGTCGAAATTGTACCTATTGTTACCATCGAAGACCGTAAAATGGTTCTTTATACTGGAAATTCGCGTAAAATTCTTACTCCGAATGGTGAAAATGCGAGCTATATTTGGCCTTCCATTTCGCCTGATGGGAAACGAATTGTCTATGTTGCTGCAGGAAAAGGAACGTTTGTTTGCGACTTGAACGGGAACAATGTTGCGGCGCTGGGTAAACTGAATGCACCACAATGGATCAACAATCAATGGCTGGTGGGAATGAATGACATTGACAACGGGGAAATACTCCTTTCTTCTTCTCTGGTAGCAGCATCGATAGATGGAAAAGTGTATCAAACACTCACTACACCTGATTTGATAGCTATGTATCCTGCTGTTTCTCCTGATGGAAAGCAGATTGTATTTAATACTGAGAGAGGTGATTTATATTTACTTAATGTTGTTTTAAAATAAGGAGGAGGAAACACCATGAAAAAAATAATTTCATTTTTCATCGTTTTGATGCTGATTTTTTCTGCAAAAGCTGTTGATTTTACGGGAATTAAAATTTATATCAACCCGGGTCATGGAGGATACAATGGGGCAAACGACAGAAATGTTCAGACCATACCTTTTGCATTGGGCGACACACTCGGTTTTTGGGAATCGGCAAGTAATTTGACCAAAGGATTAGCACTACGCGATTTACTACAGGCAGCCAATGCTACCGTTTACATGTCGCGTACTCAAAACAGTGAAGAAGACGATCGGGCTTTGTCGGAAATTGCCGAAGAAGCCAATGTCAACAACGTGGATGCCTTTCTTTCCATACACAGCAATGCATTGGGAACCAATACAGGCACCAATTATTTATTACTTTTGTATCATGGCTATGATGATCAACCCACTGTGGCAGCGAGTTTACCAATGGCTCAAACCGCCTGGCCTCGTTTGATTTCAAATCAACTTACAGTTTGGACACATTACACCACCTCTACTAATATTCGGGGCGATTTCTCATTTTATGGAAATACCAGTGGACTGGGCGTCCTTCGCCCTTTGACTGTACCCGGATTTTTGTCCGAAGGTTCATTCCACGATTATTTACCGGAAACCCACCGGCTGCTCAATAAAGATTACAGAAAATTGGAATCTAATAATTTTTACAGGTATTTCTGCGATTATTTTCAAGCCAATTTACCTTCTACAGGTATCATTGCAGGGTTTGCAAAAAGTTCCAATGAAAAAATGAACAATCCTTTGTACATCTACAAGGCTTTTACCCATGATGAAAAAGTACCTATTAATGGAGCTAAGGTGAAATTGATGAATCAGAATGGAGATTCACTGAATGTATATTATGTAGATACGCTGTACAATGGAATTTTTGCTTTTTACAATTTAGCTCCCGGAACTTACAAACTGCATTTGGAAGCAAAGGATTATCAGCCAAAGGATACAACTGTTACGGTAACGGCAGCATCAACTACTTATGCCAAAATGTTTTTACCTAACTTAAATGTGGTAATTCCAAAAGATACCACGCCTGATTATCCTGATCCGATACAGGAAGCCGGTGTACTGCCAATGAAGCATTATAATTTTGGAAATCAAGAAGTAGTTGTTCCAGAATGGTTGAATCAGCAACCTATTAAAAAAGTTTTGTATCGTGATGAAAAATTATATGTGCTAACCACAGAACCAAAAATCACTATTTACAATGCGCAAACACTTGCCAAAATTCGCGAAATGGATTTATCCGGCATTGAAGGTGGCGTAAACCTGGTTAGCGATATTGCTTTTACTTCCGATGGTTATTTGTTGGCCTGCAACAAGGATACGATTTCTTTACCCGAAAACAAAGGTCGTTATTTTAAAGTTTATACGTGGGATAACGATTCGGTAGCTCCTTCATTGCTTTTCAAGACTCAACAACAGGCAAACTGGTCAAATGGCATTATGGGCGAAACATTTGCTGTAAGCGGTCCCCGCTGGAAATGTACTATTTACGTACCATCAGTTACCACCGGATCATCCAAAGCCATTCGCATTGTAGGTTACCTTTACGAAGAAGGAAATGCTTTGGGCTACAAATACATGCTGGATGCTGCCAATTACACCGAAGCACTCTGGGGTAAGAACATCAAATTCCATATTTCTCCTACCGGAAAAAGTCATTTTATTCTGGACAGTGAAAAAGTTTTGCCTACCGAATATCAGTTCGATTGGAATGCAGCCGACCGTTCACCACTCATCCTGAAAGGTACATTTGCCGAACAAACCGGATTCCAACTCGCTAACAGTGCTTCCGGCATTCATTTCTTCCGCCATGCACAACATACCTTTATGGTTTCGCCTACTTGCGATGCTGACACAACGAAAGTAGGTGCCGTACTTTTTGATGTGACCAGTGGCATTCAGCAATCGTTGAAAGTTTCCGAAAAATTGCCTGCTAATGGACTGGGGACTGCAAAAGCCAGTTACATGGTAGCTGCAGCTAAAGTCAGTGGGTATGATTTAGACGTGATGGTGCTGGCGCAAAATGAAGGAATGGCTCGTTTCAAAACAATACCGGGTCCGGCTGTAGCCAATATTTATGCTTCGGAATTAAAAGCCGAAAAAACAGAAACAGACTATCTATTGAAATTTACGTTGAATGAAAATGCTGCCGCTGTAAAAATTGATATTCTGGATGGTGAAAACCTCATTAAAACCATTGATGCCGGTGCTTTAAATAAAGGAGTACAGTCTGTTCCCGTTCCTCTGACGGAATTGCCCACAGGAACTTTCTCATGGAGCGTGACGGCAAGGGCTGAAGCTGTTGATCGTCCTGTAAAAATTTCTGATGACTCGCGTCCTGAACTTCAATTCTATTCACCACGCGGTGTGGCTGTGGATAATAATTTTGAAAGTCCTTTCTTTGGACGGATCTATTCTACCGAAACTGTAGGTGGTAACACAACCAATCGTACCACACAGGATGGTGTGTATATTTTGAATGCAGCCCTCGAAGATGTTACGCAGCAGGGCGCTCAAAGTTATGCCGGTTCGGTAAGCTGGGCAGGCAGCAGCAGTCCAATGCGACTGGCAGTTGCTGAAGACGGTAAGGTATATGTAACCGATTGGAGCGATGCCCATCCGGGCGTTTGGATCATGGACCCGGCGGCTCCTTCTGCTCCTTTTGTTCCAGTCTTTTCCGGACTGACCAAAGCTACAAGCGGTTTGTCTTCAATTAATGGCGTCAATGTACATGGTTCTATTTCTCATTGCTGGGTTTTGGGCAAAGGAGAAGATACTCGTTTGTATACTTTCGATGAAGATTATGTGGATGCAGTGGCAACCAGCGCCGGCAATGTATTGCAATACAACATTGGCACGCTGGCAACTACATGGCAGCAAGCTCCCAGTGCCATTGTTTACAATGATGCGCTGAATGGCAATTTGCAACAGAATTACAATTCCTGCATTGCTCCCGATGGCCGTGGCGGTTGGTGGATTTCTCAATATCGTTCTGCCGATGCAGCCAATATCCCTTCGTTGATTCATGTCAATACGGATGGACTGGTAGATTTTAACTCCGGAAAAACACCGACGTTGATTGAAAATTCCTATACAGGCGGCATGGCAGTAACTGTTGATGGAAAAACGCTGGCTATGGGCTGCAACAATGAAGTGAAGATTTTTAGTGTTACTTTCTCTGAAGATGGCATCCCTTCTTTAACCCGACTTTACTCCATTAAGCCGGCTATGGGAACCAATACTGCAGGTTTGGCTTTCGACAGGGCAGGTAATGTGTATGTCATCTCCAATTCTACGGAAAGGCTGGGTGTGTGGTCATTGCCAAAAATAGAGAATATGTTCACCACACCGGCTCCCGCCACCGAAAAATTAGATGTAATCAGTGAGGTTCCGCAGCATGAAAAGGAAAAAACAGAAATTCTGTTGTATCCCAATCCTGCAACCGACCATGTTGTGATAAGCAGTAAGACAGCTCACCTGAAAACAATTGCTGTTTACGACACCAAAGGAAGATTGATACGCGCAATGAATGCCGCCGGAAATCAAATGAACCTGTCGCTGGAAGGGATGACTCCGGGATTGTATATTCTTCAGGTACAGACTGACGAAAGACTGAATTCTTTCAGGCTAATCAAACAATAAAACTTGTTTATTCTTTTATTTCTTCGTGTGGCAGCCTTATGACTACTACACGAAGAAGCGAAAAATATGTTACAAAACACAAAAAATATTTTTGCAAACGTTTGATATTTAAAAAATAAATGTGTACATTTCGCAACTTTATTCACTTTAAATATTTATTCACTTTAAATTTTTTGAGCTATGAAAAAAATTACCTTACTCATGCTGCTTGCTGCTTCCATCGGACTGCTGCAGGCACAAACATCTCCGGATTACATTTTTGGAAGTGACAACGGAGCAGGATGGAATTGGACGACAGGCACACAGGGAACTGCTTCTCTAGGCAATTCTTACAAATGGCAGTTTGCTGCAACGGCAACGGACAACCATTACTTTAAGTTTGGTGAAACCGCTTCAAATGCGGATGGTTCCGGTTTCTGGGTAAATAGTTCGGGACCAGATATGAATTACACCGGAGGTGGTGCTAAATGGACGGCCTATTATAGATCCAATATGGGAGATGGTGGAGCCATTTATACTGCTATTACCTTAGGCAATTATTATGTGGTAAAAGCCCGTAAACAAGCCGGCAACGATATTGATTTTGCCGTGTTCGACAACGGGTCCGCCGCTCCGGTTACCATTAGTTCGGTAACGAGAACGATTAGCAGCAACGATTTGACTGTTACGGCAACCGCCAGTGCTGCAGCCGGTACAAACGAAAAAATCTGGCTGCGCTATTCCAAAGACAATTGGATCACTTCCACTACTACCGAAATGACTTTTACCAGTGGTACAAGTTATGCGGCAACTTTGAATTGTACTTCAGGGGACTTTGTTTCTTATTATGTGTTGACTACCATCAACCAAACTTCCGCACCGGCTGAAGCCGATGTGGATTTCTACACCGTAAATTACAACAACAATGGCGGTAAAAACTACACCGTACAAATCGGTCCCTTCAGCGGAAATTATTATATCCCGCAGGGAACGAATGGGAAGGGATTTGACTTGCTTTCCACAGCCGTAAACAATATCAATGCCAATGGTCTAACGGGCAATGTTATACTTGAAATCACATCGGATATTACAGAAACAGTAAACATTGGCTTAATTAACAATTCTGATTTTACAATAACTATAAGACCTGATCAAGATGTAGACAGAACCATTACATTCACCCAATCAGGAGATAATACTGCATGTTCGGGTAATTTTGTTATTGGGCTAAGCAATGTAAATGATTGGAATAGCATTGGCACTGCAAATAATTTAACGATTGATGGTTATGCTGAAGGAGGTACAACACGCAGACTTACTTTCGTGAATCAATCTTCTAATAATAATGCTTGCAAACCCATTACTATTTGTGGAAATGTAAATGATGTAATAATTAAAAATTGCATTTTAACAGATCTTACATCTGGAACTTCATCTTTTGGAGTAGTATCTGTTCGTGTTAGAAATAGTGGTGGTGTGGACTATATTCCTAATAATATTACGGTTGATAATTGCATTATTAGCACAACTTCAAATACTGCTGCAGGTATTTTTGTTTCTAATTCATATACTCCTACAGGCCGACCAACGGGTCTTTTGTTTAAAAATAATGATATAACTGTTAAACATAGAGGAATTTCACTAAATTATTCTGGAACCTGTGATGTAATAAATAATACAATTAAAGTAAATCAAACATCAACTGGAATGGCAAGTTTTGGAATAGGAGGTACATCTACTGGTTTGGTATTAACCAATGTAATGAATAACAAGATTATTCAGCTAGGAACAGCCAATACAGGAGGTGCTGGAAATGGAATACGAGGAATTCAAGCATCTGGAGGTGGAACCTGGAATATCTATAATAATTTTATTACAGGTTTTAGTACGCCAAGTACAGGAACTACAGAAGTGGTAGGGATAAGATCAGGGTCAGCTTCAAATATATATCATAATACGATTGTTTTAAATAATGTATCTACTACAGGAGCTGGTACTACTCCTACTGCAGGGATAGTTACTTATACTGCTTCTTGTGATATTAGAAATAATATCATCATAACTGAAGAGGATGATTTTGCTTCTTATTGTATTTATGCTAGTTCCTTGCCAACAACAAGCGACTATAATGATTTAATTAGAACAGGAACAAACAATGCTAAAATTGGATATTATAGTTCTGCCCAAGCTACATTATCCGATTGGCAAACGGCAAGTGGCAAGGATTCGAATTCTGTTTCCAAAGTAGTAAATTTTGTCAGCGCTACCGATTTGTCGCTGACGGGCACATCCATCGACGATATGGATTTGGCTGCTCCGGCAATTGACATGGTTTCTACCGATATTTTTGGCAATCCGCGTTACACACCTAATGTTTACATGGGAGCTCACGAGCCGAACAACCTCAATGATACGCAAACTTTCACCGTAACTGTTCCCAATGGAACTGAACATGTTTATATTGCGGGAACTTTCTTGGGTAAATCATGGGATAATACGACACCTTTTGAATTGACAGCTACAGCCAATGCCAATGAATTCAGCGGTACTTTCCCAGCACACAGCAATGTGGAATACAAATATCTGTGTGAAACAGGTGATTGGGAGTATCAAGAAGCTGTTTATGAGGAAGGCGTACCGGCACAACGAACTACAAATCGTACCTATGCTGCCAATGATGTGGTTGATATCTGGTATCGCGTCAAATCAGTAACCTTAAATGTTAGCTTTGAACCAAGCGTAGGGGTACCGAATCAATTATTTATATCAAGCAGTATTAACAATTGGGCTGCTCCAATTGAATTGATCAAGACTGGCACAACTTTTACCAGAACACTAACCAACGATACCCAAAAAGTACCGGCCAATACGGAATATAAATATTATACCAACGAACCGTTCGGACAGAATTGGGAGTGCAACCTGGATATGTCAGAAAGAAGTAATCGTTGGACCATTGCTCCGGTAATGAATGATGTTATTCAACGATTCACCACCAGACTGGTTACGGAAACGGAAGTTCCAGCGTTGGCACCACGCTTGATGAGAACACCAACCGGTATTCGCGTAGAACTGAACGAACCGGCTCACATTGAGCTGTACAACATCAATGGCAGTTTGATTGAAAAGACCAAAGCTACCGGAACATATACCCGCGACCTGAACAACGGTATTTACATTATCCGCATCAATGGCAAGTCAACGAAATTTGTCAAATAAGTCTTGGTTCTTTCATTAGTCCATTAAGGAATAGAAATTAGAGAAAACGGACTTTCATTTTTTAACCGTCTTTCTTTTTACCGAGAGAGGCGGTTATTTAGTATGTCGGGCATGGTATTAAGCTTTCAGGATGCGAGTTCCTGTATGTGCCGAGTTGATAGGAAACATTAGCGAATGGCAAGGGTGTTGCGGGGGACTGCAAATATGAAAGAAGCCATCAGTAAAGCTGAGGTTTTGACGAACAGAAATCTGATAGAAGGCTCTAATGAGAAAGCAACCGAGCTATAGATTGGGAACGCCTGAAATTCAACCGTAACTCAAGAAGAGTAAATCAGGCAAGACGCAGCGAAAGTTTAACCCACGATTTGATAGGAGGTTTGTCAAATCTCACATTCAATTAGGGGGGGTTAAAACAATTAAAAGAAACCGCCGTGAGCGAAAGCATGCACGGTGGTGTGAGAGGGCAGGGGAGTACCCCCTACCTACTCAATTGAAATCTATCGAGTAATAAACGAGAATGTCAATCCTTGAATTTGGCTGAAAGAAATTGCCGGTTGAGGCGGGCAATGTTGGAGATTGAAATATTTTTTGGGCATTCGGCCTCGCAAGCTCTGGTATTGGTGCAATTGCCGAAACCGAGTTCGTCCATTTTTGCAACCATTGCTTTTACGCGTCTTGCAGCTTCGACTTTTCCCTGTGGCAACAATGCCAAATGACTAACTTTAGCAGAAACAAACAACATGGCCGAACCGTTTTTGCAAGCTGCCACGCAAGCACCACAACCTATGCAGGTAGCCGCATCCATTGCTTCATCGGCATGTTCTTTGGGAATCGGGATAGCATTGCCATCGGGTACTCCACCGGTATTGACGGAAATATAACCTCCCGCCTGAATAATCTTGTCGAATGCGCCTCTGTCCACTACCAAATCCTTGATTACCGGGAATCCGGCCGAACGCCAGGGTTCTACCACAATGGTATCGCCATCTTTAAATTTTCGCATGTGCAACTGACAAGTGGTTATTTCTGTATCTGGCCCGTGTGGATGTCCGTTAATATAGAGGCTGCACATGCCGCAAATTCCTTCGCGGCAATCATGATCGAAAGCGATGGGATCAATGTGCTCACTGATCAGTTTTTCGTTCAGAATATCCAGCATTTCGAGAAAAGAACTGTCGGTTGAAACTTTTTCGAGCTGATAGGTTTCAAATCTTCCCTTTGCTTTTGGCCCGGCTTGTCGCCAGATTTTTAACGTGATATTTATGAATTTTTCCATATTGTTGAGATTGGAATATACTGTTGAATCATCTGTTGTATGGGGAAATTGTTCCCTTATTCTTTGTAATTGCGCTGCTGACGCTGAACAAATTCGTAAATCAGCGGTTCTTTCAATAACGTGGGCTCTTCTCCTTCACCGTTGTACTTCCAACAGGAAACAAAAGAAAATTCTTCGTCGTTACGTTTTGCTTCTCCATCAGGGGTCTGATATTCTTCTCTGAAATGTCCGCCACACGATTCTTCACGCATCAATGCATCGCGTGCAATTAACTCTCCTATTTCAATGAAATCGGCCAAACGCAAAGCTTTTGCCAATTCAGTATTGAAGTCGTACTCCTCTCCCGGCACGTAAACATTCGTCCAAAATTCTTTCCTCACTTCCTTGATTTTGTCCAATGCAATTTGTAACCCTTCTTTATTGCGCGACATTCCGACATATTCCCACATGATTAGCCCCAATTCGCGATGAATGGAATCTACAGAACGTTTTCCCTTGATGTTCATAATTCTCTTCACACGATCATTAACCGATTTTTCGGTATCTTCAAATTCGGGCAAATCGGTACTGAAACGCGGAACCTGAATCTGATCGGAAAGATAATTCTGAATGGTATAAGGAAGAACGAAATATCCATCAGCCAAGCCCTGCATCAAAGCCGAAGCACCCAAACGATTGGCTCCGTGATCCGAAAAGTTGGCTTCCCCAATACAGAAAAGACCTTTTACGGAAGTTTGCAGCTCGTAATCTACCCAAATTCCACCCATTGTGTAATGAATGGCCGGATAAATCATCATGGGAGTTTCGTAGGGATTGTCGTCAACAATTTTCTCGTACATTTGGAAAAGATTTCCATATCGTTCCTTGATGACATTGATCCCCAAACGTGAAATGGCATCGGAAAAGTCGAGATAAACAGCCAAACCTGTATTGCCGACACCATAACCTGCATCGCATCTTTCTTTTGCGGCACGGGAAGCTACATCGCGCGGCACCAGATTCCCGAATGCCGGATAACGACGTTCCAGATAATAATCCCGATCTTCTTCCTTCAAGTCGGTTGGTTTTAATTTCCCTGCACGAATGGCTTCTGCATCTTCTTTTCTTTTCGGCACCCAAATTCTTCCATCGTTACGCAGCGACTCCGACATAAGGGTCAGTTTCGACTGATAATCACCGTGAACAGGAATGCAGGTAGGATGAATCTGAACAAAAGAAGGATTGGCAAAATAAGCGCCTTTTTTGTATATTTGAATGGCTGCAGAACCGTTGGAAGCCATAGCATTGGTGGAAAGGAAATAAGCATTTCCGTAGCCGCCGGAAGCAATCACTACAGCATGAGCCGAATAACGTTCTATTTTTCCGGTAACGAGATTGCGTACAATAATTCCACGTGCTCGACCCTCAATAATGACTACATCCACCATTTCGCGGCGTGGAAAGAGTTTTACCGTACCTTTGGCGATTTGCCGGCTCATGGCCGAATAGGCTCCCAGCAACAATTGCTGTCCCGTCTGACCTTTGGCATAGAAAGTACGTGAAACCTGAGCGCCACCAAAAGAACGATTGTCGAGCAAACCTCCATATTCGCGTGCAAAAGGCACACCTTGAGCCACACACTGATCGATGATATTTCCCGAAACTTCGGCCAACCGGTAAACATTGGCTTCGCGAGCACGATAATCGCCTCCCTTAATGGTATCGTAAAAAAGCCGATAAACAGAATCACCATCATTCTGATAATTTTTGGCTGCATTGATACCGCCCTGAGCTGCAATGGAGTGTGCACGACGGGGAGAATCCTGAATGCAGAAACTCAACACGTTGAATCCCAATTCACCCAGCGAAGCAGCTGCTGAAGCTCCAGCCAGCCCGGTGCCGACCACAATTATGTCCAGACGACGTTTGTTGGAAGGATTGACCAGTTTCTGATGTGCTTTGTAGTTGGTCCATTTTTCAGCCAATGGCCCTTCAGGAATTCGGGGATCTATCTTAATTTCTTCCAATGGTTTTTCTTGTTGTTTCATATTGAGTGTAATTTTAACTGCTTACAAAAGAAAATGAAAATTTTCAACAACTTGCGATCATAAAAAATTTTCAGAAAATATTGATTGCCAAATAATAAAGTGGTACCGACATGAATACCAATACTATAATGGTAGAGAGAACATTAGAAATGGCTTTCAATCGTGGCAACCATTTGCGGTTGTTTAATCCCAACGTCTGCATGGCGCTCCACATTCCGTGTGTCAAATGGAACCACAATGCCGCAAGCCACACAATGTAGAGCACACAGTAAATCCAGTGATTAAAAAGAGCACTTACATAAGCTGCTCCATTGGCAGGGTCAAAGGAACCGGTATGAATTCCCGTCAGCTCGGCAAACTGCATTTTGAACCAGAAATTGTACAAATGAAGTACAAGAAACCCAAATATAATCAGCCCCAACACAAACATATTCTGCGACGACCATTCTACGCCTTTGGGTGTATCTTTTACCGCATATTTTTCATGCCCGCGTGCCCGCAAATTTAAAAATGTCAGATAAAGCGCATACAAAATATGAATGACAAAACCCAACGCCAGGACCAAAGAACCAACCACGGCATACCAGTTGGCTCCCAAAAAAGCGCAGATCTGATTGTAACTTTCAGGTGATATGATCACCACAATGTTCATCAAGCTGTGAAAAATTAAAAAAAGGATGAGAAATACACCCGAAATCGACATTATGAATTTCCGTCCGACAGAGGAGTCAATTAACCACATAATTTTTTTGTTTTAATTTAGTAGGGTTATAAATCAGTTATTTCATTGAAAATAAATTACTTGAATAAACAATCAATATGTCCCTCAAATCTTCTGCAAAAGTAAAGCAAAGAATGCAAAGTAGCAAAAAAATACGGAAAAAATTCTTTAATTTCTTCTTTTTACCATATTCTTCGGTGATAAACTCGTTTTTGCCAAATCGTATACACCAATTCCATTAATGTTTTTTGCTCCAATACTTGGGATTCCAAATGTTAATTCCGAATCAATACATCCTTTCGATCTTTTCCCAGATTCTATTACTGATAATAGATCATCTAATTTCCCATTTCTCACTCCTCTTTTGCTTCCCCTTCGTCAGGCTCAGGGCAGCGCTCAATAAACCACTGACGGAAAAGTGTTTCGGCCATTTTTTCGAGCGTGGCATTTTGGCGGTGAAGCAGGTCTATTTTATCATCTAGGCTGGAAAGAATGGAGGCTATGGCCGTTTAGGTTTGAGGATTAATACAAATTGAAAATTCAAGAGAATTTAATAGAGATTGAGTAACTAGCGGGTGACTTGAACCACCCGCCCATTGGTTTAAATTGATATAATAATAGAGAAATTTCGCATTATTTTCACGTTTTGGTTATGCAGATATAGCATTATCCGAAATCTAAATAGGCTTGTTTTCAAAATAAACTGAACCACAATATGCGCCTACCCTTCCAATAATTATAGTTTCATCATTATTATAGTTGAATTCGTTTCCAAATCCTAAAATACCGTTAACACTATAAATTGGAATTGTACCTTCAATTTTAGGCTTAACATTTCCATTACCAAAAGTTAATATTCTTCCAATTTTATTTCCTTCCACTCACTCATTTGTATTCATTTTTAGATGGGGATACGGTGTCTTCGAGAGCCTCTCTTTCGCTGCCTTCGAGAACCTCAGGCAGCGAAATTGCTCTGGTGTCTGAGGTTCTCGAAACTTCGGTGTCTGAGGCACTCGAAGACACCGTATCCCCTTTGTGGTTGAGGCTCTCGAAACCACAATTAAAATCTTTCTCAAAACCTCCACTACTTTTCAAATCTCTATAGGCGACGGCTAATTGCGACAACAATTGGGGAGTTCCATTTATCAATGCTTCTTTCTTCTTTCGGCTCCATCCCTGCACCTGTTTTTCGCGATAAAATGCTTCATCAATTCTCAAATATTCTTCGTAATACACCACTGTTACAGGCAGTCGTTTTTTCGTGTGATTTGCCCCTTCGCCGTTTTGATGTTATTGCAATAGCAATTTCAAATTGGTCGTACTTCCCGTATAATAGCTACCGTCGCTGCATTCCAATATGTACATGTACCCTTTCTTCATTCGGTAAGTTTTATTTTTGATAAATTTTCCAGAATGATTTGGTTCAATCGTGCTTCTTCTTTCAACTGCTCTTCCAGTTCGGCTTTCAGGGCGGTGAAACGTTCGTTGAAATCG
>Ga0228535_1001898_pt1 | contig 25500 bp, 24 predicted proteins | sample SJ1metagenome_FD_168457 | JGI IMG/M metagenome (GOLD analysis project Ga0228535, IMG submission 168457) | Enriched culture of PCE-dechlorinating microbial communities from Ithaca, New York, USA - SJ1 | ecosystem: Engineered > Modeled > Simulated communities (microbial... > Unclassified | place...
TTCCCCATGGGCGCTGTCTTAACCAGGCGGTTATGTGAAGAGAAACTCTGTTCCATATCCGAAGCCGAACGCCTTGTGGCTTTTACCAATAATTCCAGCCCGCTCTTCATACTGGCAGCCGTAGCCGTCGGGATGTATGGCAATCCCCTTTTGGGTGTAATTCTGGCTGTCGCTCATTATTCCTCCAATATCATCATCGGTATTTTACTGGCTCTTTTTTCATTAGACCGGAAAAATCATTGCATTCCGCTTTGTAAAGAAAACCTGCTGGTAAAAAGTATCCTCACTTTGATCGCGGCGCAAAAAAACCGTAAACCTCTGGGAAAACTGCTGGGGGACTCGATAAAAGCAGGTATCACTAATATCACCCTAATCGGCGGCTTTGTTGTCATATTCGCAGTTCTGATCAGGCTGCTTACGGCAGCCGGTATTATCGGCCGTATAATGTCCTTGTGTGCCACATTAATCAAAGCGTTTGGTTATTCCCCTGCTTTGGGATCCGGTTTTACTGTTGGATTCTGGGAAATGACACTGGGCTTAAGAGAACTATCCTTTCCCGTGCTTTCCCTAACGGAAAGAGCTGTTGCAGCCAGCATAATCCTGGGTTGGAGCGGTCTTTCCATCCAGGCTCAGGTTACCAGCGTACTGTCCGGATCCGGTATACGACCACATCTTTACTACTTGGGCCGCTTCTTGCAGGGCGCTTTAGGAGGTTTTATCGCCTTTGCATTATCCCATACAACCGGGATCTGGGCAGATTTTATTTCTCTCCCCACTTTTTCTTTTCCCCCTTTTGATAACCCGTTTGCTTTACTTACTATCAATCTTAGAGACTACATCCCCTTTGTTTTTAAATCCAGCTTCCTGTTATTTGCAATAATGTTAACCCTTTCTTATGTGATATATACTTTTCATTTTATTTACAGAAAAATATAGATATAAACTAAAAAAACCTGGTATTTGAAGTGCACCCCTTCTATTATCACTATCTTACAACAGTGTCTGACATTTGGGGTACATTTTAATTACCAGGTTTTTGTTAATTATATTATTAATATTATTACACCTTATACATTCTTTTGAACATTATGCCTTAATTCTTCACGGCCCTGTCTTACTACCTGCAGTATTTTTTCTAATTCCAGCTGGAGCTGGGACATTACATCATCGGCATAATTAAATGCGCCCTGCGTGACCTCTTTGGCCAGAGTCTTAGAGTTCTCGATAATCTCATCGCTTTGAGTTTTTGCCAATTTCACTATTTCATTTTCTCCGGCTATGCGTTGTATTTTGGATTTAGCCGTTTCGATTATATTTTCTGCTTCTTTGTTGGCCTCCTCAAGAATCCGGCTTTTTTCACGCATGATCCAGTCAGCTTCCTGTACGCTCTCCGGCATTACGCCCCTTATCCTGTCCAGGTAATTATATAAGGTATCCTCATGAATAATAACTTTGCCCGTCATGGGAATACGTGAACATTCTTCAATAATGTTCTCAAATTCGTCTAATAAATGCAAAATCTCCATACAGTCACCCTCCATATTTTCATGTAATCTTATAATACCAGATTGTTGTATCCCCATACCGGTTTTTTTTGATTAATTCCAAATCATCAAATCTATCGGACAGAATTATGCGGTACCCGGTCTCCATTATGATTAAGGTTTTACGTGAAATAAGCGACGAATTTTGAAGCATTTTCACAACTGGTTCATATAATCCGTCTTTATAAGGGGGATCAAGATAAATCAGATCAAAACGCAAATCAGGTTCTTCCTTCTGTAGATAAGGAATTAAATTCAATGCATCCATATTAAATATTTTTGCGTTATCGACTAGTCTGCAGTGCATTATATTATCTTGTATCAATTGAACGGCCTTTTTGTTTTTTTCGTTAAAATAACATATTTTAGCTCCGCGGCTCAATGCCTCTATTCCCACCGCCCCCGTACCAGCAAATAAATCCAGAAAACTGGAATCAATAATAGCGCTGCCGATAACATTAAAAACTGCTTCTCTCACCCTGTCAAGTGTGGGTCTTATTGTAAAGCCTTTAAAACTTTTAAGATTATGGCCTTTAGCCGATCCCGCGATTACACGCACCCATACGACAGCTCCTTAAAATAAATTATACCATACTATAACAATCTTCTCGATATTTCGCATAATTTTTCATTTTATTTCCTTAATTCTTTACTTATAATAATACTCCTTTTTGTTAAAACTATTATTGAAAATAGATATTCCCCGACAAATCTTTCTTCATCTGTCCCACATATTTTAACCCGCTTTTGCGGGTTTTTTTATTACTACATTTATCGTTATATCTATTATTTCAAAGAAAAGCTTATGCCATTCCTGTTTGATTAAACATATTTTTTTATAAAACGGGCATACTTTTTATCATAAATCTAAAAGTGAAAGGATGGATTTAATGAGTAAAAGTGAATTATATAAATTAATGGGAATTAACTTGGACCTGGCGGTTGAAGCACACGAAATACTGCGCGGCGAAACCGGCCGTGAAATACCCGGGGTGAAGATGGAAGAACAAAATTTTCAGGATGGAATAATTAAAACCATTACCATACTTGATGAGCAAGGTGAGGCAATTATGGGCCGGCCTAAGGGAAGTTACATAACTATGGAATCGCCGGCTTTAAGAATAAATAATAAAATGATTCACAAAAATATTGGTCAGATACTTGCTCAAAAATTAGAAGAAATACTTCCTTTAAATGATAATTCCACTATTCTTGTTATAGGGCTGGGCAACTGGAATGCAACACCTGATTCCTTAGGGCCGAAAGTAGTTAATCTGTCTATGGCTACGCGTCACCTCTTTCAGTATGCTCCGGAAGAACTGCGCCAGGGCCTTCGTCCTGTTGCAGTGATGGCCCCGGGAGTATTGGGTATAACAGGCATTGAAACTGCTGAGATTATTAAGGGAACCGTGGACCATGTCCGCCCTGATGTAATAATATGCATTGACGCGCTGGCAGCAGGCAGTGTGGAAAGAATAAATTCCAGTATACAAATATCTACCACCGGTATAAGTCCCGGTTCAGGCATAGGCAACAAACGCATGGGTATAAACCAGGAGACAATGGGCGTTCCTGTTATTGCGATAGGCGTGCCCACAGTAGTGCAAGCCGGTATTATTGCACATCAGGCTATGGAACAATTATTTAACCATCTGCAGACAACTCCTGCCCTGCAGGATATTTACATGAGGCTTCAACCCATATCGATTAATCAAATGATCTCGAATATCTTACAACCATTTGGCGGACAGCTTATGGTTACTCCCAAAGAAATTGATGAACAGATTACCAATACTGCCAAAGTTATTGCTATGTCTTTGACTATCGCGCTTCATCCCGGAATGCCTCCCGATGAAGTGGAACATTATCTGCAATAGCAGTTTGATTAAACAATCTCTAAAAAATAAAAAAACAAGCAGGAAAATACTTTCCTGCTTGTTTTTTATTTAAAATTGTTGACCTTGGGACATAGCTTGCTCAGCGAATTGAACAAGTTTTCTGGTCATATAACCTCCAACATAGCCGTTTTGACGGGATGTCAGAGAACCTTTGTCAACTTGTGCATAGTTGGCCAGACCCAATTCACCAGCGATCTCATATTTCATTTGATCAAGAGCATACGAAGATCCTTGAACAGCCGGTTTGTTGGTATTCCTACTCATTTATTTTCACCTCCCTTCAAAAACAATGAGAGATTTATTATTTATTACTGTTGACCCATCAGTTGCTGTTCGCCTAGTTGCACCAGTTTTCTGGTCATATAACCTCCCACGTAACCATTCTGGCGAGAAGTCAAAGATCCCTTATCAATTTGAGCATAATTGGGAATGCCTAATTCGGAAGCAATTTCATATTTAAACCTATCTAATGCAAACTGAGCGCCCTGAACAGCAGGCTTATTCGTATTACGACTCATCTTAGAATTTTCACCTCCTTTACTTGTTGTAATTATATTTTGAGCTGTAATTGAATTTTTTATACTTTCTTACAAACTATTTTATTTAGAACCTTTTGCCATTAACGTTATATTTTAACTTTTGTTTTGTTTGCCCTTTTCGCCTTTCATTTTTCTGTTTTGTAAGCCGAGTTCTTGGGCTACTTCGTATTTATATCGTTCTATATTCGGTTTTATTTCTTTATTTACAGTTATTTTATTAATGTCTTTTTTCATATAATCAAAATCTCACCTCCATTTCATATCCTCTGTAAATAAAAAAAAAGAATACTAGGATTCCTTTGGAAAATTAATTTTTATAATATTTATAAATATAAAAAAATTAAAAGGGGCCTTCTTTTCTTATATTTTTAATACGTTACCATTTTTCTTATTAACTGAAAGGTCTTATCTGCCAGATTTTGATGTTCTTCATTTTTCAGTCCCGGGTCTTCTCTCATTATTTCTGTTACCAGATTGCGAGCGCTTATTAATATATCGATATCCCGGCTGATGTCAGCTATTTTAAAGGCTGGCATACCATGTTGTTTCAGGCCGAAAAACTCACCCGGGCCCCTTAATTTTAAATCCTCTTCCGCAAGTTCAAATCCGTCATGACTTGTTGTCAATATCTTTAATCTTTTTAAAGCCACAGGGTTTTGACTGGGTGTGACCAGGATACAATATGATTTTTTGCTGTCTCTCCCCACACGGCCCCTGAGCTGGTGCAGTTGTGCCAGTCCGTACCTTTCGGCGTTTTCTACAATCATTACCGTCGCATTGGGTATATTCACACCCACCTCTATTACTGTTGTCGAAACAAGAACCCTGATACTTCCCCTTTGAAATTTATCCATCACCTGCTCTTTTTCCCCTGGACTCATGCGGCCGTGAAGAAGGCCAACCTTTGCAGGAAAAAGCTCCTTTTGCATTCTTTTAGCCAGGACTGAAGCGCTGTTAATATCCAGCGTATCTGATTCTTCTATCAAAGGACAGACAACAAATATCTGCGCACCAATTTCCAGCTGTTTTTTTATAAATCCAAGCAGTTTATGCCTGGAAGATTCCCTGATACAATAAGTGTCTACAATTTTACGTCCCGGCGGAAGTTCGTCCAGGCAGGAAATATCAAGATCACCATAGAGGGTCATGGCAAGTGTCCTGGGTATTGGCGTAGCTGTCATAACCAGGACATCAGGGGCGCTTCCCTTCTTTTCCAGCATAGCTCGTTGTCTGACACCAAAACGATGCTGTTCATCAATAACAATCAGACCTGTCTTTGCCAAACTTATCTTCTCCTGGATTAACGCATGTGTTCCTATTATTATAGGGATTGAACCTGCTGCCAGTCCCTGCAAGATATTGTCCTTTTCCCCCTGCGCAGTACTGCCCGTCAGCAAGGCTGTCTTAACTCCAAGCGGCTGAAACCAACTGCTGATTGTTTCATAATGCTGCCTGGCTAAAATTTCCGTGGGAGCCATCAGCACACCGGTATACCCGTTTCCTGCTGCCTTTAAAAGAGCCCATGCAGCTATGACGGTCTTACCCGATCCCACATCGCCTTGTATTAATCTTTGCATCGGTTGAGACCTTTCCATATCCCTGCTTACTTCTTCTATCACCCTCTGCTGGGCGCCAGTCAATTTAAAAGGCATATTTTTTAAAAAAACACCGGCAAGCGGGTGGTTTTTTGCATGCCTTACACCCTTGTAAGCTTGTCTTAAAGAGTTGCGTACAATAACCTGCGCCAGCTGAAATAATAACAGCTCTTCAAATACCAGGCGATAACGGGCTTTTTCCAGAGTATCATAATCAGATGGAAAGTGAACAGCCTCTAAAGCTGCTCCGATGGAAAGAAGGTTATATTTTTCTCTGTCTGCCACGCTGAAAATCTCTTTTACCTGCGGGATCTGGTTACGGCAGACCTCGACTTGTGTTTCCCGCCAAAATTTCTGAGTAAGTCCTTGTGTACTGGGATAAACCGGTATGATTCTTCCTGTCTTTAGCATTTCCTTATCCGTATAGTGTTCATATTCGCTTACGTCAATCTGTTTTTTCCCGTAACGGAGATTTACTTTTCCTGTAATAATCAAATTTTTTCCTGGTAAAAGCTGTTTTTTGAGATAAGGCTGGTTATACCATACCGCAGCTGCCGTATTCCCATTTACATCGGTTAGAAATGCCTTAACTATAGACAGCCTTTTACGGGTAACAACCTCTTCTACATAACTGATTTGTCCTGATGCTGATACATCCTCCCCGTCCTGCATTTCATCAAATAAGCTTATGCGGGTACGGTCTTCGTACTTTCGCGGAAAATGGTAAAGAAAGTCCAGTGCATCTTTAATTCCTAACCTGCAAAGCAAAGAAGCACGCTTGGGTCCTATTCCCTTAATTTTCTGTAACGGCAGGTTGTTCTGCATCTTTTCACAGCCTCGTAATAAATTATCTATAATCATAAATTATATTTTAAAAAAATACTATAACAGAACAAAAAGAATGTGCCTCATAACCAAAATTATGAGGCACATTCTCTTTACAACGTATTCCTATCGGATATATCTACATCGATTACTTAAACAGCGAGAGCAAGACACCTGCAGCAACGGCTGAGCCGATAACGCCGGCCACGTTCGGGCCCATGGCATGCATGAGCAGGAAATTCCTTGGGTTTTCCTTTTGTCCGACAACCTGGGAAACACGCGCTGCCATCGGTACGGCGGAAACACCGGCAGAACCGATCAGCGGGTTAACCTTGCCGCCTGAGATAGCGCACATGAGATTACCTAAAAGGGTGCCGCCGGCTGTACCTACACAGAAGGCAGCCAGTCCCAGTACGATAATGGACATAGTCTGGAAATTCAGGAAAGCTTCAGCGCTGGCCGTGGCTCCAACAGTAGTCGCCAGGAAGATAGTAACAATGTTGATTAAGGCATTCTGGGCTGTATCATTTAAGCGCTGGACAACTCCGGCTTCTCTGAACAGGTTGCCTAACATCAGCATACCTACAAGGGGAGCAGCATCGGGCAGCAGAAGCACAACTACTACTGTAACGGCAATCGGGAACACTACCTTCTCCAATTTGGATACAGGACGCAGCTGTTCCATCACAATCATTCTGTTTTTCTTGCTGGTCAGCGCGCGCATAATGGGCGGCTGGATAATAGGCACCAGGGCCATATAGGAATAAGCTGCCACTGCTATCGCCCCCAGTAAGTGCGGGGCCAGTTTAGATGTCACATATATAGCTGTCGGGCCGTCGGCGCCGCCAATTATACCGATTGAAGCGGCTTCCCTGGGCACGAATCCCAGGTAAAGAGCTCCGATAAAGGTAGAAAAAATACCGAGCTGGGCAGCAGCCCCTAACAAAAGGGTCTTAGGGTTGGCAATGAGCGGACCAAAGTCAGTCATGGCGCCAACGCCCATGAAAATAAGCGGTGGGTAAATTCCAAGTTTAACACCCTGGTAAAGGTAATACAAGAGACCGCCGGGAACAAGTTTATCGTGCCCGGGGTTCATGGGGTCCGGAGCATAACTCTGCGGCTCCATTAACCCGTTGTTAGGCAGGTTTACCAACAGCATACCAAATGCTATCGGAAGAAGCAGAAGCGGCTCGAATCCTTTGACAATAGCCAGGTACAATAGAACAAAGGATATTAACAGCATAATTATCTGATCTAAGCCAAGGGACAAAAACCCGGTGTTTGTTACCAGATCAGATAACGCCTTTGAGAAATTTATTTCCATAACAGGATTTCAACCCCTCTCAATTATACAGTAGTTCATTATTAACCAATCACAACAAGTACGTCGCCGGGGTTAACGGCAGCGCCTTCAGCCACTCTGATTTCTTTTACGGTTCCGGATGTGTTGCAGAATATCTCATTTTCCATCTTCATAGCTTCCAGTGTCAGGATAAGGTCTCCGGCATTAACAGCCTGTCCGGCTTTAACTTTAATAGACATGATTTTTCCGGGCATCGGAGCTGAAATGGTCTCTGCACCGGCAGGGGCAGGCGCGGCTGCTTTAGGAGCTGCGGGAGCAGGTGCGGGAGCAGGCGCAGCAACAGGCGCGGGAGCAGGTGCAGCAGCTCTGGGTGCAGGCGCTGCACCGCCGCCGATTTCTTCTACCTCTACTTCATATGTCTTACCATTAACAGTAATCTGAAACTTTTTCATTTTAAAGTCTCTCCTTTACTCGTTATAAATTTTAATATTTTATTTAAGATTATCTTTTTAGATTTGTCTCAAACTCATGGTGTCCTGGCGTCCGGCCATGCTCCAGGAAGGCGCCTGTACACCCGGCATACGGGTAATAGCTTTGATTACCATTGTTCCTTTGCTGAAAGCTGCAACAGCTGCAGCAATAACAGCTGCTACATCATCGTCATCTTGAGCAGCAGCTACTGTCGGAGCAGGAGCTGCCTGTACCACCTGCGGCTGCTCTGTTTTAACTGTTACAGGATTTTTTTTTCCTTCAATCATTTTTGCAGCGCTGCTTATAACCCAGATTACACCAACCAGCATGACCAGTTCAGCAAACACTGTTCCCATTCCAATACCTGCAACTGTTAATCCAAATCCTAACATGTCAGTTCCTCCTTTCAGGCAATGACCCCTACAGGGGTATATTGCCGTGTTTTTTAGCAGGCCGTGTCTCGCGCTTGGTGGCAAGCATTTCCAGCGCATTGGCCAGGCGGGGCCGGGTTTCTTTTGGTTCGATTACAATATCAACAAAACCTCTTTCTGCTGCGACATAAGGAGTAGCAAACCTATCGCGGTAGTCGGCAATCTTTTCGGCCCTCTTTTCGGCAGGATTTGCCGCACCTTCAATATCTTTGCGGAAGATGATGTTGGCTGCGCCTTCTGCGCCCATAACGGCTATTTCGGCAGTTGGCCAGGCAATAACCTGGTCCGCTCCCAGGTCACGTGAACACATGGCGAGGTAGGAACCACCATACGCTTTACGTGTTACTATGGTGATCTTGGGAACAGTAGCTTCGGAATAAGCATACAGCAGTTTGGCGCCGTGCCTGATAATACCGCCGAATTCCTGGTTGGTTCCGGGTAGGTATCCGGGTACGTCAACAAAGTTTACGACAGGAATATTAAAGGCATCGCAGAAACGGATATGGCGGGAAGCTTTATCGGATGCGTTTATATCCAGGCACCCGGCCATAACGCGCGGCTGGTTTGCAATTATCCCGATAACCCGACCGTTAACCCTGGCATAACCTGTTAAGATGTTGGGGGCATAGTGAGGCATCGTTTGGAAGAACACGCCGTTGTCAACCACTTTCTGAATTAATGCTACCATGTCATAAGCGGCGTTGGGGTTGTCAGGTATAATCTCGTTAAGCGACTCATCCATACGTTCGGGACTGTCGCCAGTTTCCATATATGGAGCATCTTCCAGGTTATTGGAAGGCAGAAAACTTAAAAGTTCCCTGATTTGGTTAAAGCAATCCTCTTCGTCTTCGGCAGCAAAATGAGCCACACCGCTGGTGCGGTTATGTGTCATAGCCCCGCCCAGCTGTTCTGCAGATACTTCTTCACCGGTAACAGCCTTGATAACCTGAGGACCGGTTATGAACATCTGGGAAATATTTTTAACCATGAAAACGTAATCGGTCAAAGCAGGAGAGTAAACAGCCCCACCGGCGCAAGGTCCCATAATAACGGAGATCTGGGGAATAACACCGGAAGCCAGGGTATTGCGGTAGAAGATTTGTCCGTAACCGGATAATGCGTCTACGGCTTCCTGGATACGGGCGCCGCCGGAATCATTCAGGCCTATGCAGGGTGCGCCCATTTTAACGGACAGGTCAAGCACCTTGCAGATTTTCTGAGCATGCATTTCGCCCAGAGAACCACCCAGCACAGTAAAGTCCTGAGCAAAAACATAGACCAGGCGGCCATCAACTGTGCCATACCCGGTTACAACACCCTCACCGGGCGCTTCTTTTCCGGCCATGTCAAAGTTTACACAGCGGTGCGTTACAAATTTGTCCAGCTCAGTGAAAGAACCTGGGTCAAGAAGTTTCTCGATCCGTTCCCGGGCAGTCAGTTTTCCGCTTTTGTGCTGTTTCTCGATTGCCTTCTTCCCGCCGCCTTCTTCAACCTTGGTACTGAGTTTTAACAGTTCATCGATCTTAGCTTTTGTACTCATTTTTCGAAACTCCCTCTTTTAAGTATTTTCTCTACTTATCTTTCTGAAATCTCGAGCAAGATGCCTCTGGTTGCTTTTGGATGCAAGAAGGCTATCTTGGCGCCACCTGCGCCGTAACGTGGCTTTTCATCAATCAGCCGGATGCCTTTTTCTTTGAGATAGGCCAGAGCTTCTTCAATATTGTCTACTTTCAAAGCAATGTGTTGAATACCCTCGCCGTTTTTCTCAATATACTTGGCAATGGGACCATCGGGAGATGTGGATTCGAGAAGTTCGAGTTCACTGTCTCCACAAGGCAGGAAGGCAACACGCACCTTCTGTTCTTCAACTACCTCCGTCCCTTCGCTTTTAAGACCCAGAACTTCAGTGTAGAACTTAAGTGATTCTTCCAGGTTGTTGACCGCAATTCCAATATGGTCAACCTTGAGAACTTTCATCAGTACTGACCTCCTTTTATTTCTTTTGTTTCATATGAGATATTATAAAGGTATTCTTTTAAAAAACAATCATTTTAGCGATTCTTCAAATATTTTGTTCACAAGTGTATAGGGATCCATCTCTTTTGACAAAACCTTATCTATCTCCCGTTCAAATCTTCCGCCCTCATTAAGTTTTTCTGTGATATATTTTGTTATTCTTTGAACCACCAAATCAAGGGTTTCAGTTTCAATCCGTTCGCGACGTCGTTTTTCCAAAAGACCTGTTCGTACCAGGTATTGATTATGTTCTATGATTTTTTCTACCACTTCAACTATACCTTTATTCTGTGCAGCTACAGTCATAAGGATGGGATATTCCCACTCCGATATTTCCGGATTCAACTGCAGCATCATCTCCAGTTCGATAACAACACGGTTGGCGCCATCGCGGTCTGCTTTATTTACCAGGAATATATCTCCAATTTCCAGTATACCCGCTTTGATGGCCTGGATATCGTCGCCTAAACCGGGTACAGCAACCACAATTGTTGTATCGGCTGTCTTGACAATATCCACTTCGGACTGACCTACACCGACTGTTTCAATAAAAATATAGTCAAATCCACAGGCATCAAGTATTTTTACTGCAAAATGAGTTGCTTTGGAAAGGCCGCCCAGTCTTCCTCTGGTACCCAGGCTGCGGATATATACACCCGGATCCAGGTTCAGGTCGGACATACGGACACGATCGCCCAGTATTGCCCCGCCTGTAAAGGGACTGGTGGGGTCAACTGCCAGGATACCTACTCTTTTATCTTTTTTGCGCAGTTCTTTGACCAGTTTGTCTGTCAGCGTGCTTTTCCCCGAACCAGGGGGACCTGTAATTCCCACAATATGAGCGTCCCCGGTAAAGGGGTAGAGTTGTTTCAATACTTCATTGGCCTCGGGCGCTTCATTTTCGGCCAGACTGATCAATCGGGCGATTGCCCGGAGGTCACCCTCCCGGGCTTTTTTAACTATTTCCATGCCAACACCGCCTTTTCTTCATTGAGCGCGATAAGCGTGCCACGGCATACATCGCCGTGGCACGTATATTCCGCCCGCGCCACGAGTCTTGACTTTTTACTAAAGCTTCTTGCTGAATTACTTCACGTTATTTTTAATAAACTCAATTACAGTGCTGGTTGGAGTACCGGGAGTATATACTTCCGCAACGCCGTTCTCCTTGAGGAAGGGAATATCGGTATCGGGAATAACACCGCCGCCCAGTACCAGTACGTCATTTACACCCTTTTCTTTCAAAAGTTCCACCACTTTCGGGAAAAGGTGGTTATGAGCGCCTGACAGCAGGCTCATAGCTACTACATCAACGTCTTCCTGCACGGCTGCAGCTACTATTTGTTCAGGTGTTTGGCGAAGTCCCGAATAAATTACTTCCATACCTGCATCCCGTAAAGCACGGGCAATAACTTTGGCGCCACGGTCATGGCCATCCAAACCTGGCTTGGCAACTAAAACCCTAATCCGTTTCTCAGTCATTTTACTAACCTCCATCTGTTATACTTTTTATTATCCGCTTATGTTATCCGTATTACAGAATCTCAACAGGTCTGTATTCACCGAAGATTTCTCTTAAGACGTTACAGATTTCGCCTTCAGTTCCATAGACACGGACCGCATCAAGGATATAAGGCATCAGGTTGGCATCGGTCTTGGCAGCTTCGCGGAGAGCATCGAGTTTAGTCTTCACAGCAACGTTATCACGTGACGCCTTCATCGCCTTAAGCTTCTTGATTTGGGATTCTCCAACGGAAGGATCGACACGAAGGAGATCTTTCATTGGAGCCTCTTTGATCTGGAACTTATTCATGCCGACAACAACGGTCTTGCCTGACTCAACCGCTTTTTGATAAGCATAGGAACTATCAGCTATTTCTTTCTGGATATAGCCCTGCTCGATAGCCTTAGGAGCTCCGCCCATGGCATCGATCTTGTCAATGTATTCCTGGGCTTTCTTTTCAATGGCGTTCGTCAAGCTTTCGACATAGTAGGAACCGGCCAGCGGGTCTACAGTCTCGCAGACGCCGGATTCATAAGCCACGATCTGCTGGGTCCTGAGTGCGATACGGACTGCCTCCTCGGTAGGCAGGCACAAAGCTTCGTCTCTGGAGTTGGTGTGCAGGGACTGAGTTCCGCCCATTACGGCAGCCAGTGTCTGGATAGTAACACGAATGATGTTGTTGTCAGGCTGCTGTGCAGTTAGGGTTGATCCACCGGTCTGGGTATGGAAACGCAGCATCATGGAACGGGGATCTTTGGCGCCAAAGCGCTCCTTCATGATCTTGCCCCACAGCCTGCGGGCTGCGCGGAATTTAGCCACTTCTTCCAGCAGGTCATTGTAAGCGTTGAAGAAGAAGGACAATCTTCCGGCAAAAGCGTCAACATCCATACCGGCCTTGATAGCCGCATCAACATAAGCAATACCGTCAGCCAGGGTAAAAGCTACTTCCTGAGCTGCAGTGGAACCGGCTTCGCGGATGTGATAACCGGAAATGGAAATAGTGTTCCAGTTAGGCACATTCTTAGCACAGAATTCAAAGATGTTGGTAATCAAACGCATGGAAGGTCCAGGCGGGTAAATGTACGTGCCCCTGGCGGCATATTCTTTAAGGATATCGTTCTGGATTGTGCCGTTAAGCTTATCGGCGCTTACTCCCTGCTTTTCGGCCACTGCGATATACATTGACAGGAGGACGGAAGCAGGTGCGTTGATAGTCATAGATGTGCTGACTTTGTCCAGCGGAATACCACCAAATAATGTTTCCATATCGGCCAGGGAGTCAATAGCAACCCCCACCTTACCTATTTCACCCTGTGCAATGTTGTCATCAGAGTCATAACCAATTTGCGTGGGCAGGTCAAAAGCAACGGACAGACCTGTTTGCCCCTGTTCGAGAAGATACTTGTAGCGCTTGTTGGAGTCTTCGGCTGTAGCAAAACCGGCATACTGCCTCATGGTCCAGAAGCGGCCGCGGTACATAGTGGGCTGCACCCCACGGGTGAAGGGATACTGTCCCGGCATACCCAGCTCTTTTTCATAGTCGAAATCAGCCAGATCTGCTGGTGTGTAGAGCCTTTCAATTGTTGTACCTGATGTTGTTGTGAACTCTTCTTTGCGCTCTTTGTTCTTGGCGAGAGTCTTGGCTACCATACCTTTCTCCCACTGGTCCTTAGCGCTGGCAATTTTTTGAACCTTTTCTTTGTCAAACATAGATTTTGCGCTCCTTCCCTTAATTTGTATCTCTCTTTGTACATGAAGAGGTCCTGGAGTGCTGGGCAGTACCCTATCCAGGTCCTCAAACTTATTGCTGCTCAGTTACATTTAAAGTTTTCAAGGTAATGTAATAGTAATCACTGAATCCTTAATTGGCTGGTATATTGCACTAGTGGCCTTGCTTTTAGAAGAAAGGCCATACCATCGGCAGTATAATCACAGAAAGGATCCAGCAGATAACGATAAGGGGAGTACCAACTTTCACATAGTCCATGAACCTGAAGTTACCAGGTCCAAAGACTAACGTATTGGGAGGTGTACCTACAGGTGTAGCAAAGGCACAAGATGCAGCGACAGCTATAGCCATCAGAACCGCCTTCGGGTCAGCGCCCAGTCCCTGGGCAATTGCCATCCCGATAGGAGCAAGCAGTGTTGTGCTGGCGGTGTTGGACATGAACTGGGTCAGGGCGCAGGACAGGAAGAACAGCCCACCTGTTAAGACGTATGGACCCGCGTCTTGACCGATAATCCCGATAATTACATCTGCAATCATTTTGCCGGCGCCTGTTTTAGCCATGGCGGCTGCCAGCGGAAGCATCCCGGCAAACAGAAAGATAGTGGTCCAGTCAATAGCCCTGTAAGCCTGCTTGTCAGTCATAACTCCTGTGACAACAACTAGCAGGGCGCCGATTAGCGCGGTTACATGCAGCTTTATACCTATCTGTTTTTCAAAAATCATACCTACAACTGCCAGCAGCAAGATGCCTATTGAAATCATCTTCTTGTTTTTGCTGACTTCTTTTACGGCCACGCCTTCGGCCGCAACGACAGCAGCTACTTGTTCCTCGTCTACGTACCTGTCAGGCACAAGTTTTTTTCCGATTGTAACCATATAAATAATACCTGCAATAGTAAGGGGGATACCAATTATTGCAAACTCGAAGAATCCAAAAGTACCCAATTTGGCTGCCTCGAGAGCCCCTTTAACAGCAACGTTAGGAGGTGTTCCAATTAGGGTAATTATTCCGCCCAGACCTGCGGACAGGGCAAGGGGCATCAACAGTTTGGAACGGTTATAGCCGGCGGAGGCCGCAATACCTATGACAACAGGCATCAGGACAGCCGTTGTCCCGGTATTGGAAAGCACTGAGGATAATCCGGCTCCGATAACCATTATACCGACAATCAGGAGATTTTCGGTTTTGGCAAATTTAGTAACCATGTCACCTATCTGTTTGGCAACACCGGTCTCAAATAACCCGGCGCCGACCACAAACATTCCGGCAAACAGAATGCAGTTACTGTTCGCCAAATAATTCAGGGTTGTTGTAGCATCCATAACTTTGGTCAGGATCAATGCCACAGCGACGGACATAGCGGTAACGGCAAGAGGAATAAGTTCGGTAATGAACAGAACAGCGGCAACCGCTAAGATAAGCAACGTAATCGTTGCTGGTGTCATATTATCACCCTCCACACTTATATTTTTAAGGTACAACCTGCCAAAATCGGCCGTGTGTTGGTACTTATACACCCCCTGTCTAAGCTCACGCTTTCACACAAAAACATGGCCTCTTAATAAAACTAAAATGTAACCGAGCAACAAAACTAAATGTTTATAAAACCAAATGCTTAATATTTATTTCTTCATCGTACCTGTTTTCAGGAAACGATCATGAAACTCTAAACAGCGGCTGATTATATGCGGAGTATGGGCATTGTTGGTGGCCTTGCAGGCATCCTCAAAATACTCCATCAATAACGGTTTGTAATCAGGATGCGCACACTTATTAATAACTTCAACAGCTCTTTCTTTCGGAGACTTGTTTCTGAGGTCTGCAACACCCTGTTCGGTAACTATTACCGAAACATCATGTTCCGTATGGTCAACATGGGAAACCATCGGAACAATACAGGAAAGATCGCCGTTCTTGGCAACAGAACCTGTTAGGAAGATGGAAAGGTAAGCATTCCTGGTAAAATCTCCGGAACCGCCGATACCGTTCATCATTCTCGAACCCATAATATGCGTAGAATTAACATGCCCGTAAATATCTATTTCTATAGCGGTATTCATACTTATTACCCCTAAACGGCGGGCAGTTTCAGGGTTGTTGCTGATCTCCTGAGGTCTTAAAATTATTTTGTCGCGGTAAAAATTAATTTTTTCTTTAAAACGTACTAATCCCTCTTCCGAAGGAGTCAATGATGTGCCGGATGTCACAATAAACTTGCCTGCATCGATCATATCAAAAGCGGCATCCTGGATAACTTCGGAATAGAATACCAGGTCTTTGAAATCAGACTCTAACAACCCGGCCAATACAGCGTTCGCAACGTTGCCGACGCCCGACTGCAAAGGCAGCAGGTTTTTCGGCAGTCTTCCCAATTTAACTTCATTTTCCAAGAAAGCAATCAGGTTTTTGGCCATAGCCTTACTTGTATCATCAAGCGGCGCAAGGGGACGCACTTTATCAGTAATATCCGTAATTACTATTGCAGCAATCTTATCCGGTCCGCACGGAATATACGGTGTGCCGATGCGTTCTCCGGGATCGACGATCGGAATGGGTTGACGATTGGGAGGATCCAACGGGATATAGACATCATGCATGCCTTCCAGTTCCTTGGGCTGGCTGGTATTGATCTCAACGATAACAATATCTGCTTCCTGAACTATTGTAGGTGTGTTTCCCATAGAAGTCGTGGGAACAATATGGCCTTCTTCCGTGATAGCGCATGCTTCTACAATAGCCACATCCAGATTTCCGTAAAAACCGTAGCGGATGTGCTGGGGACTGTGGCTTAAATGCATGTCAAAATAGTTTACGCTGCCGTTATTAAGCGCCTTTTGAATGTCTCCGTTTGTCTGATAGGGATGGCGTTTTTTAATAACACCCGCTTTTGTAAGCGCCCCGTCAAGCTCTGGTCCCACCGATGCCCCGGTAACCAAACTGATTTCAACTTTCCGGCCTTCTTCAGCCTGCTTGGCTAAAGCCAAGGGCACAGCCTTCGGATAGCCGCAGGGGGTAAATCCGCTTGTGCCGACGAACATTCCGTCTTTAATCAGCAGCGCTGCTTCATCGGCTGATACCACCTTTTCCAATAGTTGCTTGCATCTGATTCTTTCTTGATACATTCCAAGCCCTCCGTTTTTTTATATTATTTTGCTTTTTGCCTTTAAATATTGGTCTTTAATAATGGATATATGTAAAAAAAAACTAGTCAATTATCCTGTGTCAGCTAACAAAGTACCTAACAGGGTAACCAACTAGTGTCAGCTTACTTTAAGAGTGCTTGTACACCCCTGGTAAGTAACAGGTCGGAGTCTTGGGTTTTAACCCGTCATATTAACGTCGGCCAAACCCTTTAAACCCTAAAATATCATTTTCTAATTTTGTGAATCTTTCATCTGGTTATATGCCAGCCACTTCTCGTACATAATTTTCAAGGCAGTAACAATAGCTTTACGTGCGCTTCCGTGATATCTTTGATCAAATTTTGCTACTAAGCCGTCAATTCCTTCAAAAAGATTATATCCCAAGACCAGTTTCTTGTAAAAATCCTTAGCAACCTGAGTTGCCAGGGTGCAGTCACAGTCAACAATAATACCTGTCACAGGGTCTATTTCGACCCCCACTGCTATTACCTGGTACAACTTCTCTGCCGTGATAGAAGAAGGTAGTTTTGCATAACCGGTTATGAATATTGTTCCAGCTCCTGGATTTTCCGTAGTTTCCGGCCCTGTCAATCCCCCACCTCCTTTTTTCTTTAATTTTATCTCTACTCATAATATTCTAAAACGATTATATAATAATGTGATAAAAAGAGCAATCGATTATTAAACAACAATTTAAACTTATAGTTAATAATAATTAAAATTTAAACTACAATTCTCACGGAGTAATTATCACACTATTGTTATACTAATAATAAATAAACAACTATTGATTATATATATTTTACATAAATTTCGATTTTCCTGCATAAAAAAATAAAAAAGATGGGGATTTTGAAATCCCCATCTTTTTTATTTTATGTGAATCTGTTGTTGTTAATACTTCTTCTATTTTTAATTTTAGAAGAACGGCCAGAAGATCGGGATGATAATAACGGAGAGAACCCAGCAAATAAGAATCAGGGGCGTACCGACTTTCACGTAGTCCATAAACTTGAAGTTGCCAGGTCCTAATACCAGCGTATTGGGAGGCGTCCCTACCGGTGTGGCAAAAGCGCAGGATGCGGCTACAGCAATAGCCATCAAAACAGCCCGCGGGTCAGCGCCCAATCCCTGGGCAATAGCCATCCCGATGGGAGCAAGCAGTGTTGTGCTGGCGGTGTTGGACATGAACTGGGTCAGGGCGCAGGACAGGAAGAAAAGCCCGCCTGTCAGGACATAGGGACCGGCATCCTGACCAATGATCCCGATAATTACATCTGCAATCATTTTACCGGCGCCTGTTTTGGCCATAGCAGATGCCAGAGGAAGCATCCCGGCAAACAGGAAGATGGTGGTCCAGTCAATGGATCTGTATGCCTGCTTATCAGTCATAACTCCTGTAACAACGACTAGCAGTGCGCCTATCAGAGCGGTTACATGCAGGGGTATGCCTATTTGCTTTTCAAAAATCATACCCACGACTGCAAGCAGCAGCACACCTATTGAAATCATCTGCTTCTCCTTGCTGGCTTCTTTTTTAGCCACGCCTTCAGCAGCAACGGCAGCAGCTACTTGTTCCTCATCAACGTATCTTTCCGGTATGAGTTTCTTTCCGATAGTTGCCATATAAATAATACCTGCAATAGTAAGGGGGATGCCAATTATTCCAAACTCGAAGAATCCAAAGGTGCCCAATTTGGCTGCTTCGAGAGCCCCTTTAACAGCCACGTTAGGCGGCGTTCCAATCAGGGTAATGATTCCGCCCAGACCTGCTGCCAGGGCCAGAGGCATTAATAACTTGGAACGGTTATATCCTGCCGAAGATGCAATACCTATTACAACAGGCATCAGAACAGCCGTTGTACCGGTATTGGAAAGCACTGAAGACAACCCGGCTCCGATAACCATAATACCGACTATCAGGAGAGTTTCGGTTTTGGCAAATTTAGTTACTGTGTCGCCCATCTTTTTGGCAACACCGGTCTCAAACAATCCGGCGCCGACGACGAACATCCCGGCAAACAGGATACAGTTGCTGTTCGCCAAATAGTTAAGTGTAGTTGTTGCATCCATAACTTTGGTTAAAATCAATGCTACAGCGACGGACATGGCTGTGACAGCCAAAGGAATAAGTTCAGTAATAAACAGGATGGCGGCAACCGCCAGAATTAGCAACGTAATCGTTGCTGGTGTCATAAATATCACCCTCCATACTTTTTTCTTTTCTTTTTTTTGTTTCCAAGACATAGTTACGGCTACTAAGCTGTATTGACCTGTTAATATATTACTCTTATATCACCCCCATTTTGCTTTTGTGAACAAAAAACCGACCTCAACTACTTCTTTTCAGATGCAGCCGGTCGGGTTGCTCCCATTAAGTGGAAATACACTGAAGTAGGGTCCTCGCCACGACCCGGCCTAGCCATATCAACATACAAGCACTTAAACCATAAGCACTCCCATGTTACTTAGCCGGGTCTTGCTTCCTTGGCGCCCCTGAGGGGTCGCCATGGGCAGAACTCGTCTACCTCGCAAGGGGTGTATTTTTATTTACTATATGAGGTAAACCACCTCCATATGATCGTTTTGAAATTACAATACCAAGTGACTTATTCTATTTAAATTTCTAAATTCCTTCTTTATTAAAAAAATTATTATAAATGTATGAATACTTTTATTATTTTCTTATACATTAGCATAACATTCTAACAATATACTTTAATTCTGTCAGATATAACTGCCTTCTGTTCCCCGGACAGAAACATCCCCGACCATCACGACGCTCAGGGTGCCGTCCGTTCTTTCCACCAGAAGACAGCCGTCATCATTTATATTACGGGCTATGCCGTTATACCTCTCCTCCCCTGAAGAAACCATAACCTCTTGTCCCAGAGTGGAATTCAATTCTTTCCAGCGCGCTATTACCTCATCAAAACCGTATTTCAGGTAGTTTTTATACTCGTCTTCCAGTTCTCTTAAAATTTCAACCAGCAAATCCGTCCTTCTAAAATTCCGGCCCGCAGCTATCGCCAGTGATACCGCCTTTTCCTTTATATCGTCAGGAAAATCGTCTTCCTTATGGTTTGAGTTTATCCCTACACCTACTACCACATAATTTATCATGTCAATTTCAGCGCTTAGCTCCGTGAGTATCCCGCATACTTTTTTCCCGGAAATGACCAGGTCGTTAGGCCATTTTATTGTTACATCAAGCCCGGTAAATTTTCGCAGAGCCCGGCATACCCCCACGGCACTAACAAAAATTAGCTGGGTTGCCAGGGAAGGAAGTAATCTGGGCCGCAAAACAAAAGTAAACCAGATACCTTTTTGCGCAGGTGAAACCCAAGCCCGGCCCATCCTCCCTTTTCCTTGCAGCTGCCGTTCCGCAATAACAATGGTACCTTCGGGTGCGCCTTCTGCCGCCAGTTTTTTTGCGAAATCGTTAGTGGAACTAACCTCTTCATAGACGTGAACTGCCCTGCCAAAAATTTCGGTGCCAAGTCTTAGCTTAAGTTCCTCTTTATTAATGGTATCGGGATATTCCAACAGTCTGTATCCCTGGCGGTGAACCGACTCTATCACATAACCTTCATCTTTAAGGTTATTGATTTGTTTCCAGATCGCGGTTCTGCTTACACTCATTCTCCTACTTATTTCTTCGCCGGATATGAACTTGCCCCGGCTTTCAATCAGCAGCCTTAGGATTTCCTGTTTCATGCTGTAAATCCTTTCATTTAAAAATTTAAAAATTTTCATTAAGCGCAGTAAAGTAGTGTCTTGCATACAACGATTAATTTTGATAGAATACCATAGTGGACTTTGCATAAGTTTACTGGTCATCACTGGCCTAAGGAGGTGGAATTCTGATGTCTAACAAGTGCGATATTTGCGGTAAAGGCAATAGTGTTGGCATGAAGGTAAGCCATTCCCATATCCGTACGAAAAAAGTCTGGTCTCCTAACTTACAGCCCGTTAAAGCACTGGTTAACGGTACTACCAAAAAGTTAAGAGTATGCACCCGCTGCCTGCGTTCCGGCAAAGTTCAAAGGGTGGTATCTTAATAACGATCTTCCGTTTTCCGATTACCGAATAAGACTGGTTACGGGTATAAAAACCAGGAACTCTTCTAAATCTTTTCGGATAGTCGGATATCGGATAGTCGGTATTTATTGGATATTGGACGTTCGAAGCAAAAGCAGACCCGGTTTAAGACTGTGGTCCGCTTTTTTATTTGTCTTTTTCCCTGCTTTTGATAACACGTATAACAAGCAGAAGTCCGCTTTTAATCTCAATTACTGCCTCTTCCCGGCTAAAAAAGTTGCTGACTCCAATCGGTATTCCCATTGTAAAGGTACCCCCGGAAAGACTGTAATGCAGTCCCTTTGTAGAAATGCCGTCAACCTGCTCAGAAAGCGGCAGTAGAGAAATGACATCTCCTGTCGTACCCGTAATAGTCTCATCTTTCCTGACAAGGAAAATCTCATGCTGTTCGTCAATTATTCTTATCCGGGCTTTTTCCCCCTGCGGCAGCGCAAGCAGCATGATATTGGCCAGGGTGTGGTCCATTCGGCCTCCCAGACCTGCCAGAATGTCTATTTCGACAAAACCAAGCTCCAACGCCTTTAGTAAGGCCAGATGAGTATCGGTATAGTCTTTGTCAGCGGGATAGCGGATTATTTCCGCGCCCAAGCGGTTTAACTCCTCCAATTCCGGGGGTGTGAGGGTGTCAAAATCACCCAGGACTAAGTTCGGGATAACTCGTAATGCATTGGCATGCCTGGCGCCCCCGTCTGCACATATGATATACCCTGCCCCGGAAACGATTTTTTTTACAAAACTGCCGGGCTCAAACAGCCCCCCTGAAAAAACAATACATCTTTTGCCTGCCATGGAACCTCCAAATCACGGACTCTGCCTTAATCAGTTTTGACACGACTCCATTAACTGAGCGACTGCCTGAGCCGGATTGGGATGACCAAAAACAGCAGCTCCGGCTACTAGCACATTTGCTCCCGCTTCTACCGCCAATGGAGCGGTATCCTGGTTGATCCCGCCGTCAACCTCGATATAGAGCTCAGGCTTCCTCTCCTGCGCCCAGCTCTTGAGCATATTTATTTTAGGCAGCACATTCGGTATGAAACGCTGTCCCCCGAAACCTGGATTGACTGTCATCAGCAGTACCAGATCGAGGTCTTCCAGGATGTATTCCACTAAATCCAAAGGGGTATGAGGATTGAGAGCTACACCGGCTTTGGCCCCTGTTTCCTTAATAGCCTGGACTACGCGGTGCAGGTGGTGGCAAACCTCGGCATGAACAGTAATCAGGTCCGCTCCGGCTGCCCTGAACTCCCGCAGGTACAGTTCCGGCTTTTCTATCATGAGATGAACGTCAAAAAATAACCGGCTCTTTGGTCTTAGCGCTTTAATAACAACCGGTCCGATTGTCAGGTTCGGCACAAAATGTCCATCCATTACATCAATGTGAAGCCAGTTAGCTCCCGCCTTTTCCACATAGGCCACTGCTTCCCCCAAACGGCTAAAATCGGCAGACAGTATAGATGGCGCCAGTAACACCATTACTAATACCTCCTCTCTTGTGCTATGACTTCTTGCAGGATTTGCAGATATCGCCGGTATCTTCCCTTATCCAGGATATCTTTTTCCACAGCCTCCCTTACGGCGCACTGGGGCTCGTCTTGGTGCAGGCAGGTATTAAACCTGCACATTCCTTTGAATTCCAGAAAATCCGGATAATAGTTTATTAAAAATTCCCTTTTTATCTCTTCTGGTAAAAACACCCTGCTAAAACCGGGAGTATCCGCAAGCAGTCCTCCTTCCGACAAATGAATGAGTTCCACATGCCGGGTTGTATGCCTGCCGCGGGCCAATTTTTCACTGATTTGACCTGTTTTCAAGCGCAAGCCGGGTTCCAGTGCATTCAACAGGCTCGATTTCCCTACGCCGGAAGGACCCGCAAATACAGAAATCCTGCCTGTTAATTCCTGTCGTAATGCTGACAGTCCCCACTTCCTTTTTGAACTTGTCACCAGTACGTGAAATTTTGACCTGCGATATATTTCGCTGACCTCTCTCTCCCCCGATGTGACCAGGTCAGCTTTATTAAAACAGATAACTGGCCGAACCGAATTGACCTGGACCATGATCAACAATCTGTCCAACAACCACAGGTCAGGTTCCGGATCACGGAAGGACATAACGATGACAGCCTGGTCAACATTGGCTACAGTTGGTCTGATTAATTCGTTGCGGCGAGGCTGTACTTTTTCTATCACAGCCTTTTTCTTATGTTCATCGACAGCGGAAATAACAACGCGGTCACCACTCAGGAAATTTTGCTTTTTAACACGGAACTTGCCGCGCAGAGAACATTCCCAGACGGATTGACCGTCCCATACATAATAGAAACCACTGTATCCTTTTATGATTACGCCTTCCAACTCCAAATTATTCTCTCCTATCAAACCGCTTTTCTCTCTATAAGATTTTCATCCACATATACCTCAATATATCCCTTGCCATAGTAGTCTACGAATTGTTCCACTACCTCGCCGACATAATGATACCGTTCATAAGCCACATTCCTGTCCCTGTCGTCTTCCACAATAATTTTTACTAATCCGTTCTTGGGAAGAGTCAGGCTTACTTTGCTGACCATGTAGTTTCCGCTTCCAGGCCCGGGTCCCGCACTGACAACAAGGTTTACAAGCGACCCCTGCAGGATCTCGCTTTCCGCCCCGGGGTCCTGCCGCATTACAATGTCCTTGGCATACTTAGTACTGGTTTCCGGCTGTACAACTCCCATGTTGAGATTATAGTTTTGCAGAATCGTCTTGGCCTGGTTTAAGCTTAACCCCTTTAATTCCGGTATTCTTACCCAAATCGGTTCCGGTCCTTTGCTGACAATGAGATTAACCTTTGTGCCCTGTACAACCTCTTTACCTGAGACCGGTTCCTGGTGAATAACCTGTCCCGATGGAATCTGTGCGTGGTAAGCCCTTGTTATCTCGCCCGGAAACAGCCCTTCATTCGATAGAGTGACTTCTGCTGTAAGCAGGGAGCTGTTTAACACATTGGGTACATTGACCATCGTCGGCCCCTCGCTGACAACAGCCTTTACCTTTGTGTTCCTCTTAACGATATCTTCTGCTTTGGGCTCCTGGGATATGATAAGTCCTTTTTCAACGGTAGGATGGTTGACAGTCATGGTAACTTCCAGGTCTAAGTTAACCTTAGCCAGTACGTCCCTGGCCGAGGGTTCGCTTAACCTGACGATGTCGGGCACGGTGATTTCGTTGCGGGCCATTACCGTCGCCGACAGGTACATACCAAGAATGAATCCAAAAATAATTAAGGCAATTATTATCCATGTCCATATCCTGAGCGGCACTGCCGTCTCATCTTTTGCGCCTTTTTTCCGCAGTAGTTTCGGAATAGTTATTGTATCTTCCGAAACCTTGCCTGGCTCGTCGTCCTCCAGTCTATTGTACAGGCAGGCGGAAATAAGGTCTTGTTTCAACTGGCGGACCGAGGCATAGCGTTTGAAAGGGTCCCGGGCCATAGCCCGCAGAATTACTTTTTCAACAGCGCTGCTTATTTCCGGGTTTATCAGGGACGGGGGCATAGCATCCCCGTTAATCTTTTTGAGGGCGACACTGATAGGGGCGTCTCCCTCATAGGGCAGTTTTCCCGTCACCATCTCGTACAAGACTACACCAAGAGAATATATATCCGATTTCTCATCGGCAATTTCACCCTTAGCCTGCTCCGGGGAGAAGTAGTGCACAGAGCCCATAATGCTGCCTGTATGAGTTACAGTAGCGGTTGATACTGCCCTGGCTATGCCAAAATCCGTTACTTTGGCTTTACCGCCTTCGGTGAGAATAATATTATGGGGTTTTATATCGCGGTGGATAATCTGTTGTTCATGAGCGTGTTCAAGAGCGTCACATATCTGCTTGGTTATTTCCACAGCTTCCGGGACCGGCAGCGCTCCTCTTTCTCTGATAATCTCTTTAAGATTTCTGCCCTCTACCATTTCCATGACCAGGTAATGAATTCCTTTGTCCTGTCCTACATCATAAATACTGACTATATTACCATGGGAGAGGCTGGCGACAGCCTGGGCTTCCCGGCGAAATCGGGCTACAAACTCATCATCGCATGTTAATTGTTCACGCAGTATCTTGACAGCCACAATGCGATTAAGATATATATCCTTGGCGCGGTATACCAAAGACATACCACCACCGCCGACTTGCTCCATTATTTTATAACGATTGCCTAAAAGCCGACCTACCACCATCTCACCCCTTTCTTCTCACATTAAAAAATCTTTTATTAAAATCACTCGCATTGGATTAGTATAACCGTAATGTTATCAGTACCGCCGCGTTCCAGCGCCATATTTACCATGTTCTGCACTTTTTCATTCAAAGAAAGGTCCTGACTTAATATTAGTTCGAGTTCACTGCCTGAAATAT
>Ga0228535_1001900_pt1 | contig 25492 bp, 20 predicted proteins | sample SJ1metagenome_FD_168457 | JGI IMG/M metagenome (GOLD analysis project Ga0228535, IMG submission 168457) | Enriched culture of PCE-dechlorinating microbial communities from Ithaca, New York, USA - SJ1 | ecosystem: Engineered > Modeled > Simulated communities (microbial... > Unclassified | place...
AACAACCGAAGGTTGCACTCAGCGTGCGGGTATAGGCCGCCGGCCGAGTACTACCAAGCTTACCTGGAAGGCACTGAACCACCTAAGGCAATGAACATCTAGTGTCCAAAGTTAGGGTGCTTATCCGGGACGGCACCGCTCCTACCGATGACCCGGGGCAGAATGCCCCACCCGGCGATCTCGCCCAGCCACGACGGCCTGGGGGTGTCCCAGACGCACCGGGACGATGTCGTAACCGGTGCCGGACGGCACCGGTCCTACCGGTGACCCGGGGCGAAATGCCCCACCCGGCAACCCCGCCGAGCCGCGACCGCCTGGGGGTGTCCTAGACGCACGAGGATCATGCCGTAACCGGTGCCAGCCGGCACCGCTCCTCCCGATGACCCGGGGCAAACCTACCACCAAGGTACGCAATCGGTCAGACATATCCCGAGCGAGGCGCTGCGCCGCTCGCAGCCTCACCCGGCCCGTGACCCCAGCCGCGCTGAGGCAAGAGCGGCGTCAGCGCCTCGCGTGCCCGTGACCCCAGCCGCGCCAATGAGGCAAGAGCGGCGGTAGAGCCTCGCGCAGCTACAGCTTGACTACCGCACCCTCCAGGCGGTCCAAAGCCTCCTGCACGTAGCTCCGCGGGCAGGCCAGGTTAAAGCGCTGGAAGCCCTCGCCCCCGGGCCCGAAGGCGTAGCCGTCGTCAAGGGCCAGGCGCGCGCCGTTGCGGACGAAGTCCTGCAGGCCCTGGATGTCCATGCCGAGGCCGCGCATGTCGACCCAGGCCAGGTAGGTGCCTTCGGGCTTGATCATCTCCATGCCCGGCAGGCGGGCGATCCCGGCCTGCATCAGGTCCATGTTGCCCTGGACGTAGGTGAGCAGCTGCCGGAGGTAGTCGTCGCCGTCGCGGAGGGCGGCTTCGAGGGCGATGTGGCCAAAGAGGTTTCCACTGCATGCGCCCGCGCGCATCTCCTGGTACTTGCGGCGCAGCCGGTCGTTGGGGATGACCACGTATGATGTGGCCAGGCCCGCCAGGTTGAACGTCTTGCTCCCCGACATCAACGTGATGGTGTTGGCCTGAATCTCGGGCGACAGGGTGGACGTCACCGTGTGCTTGTTGCCGTAGAGCAGCAGATCGCAGTGGATCTCATCGGAAACCAAAATCACGTTGTGCTCGAGGCAGATCTCAGCGACGGCCTGCAGCTCTTCGACCGTCCAGACGCGCCCGACGGGATTATGCGGGCTGCAAAGGATCAGCATCTTGATCTTGGGCGAGCGCGCCGGGAAGCTTGTCCGCCCACGGAACAGGTCCCGCAGGCCGTCGATGTCCATCTCGTACCTGCCGTCCACCAGCTTGAGCGGGTTATAGAGGATCTGGCAGCCGGTGTTGCGGATCGCCGCGTTGAATGGATAGTACACCGGCGGCTGCACGACGACCTCGTCGCCCGGGTGCGTGAAGGCCCGCACGGCGGTGTACAGCGCGTTGACGACGCCCGCGGTGTACACGACCCACTCGCGCTTGACCGGCCAGCCGTAGTGCCGCTGGCACCAGCCGATGATCGCCTCGTACTCGCCGTTGCTGGGGAACGTGTAGCCGTAGATCGGATGCTCTGCCCGCTCGCGGATGGCCCGGACCACCGGCTCAGGGCACGGGAAGTCCATGTCGGCAATCCACATGTCCAGAACGTCATCGCGCCCAAACAGCGTCTTGTTGTTGTCCCACTTGGTCGAGTTGGTGCCCCGCCGCTCGACGATTTGGTCAAAATGATACTGCAACCGCGATCCCCTCCGTCTAAAGGTGCAGCTATACGCGCTTTGAGCTGCTCGCCGCCCACGCCGTGTGCAATTGGGTGGACCTTTGGGCATTCGTCACTTGCGGAAACCATCCCTTGTTCCATGCGCAGCTCAGACTGCGGAGGCGGTGATTATGTCACCCGGTGGCCGGTAGCGTGGCTCGCCGCTGGGCAGGAGAGCTGCCGGGGATCGCGAAGTGCGAACTACCACGGCCGGCCGGGCGTTGTTTGCTGACAGCCAGGCCGGTTGAGACGCCTGGGCTGCCCGGATCGAGCAACCGACGACCCAGAGCTTGTCTAATGCGAGCAACCCGACACCTCTGGGATGTTGTCTACGGACATCCTGGCTGGCGGAGACGCCTGGGTTGCTCAGATCGAGCAACCGACGACCCAGAGCCTGTCTAATGCGAGCAACACACCACCTCTGGGATGTTGGTTACGGACATCCTAGCCGGCGGAGACGCCTGGGTTGCTCAGATCGAGCAACCGACGACCCAGAGCCTGTCTAATGCGAGCAACACACCACCTCTGGGATGTTGGTTACGGACATCCTAGCCGGCGGAGACGCCTGGGTTGCTCAGATCGAGCAACCGACGACCCAGGGCTTGTCTAATGCGAGCAGCACAACACCTCTGGGATGTTGTTTACGGACATCCTAGCCGGCGGAGACGCCTGGGTTGCCCAGATCGAGCAACCGACACTCCCGAGCCTGTCTAATCCGAGCAACCCAACACCTCTGGGTTGCTGCTCTAGGGCATCCAGGCCAGCAAGGAGGCAGCCACCATGAGCGATCGCAGCCCCGCCACGACGCATGACGAGTACGCGGGTTTCGCCGAACGATACGACGGGTTCTTCGGGGCCTTCGGGGAGCCAGCGCCGCGGCGCGAGGCCTTCTGGCGCCAGGTCTTGGGCGATGCCGGGGTCCGGCGCGTACTCGACTGCGCGTGCGGCACCGGCCGCGACGCCTACGCTCTCGCCCGCCTCGGCTTTGAGGTCACGGGGTCGGATCTCTCGGAGGCGATGCTCGCCCAGGCGGCGCGCAATCTAGCGGCTGCCCCCCACCCGATGCAGATGCCCCTGCTGCAGGTGGACTACCGCCAGCTACCGGAGACCTTCGGCCCCGGGGCCTTCGATGCCGTGGTGTGCCTCTCGACGTCTATCGCCCACATGCCCGACGAGGAGCAGATGCTCCGAGCCTTAGGGAGCATGCATGGAGTATTGCGTGACGGCGGCTTGCTGGTACTGAGCCAGGGGACGACCGACAGGCAGTGGCGGGAGAAACCACGCTTTATCCTCGGCGTAAACCGCGCCGACCTGGTGCGCCTCTTCGTTATCGACTATCATGCTTCCGGTCGCGGCGCCCGCTACAACATCCTGGACATCCTGCCGGGCGCGGGTGGCGATGCCGGTGCAGCAGGCGTCATGACGTCCTGGAGCACCGACTATCCTCTGATCCCGCTCCGTGACGACCAGGAGCGGCTGCTGCGCGCGGCCGGCTTCCGGCGGGTGGACTTCTACGGGGGGTGGGATCGTCAACCCTACGACCGCGAGAACAGCCGCCAGCTGATCACGGTGGCGCAACGCTAGACTGCCCCTCGCCAGTTGCGCCGGCCGCCGCCGCGCCTCGCGCCGCCGACGGCCGGCCTGACCCAGTCTTACCCGCGCGTGCGGCGCCTTACGCGCGCTCGCCCCACGCCAGCCAGATGAGTTCCAGTGCGGCGGGGCCATCCGGCGCCAGCATGTGAATCGTGTCGGCCGGGATGTAGACCGCCTGACCTTGGCGTACCTGGAAGCGATGCTCGCCGATGGTCGCCACACCGCTGCCGCCGATGACAATGAAGCCCTGGTGCATCGGATCCCGAGCCCCGTCCTCATTGAGCACGTCCCCGGGCTCCAGGCGGTAGTACGCCGACCTAATCCCGCGATCGTAAAACAGCGGCGCGGCGTGCCCGCCGTGCACCTTGCGCGTGTGTCCCTCGCCGAATGGGACCCTCGTCGGCACATCAGCACTGAAGAAGTGGGTCACGAAGAAGTAGCCGCGCCGCATCGCTTCGAGCGGGTGGACGCCGGGCGGGATGGAGAAATCGAGCGGAGCCGACTCGCGGATATGCGCGCGTCCCGCAGCTCCCAAGCCGGACCACTGCCCGCTGTACAGGCGCCACAGCGTATCTGTGTTGAGCTTGAGGGTGGTATCGGCCTCCTCAAGCAGGCCCGGCCCGTACTCCAGGCCACCATCCTGGCTCACCACGTGCCAGGTCAGCTCGGGACCGGCGCTCTCCCCCATGCCCTCTCCGGCCTTGCCCCCGACCCCGGCAATCTCAAGGTTGATCCTCAGGTTGTAGTCGGCAGGCACCTTGGCCGCGTAGGCCCGACACATCTCCTCCAGCATCTCTCCGGGCGAAACCCTCTTGCTGCACTGATCAGCCACCGGCTGCACCTCCCCACGGATGTAAGCCACACGCGTTGCGACGACTCGTGCGCCCTCCTCCGGGTTTGACGCGCCGCGGCTAGACCCCTTTCGGACGAGGCAGGCCGGGAGAGCGCTGGGCTGCGAGGCTGCCGGGTTGGCGGAGGCGGCGTCAGGCAATCTGCTGAAAGTGTGACGACACCGCCGCTCCAACTGCTCTGTGGCGGCAGTTGGGGCGGCGATGTTGCTCCCAGGCGTGCAATAGGGGGCCTGAGTGCGGGTTTGCGGCACATCCAGAGCCCGAATTGCCGTGTACACGGCAACACTGGCCTGATGTATGTTCCCAGCGCGCAGTCTTCGGGTCAGCCCGCTCCTCCTGCGACGGCGAGACTTGGCGGACTGCCGGCCATGGCTCTGCGGCCCCTGCTTGCCTGGGTGATCTCACAAGCCCTTAAGGACTGCCGCCATGGCTCTGCCGCCCCTGCTGGCCTGGATGATCTCACAAGTCCTTAAGGACTGACCGCCATGCCTCTGCCGCCCCTACTGGCCCGGATGATCTGACCAAATCCTTAGGGTAGTCTGCAAACTGGCGGGCCCAGGTCGGGCGGGCGGACCGGGAGAGGGCTGGGCCGTCGAGGCTGCCGGGTTGGCGGCGGCGGGCAATCTGCTGGAAATGTGACGACACCGCCGCTCCAACTGCCCTATGAGAGCAGTTGGAGCGGCGGTGTTGTTCCCAGGCGTGCAATCGAGGGCCTAAGTGCCGCTTTACAGCACATCCAGAGCCTGAGTTGCTGTGTACACGGCAACACTGGCCTGATGTGTGCTGCCAGCGCGCAATCCTCGGGTCAGCAGCCTCCCCCGCGCCTTCCGCCACCCCTGGAGGGCGCGCCCCGCCGCCTCCCCTGCCCCTCAGCCCGCGCCATGCCTAGATCTTGACTGCAGTTCCGTAAGCGATGACCTCCGCTGCGCCCTGCGTTATCGTCGAGCTGGCGAAACGCACCCCGATGATCGCGTTGGCGCCAAGCTTCTCGGCCTCGCGCACCATCCCCGCGATCGCCTCTTCGCGGGCCTCGATCAGGAGGCTCGCGTACTCGGCCACCTCGCCGCCCACCAGCTTGCGTAGACCCGCCATGATGTCCTGTCCCAGGTGACGGGCCCGCATGGTGCTGCCCTTGACCAGACCAAGAACCTTGTACTCAGTGTTGAGATCCACCGTCGCCATCAACATACCGTGTCCCTCCATGTACAATCAGATTGCCGCGGAGCCGGAGCTCGCGCTAGATATCCCTGCGGCTGAGCATGACCTCAGCCACGCCAACGACCAAGACCGACAGCGCCAGCATGACGCCGACCGGTAGCCAGTCGACTTGGCCCGTGAGAAACGACCTCCCGGCCGCCATGTGGACGAATACCGACAGCTGCCGCAGCCCAGCGAACGCACCGGCGAAGGCGGACAGCGCCACTAGGACCACCGCGGCCGCGATCGCTTTGGCTGTGTCTCGCATCAACACCGAGAACAGCTCCGTGACCGCCAGGACCAACGCCGTTGCGGCGAGGTTTGCGGGGATGGCGCTCATAAACCAGCCCCAATCGACCGGCCTCCCGGCGACCGAGCTGCCGATCAGTGTTGCGATGGTGCCGAGTACCGTCGCGACCCACAGCACGCCCAGGGCGACCAGGTACTTGGTACGCACCACCGTTGACCGGCGGATCGGCTTGCTAAAAAGGAAGCCGCTTGTGCCGCGGGAGGTTTCTGCGGCGATGAGCCCGGCCCCATAGACGATCACCAGGATCACCAGGAACTGCATTAGGTTCTTGCCATACCAGTTGCCCCAGATGTAATGCACGTAGCTGCGCATCTGGGCGTCGAGCGGATCGCGAACCCACCCCGGCAGGGTGCTCAGGTCCACCTGGGGCATCAAGCCCGACAGCCAGTCGTAGAGCGGTCCCAGCATCCCGCCGAGAACCGCGAAGATGAGGACGGCCACGACGAGCTTCCAGACGCTCTCCCGTGCCTCTTTGCGCACCAGAGCGCGAACCGGATTAGCCACGGCGCTCACCTCCCGCATAGTGCACTAAGACTTCCTCAAGCGACATATCCAGCAGATCGAGCGCGAAGACGGACGCTCCCTGGAAGGCGGCCATGATCTCCTCGAGATTGCTTTCCACCGTGACCAGGTAGCCCCGCCCCTCACGCTCCACGGAGACGATGCCCGGCTGCTCGAGCAGTCCGCGCGGCGGCTCGCCCTGGAAGACAACGCGGATGCGCTTTTGCGTCGTCTGGAGCTGGTCGATCGTCCGGACGGCGACCAGGCGCCCGCGCGCGATGATCCCGACGCGGTCGACAACCCGCTCAACCTCGGTCAGGATGTGGGACGACATAAACACCGTCTGGTCGGGCCCCACCGCCGTGCGCATAATCGTCGAGAGGAACTCCCGCCGAGCCAGCGGATCCAGACCGCTGGTCGGCTCATCGAGCACCAGCAGCGGCGGGCGCGGCGCCAAGGCCAGCACCAGCGCGAGCTGATTGCGCATGCCCTTGGACAGCTCCCCGACCCTCTTGCGAAGCGACAGCCGGAAAGCCTCAGCGATCTCCATCGCTAGGCCCTGATCCCAGCTCGGGTAGAAGCCGCGCGCGAAGTCCATCGTCCCAGCCACCGTCATGTAGGGGTACATCGACTGCTCCTCTGAGACATAACCGACCCTCTCGCGGATCCGGTGCCCATCGGTGAACGGGTCGCCGCCCAGCACCTCGATGCTGCCGGAGGTCGGTCGGGCCAGCCCGAGGATCATGCGGATGGTCGTCGTCTTACCGGCGCCGTTAGGCCCGATGAAACCGTACACCTCGCCCTGCCGCACCTCGAGCTCAAGCCCCTCGACGGCCGCCAGGGAGCCAAACCTCTTGGTCAGATCCCTGCTCTTGATCGCCAACTCTGCCATGTCACTCATCACCCTCTTGATCCTTCGCCGCCTTCTCGCGAGCGGCGACTTTGTCGGCCAGGTACTTGGCAGCCTCGCGGGGCTGCAGTCCGAGCTGGGAGGTTTCGGATAGATACCGGTCGGCCGCCGCGTCCATCAGCCTCTGCCGCTCGTCTGGCAATCCCCCAGGGCCGGCGGCTCGGGCAGCCACAAAGGTCCCTATCCCCCGCTGCGTTTCGATGAAACCCTCCAACTCCAGCTCGCGGTAAACGCGCGCGACCGTATTTGGGTTTACCACCGCCTGCCCCGCCAGATCGCGCACCGTCGGGAGCTGGTCGCCCGAACGGAGCGAGCCGCCCGCGATCGCCCGCTTGATCTGGTCTTTAAGCTGCAGGTAAATCGGAACGCCTGACGAGGCGTTGACGTGCAGCCACAGCCCCTTGTCATTTGCGATCAGTACCACCCCGCTCGATCGGCCGGTATGCCGGCTGTCATGGTATGTGTTGTACTAATCAACTAGTACACTATTACGGTGGCACACGCAACAGGTTTCACTTTCGGGCACATAATCCGCGGGATCTCGTGCGACCCGAGCCGCGCCTACAGGAGGTGGGCCTTCCTTCTTGGCCCTGCCCCGCGAGGAATGCTTCCTTAGAGCGGCGAAGCACCTCCCAAAGCAGTAGCCAAGCCTGCGCAACAAACAATCATCGGAGGAGGTATCCCATTGGGGCACGGCGATAACGCCATCGGGTGGATTGAGCAGCACGCTCCCGAGCTGACCGCGCTCAGCGACAAGCTGTGGGACTACGCCGAGGTCGGGCTGCAGGAGATCAAGTCCGGCAAGGCGCTGGCGGAGTACCTGGAGGGCAAGGGTTTCAAGGTAGAGATGGGCCTGGCGGGCATGCCGAGCTGCGTCGTTGCGACGTGGGGTAGCGGTAGCCCGGTGATCGGTTTCCTCGGTGAGCTCGATGCTCTCCCGGGCCTCTCCCAGAAGGCCATCCCCACCAAGGAGCCGGTCAAGGCGGGAGCCCCCGGGCACGGCTGCGGCCACAACCTGCTCGCGCTGGGCGGTCTGGCGGCAGCTTGCGGGCTCAAGGCCGAGATGGAGGCCCAGGGCATCCCGGGCACGGTCAAGTATTACGGTTGCCCGGCAGAGGAAACCCTCGTCGGCAAAGTGTTCATGGTGCGGGCGGGGCTGTTTGACGGGGTGGACATCGTCTTTGACTGGCACCCCGGCGCGCTCAACATGGTGCGCAACTCCAGCTCCAACGCGATGAACTCGGTCAAGTTCACGTTCCACGGGCGCACGGCGCACGCGGCGGGCGACCCGCACAACGGCCGGTCGGCTCTCGACGCGGTCGAGCTGATGAACATCGGCGCCAACTACCTGCGCGAGCACATCATCGAGAAGGCACGGCTGCACTACGTGATTACGGACGGCGGCGGCGAGCCCAACGTGGTCCCGGCGCACGCATCGGTGTGGTACTACGTGCGCGCCCCGGAGCGCAAGCAGGTCGAGGAGATCTACGCGCGCCTGCAGGACGTCGCCAAGGGCGCGGCGCTGATGACCGGCACAACATACGACCTGCGCTTCCTGGCGGGCTGCTACAACGTCCTGCCCAACACGCCGCTCAACAAACTCTTGTACGAGATGATGACGGAGGTCGGGCCGAGCGAGTGGTCCGAGGAGGAGAAGGAGTTCGCCCGCAAGATCACCGAGAGCTTCCAGCCAGGCCAGAAAGAGGCCGGCCTCAAGGCAATGAAGGCGCCCAAGGAAGTCTACAATCAGGTGCTGCACGAGGGCATCATGCCCTGGTCTGACGAAGAGACGGGCGGCGCCGGCTCCACAGACTCCGCCGACGTGAGCTGGGTCGTTCCGTCGGGTCGCTTTGCCGCCGCGACCGCCGTGATCGGCCAGCCCGGCCACTCCTGGCAGTACGCCGCCTGCTCCGGCATGAGCATCGGCCACAAGGGCATGCTCCAGGCCGGCAAGATCCTGGCCAAGGCGGGTCTGCGTGCGCTGACCGACCCCGAGCTCCGCGCCGCTGCCTGGGCGGACTTCCGGGAGCGCATCGGCGACAACCCGTACAAGACCCCGATCCCGGAGGGCGTCGAGCCGCCGCTGGATCAGCTGCCGCAGCACTGAGGCTGGGCGCACTAGGGCGCTGAGGATACTAGCGTAGGGCACCTATATAGCAGGCCCGGAGCGGAGAGGTTGGCTCTCCGCTCCGGGCTTTGGTGTGTGGGGTCCAGCACCGCGCAGCGCGGTGGGCGGGGCGGGCTGCGGATGTCCGCAAACGACAACCTAGAGGTATTGGGCTGCTCAAGACCAACAGGCCCCGGGGCGTCGGTTGCTGGATCCGAGCAACCCGGGCCTCCCCGCCGGCCTGGATGTCCGAAAACAACAACTTAGAGGTGTTGGGTTGCTCGTATCGGACAAGCCCCGGGTCGTCGGCTGCTCGATCTGGGCAACTGAGGCCTCCCCGCCGGCCTGGATGTCCGAAAACGACAACTTAGAGGAGTTGGGTTGCTCGTATCGGACAAGCCCCGGGTCGTCGGTTGCTGGATCCGAGCAACCCGGGCCTCCCCGCCGGCCTGGATGTCCGGAAACAGCAACTTAGAGGGGTTGGGTTGCTCGTATCGGACAAGCCCCGGGTCGTCGGTTGCTCGATCCGAGCAACCCGGGCCTCCCCACCGACCTGATGTCCGAAAACAACAACTTAGAGGAGTTGGGTTGCTCGTATCGGACAAGCCCCGGGTCGTCGGTTGCTGGATCCGAGCAACCCGGGCCTCCCCGCCGGCCTGGATGTCCGATAACAACAACCTAGAGGTAGTTGATGGCTCGTACCAAGCAAACCCCCCGGGGCGCCGACTGCTCGTATCCGGCAAGCCCCCGGGCGCGGCGCATCTTAGAGCATGTGGAACTGGGTCATAACCTGAGCCACTCCGCCACATCCGCCGCGGGCCTCGCCCCAGGATGGCTCCACTCGTTGGTGGTCGGATGATAGGTGTACTCCCCCTCCCACCGCTCGCGCTCCCCAACCGCCTCGCGCACCGCGTCAACGATCCGGTCGACCTCACCCTCGGTCATCGTCGGGTGGAGCGATATCCGCACCCATCCCGGCTTGGCCGACAGGTCGCCGGCGTCGATGCGGTCGGTGATCCGCCGTGACACCGCCTGGCCAATCCGCAGCAGGTAGTGACCGTAACTGCCGGCACAGGAGCACCCGCCCCGCACTTGAATGCCATACCTGTCGCTGAGCACCCTGACCAGCAGGTTGTAGTGCATCGGATGGCAGTTGATTGAGACGATGCCGAGCCGCTCGTGCTGCCCCGACGCGAGGATCTCGATCCCTGGGACCTGCTCTAGGCCCCTCAATAGCCGCTCCAGCAACTCGTCCTCACGCTCGCGCATTAGCTCCGGCCGCATCTGCTCCTTGAGGTCGATGGCAAGCGCCGCGCGGATCGCCTGCAGAAACCCCGGCGTGCCCCCATCCTCGCGCTCCCGCAGGTCCGGCACGTATCGATGCCCCCATGGGCTGGTCCACGCAACCGTGCCGCCGCCGGGGTCATCAGGCACAGAGCCCCGGTGCAACGCCCGGTTAAACACGAGCACGCCCGCGCTGCCCGGCCCCCCGAGAAACTTGTGCGGCGAGAAGTAGGCTGCGTCGATCCAGCCCAATGGGTCGTCGGCCGGGTGTAGGTCGATCGGGTCGTAGGCGGCGCTGGCAGCGAAGTCCACGAAGCACAGCCCGCCGTGGCTGTGCATGATCCGGGCGAGCTCGCGGTAGGGGTTGCGGATGCCGGTCACGTTGCTGCATGCCGAAAACGCACCGATCTTGCGCCGGCGGCCGCCGTGGACCCGTAACTGCCGCTCGAGCTGCGCTGGGTCGACAAGTCCATCCCGGCCGGGCTCAAGCAGGACGACATCGGCAGTGGTTTCGCGCCACGAGATGTGGTTGGAGTGATGCTCCATGTGCGTCACAAACACGACCGGGCGCCAGGCGGCCGGGAGCAACGCTGCTGCACGCGATTGAGGAGGCAGGCGCAGGCCCATGATCCGCTGCAGCTTGTTGACCGCTGCAGTGGTTCCGGCGCCGACCGCCAGCACGATGTCGTCGGGCCCGGCATTGATGTGCTCGCGGATGCGGTGCAACGCGGCGTGGTAGGCCTGGGTCATCAGGCAGCCGGTTTCAGAGGACTCGGAGTGGGTGTTGCCCACAAACGGCCCAATATCATGGGCGATGCGGCGCTCGAGCGGTGCATAGAGGCGGCCGGTGGCGGTCCAATCGGCGTAGAGCAGGTCAACCTCGCCGTGCACGGTGTTGTAGCGGCGGCCGTGGCCGACGATATTGTCGCGAAAGGGCTGGAAGTGGTGTGTTAGGTCCGTAGCGGTCTTGATGGCCGCATCACTCCTCCTAACAGAGTACGGGCGAAAACGGGAGGACGCACCTCCATTCGCTGCTCCGTTAGCACGGCCCTTTACACAGCAAAAGCCCCGCGCATTGCGCGGGGCCGATCCTGTCTGGTGTCGAGGGCGGGACTTGAACCCGCACGGGATACCCCATACGCCCCTCAAACGTACGCGTCTGCCAGTTCCGCCACCTCGACGAGGCTTGTGTTGCCAGATATCAGATTGTCACCGCAGGGGCATGCCCCTGCGGTGGTTGAGAGCTGGTGCCGAAGGTGGGATTTGAACCCACACAGGCGTTCGCCTACGGCGCCCTGAACACCGCGTGTCTGCCAATTCCACCACTTCGGCTCAGTGAAAGCGCAGCACTCTCGTGCGCGCAAGGTACATGATAGCACATGGTCTCGGCCAAGACAACGCCTTATGAAACCACCGCACGTCATGCCTCGATCACCGAATCGCGCCAGCGTGGCCGACGTCTGCTAATCTTTGGACTTGCACAGAAGGACATCCTAAACTATAGTTTAGGTATACCTAAACCTCAAGCATCGTACCCAATGTCGACGGTAATCCGAGATGATACACCGCGCATACAACGAGAGCAGACCGCGAGTGCGCGGCTCCTCTAGGAGGACTTCAGGAATGGCGCAGACGACGACAGGCATCGAGGAGTATCTAGAGGCCATCTACAAGCTCACTGCCGGCGACATCGGCCGTCAGGCCTCGACGTCTTCGCTGGCTGAGGCAATGTCAGTCTCGGCGCCATCTGTCAGCGAGATGCTGCGGCGCTTGTCCGACCAAGGCCTGATCTCCTACCGCCCCTACCTCGGCGCTTCGCTCACCGAGTCTGGACTCGCCCAGGCTCGCCGCGTCATCCGCTATCACCGGCTGTGGGAGCGTTTCCTTGTCGACCACCTCGGCCTGCCCTGGGAGGATGTGCACGAAGAAGCCTGCCTGCTGGAGCACGCCACCTCTCCCGCGGTTGCCGAGCGATTGGCCGCCTACCTCGGCCATCCGGCCACGTGTCCCCACGGCAACGCAGTGCCTGCCGCAGCGTCTCAGGCGCCTAGCGGCGGGACGGCGACCGGCGAGGCGCCACTCGCGGAGGCGGGCCAGGGGTTCGCGGGCGTGGTTTCGTCGGTATCAGAGTCGCCCGCAGTGCTCGAGTACTGCGCAAAAGCTGGGCTCGTGCCCGGCGCGGCGATCGAGGTGGTGGACGTCGAGCCGGGTGAGCCGCTGATCACCGTAAGCATGCAGCCCACAGCCAGGTCTGGGGGCGATTCGCCAGCCGTTCGGGAGACCCGGCGTGTTGTCGTCGGGCCCAAGGCCGCGTCGGCGATCCGCGTGCGGCCCGCGGCAGCACGTGTTAAAGCAGTCCAAGACACAGCAAAGCACATACCACAAAACGCACCAGATAAGGAGCGAGCACAATGAACCGAGTTGGCGCGATGGCAATCAACCTGGCTTCACTGCCCCGGGGGGCGCGCGCAGTCCTGACCAAGATCGGCGGGCGCGGCGGCGACATCGGTCCTGCGGCGCTGGCCGAGCGGATGGCAGCCATGGGCTTTGTCCCGGGGACTGAGCTGGCCGTCGAGGCCAACTACGGCCGTGGCCCGATCATCGTCTGCATCCGCGGCGCACGAGTAGCGATTGGGCGGGGCCAGGCTGCCAAGCTGATGGTCCGGCCGCTGCTGCCGGAGGCAGTCGCCGAATGCCGCGAGCACACGGCTGCGGCCGCCTTGCTCGAGCCGGCTGGTGCATCCAGGGGTGACGGAGCCAGTGACGGCAACTAAAGACGCAAGGCACATTGCTCTGGTTGGCCGGCCAAACGTCGGCAAGAGCACCATTTTCAACGCTCTGACGGGCCTGAGTCAGCACACCGGCAACTGGCCGGGCAAGACCGTGGAGCTTGCGCAGGGCTGGCTGCGTGGCCAGACGGGCGGCGACCCGATCCGGGTGGTCGACCTGCCCGGCACATACGCGCTGGGCAGCGCGGCGCAGGGGCGCGGCCACGGGCACGGACAAGGGTCTCTCGGCATCGACGAGGTCGTGGCCCGGGACTACGTGACTGAGGGCCGCCCGGATCTGATGGTGGTCGTGGTCAACTCGGCGGCTCTGGAGCAAGACCTGTTCCTGGTCGCCCAGCTGCTGCCGCTCGGCGTCCCGGTGATGGTCGCCGCCAACATGACCGACGTTGCAGAGCGCGCCGGACTCGCGGTTGACTTTGCCGAGCTTGAGCGCCGCCTCGGCGTACCGGTGGTGCCGGTGGCAGCGACGCGGCCCGGCGACAACACCCGCCTACGTGCGCGGATCCTTGGCGCACTGGACGCCGCTGCCGGCTCGCATGCCCCAGCTCGTCAGACGCTGGCCTCCGACTACGTGATCGACAAGGACGTTCCCGCCGAGGAGATCCACCCCTGGATCGACCGCGTCCTTGACGGCGTGCTGCGCAAGCCTGACCCGCAGGAGCGCCAGCGCAGAGAGGCAGGCGCGCACGAGCATGGGCGCGCGGGCGGCGGCCGGGCTCGGTCGGGCCACCCGATCTCGCGGGAGCCGGGCGGCATCGACCGGATCGTCACCCACCCCTTTATCGGCCTGATCATCCTGTTCCTTGTGCTTGGACTGGCCTTTGGCGTGACCTTCGGCCTCGGCATCCCGGCCCAGGAAGCGCTGGAGGAGCATGTCTTCGAGCCGTTCGGCGAGTGGCTGGGTGAGGCGATGTCCGGCCTGCCCGAGTGGATCCCGGGGCTGGTTGTTGACGGCGCCCTGACCGGCGCGGGCACGGTCCTGACCTTCTTGCCCATCCTGGCGGTGTTCTTTGCGGTGATGGCGGTGCTCGAGGACTCGGGCTATATGGCGCGTGCCGCCGTGGTCATGGACCGCTTCATGCACCGCCTCGGCCTCCACGGTAAGTCGTTCTTGCCGCTGTTTTTGGGCTTTGGCTGCAACGTGCCCGCCGTGATGGGCGCGCGAACGATCGAGTCTCCGCGCGGCCGGATCCTCACGGCGGTACTCGCCCCGCTTGTGCCGTGCGCCGCTCGCCTGGCCGTGATCAACTTCCTCGCGGCGGCGTTCTTTGGGCGCAACGCGGCGCTGATCGTGTGGCTGCTGGTGTCGGTCAACCTGATCACCGTCGCCCTGCTAGGCGGTTTGCTGTCGCGCACTCTGCTCCGCGATCCCGAGGGCGCGGAGCTCGTCATGGAGCTGCCGGCGTACCACCTGCCCAGCCTGCGGACCATCGTGTACCTGCTGTGGTATAAGCTCAAGGCCTTCTTGGGCAAGGCCGGCACGGTGATCGTGATCGCGTCGATGATCGTCTGGGCCCTGGGGTACTTGCCTGACGGCGATCTCGAGACCAGCTACTTGGCTGCCATCGGCCGGATCTTTGAGCCGCTGGGCATGCTTGCGGGGCTGGATTGGCGGCTGCTGCTGTCGGCATTCGCGAGCTTTATCGCCAAGGAGAATGCCCTTGCAGTCATGGCGGTCATCTACGGCAGCGCGTCGGGCGGGCTGGGGCTCGCGGAGACCCTTGCGGCTACCGTCTCGCTCCCCTCTGCCCTGTCCTTCATGGTGTTCGTGATGCTGTTCATCCCGTGTGTGGCGACGGTCGCCGTCATGCATCAGGAACTGCGCAGCAGGTTCTGGACGGGCTTTGTGCTCGTGGCGCTGTTTGTGATCTCCTTTGGCGCGGCGATCGGCGCCTTTAGGCTGGCAGGGATGCTGTTCTAGGCTGCTATAAGCGGAAACCTCCCCCACTCACACCGGTGGTGAGGAACGGCCCCGCCGACTCGAGGACGACTCCAGTCGGCGGGGCCGTCCCGTCATCTGTTGGCTCTGCTGGCCGCTCCTGTGCCTCTCCCCTAGCGCCTGCGCCAGACGTGGGCGTTCCAGTAGGTCGAATACGCCCCCGGCGCCGGGCCCTCCAGATCGGCCGGGCAGGCATAGTACTGGACCTCGCGCCACAAGACCATCAGGTGCGCTTGCGCCGCAACGCGCCGGTTAACCGCCGCGAACAGCTCCATCCGCTCCGTCTCGGCCGTCAGCGGTATGGCGCGCAGGCTCGTCAACGCCTGATCGAGCACGGCATCATTGATGCCGCCAAAGTTGGCGCCGCCGCGCAAGATGCCGCCTGGCCCGATCCATGGCTGCTGACTGCTGTGCAGCAGCTCGTAGAGGTCCTGGCCCGGCGGGCTGTACCACTCCACGAGCGCCCAATCAAAGTCGAAAGGCGGAGCCCAGGCAGCAAGGTACTCTGCGAACGCGGCCTGCCTAACCTCGACGCTGATACCCAGCGGGGCGAGTTGCGCGGCGATCTCGCCCGCCGCAGCTAGCAGGTCCGGGCGCTCCGTCGGGATCAGCAAGGTGGGTGCAAGCCTGGCCCCTGCCCTGTCCAACACCGCGTCGCCGTCTGAGTCACGCCACCCAGCTCCAGAAAGCAGCTGCCGTGCGCGCTCGACGTCGCGCCGAGACTGCTCAAAGCCGGCGTCACCTGGGCTGCCGGGCAGACTCAGGCCGCCACCGGCAACGAGCGGCGCCAGCCCACGCGCGCCGATCGGCGGGGCAAGCCCGGCCTCAGCCAACTTGCCGTGGGCGGCCGCCGCGACCCGCCCGAGGTCGAGGGTCAGGGCCACCGCTTGACGGACTGCGGCCTCCCCGGCCGGCCGGCGCTCGTTGGGCATGAGCGTGCACATGGCGGCCCAAGGCTGAGTAATCACCCGCAGATCGCGCAGCGCTGCCACCTGAGCGGCCGCAGCCGGGTCAATCGAGCCGCCGTGTGCCGCACGCTGGCCCGTGAAGGCCGCCGCGCCAAGCCCAAACGCAGGCAGCGCGTCGGCGCCGGGGCCGGGCTCAAAGAACCGGCAGACCACCGCTGGCAGCCCCGGCGTACCAAGATAGTACGAAGCGTTGGCCACCAGCTCGATCTCGCTGCCGGCGCGCCACTCGACCAGCACAAAGGGTCCGGTACCGACCGGCCGCCGGGCAAACTCGTGCTCGTACCAAGACCGCAACGGCACTGCGCTGAGGATGTGCCGCGGCAACACCGGCACTGTCGCCCGCACCGGGAAGGCCGCGTCGGGCAGAGGCAGCTCGACAACCACCGTCAGGTCGTCGGTATACCTTGCCACCACGCCCAACCACTCCCCGCCCGCCTCACCCGGCATGTCGGGAGCCGCCAAGTTGTTGAGCGTGAAGGTGACGTCACGCGCCGTCACGGCCTGACCGTCGTGCCAGACGGCATCGGGCCGCAGCCTAAAGGTCCAGATGCGGTTGCCGGGCGCCGCCTCCCAACTCACGGCGAGGGCCGGCTGCACGCGGTTGGTGTTGTCGAGTCGCGTCATCCCGTCAAACAGAAGGGCGGCCACTTGCTGGCTGGCGGAGTCTGTGAACAGCAGAGGATTGAGGCCCAGGGGCTCACCGGATATGCCCTCAACGTGCGCCCCCGGCGCCGGGCGCACCGGCGCCAGCCGCCCGAGTAGGGGCAGGATGCGATCACGTAACGCAGCAAGCGGGCCCGGCGCTACCTGCGAAAGTGCGGCGCCGGCAACTACGCCGCCGAGCACCACGAGCAGGGCGATGGCTACGAGCCGCCTAGTGCGGTCCCGCCGTTGTCGGTCGGAGCGCTGCCGCGCCCTCACTGGCTGGCCTCGGCATAGAGTCGCTGGTACCAGTCGAGATTGGCGAGCACCCGGCCTACGAAGGTACGTGTCTCGCCGAAGGGGATCGAGTCGAGGTCGTCGATGGTGCCGGACCATTGCCCTGCAGCGAGCCACCCGGTGACGTTGGTACGCCCCCCGTTCCAGGCCGCCAACGCCTTGGGCAGGCTACGGCCGTACTGCTCTAGGAGGTGACTAAGATACCAGCAGCCCATGGCAATGTTGGTCGCGGGGTCATAGAGCATCCGGTCATCAAAGCCCTGCTGCCCCAACTGCCCGGCGATCCAACGCCCGGTGCTCGGGGTGATCTGCATCAGCCCGCGCGCGCCCTTGGGCGAGGTCGCCCATGACCAGTAGTTGCTCTCCGCTCTGATCACCGACGCGACCAGCAGGGGATCGAGGTTGTTGGCGCGGGCGTGTTGGATAATCAGCTCGCGGTAGCAGAACGGATACATCTGGCGCAGCCGCACATCGCTGAGCCGCCAGTATGACAGCACAGCCAGTACAAGCAGCAGCCCGGCCGCAAGGTATAAGCGCAAACGGGCCCGGCCGCGACGGTACGGCGCCCGGTGGCCCCAGTCAATGGACATATCGACCCCACCGTTTTGGCTAGCTTATGCCGGCAGGTTGCTCCACAGCCGCTTGACGATGCCCTTAGTCTCGTCCTCGGGGCCGCTGTTGTCGATCACTGCCCCGGCGCGCGTCATCTTTTCGCTCATCGGCATCTGCAGGTCCTCGCGCAGGGTGATTTCGCCGGCGGCCTGCCCGTCCCTGGCCTCCACCCTCGCTCGGCGGACATCCGGGTCCGCGAAGACCACCCACACCACATCACAGATGGCGTCGAGGCCGCTCTCGTAGAGCAGTGGGACGTCGAGCACCAGCGCGGGTGGCGGGCGATCGGCGGCGCGGAGACGCGTGATCCGCTCCTCAATCGCCGCAATGACGTGCGGATGCACGATGGAGTTGATCAGACGGCCGAGCGCCGGGTCGGCGAACGCGCGCCGGCCGAGCTCTCGCCGGTTGATGGCCCCGGTACCGTCGGCGTCGAGGATGCCCTCGCCAAACGCCTCAACAAGCTCTGCGTATGCCGGGCCTCCGGGAAGGATCATCTGGTGGGCCAGGTGATCGGCGTTTATGACCTCTGCGCCGAGGTCACCAAGGATGCGGCTGACGGTCGACTTGCCGGTGCCGACACCGCCGGTGACCCCGATGACGATCATGCGTAGCTCCTCGGGGGGGTGCGCGCTAGCTGGTGGTGGTGCTACTGTCACCGGCCGCGCTGCCGCTGCCGGCGCTGGAAACCACCAGGCGCCCTTTGATCGAATCCAGCAGCCCCTCTCCCAGCTTGCGCTCAGAGATAACCTCCAGCCGCCAACGCCCGTCGTTGAGCCGCCGGCACCCGATCTCTCCGGTCAAACCGTGCACGGTCAAGAGGCACCGCGTGGTCTCGCGGAGCTCAGGCTCGTTATCGAACTCAAGCGTGAGATTGTACAAAGCGCTCAACCCCTAAATACCAGCATACCCAGAAAACTGGCGTTATCTGTACGTGTGTTCGGACAAACAGAAGTTCGCCATATCGGCGGTCTCTTCCTGCTGAATGGTGAAGATTTATCCAGCTACGGGCGGGATTCGGCAGGCTCGGGCAAGCTCTGACAGGCGGGACAGAAATGCGTCGAACGCCCCGCCACAACGACGCGCTCCACTGCCGCACGCCCGCACGTCACGCACAGCTCCCCCGTCCGCCCATACACCCGCAGCGAGTAGACGAAGTCGCCGCGCCTGCCGCGTCCATCAACATAGTCCCTGATCGTCGTGCCGCCCTTGCCGATAGCCTCGCGCAGCACATCCCGAGTACTTCTCCATAGGCGCTCGATTTCCCCGCTGTCGAGGTCATCAGCGCGCCGCTCCGGATGCAGTCCTGCCCGGTGCAGGATCTCATCAGCGTAGATGTTGCCGATGCCCGCGATCCGCCGCTGGTCGAGCAACAGGGCCTTGAGCTTGCCGTACCGTCCCGCCAAGGCGCCGCGCATTGCCTCCACATCGAAACCCTCTTCCAGCGGCTCCGCGCCCAGCTCCCGGTACCCCTGGGGCGCCTCCGCCCGCCCGTCGAGGATGAGCCACCGTCCGAACCGGCGGGTGTCGGCAAACCGCAGCTCAGTGCCATTATCAAGCCGCACCCGCAAGTGGGTGTGGGGCAGGTCGGCACAGCCCGGCTCGACGCAAGCAAGCTTCCCGGTCATACGCAGGTGCACCAGCAGCTCGAGGCGCATCGGCAGGGCGGCCGGCTCGCCGGGGGCAGAGGCGCCCTCACCTGCCTGCGTGCAGGGATTGCCGTCAGCGCCAACGGGCACAACTTCGCGCTCCAGCTCAAACACCAGGTACTTACCGCGGCGCCTGCTGGCGGCGAAACGAGCCCCACAGAGCAGCGCCGCGAATCGGGCTGCATCCAGGCCGCCGCCTACCACGTCGGGGTGCTCGACGATGACCTCCGAGATCGTGCGGCCGGCGATCGCGGGCCAGATGGTGCGGCGAACGGTTTCTACTTCCGGTAGCTCAGGCATCTTTGGCCTCGTACCAGTTGTCCGCGACGCTGATGTCGACCCGGAGCGGCACCCGCAGAGCGTACGCCGAGCTCATCAGATCCCGCACGGCTTGGCGGACGGGTCCGAGCTCGGTGCGCAGCACGTCCAGCAGCAGCTCGTCGTGCACCTGCAGCACCATCCGCGACTCCCAGCCCCGCTCGATGATCGCTTGGTCGAGGGCGACCATCGCCAGCTTGATGATGTCCGCCGCGCTGCCCTGGATCGGGGTGTTGCGGGCGGTGCGCTCGCCAAACGACCTTATATTGTAGTTGTTGTCGTAGAGGTCCGGCAGGTAACGGCGGCGGCCGAGCAGCGTCGTGACGTAGCCGTGCTCGCGGGCGGCGGCGATGGTTTCGGCGAAGAAGTCGTTGACCCGCCGGTAACGGGCAAAGTACTGCGCGATGTACTCCCCCGCCTCCGCCCGGCTGACGCCGAGGTTGCGGGCGAGGCCGAAGTCGCTGATGCCATAGATGATGCCAAAGTTGACGGCCTTGGCCGCCTGCCGCATGTCCGACGTCACGTCGTCGAGCCCGACCCCAAACACCTCGGCCGCCGTACGGCGGTGGATGTCCTGGTCGAGCTCAAACGCCTCGATCAGCACCGGGTCCCCGGAGAGGTGCGCCAGTATACGTAGCTCGATTTGCGAGTAGTCGGCGGCGAGCAGGGTGTGGTCGCCCCCTGAGGCGACGAAGGCGCGGCGGATGCGGCGGCCGATCTGCTCGCGGATGGGGATGTTCTGCAGGTTGGGCTCGGTGCTCGACAGGCGGCCGGTCGTAGCCACGGTCTGGTTGAAGACCGTGCGGATCCTGCCGTCGCCCGGGTCGACCAGGGCGCGCAGCCCGTCGATGTACGTGCCTTTAAGCTTGTGCAGTTGGCGGTGCTCGAGCACCAGCGGCACGATTGGGTGCCGGTCGGCGAGCGCTTCGAGCGTCTCAGCGTCCGTCGACGCCACCTTGCCCTTGGCGGTGCGCTTGGCTGCGGGGAGCCCGAGCCGCTCGTACAGCACCTCGCCGAGTTGCCGGGTGGAGTTGAGGTTGAACTCAGCGCCCGCCAACTCGTGCACCTCCGCCGTGATCTCGGCGAGGCGGCTCGACAACTCCACGTCCATCTCGTCCAATGCCGAGCGGTCGAGCAGCACGCCGACCAGTTCCATGCGGGCCAGCACGGTGATCAGAGGCAACTCGACGTCGTGCCATAGCTCAGTCAGGCCGCGCGTCGCAATCTCGGCGGCCAGCGGGCCGATCATGTCGAGCAGGGCGAGGGCGCGTCCGCCGGATGTCGGGGCGACGTCACGGCGCAGAAACTCGGCTGCCAGCCGCTCCAGGTCGTAACGCGCCCGGGCGGGATCGACCAGATATGCCGCAACCGCCGTATCCATGGTCAACTCGGGCAAGTTGATCCAGCCGCGGTCGTCCACCCCGCAGCCCTTGACCCCGCGGCGGCCGAGCGCAACCAGGGCCGGCTTGGCGTCGTGCATGACCTTGGGCACCGGGGACGAGAGCAGCGGTGCGAGTGCAGCGAGGACGTCGCATTCGGGAATGGCGGGCGGAGCGCCGGGAGCGTCCGCCGAGGACTCGTCGCGCTTGCCTTGCTTACCCTTGCCCGAACCGGTGGCCGGCGCGTCCTGCTGCGTGAACGCCGCCGAGAACAGGTCGGCCTGCACGGCAGGACCGTTGGATGCGGGGCCACTCGAAGCTCCCGGCAGCTTGGGGCTGGGCGCGACTATGATCTGGAAACCCCGCACCTCTATCTTCTCCTCAGCCTGCGCGCCCTTGCGCGTACGCCCGGCGAGCGCGATCTCCTGGATGGCGGCCTGGCTGGGCCGAGTGCCGTCGAGCTGCACGTGGATGGCAACCATCTCGGCTTCGAGCAGCCAGCTTACGGCCGCGGAGAGCTCGGCTGCTGTGGCGAGCTGCGTGGGGGCAGCTTGGGCTTTCTCGGGGGCTGCTGGATGAGCGGGGTGAGCGGTTTCCGCTGAGAGAGCATCTGTGACGCCTCCCGCCCCCTGATCCGCAGCGGCCGGCACCCCCTTGGGATACATCCGGCGCAGAAACGTCCTGAACTCCAACGACTCCAGCAGCCCCACCAGCGCCGCGTGATCCGGCTCCGCCCGCTCCAGATCCTCCAGCTCCAGCTCCACGGGCGCGTCACACGCGATCGTGACGAGCCGCCGGCTCAGGAAGGCCTGCTCCTTGCCTTCCTCAAGCAGCTTGGGCACCCGCTTGCCCCCGATCTCGTCGAGGTGCTCGTAGATGCCCTCGAGCGAGCCGTACTTTTGCACGAGCTGCAGGGCGGTCTTCTCGCCGATGCCCTTGATGCCCGGCACGTTATCCGAGGTGTCGCCCATCAGCGCCTTCATGTCCCGCATGTGCTGCGGCGAGATCCCGTAGGTCTGCATCACGGCGTCCCGGTCGAGCTCGTTGGTCTCGGTCACGCCCTTGACCGTCAGCACGCACGTGATCCGGTCGTCCACCAGCTGCAGCGCATCGCGGTCGCCCGTGATAATCAGCACCTCATGGCCGTCCTCGGCCGCGCGGCAGGCAATCGTCCCGAGCACGTCGTCGGCCTCGTAGCCGGCTACCTGGTAGATGGGGATGCTCATGGCGCGCAGCAGGTCCCGCATGGTTTCGATTTGGGGGCCAAGCTCGGAGGCAAGGCCGGGGCGCTGCGCTTTGTACTCGACGTACTCCTCGTGCCTGAAGGTGGGGCCCGGCGGGTCAAACACGACCGCCATGTGCGTGGGCTTGTACTGGTCGATCATGCTCAGGAGCATGTTGAGGAAACCGTACACCGCCCCCGTCGGCCGCCCGTTCGCCGTCGCGAACCGGCGGCTGGCCGCGAACAGCGCAAAGTAGGCGCGGTGGGCCAGGCTGTGGCCGTCGACCAGGACGAGGCGGGGGCGGCCGGGTGTCCCATCACCGGCTGGTCGCGGACTTCGCTGCTGTTGCTGCAGCTCGTCGTGCTCCTGCGGTTCGCCCTGCGGCCGCTTGACTTGGCTGTCATCTGGCACGTTGGCCCACCCCGATCGTCTGTACTCGCCCCTCGCGGCACGGCTTGTCTCCCAGTCTTCCCTGGCCTAGCCATTACTCCAAAAGGTAAAGGCCGCCCTGCCGGACGGCCTCCTGATATCACTTGCCCTGGCTGTCTCCCGATCGCGCGCTACGCCTGCCGCTCTCTACGCCTGCCGCGAATATCCCCGGTTGCGCCGGTACCGCAGCCATCCCCACCAGGCGCCGCCGAGCACCAGCGCGACGGGGATGATGCTGGCCACGAACACGACCAGGCCCTCCAGGAACCGGCCGATGCCCCTCCAGGTGCCGAGGAACGCCTGCCACAGACGATACCACAGGTCTGCGCCTGGCACCGGAGGCGTTGTCGGCGCACCCGGCTCGGACATGTGCAGGTAGATCGTGGCCATCGTCACGCGGCCTTGATACCACTTAAGCTGCGACTGCGACTGCTCGATCTGATACCGGATCCGGTTGAGCTCGTTCTCGACCCTCAGGATCTCGTCTAGATTCTTGGCCTGTGACAGCAACTCCCCGAGGCGCAGCTCCTGGCGGCGCAGGTTGGTGATCCGCGCCTCGAGGTCGATAACCGCGGCGGTGACATCCTCGGTACCCATCTCGCGGCTGATCGGCTTGCCGAGCTCCTCAAACTTGCCGATGACCTCCGAGAACTTGGCCTGCGGCACCCGCACCCTAAACCAACCCGACCGGACCTTGCCCTCAAGGCTGACCGACGAGCCCTCAACGTATCCGCCGGCAGCATCGACGATCGGCACAACCAGCCGCTCGGTCGCCACGAAGTCCCGTACCTCGACTGTCAGGCTCGCATTACGGATGATCAGGCTGCCGTCGGCTACTTGGAGTGCCATGCGGATGGTGTCTGTCGAGCCGCCTGCGCTCTCGCGCCCGCTATCGGCCATGCCCCACTCTGTCGGCGGGGCAGGTGCTTTAGTGGTGTCTGGGCCCTGCGGCTCTGGCGAACTGGCGATCCCCGGCGTGCGGTCGCCCTCGCCCCGCGTCGTCAGGCCGGTAGCCCCCAGCCGGTACTGGGTGTAGCGCGTGAGGTTCCATACATTGCCGTCCCAACCCGGCAACGACAGCCTTACTACGCCAAAAGTCAACATCAGCGCCGCCGCCGTGGCCAGCGCCCCGCGCCACGGCGAAGGCCGCCGCATCGCGCGTCCTATCCTAGTGATTACTCCTGACCCTACTGTCTGCTGCTCAGCTCCTGATGTACGCTGCTCCGCCTGCTGCTCAACTTGGGCCGCTGCCAACCGGGCCCGGAGACTCGAGTGGAAACCCTCCGGCAACTCCTCCTGCGGCAACGACGCCGTAAGCTCAACAGTGCGGCGCAACAGCGCCAGCTCCTGGGCACAATCCGGACAGGCGGCAACGTGAAGCTCCACGCGCCTGCGCTCGGCCGACCTAAGCTGGTCATCTATGTAGGCTGACAGCAAGTCTTTGATCTTGCTGCAGTTCATGCGTGTCCCTCCCTACGCAACGCACCCTGGCTACCTGCATAGACGCTTTGAGCACCGAGAAGTTCCGTACGCAGGAGCTCCTCTTTGAGTGCCTGCCTGGCGCGATTGAGGCGGGACTTGACCGTACCCAAGGCGACCCCGAGGACCTCAGCGATCTCCTCATAGGCCAACTCATGGATGTCACGCATAATCACTACCGAGCGGTGGTCGTCGTTAAGCCGGCCAATGGCCCGGTGCACGGCGGCCTGAGTCTCCAGGCGCTCGTACTGGGCCTCCGGGTCGAGAGTGTCGGCAGTCAACTGGCGGGGGATGTCGCCGTCGTCACCTGATAGCGGCTCGTCCAGTGAAACGCTCGGATGCCGCTTGCGGCTGCGCTGAAAATCGAGGCACACGTTGACCACAATGCGGTACAGCCACGTGGAGAACTGTGACTGCTCCCTAAAACGCGGCATAGCCCGGTACGCCCGCACCAGCGCCTCCTGCGCCAGGTCCGAAGCGTCCTCACGGTCGCCGCACATGCGATAAGCAAGGTTGTAGACCTTGCGCTCATAGGCCGAGATCAGCTCTTCAAAGGCCGCCGCGTCGCCGCGCTTGGCCCTGCTGACCAGGACCACCTCCTCGACGCCCAACATCCGGCCTCCCTTCCGATGTGCTGGCCCAATACCTGGATTAGACGCCACAACCTCCCCAAAGGGTCCATCGGGGAGCCACTTAGGAAAGACTATTACGCCACTAGTTAGGAGTCCTCCCCAGCATAAACCGAGAAAGTGCCCAAAGCTAGCCCTGGGCGGTACGGGCATCCCCGCCGGGGCACCAGGCCGTATTGGGCTAGTCGAGGCCGCCGAAGGGCCTTGGGTGTCCGGATTAGGCCGGTGGCGAGGCTCATCCGGTCTGATCTAGGCAGGTCCTGGCTCCTCCGCAGCCAACATGTCTGAATCACACCGCCGGAGGCACCTTAGGTGTCTGAAATGGACTGGCTGCCAGGCTCATCCGGTCTGGTTTGGACCGGTCACCCGCCGCCCCCACGGCCCCGAGGCCAACATGTCTGAATCAGACCGCCGGAGGCACCTTAGATGTCTGAATCAGACCGGCTGCCAGGCTCATCCGGCCTGATCTAGACTGGTCTGCATTTCGTCAAGTAAAACTGAGCCGCGTCGACACCGAATTTCAGGCCACCCCGGCATAGTGAAATAACTAGATAGCCTGCTGCCTCTGTAGACTCTCACGGAATCGGTAGGACTGGCCGGTAAAC